>Ga0073928_10006411_pt1 | contig 15858 bp, 13 predicted proteins | sample PaiPotPPA55metaG_FD_76969 | JGI IMG/M metagenome (GOLD analysis project Ga0073928, IMG submission 76969) | Iron sulfur acid spring bacterial and archeal communities from Banff, Canada, to study Microbial Dark Matter (Phase II) - Paint Pots PPA... ... | reverse complement strand
CTGGTTGATGTCAAGCGAGGGGTTGCCATGTTCCAGCAGGTGGACGTGCCGGTGCTCGGCGTAATTGAGAACATGAGCTATTACCTATGCGGCAAATGCGGCCGTCGCCATGAAATATTTGCTCATGGCGGGGGCGCACGGTTTGCTGCCGCACTCAACGTTCCTTTCCTGGGCGAGATTCCGGTGGTGCGGCAAATTCGCGAGGGTGGCGACACTGCCAATCCGATTGTGGTAGCCGAGCCCGGTCATCCGGTAAGCACAACCTTCAAGTCGATCGCTGCGACTGTAATTTCGCGGCTGGCGAGGTCTCCCGCTCGTTACCAGGCCTGACTTGATGGAGTTCGCGATCTTCGATATCGAGACGCGCATCGACAAACAACTGCTGAATCGCGTCTTCTTTGCCCACGACAACATCAGCGACGACGAAGCTTATCTGCGCTTTCGCGAGGATTTGCGGAATCGCGGCGGTGATTTTTTCCCGCTCACTCTGCATGTGCCGATTTCGATAGCAATCGGCAATGTCAGCGAAGATTATACTCTGCGCGGCGTTGAGACTCTCGGGGCGGCTTGTGAATCAGAGGAGGGTCTTGTACGCGAATTCTGGACACGGCTGGAAGATTTCCGCGGCTGCCTCGTCAGCTTCAATGGGCGCCGTTTCGATCTGCCGGTGCTCGAACTGGCGGCGCTGCGTTGGGGAATTTCGGCGCCGCGCTACTTCGACGAGGGCGATTCGCCGCGCTCGCACCGTTCGCTGGAACGCCATCTCGATCTATGCGAATACCTGACCAACTTTGGCGAGGTTGGCTTGCGTGGCGGAATGGATCTTCTGCTCAAGATGATGGGGTTGCCGGGCAAGCTGGCGATCAATGGTGCGATGGTGCAGGAATATTTCGACTCTGGACAGCACGAGGAGCTCCATCGTTATTGCAGGACTGATGTGGTTCAGACTTATTTTCTGTTCCTGCGCGTCGCACTGATGCGAGGTCGTCTCGACCAGACGAGCTATCAGACAGCCTGGTCCGCGGCATTGCCGTTTCTGGCGGAACTCGGAGCCCAACATGCAGAATCGGGAGTCGTCGGGTGAGCATCAGCCGCGACATGCCAGCCGAGGTTCCGTCGGTTTCACTGATTGTGATCACTCGTGACGAAGAGGCGGCGATCGGCCAATGCCTGGCAAGCGCCCGGTCTTTCTGTCGCGAACTGGTGGTGGTCGACTCCGGTTCGACTGATCGCACGGTCGAGATTGCGCGCAGAATGGGAGCGACGGTCATCGCGCACGAGTTCACTAACTACGTGCGGCAAAAGCAGATCGCGCTCGACAATGCCGGCTGCGAATGGGTGTTGCTGCTCGATGCCGACGAGCAGGCGACGTACGAGTTGAGGCGCGAAATCGAACGCACGATTAGTTCCCCGCATGCCGCGGAAGGCTATCGGATTCCGCGCGTGCTGTATCACCTGCGCCACTACTACACGCGCGCAATTTACCGCGATCGGCCGGTGCGCCTTTTTCGCCGTACAAGCGGCTATATTGGCGGTACCGACCCGCACGACAAGGTCGTCGTCAGCGGACGCGTCGGACGGCTACGCGCGCCGATTCTCCATTTCAGCTATCGGAATATCGCCGATCACGTCGAGACGATGAACCGGTTCAGTACGCGCGGCGCGGCGCAACTTCCGCTATCGCCGCTTACAGTCGTGCGGATGGTGACTCATCCGCTCTGGCGCTTTTTCAATTTCTACGTGCTGCGGGGGGGCTTTCTTGAAGGTGGTCCGGGGCTTTACGCAGCAATGACCGCAGCATTCTACGTCTTTTTAAAGTACGCCAAAGTTTATGAACGGCGGCTCTCAACTATTCGTCCCCGTTGATTTTTAGGAAGTGCATTGAGGTTCCACCCGCGCAGGCAGCTCGATTGCCCGAGGAGTGGACCGAAGACGGCTGTCCCGTCGCATCTGATGTATTTTCTCCTGCGTTTTTCTGCCGCAGTATAACTGATAACGTATCCCTGGCGGCGGAGATTAACCCATTGCGTGCGAGTGATAGTCAGCTGTCTGTGCAAAACGCAGCGGTAACCCTTCGGCTCCGCTCAGAGCAGGCTGCACTGCCTACCGCGGTCGGCTGAAGGACTCAATGCGGCGCCTCTCGGTCTACATCCACCGTTACTGGCTCCGTTACGTCTTTGGCGCTCTCTGCACGCTCAGCTTCGCGATCTTGCAGATGACCCTGCCGGTGCTGATGCGCGATGCGGTCAATGCGGTGCAACGGGGTCATCTTAATCGGCTCGTCCATTACGCCACGTTGATGATCGGCTTGGCGGCAATAATGGGCGTTGCGCGGGCGGTTTCACGCGCGATCATCTTCAATACCGGTCGCGATGTGGAGTGCGACCTGCGCAATGACCTGTTTGCACATCTCACCACGCTCGGTCCTGATTTTTATGAACGGCTGAAGACCGGCGACCTCATGTCAAGAATGATCAACGACCTGGCCGCGGTGCGGATGATGGTCGGGATGGGAGTGCTAAGTTTCACCAATACGCCAGTAACCTACCTGTTTGCACTGGCCTTTATGTTCTCCTTGAGCGCGCGCTTGACGCTCGCGACCATCACTCCCTACATCGTGCTGTTCGTCGTGATCCGCTTTTTGACGCGTTCTCTGATGGAGCGAAGCTTCAAGGTGCAGCAGGGCCTTGGTGTGTTGGGAGCGAAGGTTCAGGAGAGCCTCTCCGGCATCCACGTCGTCAAGGCCTATACGCTCGAGGAGCGCGAGGGAGAGCGCTTCCGCAGCCTCAACGACAGTTACAACGAACAAGGGCTTGCTCTCGCTCGCGTGCGGGGGGCGATGACGCCGCTCATTCGGGCGACCATCGCAAGTTCGATGATGGTCCTGCTGACATACGGTGGTGCGCTGGTTCAGGCGCGTAAGATTTCGATCGGCGATCTGACCGCTTTCATTCTGTATCTTCAACTGCTTGGATGGCCGACGGTCTCGGTCGGCTGGATGATTTCGATCTACCAACGTGCCCGCGCCTCGATGAAGCGGCTGGAGGATATCTTTCAGGCGGTGCCGCCCATCAGCGTCGGCGGCAGCGACGCACGCCTGGAAATCAATGGCGCAATCCAATGGGAGCACGTGTCATTCAGCTATTCGGCACATGAGCCGTTAGCGGGCGACGGCGCGCCGCGGCAATTGGCACTCTGTGACATCAACGTGAAGGTACCTGCCGGCGGCAAGCTGGCGATCGTGGGGCGCACCGGTGCGGGTAAGTCTACGATGGTCAAACTGCTGGTCCGGTTGATCGAGCCTACCAGTGGCCGTGTGCTGGTCGATGGGCGGGACGTGCATGACCTGCCGCTCGGCTCCTTGCGCAAAACCATCGGCCTGGTTCCACAGGAGGCGGTTCTATTTTCTGAGACAGTGGCGCGCAATATAGCTTTCGGCCGCCCGGCCGCCCTGCCCGCAGAAATCGAGGCCGCGGCGCAGGTCGCTGGCCTTGAAGGTGATATCGCGGTGATGCCTGATGGACTCGACACAATCGTCGGCGAGCGCGGCATGTCGCTTTCGGGTGGACAGAAACAACGAGTCACCATTGCGCGACTGCTGACTTACAACCCTGCGGTAGTGGTGCTCGATGATGCCTTGTCCAGCGTCGACACCGAAACCGAGCGCGGAGTGCTCCATAGCCTGGTGGAAACCATGCAGGGCCGCACTTCAATCGTGGTAGCTCATCGTGCTTCGACCGTACGCGATGCCGACGAAATCGTGGTGCTGGACGAGGGCATGATCGCCGAACGGGGCACGCATGAGCAATTGATGGCGCGGCGCGGCATTTACGCTGAACTGTTTCGCCGGCAACTGCTCGAAGAGGAGCTGGCCCGCTACTAAGTCCGATGCAGCCGTTTGCCGAGGAAGAGTTTGGCCGCGCATACGATTGGCGGCTGGTGAAATGGGTGTGGAGTTATGTGCGGCCCTACCGCGGGCTCTTTCTCCTCTCGATAATTCTGATGCCGCTGAATTCGGCCTTCGCGTTGGCGCAACCGTACGTCTTCAAACTCACTATCGACCTTTTCCTTGCCAAAACCAAGACTGCGGCACCGCGCTGGTTCGAACCAATTATCAACCACTCACGCGGGCACGGCCTGCTCGCGATGGGGTTGCTGTATCTGGTGCTATTAGTCGGCGAGGTCGCAAGTTTTTACGGCCAGTTCTACTTGACGATGATTGTGGCCCAGTACAGTCTCTCCGACCTGCGCCTGGCGCTGTTCCGCCAGGTCGAGCGATTGCCGATGGCCTTTTTCGACCGCACGCCGGTCGGGCGGCTGGTCAGCCGGATGACTACCGATATCGACGCGATCAACGAAATGTTCAGCGCCGGCTCGCTTACTCTGTTCATCGATTTCCTGACCCTCGCCGGAATTGTCGTGATCATGTTCAGCTTCAACGCGCGGCTGGCGGCTTGGTCTTTATGTGCAGTGCCACCGTTATTGGCGGTCATCAATTTCTTTCGCGTCCGGATGCGGATCGTGTTCCGGGAAATCCGCGATCGGCTCGCCGCCCTGAACGCGTATCTGTCGGAGGCGCTAAGCGGGATGGCAGTGATTCAGCTCTTCGCCCACGAGCACGAAAGCCGGCGCGAGTTCGACCGGCTGAATCAGGAGAATCGCGAGGTCCAGCGTACGTCGAACATTTACGACGCCTGTCTCTATTCGAGTATCGAGGCGCTTAGCTCGATTACGATTGCGGTCGTCCTTTGGATAGGGGGGGGCGAGGTGCTCCATCGAGCGCTGAGCCTCGGTACGCTGGTCGCTTTTATTTTCTACGCGCAGCTCTTCTTCAATCCGCTGCGCGAGGTATCGTCCAAGTACACCACACTCCAATCGGCCTTGGCAGCGATTGAGCGAATTGAAGCGCTGATGGCGACACCGGCGACTATCGCGAGTCCGCTCCATCCGAAGCGCACGCGCCGCGGCGCTGGGTCGATCGCCTTCGAGCATGTTTCATTTGAATACCGGCGGGGCGAGCCGGTGTTGCGCGACCTCAGCTTCAGAGTCGCGGCCGGCCAAAAGATCGCGATTGTAGGTCCCACCGGCTCGGGCAAGAGCACAATTATTAAGCTTCTCAATCGCTCATATGATGTTACTGCAGGCCGGATTCTGGTCGATGGCGTCGATGTGCGCGAATGGGAGCTGAAAAAACTACGCCGCACAATCGGACTTGTCCTCCAAGACGTGTTCTTGTTTGCGGAGGACATCCTCGAAAATGTCCGCCTGTCACGCCTCGACCTCGATGAAGCCGATGTCCTGGACTCACTCAGACGCGCTCAAGCGCTGCGCTTCGTCGAGCGCTTGCCGGATGGCGTCCATCAGCAAATCCATGAACGCGGCGCCAATCTCTCGGCGGGCCAGCGCCAACTGCTGTCATTCGCGCGCGCCCTTGCCTATAACCCTCGAATCCTGGTCATGGACGAGGCGACATCGAGTGTCGACAGTGAAACCGAACGTCTGATTCAGCTAGCGCTCAACGAGTTGCTGGCTGGCCGCACTGCTCTGGTCATCGCCCACCGCCTCTCGACCATCGAACGCGCAGACCGCATTCTGGTGCTCAGCAACGGCGTACTGCGGGAGAGTGGCACGCATGACGAACTGCTGCGGCGCCCAGGCCTGTACCGGCGGCTGTTTGAGCTTCAATATGCGCCTGCGGACACCGTTCGTGAGGCCGTCGACTGAGCCGAAAACGGCAACTGGAGTTCGGTGGCTCGGGGTTTCCGCTGGGTCACCGCGATTTCACGCGATTGATAAATGGGGCAGGCTTTCCGGCCGAGTGCTGCTTCTCCCGGCTCTTTCGCTGACTATCGTCACCCTGCTTGGGGCATGCAACCTGCGTTACTTCGCGCATGCCGCATGCGAGGAGGGCCATCTACTGTGGAATCGCAAGCCCATCGTTCAGGTCTTGCAGAAGCCGGAGCTTTCCGCGCCCGTACGGCAGCGTCTTGAGACGGTGCTGGCAGTGCGCCAGTTCGCCGCCGACAATCTCGGGTTGCGAGTGGGCGGTGCTTACAAAACCGTTACGGCGGTCGACCAAAACGCCGTCGTATGGGTGGTGATGGCGGCGCCGCGCGATTCACTCGCGCCGTACCTTTGGTGGTTTCCGATTGTCGGCGATGTACCTTACAAAGGCTATTTCAATAAGGCGCGAGCCGAGGCCGAGGCTTACGCGATGGAAGGGAAGGGTTATGACACGTACGTCCGGCCTGCGATCGCTTTCTCGAGCCTCGGCTTCTTCAACGATCCCCTGTTGTCAAATCTGCTTGAACTCAATCGCGTCGAACTGGCAGGCGTACTGATTCATGAACTGTTCCACCGCACCTTCTTTCTTAAAAGCGATGTGATGTTTGACGAGTCGTCAGCGAATTGGATCGGTAATCGCGGAGCGGTGGATTTCTTCACTCAAACCGAGGGCGCTGATTCTCGAGATGCGCTGGCGGCGCGGGACATTTACGCGAGCGACATGAAGTTCGCCGCTTTTCTGCTACAGCAGGAAGCGCGTTTGCGAAGACTCTACCAAAGTGGGTTGCCGCGCGACCAAATATTAAAACGTCGCATTGTCGTATTCGGAGAAATCAAGGCTGACTATGCCAGGCTGAAGCCGCTGCTGTCAGGTCTTGAACGTTTCGATCTGGACCAACAACAGCTCAATAACGCGGTTCTCTTGAATTACATGATATATTTCCATGACCTCGGCCATTTCGCTGCGCTGGAACGGATACATCACGGCGACACGCGCGCAACAATTCAGTCAATTATCGAGCTTGCGCAAAGCGAACCGGGCGATCCATTTCATGCAATATGGCAGGCAACATTAAAGCCTCCACGCGCCGCCAACTTCGCCACGATACCTGCTGGCCAGCTCTCGCGAGGGGGCAAACTCACCGGAACCACAACATCGTTGCGCTAGTTGCTAGTGGTCGAGCCGAAAGTTGTTTTTCCTAGATGATGCTCAACATACCTTGCAGCGCGTCGGCCAATTCGGCTTCGTAACCGCCGAAGAAATGGTCGGCACCGTGGATGATTTTCAGTTGTGCACGGGAGCCGAGGGCTTGATGTAGCGCTTGAAGTTGCGCGGGCGGGCAGTAGTTGTCACGGTCGCCTGCCGCGAGAACGACCGGAGCATTGAATTGCATCAGCGCGTCAGCTTCTGCCATCCGAAGCGGAAGCGCGATCAGGATCAGCGCGGCCAAATCGGTAAGGTTGGCGGCAGCATTCATCGCCGCCATCGCACCGAACGAATACCCAGCGAGTACTATCGGTTGTGAGCTGACTGCCGACTCTCCGGCCAGAAACCGTGCGGCCGCAGCCGCGTCCTCTGCCTCTCCCGGACCACCGCTATGCTCGCCTTCGCTCTGTCCGACTCCACGAAAATTGAAGCGCAACGTCGTCCAACCCAATCGCCACATCGCCTCAAGGGCGGCCTCGACTACGTTGTTGTACATCGAGCCGCCATAGACGGGGTGCGGATGGCAGACGACGCCGCCTCGCTCCACAGTTGAGGTGCCGGCCCTGGCAATCATTCCCTCGAGTGTCAGCTTGCCGGAGGAGAAGGTAACTCGCTCTTCCTTCATTTGTCGCCCTCGTCACGACGGTTACGAACAGGAGTCCTGGAAAGCGCGCTTTTGGCGGCTTTGCTATACTATACTCGAGGTGATTGAAGATACCGCTAAAATCGTGGCTCAAGCGCCGAAGTTCGCAGCCGACCGCATGCTAATCCGGCTCGCGCGATGGCTGCGGCTGATGGGAGCTGATGTGATTTGCGACCCGACGCTCTCCGGCGCGGAGATCCTTCGCCTCGCGCGCGAGGAGAGGCGCCCGCTGCTGACACGTGATAAACGGCTACGCACCGCACCGGACGCCCTCTATATCGAAACCCACCTTTTCCGCGATCAGATTCGTGAAGTGATGGATCGCTATCCATTTGATCCGCGCCGCTTCGCCTTTACCCGATGCTCCTTCTGCAACCAGGTCCTCAAGCAGGTTCCGCGCGACGCGGTCGTGCGCAGCGTGCCTCCATTCGTATACTCGGCACATGAGAAGTTCGCGCTATGCGTGCAATGCAACCGCGTCCATTGGGATGCGAGCCACGTCGAGCGGGCGATGCGCGAGATCGACTCCATCACACAAGATCAAGCGAAGCACATCACCCCGTGACGGGTGACATTGTCACCCGTAATACTCGTCGCAACCGCGCAGCATAATTCCCGCATCGCTGCTAAAGCGCCTCTGAAAGCTCATTTCGGGAGGGGTGAATGAAGCTTACGGTTCCAGACCAGGTGAAGACAATCACTCTCAGTGATGGCACCGTTGCTACGATCCGGCGTCGGCGGGGGCGTGACCTGGTTCGCGCGCAAGAAGTAGCCGGGACTGACAATAAATTCAAATTCACTTGCGCAATGCTCGCTCATGTAACCCAGCTCAGCGGCGAACCTTGCGTAATGGAAGATATCATGGAGCTATGGGCTTCAGATATCGACTTACTATCGAGAGAGGCCGCGGCCGATTTTTTATCATCGAGCGCACCGTCTTCGCTCTCCTCATCGAATGGGGCTTTACCTACACCGAGCTAATGGCAATGGACTTGCCGGAGGTCGCCGCCTGGTGCGACACAATTATCACCATTCAGCGCCAACGCGCGGAACAGAGATGAGCGGTCAGGAGAGACCGTCGCTCCACTTATGGGTAGTGGGATTCTTCCACGCGTGGAACGACTCGGCGATGAAGGCGCGCTCGCGAATCGGATGGCGCAGCATGCGCCAGGCACGGCGCATTGAGAGAAGCAATTCGTGCCCACGGTGAAACGGGGGAAGCCCGAGCTTGGCCCGCGCAGCGTCGATTCGCGCGCGCTCGACTCGCATCCCGTCGCGGGCTACCACGTACAGCGCGGCGGGGATAACTAGCAGCCACTCGGCCACATAGATGATGACGAACAGCACAGCCAGCATCAGAAACAGGGCGAGTGAAATGCCGAGGCCAATTGCAATGCCGCTCCAGAAGGGTGCCATACCGGGAATCATAGGAGGCTTTGCACCGTAGTGCCAGACCTGAAGTTCGGGCTTACCCTGCTGTTCAGTGGCGCCGATCGTCTGAGCGATACCCTGTCCAGCATCGGCCAAGACCTGATGGACTTCGGTGATCGCGCGCAAGAGGCCGGCGAAAAGCTCGGCAGCATGGGTGAGCGGATGGTCGGCTTCGGCGAGCGTCTGGGGCTGACTGCGGCGCTCGCCAGCGAGGGCGCCAACAAGCTGCATGAATGGAGCGACGCACTCCAGGAACCCGCTCAGGACATGCAGAAAAACATGGCGACGATGGCCGCGATGACTGGGCTTGGGAGCGACGCACTCGACCAACTGAAACAGCGTGCGGTTGCGTTTGCCGCCACCCATCCGGGGACTACCGCTGACGAGTGGGTCACTGGCTTCACCCGGATGCACGGCATCTTCCAGGGCACCTCCCAGGCGATGCGCGCGGAAGACATCACCGCGATGCTCAAGCGCCTCGGCGTCGACAACGATGCCACCACCAAGCTGATTCAAGTCGCGTGGTCGAACCTGCGCACGGACTCAGCCACCACCGGCGATCAACTGACCAAAGCGATTCAGACCTTCGGCCTCGATCCAGCGGCAGCGAATCAATTCGCCACCGCGGTCGGATGGCTGGGCGCCTCCGCCTCTGCCGCCCATGCGCCGTTTAGCGAAGTGCTCGCGCTCTCGGGCGAGGCTAATCGGCTGCTGGGTGGCGGGCGCGGCGCGTCCATGTTTGCGTCGATGATTCAAGGACTCGAAACCGCGGCCGCCAAGGGCAAGGCGACGATTGATTTTTCGCACGGCCTGGTCGCTGCCCTGCAGCAACTGAAATCGCAGTTGAGCGGGACACCTACCGACAGGCTCGCCGACCTGGCCGAAATGGGGCTGAGTGGCCAGGGGCCGCAACTGCTTAAGCTGCTCGACAATCTCGACGAGGTGGCACAGAAGCAGAAGCAGATCGGCGATTCCAGCGGAGCGCTCAGTAAGGCTTACGGCACTGCGACCGCCAACATGGCGGACGCCACCCAGCGGCTGCATCAGAACTGGTCGAATCTTGCCGAAGGGCTCAGCAGCCCGGCGCTGGGCATACAGGCGCGCGCGACTAATTTGCTGAGCGATGCGGTCCAGGACTTATCCAAGCACATCGAAAATCATTCGAAGATTGCCGCTGTGGCGGCCATTGCGCTCACCGGCCTGGGCGGAGCTGCCTATCACGGCGTGCAGGCGCTCTCCGCGTTCGGCACAATCTCGATCTTCGCCGGGGAGGGACTGCAGGCGGCACAGTGGGCAATCAAGGCGCTGGACTTCGAGTCAATCGGGCTGCGGTTCATGTATGCCAAAGACGCGATTGCGGGCATAGTCAGCGCCACCAATCTGTGGACCGGCGCGCAATCGCTGCTCAATGCGGCGTTGGCGCCGACCGCGCTGACGATTGGTGCGATCGTCGTGGGAGTCGCCGCGCTCGCCGTTGCCGTGAACGAGATTTACGAGCATTGGAGCGCGGTCAAAGGCTTCTTCGTGAAGCTCTGGGATGACGTCAAAGTTATCTTCGCCGATGCCGCTGAATGGATGAAAAATGCGGGCGAGAACCTGGTCAAGGCGCCGGGCGAGGGCATCCTCGCCGGTATCGAGTATCCCTTCAAAGCCGCCGCCCATGTCGCGGAGAAAATCGGCGGCTTCTTCCATTTCCGTTCGCCGCCCGCCTACGGCCCGCTGCGTGAGGCGATTGTCAATTTCCGCTTCGGCGAGGAGCTGGCCAAGCATATGAAACCCGCGCCGGCCATCGCCGCGTCGATCGGAATGGCGGCCGGGATCGCGGCCGCGCCTATGATCTACTTCCCGTTTGGCGAGCTGGTACAGCCCGCGGCCTCGGCAGTGGCTGCGCCGCATTCCCCCTTTGGCGCCGCCCCTACCGGGATCGCGGCTGCCGCTTCCGCTTTCTTTTTGTCATTCCCGCGCGTGTCTGGCGCGCGAGGAATCCCGGAAGCGCAGACGCGGGATTCTTTGCGGCAACCGCGCGAGAATCACACGCAAAGAGGGGGAATAACGATTAACGTAAACTACTCCCCGACCATCAACGGCGGCACGCGGGACGATTGGGTCAAGGCTGCGCGCCAGCATGCAGACGAGCTGATGAGGATCATTGATAGCAAGCTCAATCGCCGCAACCGCCTGGAGTTCGCATGATGCCCATCGCTAGAATCGCAACGCCGCCGCACATTGTGGTCGCCGAATAGGCAATTGAACGCTCGCCACATGGCCGTTGACGATGGGCAGCGGTTGAAATTCGACCTGGTGCAGATCGCCGAAATACCATTTCCAGCGACCGGCAGCAGGCTGTCGCGGCCCGCGTCAAGGAATGCGTCCGCGTCGCGGCCGAGTGTATTCGACACTACCCGATCGCAGGACTCGACGAGCGTCATCTATTGAGCGCGCTGGAGCGTCATGCTTATGAGCTGTACCGTATCATCCGCCGCCAACAGGAACGCCGCGAAAGACTAGCGTTTAGATGAGGTGCCACGAAACTGGCGCATCTATCCGTCGAACAGATGCTGCAGATGGAACTCGTGGTCGCGGCGCGATAACTTGTTTTCATGGCGGATGGAAAATTTCTCAGGCTGACCCCTGAGCTCTACAATTATCTGGTCGCGCATAGCGATGACGACGCTCTGCTGGCGGAACTTGCGGACGAGACGGCGAGTCGGATGGGCGGGGTCGCTATGATGCAAATCTCGCGGGAGCAAGGGACCTTTATGACGATCCTGGCGCGCGCGATTGGCGCCCGCCATGCGGTCGAGCTCGGCACGTTCACTGGTTACAGCGCGATATGCATCGCACGCGCACTGCCGCCTGATGGGACGCTACTATGCTGCGATATCAGCGCGGAATGGACCGCAATCGCGCAGCGTTACTGGGAAAAAGCCGGACTGTCGCGTAAGATCACGCTCAAGCTGGCCCCTGCGCTGGACACGCTGCGTGCCCTGCCCGCGAACGAGATTTTCGATTTTGCCTTTATCGATGCTGACAAAGGCCATTATCGAAGTTACTACGACGAAATTCTCAAACGCCTTCGCCCCAATGGCTTGATACTGATTGATAACGTGCTATGGAGCGGCGAGGTGCTCAATCAGCGCAATCAGAGCCCTGACACACGCGCTATTCGCGCACTGAATGATTTCCTGCCCAGCGATAGTCGAGTCGACGTGGTGATGCTGCCGATTGCAGATGGTATTACGATTTGCAGGAAGAAATAGCTGCTGGGCACTCTTCGCCAAAGAATGCCGCCGGACCAATGTCCGACATCGGTCGTCAACGAAGCTCCGCCTGCGGGCGGCAGCCGGCGAGCGCTCCCTCCACTTCGCCGGAATGACAGACGCGGGGCGCTCTTATCGCGATTTATCAGACACTGCGGCCACTTGAGCAAGTATTTCGTTCAATTCGGCAGGAAACCATAAAGCTTGCCCGCATTCTCGCAAATTACTTTGCGCCGGACGCTCTGTGGTAAATGGCCCAGTTCGCGCTGAATGTATTCTTGCGAATCAGGCCAGACACCGTCGGGATGCGGGAAATCGGAACCCCACATAATGTTATCCTCGCCGATCTCATCGATCATCTTGATACCGATGCGATCGGTCTGGTACGTCGCATACCCCTGCCGCCGCCAATAGTCACTCGGTTTCATCTTGAGGTCGAGATCCTTGAACTGGTCCTCCCATTCCAAATCCATGTGGTCGAGAATATAGGGAATCCAGCCGATGCCGCTTTCGCCAATGACAATCCGTATTTCCGGATGATGCTCCAACACGCCGGCGAAGATAAGCGACATCAGAGGCATTGCCATGTACATCTGGAAACTCGAAATGGCTGCGGCGAAGGCTGCACGCTGCACCTTGGGTTCCAGCTTGTTGAAATCCGGCAGGCCGCCGCCGATCGTATGTAAATGTATCGGCAGCCGGGTTTCCGCGGCCGTGTCCCACAAGGGGTTCCACCACGGGTCGTATAGCGGCTTCATGCCGATCCGATTGGCGATCTCGAGACCGCGGGCGACGCCGGCCTTGGCTACCCGATGGACCTCGTCAACCGCAGCATTGATATCGTGACTCGGGATGCAGGCGAGCAGAGCGTAACGGTCGGGGTGAGTGCGGCCGAAACCGGTAAGCCATTCGTTGTAAATCCGCAACATCTCGGTAGCCGCCTCGTCGTCGTTCAGCCGCATGCTGGCGCCGAGGATGCCGTACAATACCTCAGCCTGCACACCGTCGCGCTCCTGATCCTTGAGACGCAAATCCGGATCGGTAAGGCGGCGAATACCTTTGCGGCCGTCATCGTAGAGACCGGTTGAAGCCATCCGGTCGGAGCGATGGATCTCTCCGGGCACGTACTCCCGCCCGGCCGAACCCATCCCGTTCATCAGGCCGAAATTGCCGCCGTTTTTTGACACCCATCGCGGACCCTTGGAGCTGTCGGTGACGTACGGCATCCGGTCCTTAAGCTCCTTGGGGGCATTCGAGGTAAAAAGGTCGGGCGGAAGCCAGATCAAATCGATATGGCAATCGGCTGAGATGACTTCGTACTTCATGGCCTGCTCCTCGCTTTTTTCACCAATCTCTGATGTTTTCGTGCTTACCTCGCAAACTCGTTCCCTTCGGCTCCGTTTAGGGCGTCGCGCGGCTTCGCCCGGCGCCGGCTCACCGCTACGGCCGAATCTGATAAATGGCCGACGCAATTCATGTCAAACGCACTGAGACGAATCTGCTTCGTCATCTCGTAACTCTATTCCACCGGCGCCTGGACGTCGCCACGGCTCAAGCTGTCGGCATCAATACTCTGCCCGGCATAATGCCTTGATACTCATTGTTGGCGAATACCACTTCGCCGCCGATTATGCTCCAGATGATTCCCTGCGAGCGTTCGATCAAACGAGGGGCGCCGCCTGGCAGATCGTTAACCCATTCGAGCGGTTGAGTACCAACTGTAGCTGGATCGAATACTACCAGGTCAGCATCCATCCCGGCACCAATGCGTCCCTTGTTTCTTAGACCCAGGAAGTCAGCAGGCTCGGAAGTTACTCGCCTAACCGCCGTCTCCAGACTCATCACCGGGTTGTTGTATACCCATTCGCGCAGCATGTAAGTGGGCGAACCGGCTTCGCAATGTTGGCTGACGTGCGCGCCCGCGTCGGAGAGTCCGATCATCACTTCGGGGCGGTTGATCAGTCTGGCTACCGCGTCATGGTCGGCGTTGATCAACTGTACCGTTATTCCCAGCTCCAGGTTTTCAGCGATTGCAAGGTCGAGAAATGCATCCACTGGATGCTTATGCTGGAGTTCGGCGACCTCGCGAATGCTCTTGTTGAGCAGCGGCCTATGCTCGTCTTTGGTTACCTTCGCCACCGTCACCGCATCCCACTGCCCATTGAAGAAGGCACCGCGGCGGGCCTGCAGGTCATCTCGGAATTGTTCGCGGAAACGGTCTGAACGATACAGTGCGGCCTGCTCCTCGCGGGAACGATTGAACGCCGGCCGCCATGAAGGCATCTCGCCGCATAACGACGGAGTGCGCAGATCGTAGTACATCTTAACCGGCCGCGGCGTTACTTGGGGCGGGATGCGCAGGCCTTGTCGCATGAATGGGCGCACCCGTTCGAGGATGCGCTCGTTGGCGTCGCCCATGCCGGGCATGTCGAGCAGCGCCAGCCAGGTTACCGGACGTTGGCTTTCGTGGGCGAGGTGCAACAACAGATCGAGTTCATCGTCTGCCAGCGTACCGATCTGCTTCATCAAAGCTATTTCAATGACCCCACGATTCAGCTCGCGCATGACATGGCATAGCGCCGCCAGTTCGTCTTTACCGGCGAGCCGGCTGGCGAGCGGCTTGCCCTGGAATCCCATATGCCGCCTGATCATGCTGAGCGAAAAACCGTAGGCGCCGGCATTCATCGCGTCACGGAACAGCCGCGCCATCTGCGCGATTTCGGCCGGCGTCGCCGCCCGCTCGGAGGCTTCTTCGCCGATGACGTAGAAACGCAGGGCCGAGAGCGGTACCAGGAAAGCCGCATTCAGGGCAATTCCGCGCCGTGCAATCGAGGCGAGATAATCGCCGAAGCTTTCCCAGTCCCAGGACGCTCCTCGGATCAGCACCTCGTAAGGCAGTGCTTCGACGTTGACCAGGTCCCAGGCAATGATCTCTTTATCCGCCGGACGGCATGGCGCAACGCCGACTCCGCAATTTCCCATCAGCACCGTCGTTATCCCGTGCCAGCACGACGACGTCAGCAGCGGGTCCCAGCAAATCTGCGCATCATAATGGGTATGCGGATCGATAAAGCCGGGCGCGACGACGAGGTCTTGGCCGCTTAGCTTGCGCCGGGCGATTCCGGTGACGTTCCCGACTGCGGCAATCTTTCCAGACTCGATCGCGACCGACCCGACGTAGGCAGATGCACCCGAGCCGTCACAGATTTTCGCGTTTTCGATCAAAATGTCGTAGGCCATCGCACGAGCCTCCTCGCATCGTGCTCGACCTTACCACCTTTTTTTGAATATTTCTGCGGTAATCACCTCTGATGCTTCCAAGTTCAGCACGAGAGGCAGGCATCGCGGAGCTTCGGAGCCGCGGCAGTGTGGCGGCGCGGAAAACACGGTGCTCCCCCGAATACGAGCGACACCGACTCGCATTGTGCATGTTGGTCGCGAACAACTCGGCACGAGCGTTCAGATTCGTGCCGATCAAGGCGGCCCGCTTTGCGGTGATGCTTTTGATTTAAACTTCGTCAGGCAGCCCAACG
>Ga0073928_10006409_pt1 | contig 15859 bp, 12 predicted proteins | sample PaiPotPPA55metaG_FD_76969 | JGI IMG/M metagenome (GOLD analysis project Ga0073928, IMG submission 76969) | Iron sulfur acid spring bacterial and archeal communities from Banff, Canada, to study Microbial Dark Matter (Phase II) - Paint Pots PPA... ... | reverse complement strand
GCCCGCGCGACACCTTCGCGATCACATCCGGGTCGTCGTGGAACGTCGTCGCCTTCACGATCGCAGCAGCACGCTTAGCCGGGTCACCGGACTTGAAGATCCCCGAACCGACGAACACGCCCTCCGCACCGAGCTGCATCATCATCGCCGCGTCGGCGGGAGTCGCCAGGCCGCCCGCGGTGAACAGCACCACCGGGAGCTTGCCGGTGCGCGCCACCTCGGCCACGATCTCGTACGGGGCCTGCAGGTTCTTCGCGGCCAGGTAGAGCTCAGACTCGTCGAGCGTGCCGAGCCGGCGGATCTCCGCGCGGATCTGGCGCATGTGCCGGGTCGCCTCGACCACGTTGCCGGTGCCGGCCTCGCCCTTGGAGCGGATCATCGCCGCGCCCTCGGCGATCCGGCGCAGCGCCTCGCCCAGGTTGGTCGCGCCGCAGACGAAGGGGACGGTGAAGGCCCACTTGTCGATGTGGTGGGTCTCGTCGGCCGGGGTGAGCACCTCGGACTCGTCGACGTAGTCCACGCCGAGCGCCTGGAGCACCTGCGCCTCGACGAAGTGGCCGATCCGGGCCTTGGCCATGACCGGGATGGAGACGGCCTCGATGATGCCGTCGATCATGTCCGGGTCGGACATGCGGGCCACGCCGCCGTCCTTGCGGATGTCGGCCGGCACCCGCTCGAGCGCCATCACGGCGACCGCGCCGGCGTCCTCGGCGATCTTCGCCTGCTCGGGCGTGACGACGTCCATGATCACGCCGCCCTTGAGCATCTCGGCCATGCCGCGCTTGACTCGGGCAGTGCCGAGCTGCGGCGTCTGCGCCGATTCAGTGGGGTTGCTTGACACGTCGGTACCTCGCTCGGAGCGTCGGGGCGTAAGGGTTACCGCACCATTCTACGATGACCCGATCAGCGGTTCGGCTCGCAGCCTGTCGGCGCGGTCGTGAGCCGGCTTACACTCTGCGGCTGCTTCGGCCGGCTCCTTGCGGCCTTCAGCCTTCCGGCAGCGCCTCGAGCGCCCCTCGACCAGCCCTCGACCGCCGCTCGCGGGCCGCTCGCGGGCCGCTAGCGTGCGAGCGCGGCCGGGAGCTCGTCGTCGATCTCGAAGTTGGATTTGTCCGGTGCACGTCCGGCCAGCCGGAACGCGCGGACGATGCGGTGCGAGCGCAACTGCCGGACGGCCCGGACCGACTCGTTGTGGAAGCGGCGGGCCAGCTGGACCCGGCGCATCGCCTTGCCGAGCTCGTCGAGCAGGTCGGGCCCGTCGGGGTGGGCGCGCACGTGCTCGGCCTGGGCCGGGTCCTCGAAGGCGGCGCGCACGTCGCGGGTCAGCGCGGATTCGGCGGCCTCGCGCTCGTCCGGGGTGGCGATCTCCGCCTCGCGGGCCCCGGAGGCGAGGATCAGCGCCGTCGCCGGGTCGAGCAGGCCGCTGCGGGCGAGCTCGAGGACGGCGGTGGAGCGGCGCAGCAGCTGGGCGTCGAGGGCCACCCGCGCGGCGTCGAGGCGCACGTGCAGCCGGTCGAGGCGGGTGGCCGTCCAGCTCAGGTAGAGGCCGAAGAGGATGACCAGCACCGCGATCAGCACGACGGTGCCCGAGTACTGCGTGAGTACCAGCCTCATCGGCTATCACCGCCGCTCTCCGCGGTCACCCGCGCGGTGGACTCGGTGACCATCTCGTACACCGAAAGGATGTCCCCCGCGACGACCGACCAGTCGTACTTCTGTACCGCGCGGGACTCGGCGGCGCGCAGCGCGGCACGCCGGGCGGGGTCGCCGAGCAGCGTGATCGCCTCGCGGGCCAGGGCCGCCGCGTTCCCGTTGGGGAACATCGCCCCGGCCGTTCCGCCCTCGAGCACCAGCGAGAACGCGTCCAGATCGCTCGCCAGCACCGGCGCGCCCCCGCTCATCGCCTCGACGAGGATGATGCCGAAGGATTCGCCGCCGGTGTTCGGCGCGCAGTACACGTCCACCGAGTGGAAAAGCCGCCCCTTGTCCTCGTCGCTGACCATGCCGAGGAACTCGATGTTCCCGCGGACGCGCTCCGGGACGGACTTGAGCACCTCGTCCGCATCGCCCTTGCCGGCGACGAGCAGCCGGGTGCGCGGACGCACTGCCACGATCTCCGGCAGCGCGTCGAGCAGCACGGAAAGGCCCTTGCGCGACTCGCCGAAGCGGCCGACGAAGCCGATCGTGCCGCCGTCGTCCACCCGGTCACGCGGAGTCTGCCACTCCGGCCTCGGCCGCAGCGCGGAGAAGTAGCCGACGTCGACACCGTTCGGGATGACGACGGCGTCCCCGCCCAGGTGCTCGACCAGCGTGCGCCGGGCGTACTCGCTCACCGCGATCCGCGCGTTGATCTTCTCCATGGCGGACGCGACTATCGGTGCGCCAGCGAGCATCGCCCGGGAGCGCGGGTTGGCGGTGTGGAAGGTGGCCACGATCGGGCCGCTGCACGCCCAGCAGGCGAGCAGCGAGAGCGACGGGGTGCCCGGTTCGTGCACGTGCAGGACTTCGAAGTTGCCGTCGTGCACCCAGCGGCGGACCCGGGCGGCGGAGAGGAAGCCGAAGCTGAGCCGCGCCACCGAGCCGTTGTAGGGCACGGCGACGGCGCGTCCGGCGGACTGCACGTGGGACGGCAGCACGGTCTCGTCGTCCGCGGGGGTGAGCACCGAGACCTCGTGACCCAGTCCGATCAGGTATTCGGCCAGGTCGCGGACGTGGAACTGCACGCCTCCCGGCACGTCCCAGGAGTAGGGGCAGACGATCCCGATCCTCACCGCGCGCCGTCCGGCGAACTCGGCGCGGGTTCTGGTTCGGACTCGGACTTCGGCTCGGCCTCAGTCTCGGCCTTGGCCTTGGCCTTGGCCTCAGTCTCGGCCTCAGTCTTGGCCTTGGCCTTGGCCTCAGTCTCGGCCTTGGCCTTGGCCTCAGTCTCGGCCTTGGGCGCCCGGGCCGGGTCGAGGTCGACGAGCCAGAGCCGCTGCAGCATGTGCCAGTCCGCCGGATGGTCGGCGATGCCCTCGGCGAAGGCGTCCGCGAGCCGCTGGCACAGCTGCGCGGTCTTCTCCGGCTTGCCGCCTTCCGCGGGCGGTACCAGCTCCGGCCAGATCTTCGCGTACTGACGGCCCTCGCCGTACCAGAGGGTGACCGGGAACAGCGCGGCGCCGGTCGCTATGGCCAGCGCGGCGGGACCGGCCGGCAGCTTCGTCGTCTCGCCGAAGAACTCGACCGGCACGCCGCGCTCGGTCAGGTCGCGCTCGGCGACCAGGCAGACCAGGCCGCCGGACTTCAGTCGGCGGATCAGCCCGGCGAAGGTGCCGGCGCCGCCGGTCAGCGGCAGCACCTCCATGCCGATCGACTCGCGGAAACGCAGAAAGCGCTCGTAGAGCTTCTCCGGCTTGAGCCGCTCGGCCACCGTGGTGAACCCGTCGGACATCACGGCCGCCCACGCCCCCGCGTGGTCCCAGTTACCCATGTGCGGCAGCGCGAGGACGACGCCGCGCCCGGACGCCAGCGTGTCGCGCAGCAGTTGCTCGTTCTCGACGCTGAACGTGTCGTCGATGCGCTCCATCGACCACGTCTCCAGCCGGAACGTGTCGCAGTAGTAGCGCATGTAGTTGCGCATGCCCTGCTTGGAGACGGCGCGGATCTGCTCCTGCGTCGCGTCCGGCCCGAGCACCCGGGCCAGGTTGGACTCCAGCCGCTGCACGCTCTTGCCGCGCTTGCGCCAGGTCCGATCGGCGACCAGCCGGAACAGGCCGTAGGCCGTGCGCTCGGGCAGCCACCGCACGACGGCCCAGCCCGCGGCGTACGCGCGGTAGGTCAGTTCGTCTTTGAGGTCGGTCACTTTTAGGAAGGCTCCTGCTCGGTGGCGGGCGCGGCGGGGCCCGCGGGGTCTGCTGGCGGCGTCTGCTCGGCCTGCTCGAGCGCCTGCTTGCGTACGTACAGCATGCGCTGTACGACGGTGCAGGTGGAACCGGCGGCGAGCGCCCAGAACGCGACCGCCTGGATGAAGGGCACCCCGAGCCCGGCGAGGCCGGTGGACACCAGCGAGCCGACCAGGCGTTCCCCGCGCTCGACGTACCCGATGTCGCACTTGAAGCCGAGGGACTCGGCCTTCGCCCGCGCGTACGAGGTGACCGAGCCGGAGATCAGGCAGATCATGCAGGCCAGGAACATGCCGACCTGGTCTTGCTCGGCGAAGTAGTAGGCCAGCGAGCCGAAGATCGCGGCGTCGCCGAAGCGGTCGAGCGTGGCGTCGAGGAAGCCGCCCCACTTCGAGACGCGCCCGGACATCCGGGCCATCGTGCCGTCGAGCAGGTCGGAGAAGATGAACGCGGTGACGGCGAGCGTGCCGCCGAGCATCCAGCCGCGCGGGAAGCAGAGGACGGCGCTCACGCACACGCCCAGGGTGCCGATGATGGTGACCGTGTCAGGGCCGACGCCCAGCCGCAGCAGGAGCCGCGCGGTCGGCGTGATGGCGCGGGTGAAGAACGCCCGCGCGTAGCGATTGAGCATAGGTGTAGGTATCCCAGCATCGGCGGCAGTCACTAATCCGGTCCGCCGTAGCGGACCGGCGCCCATGCTATTGGACCGCGGGAGTCCTGTGGATTTCGCATCCCCCGCGCATGGGTGAAACGCTGGCCCAGAGGTTGTGCCGCTCCCGAAACAGGAGTTGTCTACCTGTCATACGAATCGTTACGAAACGATCTATTTCGGAGGTGCGGCGATGGCTGAGAAGGGTGGCGGTCACGGAGGCCAAGCGGGGGCCGGAAGCGCGTGGGCTCCCGCGCGCGGCGCGGCCGTCAGAAACGTCGTACTCGTGGGGCACACGGGCGCGGGTAAGACCACGCTGGTGGAGGCGCTGCTCACGGCCGTGGGCGCGCTCGGCCGGCCGGGCCGGGTGGAGGACGGGAACACCGTCTGCGACTTCGAGGAGATCGAGCACCACCTCGGCCGCTCGGTGAGCCTGGCCGCGGCGCCGATCATGGTGGACGGCGTGAAGGTGAACCTGCTCGACGCTCCGGGTTATGCGGATTTCGCCGGGGATCTGCGCGCCGGACTCCGCGCGGCGGACGCGGCGCTGTTCGTGGTCTCCGCCTCCGACGGGGTGGACGGCTCGACCCGGCTGCTGTGGGAGGAGTGCGCGGCGGTGGGCCTGCCGCGCGCGGTCGTGGTCACCAAGTTGGACGCGGCAAGGGCGGACTTCGACGAGATGGTGCTGATCTGCCAGCGCCTGTTCGGCGACGGGGTGGCCCCGCTCTACCTTCCGCTGCTCGACGACGAGGAGCAGGTCGGCGGCGTCATCGGCCTGCTGAGCCAGCAGATCTTCGACTACAGCGACGGCGAACGCACGGTGGTCGCGGCCGACCCGGAGCACCTGGAGGCGATCGAGCAGTCCCGCAACGCCCTGATCGAGGGGATCATCGCGGAGAGCGAGGACGAGACCCTGATGGACCGGTACCTCGGCGGCGAGGACATCGACATCAAGGTTCTGATCGACGACCTGGAGACCGCGGTGGCCCGCGGGCACTTCTACCCGGTGCTGCCGGTCTCGGCGCACAGCGGGGTGGGCACGCGCGAGCTGCTCGAGCTGATCACCCAGGGTTTCCCGGCGCCGGGCGAGCACCTGATCCCGGCCGTGACCACCCCGGACGGCGAGCCCAAGGCGCCGCTGGAATGCGACCCGGAAGGCCCGCTGGTGGCCGAGGTGGTCAAGACGACCTCCGACCCGTACGTCGGGCGCATCTCGCTGGTGCGCGTCTTCTCCGGCACGCTGCGCCCGGACCAGCCGGTGCACGTGTCCGGCCATGGCATGGAGCGCCGCGGGCACCCGGACCACGACGTCGACGAGAAGGTGGGCGCGCTTTTCTGCCCGCTGGGCAAGGCGCAGCGGCCGGTGGACTTCGCGGTGGCCGGCGACCTGGTGGCGGTCGCCAAGCTCGCACACGCGGAGACCGGGGACACGCTCTCGTCGAAGGACGACCCGGCGCTGATGGAGCCGTGGGTGATGCCGGAGCCGCTGCTGCCGGTGGCGGTCGCGGCGAAGGCCAAGTCGGACGAGGACAAGCTGGCGCAGGCGCTGTCCCGGCTGGTGGCCGAGGACCCGACGCTGCGCCTCGAGATCAACCCGGAGACGCACCAGCTGGTGCTGTGGTGCCTCGGCGAGGCGCACCGGGACGTGCTGCTCGACCGGCTTTCGAGCCGGTACGGCGTGGCGGTCGAGACGGTGGCGCACCGCGTGTCGCTGCGGGAGACCTTCGCAGCGGCGGCCAACGGGCGCGGCCGGCATGTGAAGCAGTCGGGCGGCCACGGCCAGTACGCGATCTGCGAGATCGAGGTGGAGCCGCTGCCGAACGGCTCGGGCTTCGAGTTCGTCGACAAGGTGGTCGGCGGGGCGGTGCCGCGGCAGTTCATCCCCTCGGTCGAGAAGGGCGTGCGCGCGCAGATGGAGCGGGGTCTGCTGGCCGGGTACCCGGTGGTGGACCTGCGGGTGACCCTCGTGGACGGCAAGGCGCACTCGGTGGACTCCTCCGACATGGCCTTCCAGACGGCCGGGGCGCTCGCCCTCAAGGACGCTGCGGCGCAGGCCAAGCCGACGCTGCTGGAGCCGGTCGAGGCGGTGGAGATCACCCTCGCGGACGAATTCGTCGGCGCGGTGCTCGGCGACCTGAGCGGACGGCGCGGCCGGGTGCTCGGCACCGAGCCGGCCGGCGGCGGGCGCACGCTGGTGCGCGCCGAGGTGCCGGCGACCGGCCTGGCCCGCTACCCGGTGGAGCTCAGGTCCCTGTCACACGGCACCGGCCAGTTCGCCCGGGAGTACCTGCGGCACGAGCCGATGCCCGCCACGACGGCCGCGAAGATCATCGAGGCGGCGGCCGAGGCGCAGCATCAGCATCACTCGTGAGCTTCCCGAGCCGCCGTCAGCCGCGTGAATCCTCGGGCCGCTCCTGGGCTCCGGCACGGGCGGCTCAGCCGGCCAGGGCGGCGTAGGCGAAGGCGATCTGCGCGCCGAGCACCGCGTTGTTCTTGACCAGCGCGATGTTGGCGCGCAGGCTCTCGCCGCCGGTGATCTCGACGATGCGGCCGAGCAGGAAGGGCGTGGCGTCCTTGCCGCTGATGCCCTTGGCCGCCATGTCCTGCAGCGCCTGCTCGATGATGGCGCCGATGCGGTCGGCCGGGATCTCGTCGGCCTCCGGGATCGGATTGGCGATGTGCACGCCGCCCTCGATGCCGAGGTTCCACTTGGCGCGCATGATCGCGGCGATCTCGGCGGGGTCGTCCGAGCGCAGCGGCGCGGCGAACCCGCTGCGCCGCGAGTAGAAGGCGGGGAACTCGTCGGTGCCGTAGGCGAGCACCGGAACACCCAGCGTCTCGAGGGTCTCCAACGTCAAGCCGATGTCGAGGATGCTCTTGACCCCGGCGCTGATCACCGCGACGTCGGTGTGCGCGAGCTCGGTCAGGTCCGCGCTGACGTCGAAGCTCTGCGATGCGCCGCGGTGCACGCCGCCGATGCCGCCGGTGACGAACACGCGGATGCCGGCCAGCGCGGCCAGCCGCATGGTCGCGGCGACGGTGGTGGCCCCGTGGGCGCCGCGGGCCACGACGTAGGGCAGGTCGCGCAGGCTGACCTTCGCCACGTCGGGGCTGCTGGCGAGCAGTTCGAGATCGTCGGCGGTCAGGCCGATCCGGGGCCGTCCGCCGAGGATCGCGATGGTGGCCGGGACGGCGCCGAGCCCGCGGATGATCTCCTCGACCTCGGTGGCGGTGGCGACGTTCTGCGGATACGGCATGCCGTGGCTGATGATGGTGCTCTCCAGGGCCACGACGGGCCGCCCGTCCCGCAGCGCGTCGCGGACTTCCGGGCTGAGGGTGAGGTCGGGGTGCGGGGTGTTCACGGGTAGCCGTATCCGTTCGTTCGGGTGATTCGGGTCATTCGGGTCGTCGCGGTTCGTTCAGTGCGGTTCAGTTCGGTCCGCTGCGGTTCGTTCAGTTCAGTGCGTCTCGGAGCGGTCAGCTCGGCGCGGCGGCGAGCTGCTGTTCGAGCAGACGCGCCGTCAGGTCGGGCCGCACCGTGCGGCTGCTCTCTATGGTGAGCGCGGCCGCCGCGTGCCCGTAGCGGGCCGCGTCGTGGGGATCGTGTCCGGCGAGCAGGGCGTGGGCGAACGCGGCGAGCATGGCGTCCCCCGCGCCGGTGACGTCCGTCGCCGCCCGGCGCTGCACCGGGATCAACTGCGGCGCGGCGCCGTCAGTGCTCAGGATGCTGCCTTGCCCGCCGAGGCGCACCCAGACGTGCCGGACGCCCCTCCGGTGCAACGTCCCGGCCGCGGCGCGCAGACCTTCGTCGGTGTCGACGTCCTGTCCCGTCAGGGTTCGAAGCTCGTCCCGGTTGGGGGTGACCGCGTAGAGCGGACGGTCGGGCGCGAGCAGGTCGGCGAGCCGGGCGGCCTTGGGCACGCTGACCGGATCGAGGATCGCGCGCACGCCCGCGTCGTGGGCTAGGTCGAGGACGTGGGCCGCGGTGTCGGCGGAGAGGTTGCCGTCGAGGATCAGCAGCGCTGCGTGCGTGATCAGGTCGCGGGCCGGAGTGAGGTGTTCCGGGCTCAGCCGGTCGGTGGCCGTCATGTCCGCCACGGCCAGCACGAGTTCACCGTCCGCGTCGAGGATCGCGGTATACGTGCCGGTCGGGTGAGTGCTGCGATGGACGTGCTCAAGCCTGATCCCGGCCGCCCGCGCGTCTTCGAGCAGCAGCGCGCCGTGCGGATCGTCGCCGAACGCCGCGATCAGGTGCGTGGGCGTGCCGAGCCGCGCCAGGTTCTCGGCCACGTTGCGCGCGACCCCGCCGGGAGTCGTCGTGCTGACGCCGGGATTGCTCGTGCCCGGGACGGCGGCCGCGAGACTGCGGGCCTTGATATCGAGGTTCGCGCCGCCGATGACGACGACCGGCGGCTGCTCGCTGAGGATGTAGCCGCGGCCGAGGATCGCGCCCTTGCGGGTGAGGTTCGACAGGTGCACGTTGACGGCCGCTCGGGTGCTGCCCAGCCGCTGCGCGATCTCGGCCGGGGAGATCCGGGGGTCGCGGCGCAGCAGGTCGACGATCTCCCGCTCGCGTTCCGTCAGGCTCATGCTTAGATACGTTAAGCGACTTTAGCTTTCTAAGCAAGATCTGGCAGCGCGGCTAGCAACGCAGCGAGATCCGGCAGACCGCGCCGGTTTCGTCCCGGCCGAGGCGGAGCCGGGCGACGGCCGCCTGCGAAGTCGCGCGCACGGCCAGCACGCCCTGGAAACTGGCGGCGCCCCCGTCGCCGTCGTTCGAATCCACTGCGAAACGCTCCGACAGCAGCTCGAACTCGTCGACCGGCTCGTCCCCGAGGTCCGTGTACTCGGCTAGGGCGGACGCGTCGAGCAACGCGGCGTACCCGCTCGGAATCGGTAGCTCGCCCAGCTCGGTCCACTCGACCGGCTCGGCCTCGCTCACGCGCACCTCGAGCCCTGCGTCCGCGGCGTGGGCGGGGAAGCATCCCGTCGGCAGGCCGTCGATGAGCGGGCGCGCGTCGGCGAATAAGGCCGCGGCGTCCCCCGCGATCAGCGCCCCGGTCGGCAGTTCGAGCTGAAGATCATCCACGGAGCCAAGTCTAAGCGGGGGCCGCAGAGCGTTCCGATGTCCGGGCTTTGCAATACGCTGCAGTCCGTTGGATATCCACGCGGCGGGCAGTATTCCGCCGAGGAGGCATGCGATGCGGTTCTGGTTGCTCGGCACCCTGCTCGTCACCCGCGACGACGGCTCCGAGGTGGAGATTCGAGGTCGACTGCGCCGCACGCTGCTGGCGGAGCTCCTGCTGAACGCCAACACCGCCGTATCCGCCGACCGGCTGGTCGAGCTTCTTTGGGGCGATAGTACGCACGGCTTGTCGGGCGACGCGCTGTACAACCAGCTCGGGCGGCTGCGTCAGGCATTGGGCCGCGGCGAGGAAGGTGGGGCCGGGCGTATCAGAGCCGTCCCGCCCGGATACGTGCTCGATGTCTCCCCCGGCGAACTCGACGTACACCGGTTCGCCGAGCACGCCTCCGCCGGGCGCAAGGCGGCGGCGGGTGCCGACTGGACCGGCGCTTCGGCCGAATTCGGCGCGGCGCTCGGTCTGTGGCGTGCCAACCCGCTGGCCGACCTGCCCGACCTGGCCGACGAATCCGCCGCGCGCCACCTTGAGGAGGAACGGTGGGCGACGCTGCAAGGCCTGGCCGAGGCCGAGCTGAATCTCGGCAGGCACGCCGAGGTGGTTGCGCTACTGCGCGACGTGGCTCCGCAACAGCCGCTGCGCGAGTCGCTGCACGCGCAACTGATGCTCGCCATGTACCGCGACGGACGACGCGCGGAGGCGCTAGAAATCTTCCGGGCGCTGAGCCGAGCGCTGAGCGAGGCGGCGGGGCTCGAGCCCGGCGCGGCGGTCCGCGAGCTGCACGAACGGATGACCCGTGAGGATCCGGATCTTCAATGGGCGCCGCCGCGAACCGCTCCGACACGTCAAGGATCCGGTCCGGGTCCGATGGACGCGCGCCAACGCAGGAACCAGCTTCCGATCGACACCCGCCTGTTCACCGGCCGCCAAGCCGAGGTGGCGCGCCTGACGGCGCTCGCGCGCGACACGGCGGAACGCGGCGGCGCGGGGACCGTGACCATCTCGGCGCTGGACGGGCTCGGCGGCGTCGGCAAGAGCGCATTGGCCGTCCACGTAGCGCACCAGGTCGGCGACCTGTTCCCGGGCGGGCAGCTGTTCGTGGACCTGCGCGGAGCCACGGTCGGCCTCGAACCGCTCACCCCGATGGCCGCGATCGGGCAGCTGCTGCGCTCGCTGGACGTCCCGGACAAGCGGATTCCCGGCACTCTGCCCGACTGCACGGAGCTGCTGCGCGACCGCCTGCGCGGATCCAGAACCCTGATCCTGCTCGACAACGCGTCCGCCGGCGCGCAGGTCCGCCCGCTGCTGCCCGATGTACCCGGCTGTCTCGTGCTGATCACCAGCCGCACCCGCCTTGCCGACGTCGAGGGCGCCCATCTGCTGCGTCTCGACGTGCTCAGCCCGGGCGAAGCCGCGGCCCTGCTGAGCACCGCCGCCGGCGCCGACCGGGTACGCGAGGACGATCCCGCAGTCCTCGAACTGGCCGAGCTGTGCGGCCGGATTCCGCTCGCCCTCAGGATCGTCGCCGCCCGGATCCGCCACGACAGCGCTCTGACCGTCGCGCAGCTCGCGGCCCAACTGCGCGACGAGCGCAGTCGACTCGGCGAACTACACGACGAGGAGCGCGACCTCGCGGATGTCCTCGGCACGTCATACGCGGACCTGCCCGCGGCGCAGCAGCGAACCTTCCGGCTGCTCAGCCTCGTGCCCGGCACCGACGTGGACGCGGACGCCGCCGCTGCGCTGCTCGACCTCGCACGGGCCGACGCCGAGTCGCTGCTCGACCGCCTCGTCGAGCGCAACCTGCTGGTCGAGCCCTCGCCCGGCCGTTACCGGATGCACGACCTGGTCCGGCTCTTCGGGGCCGAGCAGGCCGGAGCGGCGGGACACGAGGCCGAGCGCGCCGACGCCGTCGAGCGGCTGCTGTTCTGGTACGCGGAGTCGGCGAAGGCGGCATGGCGCGCGGTCGAAGCGGCCAGGGCGACCCCCGCGTCCACCCTCGGGATCGGCTCCGTCGTGCCGCAGGAGTTCGCCGCCGCCGAGGAGGCCTTCGCCTGGCACGATCGGGAGTCCGGAAACCTGATCGCCGCCGTGGACGCCGCGCGCACCGAGGGTCGCTACGAATACGGCTTGGAACTCGCGCGTGCGCTCAACGGCCTGATGCACATGCGCAGCAACGCCGCCCGGCTACTCGAGGTCGCCGAAGCGGGCCTGGCGTGCGCGGTCGGCCTCGGCGATTTCCTGGCCCGAAGCCAGATGGCACGGAGCAAAGGGGTGGCCCTGGCCCTGCTGGGCCGCTTCGACGAGGCCGTCGCGGTGAAGCAGCAGGCGCTGGAGATGGCTCGCGCGGCCGGGTCCGAGAAAGCGGAGGGGGAGGCGCTGGTGGGCCTTTGCTCGACATTCGCCGCGGCCAAGCGCCTGGATGAGGCGCTGGACGTCGGCCGTCAGGCGGTGGCCCTGTTCGATCGCATGGGCATTGCGCACCACGCCGCCGGCCCGTTGATCAACATGGCCGCCGCATTGAGTCTGGCCGACCGCAACGAAGAGGCACTGGTGCTGACGGAGCAGGCGGTGGAGCTCGGCCGGAAAGCGGACGAGCTCTACCATCTGGCGCCGAGCCTCGCACAACTGGCCGCCGTCATGCACGCGACCGGGAGCTACGATCCCGAGCGTCTCGACGCGACGTACCGCGAGGCGGTCGAGATGCTGCGGGCGATCGAGAACCCGCGCTACGAACTCGCCGCCCTGCTCGGCTACGGCGTCTTCCTCGAGGAGCACGGCCGCTTCGCCGAGAGCGTCGAGGTGCTGACCACCGCCGAGCACATCGGCGCCGGCCTCGGCGTGCCGCTGCACGACAAGGCGCGCGGCACGCTTCGAAGGTCGCAGGCCGCCCTCGACGCGGCGGCCGCCTCGGCCGCGCCAGATACCGACGCCGCGCCGGACGCCGACGCCCCGGATTCCCCGGCCTCCTCAGCCCCCTGACGAAGTCGGCCACGCCTCCGCGAGCAGCCGCCGCGTGTCGCCGAGCAGCACCGGCATCGACCGGGTGCGCCCGATCACCGGCATGAAGTTCGCGTCCCCGTTCCACCGCGGCACCACGTGCTGGTGCAGGTGCGCGGCGATCCCGGCGCCGGCCACCTCACCCTGGTTGATGCCGAGGTTGAAGCCCTGCGGGCTCGACGCCTTGCGCACCGCGCGCATCGCGTCCTGGGTGAACGCGGTGAACTCGGCCGCCTCGTCCTCGGTCAGTTCCGTGTAGTCCGCGATGTGCCGGTAGGGGCAGACCAGCACATGCCCCGGGTTGTACGGGTACAGATTCAGCACCGCGTAGACGAGCTCACCGCGCGCGACGATCAGCGCGGCCTCGTCGTCGCCGAGGCCGGGGATGCGGCAGAACGGACAGCCGTCCTCGGCTTTGGGGCCGGTCGGCTTGTTCTCGCCGAGGATATAAGCCATCCGATGCGGGTTCCACAGCCGCTGCAGGGCGTCGGGCTCGCCGACCCCGTCGTGGGAACTCGCCTGCTCCGGCTCTGGGGTCAACTCCGCATCCATGACTTCAGCCTATCTACCGCGCTCACGCTCGGACAGCACGGAGTCGAGCACCGAGGCTCAGACCCGCGCGGCCAGGAACTCGTCGACCTCGTCGCGCGTCGGCAGCGAAGGCTGCGCGCCCGGCCGGGTCGTGCTGAGCGCGGCCGCCGCCGCGGCGAAACGGGCCGCCTTCTCCAGCGGCTCCCCGTCGGCAAGCGCGCAGGCCAGCGCGCCGCAGAAGCAGTCGCCGGCGGCAGTGGTGTCCACCGCGTCCACCCGGAACGGCGGGATCAGCATGCTGGCGCCGTCCTCGACCAGCAGCGCGCCGTCGCCGCCGAGCGTCACCAGCACGGCCCCGGCCCCGATGCCGCGCAGGGTGCGGGCGGCGCGGACGACGTCGGCCTCGTCGGTGAGTGCGTCGGGCGCCAGGCCGAGCAGCGCGGCGAGCTCGGAACGGTTGGGCAGCAGCACGTCGACTCGGGCCGGCAGCAAGTTCTCCCCGTCCCGCACCGGCGCCGGGTTGACCAGCACGAGACCGCCGGCCAGCCGGGCCGCGGCCTCGTTGGCCTCGTGCGGCACCTCCTGCTGAAGCACCGTCACCTTCGCGGCGGCCAGCACGTCCGCGGCCGCCTCGCAGTCGGCCGGGGCGAGCCGTCCGTTCGCGCCGGGGCTGACGATGATCGTGTTCTCCGCGGCCGGATCCACCGCGATCAGGGCGCGGCCGCTCGGCACGTCGGGGGTGCGCAGCACGTGCGACGCGTCGACGCCCTCGGCGGTCAGCGCGTTGAGCAGCACGGTGCCCGCGTCGTCCGCGCCGACCCGGCCGACCATGGCGACGCGCCGGCCGAGCCGGGCCGCGGCCACCGCCTGGTTGCCGCCCTTGCCTCCACGATGCTGGGCCAGGTCGCCGCCGAGCACGGTCTGCCCGGGCACCGGGTGCCGCGGCACCGGCACGACCAGATCCAGGTTGAGGCTTCCGACTACCGCGATCACAGCTTCGATCCTTCCAAGGCCACGGTCGAGCCGCGCGCCACGAGCGTGGGGGTGAGGCGAACCGCCCGGGCCGAGGCCTCGGGCTGGGCGATGCGTGCGGTGAGCATCCGCGCGGCCTCGGCGGCGAGCTCCCGGTACGGCTGGCGCACGGTGGTGACGCACGGGGAGGTGAGCGAGGCCAGGTCGATGTCGTCGAAGCCGGTAACCGCGATCTCGCCGGGGACGGACACGCCGAGCTCGCGCAGCCGCTGCAGGGCGCCCGCCGCTATCAGGTCATTGGCACACACCAGCGCGTCCGGGCGGTGTGCGACGGGCGCGGTGACGGCCCGGCCCGCGACGTGCTGGCCGAACTCGATCGAGAAGTCGCCGAGCTCGGCCCGCCAGAACGCGGCGTGCCGCACGGCCCAGTCCTGGAACGCGGCCCGGCGCTCCACCGCGGCGGAGGCGTCCCCGGCGGCGCCGAGAAACCAGAAACGAGTGTGCCCCAGGCCTTTGAGATGCTCGAGCAGCAGCCGCATGCCCGCCCCGTTGTCCACGGTCACGGCGTCGGCCTGCACCTCGTCGACGCTGCGGTCGAGCAGCACCACCGGCACCCGGGCGGCCGCCTTGGCCAGCGTCGCCATCGAACGCTCCTGGTCCACCGGGGCCACGATCAGGCCGTCGACCTGACGAGCGATCAGCAGCTCGACCCGCTCGGCCTCGAGCGCCGGGTCGTCGGCGCTGTCCGCGAGCAGCAGGGCGCGGCCCTGGTCGTGCAGGGCGTGTTCGACCTCGCGCATCAGGGCGGGGAAGAAGGGGTTGGTGATCTGCGGCAGGACCAGGCCGACGGTGGCGGTGCTGCGGCTGCGCAGCGCGCGCGCCACCTGGTTGGGCAGGTAGCCGAGGTCGCGGGCGGCCTGCTGGACCCGGCGGGCGAGGTCCGGGCCGACCGGCCGGTCCCCGGCGAGCACCCGGGAGACGGTGGCCACCGAACAGCCCACCGCCTCGGCGACCTCCCGGAGGGTGGCCGGCTTGGCGTCCTTGCCCTTGCTCACGTGTGCGGTCCGTTCTCCTCGGCGCGGCCGAGGTGCCGCCCCGGCCGTCCATCTTCGCATCAAACTCGGCAATCGTTCTCTACCGCTCGCCCAGATTATCCGGCTATTGTCAGAGATAGCGGCGTGAGCTAGCTCACAGAAAATGCGTCTGATCTGCCTAGTTGACGGGGAGCGAGTGGAGCTGGCACCGTCGGATAACGATTTCCGCACAAGAGGGTGTCCGACGCGTCGCAAGGCGAGCGCGGCCGACCCGCCCTCTGCGCCCCGAGGAGGTATGCCGTGACCGGTCCGATAGTGCTCGACTGCGACCCTGGTCTCGACGACGCCGTGGCTCTGCAGTATGCGCTGGGCACCGGACGCTACGACCTGAAGGCGGTCACCGCAGTAGGCGGCAACGCACCGGTGGAGCACACCTACCGTAACGCGCGTGCCTTGGTAAAAACCTTCGGAGTGGCTAAGGATCTGCCGGTCTACCGCGGCGTCGGCGGACGCCTGACCCGGCGGCCCAAGGCCGCGGCGGCATTCGACTTCCACGGCGCGGCCGGGCTCGGCGAGGAGCTCCCGGACGACTCGGGCGTTCCGGAGCAGGCGGAGAGCGCCGTCGACGCGCTGCTGCGCCTCTCCCGGCAG
>Ga0073928_10006407_pt1 | contig 15861 bp, 14 predicted proteins | sample PaiPotPPA55metaG_FD_76969 | JGI IMG/M metagenome (GOLD analysis project Ga0073928, IMG submission 76969) | Iron sulfur acid spring bacterial and archeal communities from Banff, Canada, to study Microbial Dark Matter (Phase II) - Paint Pots PPA... ... | reverse complement strand
GAGCCGCAGGTGCTCGGTCGCGGTCCCAAGAGTAACTTTCGCGTCATCGGCCGCATCTTGCGCGACCTCAAGATCCTGTTGTGCGATGGCGCCGTGGGCGTATAGGTCCACGGCTCGATTTAATTGCTTTCGCGTGAGAAGTTCATCGGCGACGGCCTTGCGATAGGAGTCGAACCCGCCAGCAACATCGTCGCTTCGAATGGTAAGCAACAACTGGCCTTTTTGCACGGTGTCGCCCAATCGCGCGTGAATCGCGACGACACGCCCAGAGGCGAGCGAGACCACCGGCACGTTTCGAGCTACATCCGGCGTAACGCTTCCCGTGACCACCAACTCGGAGGATGTGGAACGCTCAGCCGCCGCTGCGAGCGGAAATTGCTCAGGATGATCCACCGTGAACAGACCGGGGTCCGCTCCGGGCACTATGTTTGCGGGCGGCGGCGCCTCCGCCGCGGGGTCGGCATGCGCGGTGCAACCGACCAGCGCCAGTAGAGCTGGCAAAGAGAGAACAAAGAAAAAACGGAGCAGGCCCGCGATTGGAACCAATTGTTGAACCCTGCTCCGGTCCATTTTGCTCATGTAGGTGCTTCTTCTCCGTCGTTGCCTAAGCTAAAACTTCACCATGATCGCGTACCTCAAGCTGGGTTCATCTTTTCGCAGATCGGGACAGAAACCCGTGGCTCCGGCCACGCACGTGAAACCCGGGGTGGCCGACAGCGTGGGACCCGGCACGAACGTCGTGCTTCCCACCAGAGATCCAGCGGATGGATTAGGAACCGTGCTGGGAGTGAGGTTGTCTCCCGGAGTGATTCCTCCGCGCCCCGTCCAGTAAGGTACGTTGGCGTGGCGATACCCGTACTCTGCGCGGAACGTGATGTACTGCCTGGGCATCCAGTCGAAGGTGAGCGAAGCATCCCAGGCGTTGTACGGGTCCCCGGGGTTTTGCGTGAAATAGGGCGAGCCCGTGATGGCATCGGCTCCATTGATCGGAGGAAGCAGCGTGAGGTAGCGGCCCGGATTAGCCATCGCTCCGCCACCGAGGGTGATGCCATACAAATCTTTCTTGAACCACCATCGGTTATAGAGCATCCAGCCGGCGAAGGTCTGTTTGCTGCTAGTGGCCGTGTTGTGGTGGCAATTCACGTTGTTATTGATGGTTCGACCCTGTGCGCTGACGAAGGATCCGTGTCCGCCGTACTCGCAGCCGAGGTCTCCGGTAAGAGAGAACGCCATCTTGTCTAAGAACTTTTCTGGGTGGTCGTAATATTTAACTTCCACGCTGTCGTCGGTGTGAATGCGCGAGCGTCCGAATTGTCCGTCTCCATTGCCCAGCGTATCTTCACCCATCCCGTAGTTATTGAATACAAACGAAAGCCAGGGCATTGGCCGATACAAGATTTGTCCGCCCAAACCAGGTTTGCTGCCCAGTCTCCCGTAAGATTGCCAGCCGTTGATGATCCAGGGCTCAATCTTCAGTTTGTCGGTGGGGAACCACTGAATGCGCACACCATTGAAAAACCAGGGTGTGTTCGAGGATACATAGGAGGGCTGGTAAGTCCAATTATCGAAATTGTAGTAACTGAAGAGACCGATGTAGGAGACGAAAATTCCGGCATCGATGTTGAGCCCATGGTTTACGTCGAAGTGATAACCGGCGTTGGCCTCGGAAACATACTTGTATGCGCCACGGAGATCCCATTGACCGCGTCCAGCACTGGCATCATTCCTTGGGGTTGTGACGCCGAACATTCCGTTCATTGTCAGGATGCGGGCGTTAACATTCTGCCAGTGGAAGTTGCCGCCGAAGCTGATCTGCTCCACCTGAATTTCATTGGAGCGGAAGATTTCTGTCGAGCCGCCCATGGTGTCGTCTTTCGGATGATTGAGATCCATGATGTAGTGGATGTCCATGCGGATTTCAGGAGTGAAGAATTTGGAATCCCACACTGCATCTTTGTTGCGAGGATTGCCGTTCAGCCAAGTCCAATCGGCGTACGCAAACGGTTCGGTTGGCTTTGGCTTTTCCGGCAGGCCTGAACGTACTTGTGGCGCACCATTGGCTGCGCTCAGCGATGCGGACTCAACGGTTTTCGGCTCCGGAACTGCAGTGGACGGCGCAGCCGGTGTGGGCGCAAGAGTTGGAGCTGCCGGGCCTGCTGCAGCGGAGGTTCGGCCCTTCAGTTCCGCCTTGAGCTCTTCGATCTCTGCCTGCATCGCCGCTAACTGCTTGGCCACGGCCGGCGATATTCCCTGCTCGAGTGTGGCTGGTGCCGCGGCTGTCTTTCCAGCCGCATTGTCCGTTTCGTCCCCAGCGCGAACCGCTTTATCTGAATCGGAATCATGCAGCGCCGCCACGTTTGTTGGAGCGGAAGCCTGCGTCTGCGCAACGCAGAGCTGGTCGGAAACGGAAGCTAGGCTGAGAATTAACGTAACTGGCAAAGCTGCAAACTGGAAGGCTTTGCAGAATCTCATATCCACGGTCATCATCATGTACCGATCTCCGGCTCTGCTAGAGTTGGATTGCATTTTGTGTGAGCAAGCGCTTTCACGCCTGCTCAATCGTAAGCGGGTCTTTTCCGACACTTCTTTCACGCCCTCTCAAATTCCATCATCAAAGTCATAAAAATTGCGTAAAGAGTTCGGCAAGAGTTCATAAAGATTTGCCGAGGCTCCAGCGGTCACCCAGCTATCAAGCTGCGTTAAGAGCAATGCGTCGCGGCAACAATAACTTCAATCGGGTGGATTGGACAATACAATGCAAGGCATGAAGAATTCGTGAAGACCTGATTCATAATTTGATTAGCTTTGATCAGGTTTCTCATGGCGGCAGGATTGAGATGGATTCTTCAGCAAGGGTTGAGAACATCCTGTTTCGCGTGGGGGAGTTAGGTGGACTACGCCGCGGGGTAGGCCGGGTTCTCCGGATCACATAATCGGTAACCGACCCAGGGCTCGGTGACGATATATTGCGGCTCCGAAGGATTCAGCTCAATCTTCTTTCTCAGGGCCTTTACGAAGGAGCGCAGATACTCCAGTTCAGTACCGTACTCCGGTCCCCAGATGGAACGTAACAGCTTGACGTGAGTCACGGGGAAGCCTCGATTTTGCATCAGAAGCGCCAATAGATGGAACTCTGTCGGAGTAAGATGAATCGGCTCTCCGTTTCGGCGGAGTACGTAACGTTTCATATCCAATTCCAGTTCGCCGACTCGAAGAACAGCGGATTCAACAGCGTTATCACGTTGTATTCGTCGCAAAACTGCTCCAATGCGCGCCAGCAGTTCGCGGAAACGCACCGGCTTGATGATGTAATCGTCAGCGCCGGCCTCTAAAGCCTGCACGAGATCGGCTTCGGCGTCTCGGACACTTACCATCACAATCCCGATATTCAGCAACTGCCCGCGAATCTGGTGGCAGGTTTCCACTCCGCCAATACCCGGCATGTTGATGTCGAGCAAAACCAGATCAAACGAGCGGCGCCGAAGGACTTCAAGAGCTTCCTCGCCGGTGCGAGCTTCCTCGGCGGCATATCCGCTGGCGGAAAGTGAGGTTTTCATCGCTTTCCGAAAAGAAGCTTCATCGTCGACAAGCAGGGCGTTGGGCATGAGGCTCAATAAGTCAGCATTCAGATTGGGCGAGGGGAAAGGTCAGTCGGAAGACAGTTCCTTCTGCGGAGATAGGACCAGCGTCCTCCAGTTCCATGCTGCCGCCGTGAGCGCAGACAATCTTGTGCGCGAAGTAAAGGCCCAGGCCGGAACCGGGTGCGAGGTGTTGAGTTTCAGAACCACGGTAAAAGCGTTCAAATATTCGCGCTCGTTCGCCGTCCCGAATCGGCGTTCCACTGTTCAGTACGCGTACAGTTGCGAATCGTTTCCCGCCTTCAATACTTATTTCGACTTCCGTACCGGGAGGCGAATACTTGCAGGCGTTATCCAGTAATTGCTTCACGGCGAGTTCGAGCAGCCTACGGTCTACCAGAACTTCAGGAGAAACGCTTCCCTGAGCGATTTGGAATTTGCGGTCGGCACGTTCGCGTGAATACTGATGCACCATATTGATTACGAATCGGGTGATATCCGTTCGTTCAAAACGCGGTCTTATTTCGTCTTGATCCAACTGGCTGGTTCGAAGGACCTGTGAAGTCAGCCCGGCTAGACGCGAAGTCTCGGACTCGATCAGATCCGCCAGTTCCTGCTGCTGTGGGCTCAACGGAAGAGTCTCACGGAGTCCACCGGCCGCGGTAAGAACCGTTGCCAGCGGAGTCTTGAACTCATGGGCCAAGGCATCGAGTACTGCAGCCCGAAATACTTCTGCCTGTGCTGCAGCCGCGCAGCGGCTTGCACTTTGAAATGCTCGAGTTCTTTCCAGCATGGCGGCGGCAAGTGCTGCGAGTGGCCCGATCGCAAGTTCGTTGCCGTGCAAGTCTTCGAACCCCACGGCTCCGATGTTCTTTCCGGTAGCTCGCAAGCATCGGACCGAAACTCCAATTGCCGGATCGTCCGCATCTCCTCCTAGATGACAGGTTGCTTGGGTTCGGTCCGGCAGATTTTCGCCAGAACGACCGGAGAGATAAAGCTCTCCGCTAACGGCGTCGAACAAACACACTGCCTTCAGATCAAAGACTTCACGAAACCGTTCGACCGACCCCTTTAGGAGATCATTGTCTGGGTCGAGCGCGAGCAATTGCTTCGCCACCTGATAAAGCAAATCGACCAGGCGCCTTTGGTTGTTTGAAATAGCTGCCTCCCTTCGAGCGCGCATAGTCAATCGCGTGATGACCAACCCGGTGATCAGGTAAGAAAGCAACGCCAGAATGTCCAGGGGGTTCGTTACTTCAAAGGAAAAGAGTGGTTGGGTAAAGAAGAAATCCAAACAAGCCACCGTCAGCAGCGAAACGAAGGCGGATGAGGCGAAGTTGCCGCCCAGAGACTGCAACACGACGACCATCAGGTAAAGAAAGCTAGTGATCGTGAGGTTCAGATGGAACTGAAAGCAGATGTACGTGATCAAGCCGACCGCGATACAGCCGGGGATCGCTGAGATGGCGAATCTGGAAAGGCTGACCCTGTAACTTCGAATCATGGTTGAGAATTTGTGAGGCATGGCGTTGCTGTGAGAAGCTCTATCCTTTCCAAAACGAAATAATGAAACCGCCGGCCATAATCATGGAGCCGCCCACCAGTGTAGAAAGGCTGGCCGGCTGATTGAATCTCACCTTGGCAACAATCTGCGCGGTGACGAAGAAGAAGACCACGTACACGCCCAGCAGCTTTCCGAAATCCCAGCGAGGCAAGTTGACCACCAGTCCATAGAAGGATAGGGTGGCTCCTCCTCCGGCGAGGGCGATCCATCGCCATGCGCCAGATGAGCGGTGGACCGCCGACTGGAAGAATGCGTCTCCCAGTACTTCCAATGTCGCGGCAATCAGAAGTAGAAGAAATGTCGCTCCTGGCATAGCAAGGATCTGATCGAGAGATCGCATGCGGTTCGCGTCCTTTTCAGTACGATGTTGTGACAACGGCGTCCTCTGGATACCCCGGCATGCCGAACTCGGGGACATCCAACGCTTCTTTTTCTGACTTCGGTTCGACTCGCATGCTTTTGACTTTGTTCACAATCCTTAAGAATTAAGAGAATCGGATCTGAGTTGGGAAGCCGGCTGATACCCCTGATTTGCCAACGCGTCGTCGATGTCAAGCCACTGCCGGTAGCTGGTCCCCACGCTCACCAATCGAATTCATGTAATGCGCGAAAGTAAATCGACGAATTCACTGCGTCCAATAGATATTTCTTATCGCAATGATTTGAAAAATGGGGTAGATACGCGTGCCGATCGAAGCGAGAAAAGGACTGCAGATTGGGACGTGGGCTCGACTGCTTTACTCGCGTCGATTCCCGACGCGGATCTCGCGGGAATCGCTCTTTGGACTTTAGTGATTGGATACGAAAACTCCTAAATTTCGAACAAGGATCGTAAAGAGTAAAAGTGCGCCGTGCAAATCCTACGAACTCGACGCAACTTATGGAAGTTGTGTCTCCGGTTGCGCCATGAATGCAGCATTTAGCTGGAAAAGGAAGGGTCTCGATGTTTAGCGGAAAGATTTATATCGGCGAGAGTCGTACGGTCCCTCGTTGGTCGAACTTGCGCTTGTCGAATGATAAAGGAGCAGTAAGCGCAACCTAAATGGAATCAGCCTTCCAAGTTGAACCGAGTCGCCGCAACTACGTACAGCCGCCGCCAGACGAGCCGGTTGATCGTAACCACAATCATTGCCATTACCACCGTCGCCGCTAAGAGAAGGCGAAAATTGGCACTGTCCGTTGCCTGGCTAATAATGGCGCCTAGACCGAATGTGGAAATGGTCTGACCGCGGAAGCGGCAATACTCCGCCACGACGCTGGCATTCCACGCTCCGCCCGAGGCGGTCACGAAACCTGTAATCACGTATGGGAAGATTGCCGGAAAGAATAGAGTTCGCCATCGTTCCGTAAGGCTCAATCGATACGTGCTGCAGACTTCTTTTAGATCTGCCGGAATCGCCATGGCGCCGGCGATCACGTTAAACAAGAGGTACCACTGCGTGCCGAGAAGTAACAGCAGAACTGAACCGATTCCCAAGCCGCCCCCCGCACGAATCAACATCAAAAGGATGATTGGAAACAGCGCGGTTGCCGGCACAGATGCCGCGATCTGAGCAATCGGCTGCGCGACCGCCGACAGTCTGGGCCGCAAGCCTATTGCAACTCCAACGGGAATAGTCCAGAGCGCCGCGAGCAGTAGAGTTACTTCCACTCGCAGGAACGTAGCTCCCGCGCCCCAGGCAATATGGCGAACTTCCACAGACGAGAGCGTTGCGAGCATCGCGAGCATTTTTGCCACCGCATACGCGATCGCACCGCCACTGAAGATCAATATTGAGTAGAGGGCCCACGGTCGTATTCCCCGACCGCGCGCTGCTACGGATTCTTGTTCAAGCTCCCTCGCAAAGTGCAGGTTTAACCTTTCGCGGACCGGAAACAACATGGAACGGTTCACGAAGGGAAGAAGTTTGGATCCGCGCAGCAGAGCCAGAATTGGCGAACGCGGCGTGTCCGCTTCCCCCACTTGCTCCATTTTAAACTTCGTCGCCCACGCGATGACGGGACGCCAGACGATCTGGTCGAGCAGGATAATCGTTCCAATCATGGTCATCACGCCCCATAAAATCGCGCGCGTATTCCCTGCATTTGCCGCTGTCTGGAGATACGATCCCAAGCCCGGCAGACGGAAGTCCCGGCTTCCCAGAATAAACATTTCGCAAGCCATCAGAAAGAACCAGCCGCCGGCGACCGACATCATCGAATTCCAAATCAGCCCGATCGCCGCCTGCGGCAGTTCTAGTTGCCAGAATCGCTGCCACCAGCTCAATCGGTACGCGATAGCCGCTTCTCGCATTTCAGTAGGAATGGTTTTCAGCGACGAATAGAAGCTGAAAGTCATGTTCCACACTTGACCGGTAAAGATCAAAAAAATCGATCCGAGTTCAACTCCCAACTGGCGGCTGGGAAACAGTGCGACCATCGCGATCATTACAGGCGGCAGAAAACTGAGGACTGGAATGGACTGCAGCGTGTCGAGGAGCGGAACCATTAATTTCTCGGCGCGCCGATTGTAGGCTGCCGTATAGCCGTAGATGAGCGTAAAGACAAAACTAATCACGTACGCAGCGACAATCCGCAACACGGAAAACAGAGCGTACTTGGGTAAAGCCGAAGGACTGAGACTAATCTCAGCCTGGGAGCTGATGGGTTCGGACCAGTAACGGGCAAAGGCCAGGATGCCATAAAACAAGCCCATTCCAGCTAGCACGATCGGCAATTCACGCGCCAGTGAAGTGGCGCCAGCGGGCACAATACCCCACCCTATCGACGCCCCTGGCTCGTCAGAAGCTGATCTGCGCGGTGTCATTAGTGAGGAGGAATTGCATCGCCAGAATGGGCAACGCCCGTTGTAGGTGGAAGCATAAGCCGGTCAGTTTCCGAATCGTAGGCGAAAATCTCTGCATACCGTCCCCAATTCAATGCGGTATCGATCTGGCTCTGCACATCTTCTTGGGAAAAATGCTCGTCCAACACGTCGCGAAAGAATTCCAATGGGAGAGTCCCGTCTGATTTTCGTTCCAGAGCATTGCGTATTTGCCGTAACAGTGTCGCATGATTTAATACGGCTTCCTGGAAAAGCTTTTTTCGCTGCGGAATGTCGGCTTCAGCAAATGCCTTGCCCGCTGGCGTGATCTGTACGTCTCCTTCTTTGGACTGTGCGAAGCCCAGCATCACGGCTGCATCCATGATGGGAAACAGATCGTCCACTTCCATGAGCAGCTCTTCCGAAAGGTGATACAAATCTTCTTTGCCGCCGCGATCGTTCAGAAATTCCAGCAGGCCCGCCATTCCACCGGCTGTTGCATGGGGCAGCACTTGAAAGGAAGGTTTGCGCATCAAGGGTAGTTCCGTCAACGGTCCCAATTCGTGCTCGGGTTGGGTCATGACTTTGTAGATGTAATCGACGTATACGAGGAATTCAGCCGATTTCCGGTCGCGTGGTCGAGGCAGCGAGATACGAAAATCCGACCGAATCCTGGCTGGATGTGTTCCCAGCACGACGACTCGATCAGCCAATAAAACCGCTTCTTCAATGTTATGTGTCACCAGGAAGATGCTCTTGGTTGGGATCTCCTTCTTCCCCCACAACTCCATCAACTCGCCGCGAAGATTCTCGGCCGTCAGGACATCCAACGCGGAAAATGGTTCATCCATGAACAGCACCTCGGGCTCCACTGCAAGCGCGCGTGCCAGTCCGACACGCTGCTTCATCCCGCCCGAAAGTTCTTTGGGATATGCATTTTCAAAACCTTTGAGCCCCACCATGGCCAAGGCTGTCAGCGCCTTGGGATGGCGCGTCGCGTGGTCCAAGCCTCGCGCGAGTAACGGAACTTCCACATTCTCCAGAACTGTGAGCCACGGGAACAACGCAAAACTCTGAAACACAATTCCCACATTCTGCTTGTGATCGAGAGACCGGCCCCTCCACTGGATAGTTCCGCGGGTAGGCTTTGTAAGTCCCGACAGTATTCGCAACAATGTCGACTTGCCAGATCCCGAGGGTCCCAGCAGAGCACAGATTGTGTCCGACTCAACGGACAAATCCGTGGCTGCGATGACCTGAATTTCTTTTCCATCCGGTTGCTCAAAGCTCTTTTCAATCTGGCGGGCCTCAATGATGACTTCCGGAGAGGGTGAGAGCTTTTCCGCAGTCGCGGGAATCAACTCGCTCCGCCCCGAACTCGCAGCTTCTTCCGCATCCCCGAGTTCGTCCATCAGCCTTTGCCAAGCCTCTTCTGGAAGCTCATCGAAGAACCGGATTCGATCGTCGGGATTCATTTGGTCGACCAAAGCGCGCATTTCCCCGCGGCTTCGCGAGTGCAGTAACACGTATTGATCGTAGTAGGGAAAACGCGGAATCAAGGAAGCAGCGAAGTGAAGAGGCAGTTCGCGGAATACTCTCTGCTGCTGTTCAAACGGAAGCCTTCTAAGGTCCTCAGCTGCGGCCGCTAAATCGGAATTTTGCAATAGGGCGGCGGCCTCAGCCCAATCGGACTGAGAAAGTGCATCCCGAAACTTCTCCTGGATTGTGGAGATCATTGATGTGAAAATGGAATGTTGAAATTCGGTGTTGAAATTCGATAAACCCGTCAGTCGTGCTTTTGCTTCAGTTTCCCGCTTCGAAGCGGTATCCAATCCACGGTTCCGTGATGATCCTCGCACGTGAAGCGACCGTTTAACAATCCGATCCTGCGCCTTTTCGCCTACGTATTGATTGTGGCAGGAATCGTGCTGCTCTTCCTTCGCTGGCTGCATGTAAATCCGACGACGATTGGATTCAGCTTCTTGCTGGCCGTCTTGCTGATCTCCACCACCTGGGGCTTGCGCAGTTCATCAAGTGTCCCTCCGGCACACGATTGATTCGTTCCGGTGCTTTCCCGCCAGTAAAACTGGCGGGCTATTATCACCGGTCCCTCCGGGACGAACCCCCGCGCCCTCGGTCCCGTAGGGACCCCTGAAAATAGCCCCGGCGGTTCCAACGCCCGGTTGGCGGGAACCGAGAATGGAACCGCGCCCCGGAGGGACGCCTGAAAATTCTAAGCACTGCGTTCACCGGGGTAGTGTCCTACGAATAGCACACTACCTTCACTGGCCCGTTGTCTTTTTCCACAGCCTTCCACAGAAAAATTCCGCGTTCTTGTGACGAACAACCTTTACCGAGGATACAGAAAGCGCATAGTGGAACCGTGCCCAGAGTCTCTCCACACAACCGACCAAAAACACGTCGACCACACCTCCTGGCTTCGCCTAACTCCTTATTCCGGAAGATTTTACCCATAAGTCCTTTCGTTCTAAGATCTTGCAGTGGAAGACCCATATCAACCTCCCGCAACTCAAAGAAAACAAGGATTTTATCCGGTCGATATCAAAAAAAATGCGAGGTCTACATACCCAACTCCTGCGCGGGCCGCCTTTCTCATACACAAGTCGCGAACCTTGCTCCCCAGGCACCCGATAATGATGGAACCCTCCCACTCCCATTCACGTACTTTCTCCAGCATCACCGATCCTTGAGGAAAGCGAGATTCCATGAACCGACGTTCCCTCGTTTCTGTCGTAGTGTCTTTGTTGTCGATCTTGTTCGTCTGCCCATCGTTCGCCCAAACCGTGCCGCCGCTCGACAAGATTCAAAACCAGCAGGAACTCGACAGCGCGATCACCACTCTCGACGCCGCGTTGTTCGACGCCTACAACAAATGCGACCTCGACAAGTTCGCGTCGCTCATTGACGAAAACGTCGAGTTCTATCACGACCAGGGCGGCGTGACCATGGGCAGAGCGGCCCTCACCGACAGCGTCAAGAAAAACATTTGTGGCAAGACGACGCGCGAGCTCGTCCCCGGCAGCCTGCACGTCTATTACATGAAGGGATATGGCGCGATCGAGATCGGCGTTCACCGCTTCCACCATCCCGGCCACGAAGACACCGAAGGCGTCGGCGAAGGCAAATTCATTCACCTGTGGCAATCCAAAGACGGCGCCTGGAAAATCACCCGCGTCATGAGCTACGACCATCACTCCGCCGCGAAATGAAAACTGAAACGCTGCGATCGAGAGTCGTATGTATCAACTCCACGGCGCCCCGTCCAAGTTCCGTTTGGGCGGGGATTTTCGTCCGCAGATTTTCGACTATGGACGCAAGGCAAAGCCCGCATGCTATAGTGCGATTTCCAGATGGGATCTTTCCTGCTGTTCGCTTTCTCGTGGTGGTCCATTCTGCTGCGGATTGTGGCTATCGTCCACTTCATCCGCCGCCGCCCGAATTTTTTCTGGCTATGGGTCATCCTCTTTCACTGGGTCGGGGCGCTGGTCTACATCCTGGTGGAAGTGATTCCGGATGCGCCGTTGCTGCGTGGGACATTTCAAGTGTTCCCGCGCCGCCGGCGCATTCAGGAATTGGAGCGCACCGTCCTCGACAATCCTTCGGCAGGAAATTACGAAGAGCTCGGCCTGCTGTATCTCGACGACGGAAACTTCGCGCGCGCCCGAGCCTGTTACGACAAGGCTATCTCCTCGCGCACAGACCACGCCGATCCGTTCTACCGTCGCGGCATCGCCGAGGTCGAGCTTGGAGACTTCCCTGCTGCGGTCCCCGACCTGGAGCGGGCCGTCAAATCCGATCCCAGCTACGACTTCCACCGGGCGAAGGGACTACTGGCTTGGGCCTACGCGCAAACCGGGCAGTCCGAAAAAGCAGATGCGCGATTTCGAGAGGCAGTGCAGATTTCTACGATCTCCGAAACGTATTATCACTACGCCCTGTTCTTGCAGTCGCAGGGACGCGCCGCCGAGGCGCGCGAGTGGGCGCGCAAGATTCTGGAAAAGAAACCGACCATGCCGGTTTATCTTCGGCGGCGGGAGCGCCCATGGCTCCGGCGGGCCAACGCGCTCCTGGCGCGGCTTCCCGCGGGGTGAGGGGCTCATAGTCGAGCTTCGCTCGGCTGGACAACCGAAGCGGTTGTCCCTGCGTGGCCGGTGGTCGCAGGATGCGATGGTAAAATTACTGCAGTGAAGATTTCCAGGGCCTCCGTCCGACTGCTGGCGACCGATATTGACGGGACGCTGCTCAATCCACAATTTCAGATTTCCAACGGAGACCTGATGGCGCTGCGCCGGGCGCACGCTGCGGGCATTGAAATTGTACTGGTGACCGGACGCAGGCATACCTTCGCCTTGCCCATCGCGGAGCAACTTGGGTTTGATCTCTGGCTGATCAGTTCCAATGGAGCAGTCACGCGTTCCCTGGCGGGCAAAACATTTCATCGCGACCTGATGCCCGCCGAAACATGCCGCAGATTGTGCGGCGCGATGCGAAAATTTCGCGGCCATACCGTTCTTACGTTTGACAAAGAAATCAAGGGCGCGATTGTGCTGGAAAGACTTGACGAGCTCAGCTCCAACATCCGGCGATGGCTGGAAAAGAACATGGACTACATCGAGTTTGTGGTGCCGATCGAGAAGGCGCTGGTCAGCGATCCGGTGCAGGCGATGTTCTGCGGGACCATGGCGCGAATGAGCGAAGCGCTGCGCGCGCTCGAAGGCGCAGGCATGGATGGAACTGTAACCGTTTTGCGAACCGAGTATCCGGAGCGCGATTTGTCGATGATCGACGTGCTGAATGCGGGCTGCTCGAAGGGGCATGCGCTGGAGCGCTGGGCGGCGCATCGCGGCTATCGCCGGGAAGAGGTCATGGCCGTCGGTGACAATCACAACGACATTGAAATGCTTGAGTTCGCCGGCCATCCGGTTATCATGGGGAATGCCTGCGAAGAACTGCTGAGCCGCGGGTGGACCGTGACTCGCGGCAATGACGCGTGTGGTATCGCGGCTGCCGTCGATTTGGCGCTGGGCGCGGAAACGTTTATCGTTGGATAGTAGCGGTGGTTGGTCGTTCTTCGTTGGTCGTTGGTCGTTGGCAAATGCGAACTTTGATTTCATTTCGATTACGTCTCGGCATCGTGGCGATTTTGGCGATAGCCGCTCTTCCCTGCTTTGCGGGAGAGAATGCGGTGCTGCGCAATGGGTTTTCGATTCGGCATGAGCGTCGCGAGGTGGTCGGAGATATTACGCGGCTCTATGTAACCGCGGATGGATCGAGTTTCGTCGACGTTCCTACGGCGGAGATTGAACATTTCGAGGCTGCGCCGGAAATTGCGGCTTCCGGCTCCGGGCTTCCGGCTTCCGGAGTACCGTCACAATCCCCACCCTTCGACAAGCTCAGGGGAGGCTTTCTCGTAAACACCGCGAGAAATGGGGCACCCACAGTACCCAGAGCACTGCAGGGCTTCGCGGCGCCGAATCCGATCAGTCTGGATAACGTTGTGAATTCGGCAAGTGGACGTTATCGGTTGGATCCGGATCTGGTGAACAGCGTGATCAAGGCGGAGAGCGGATTCAATGTGCGGGCGGTTTCTCCGAAGGGAGCGCAAGGACTAATGCAGTTGATGCCCGGAACGGCTTCGCAACTGGGGGTGCCGAATGCATTCGATCCGCAGGCGAATGTAGAGGGTGGAACAAAATATCTGCGGGAACTGCTGGAGCGTTACAACTTCGATCTGGTGAAGGCGCTGGCCGCTTACAATGCGGGGCCGCTGCGGGTAGAGCAGTATAAAGGCGTGCCCCCTTATTACGAAACACGGGCCTATGTGGCGCGCATCGTGAGAGATTTCAATAAGAAGAAGGCGGCGCAACAGAGCGCGAGCGCGAAGTCTGCTCCGAAATCCGGAGTGGCTAAGCGACCGGGAACAACAACCGGAAATCCCGCCAGCAAAGCGAAAACATCTCCGATAACTCAAGCCAAGGCAACAGCTCCGCCAAGGAACGACTAGCTCCGACGCAACTTGCCACACCCTGTGTTCTCCTTTCTCATTGATTGACCCCTTGGTCTCGGTCATTTACCTTGGAACTGCCGTTTCCTGCTTCGCGGCGCGAGGGCTCGGCGCGGAGTTCTTCCTACTGCATGGATAAAAAACGCATTCTGGCCAGCGTCGTTGTGTTCCTCATTCTGGCCATTCTGGTTTACCTGCAATATCGGCACTGGCGAAGTTTCGACTGGGGAACGTTCTGGGGCCAGATTCATCGCATCAGAAAAATTCATGTGGTGCATGCCATCGCTTATGTTTACGCGGCTTACGTGCTGCGTGCTTTGCGGTGGAAGATTTTTCTGAAGCCGGTGCGACCGAAGGTGAAAACCTATGAGCTGATTGCGCCCATGATGATCGGCTTCACCGGTCTGGCACTGCTGGGGCGCGCCGGCGAATTTATCCGTCCGTATCTGGTTGCGCGGCGCGCCGATCTTTCTTTTTCTTCGCAATTGGGAGTGTGGGCGGTGGAGCGCACCTTCGATGTGGGCGCCTTCGCGGTGCTGATCGTGCTGGCAATTTTCCTGCCCAGCGCGTTGCAGTCGATTCCGCATCCAGAGTATTACCGGCAATTTCGCGACGCCGGATTCGTGTTGGTGATGGGAGTTACGGTGGCCGCCGCGGTGGCGGTAATGATCAGCCGCAATGGAGAGTTAATTGCGGAGTGGATCGAGAACAGATTCCGCCATCTATCCTCCGGACTCGGGCACCGCCTGGCGCAGAAAGTGCGTGAGTTCGGAAGGGGGCTGAACACAATCCATGGGCCGCTGTCACTGTTGTGGCTGGCCCTGCTGTCGATGATCATTTGGTATGTGACGGCACTGGCTTACAAGGAAGTGACGCACTCCTATGGCGTGGATGCGCTGGAGATACCGGTGTCGCAACTGCTGATTCTCATGGGCGCGAGCATGGCGGGATCGATGCTTCAATTACCCGCGGTAGGGGGCGGCTCGCAGATGGCGACTATCGCAACGCTGTCGGCGGTGTTTGACGTACCACCGGAGATGGCGGCCAGTTGCGGAATCCTGCTCTGGCTGGTGACGTTTGCGTCCGTGGTGCCGGTCGGTTTGGCGCTGGCGCATCGCGAGAGATTGTCGCTGCGGAAGTTGTCGGCGGAAAGCCATCGGGCGGAGGAGGCGGAAATTGAAGAGCCGCCGAGTGAGTGAGGGTGTTGAGTGTTCTGCATTTCTTGAGGACAGCGAGATTTCGCAAACGAGTCATCGTGAAATTTCTTCAGGCGTCCCGCCGGGACGCGTTTTCCAATCTGAGATGCTGCCCGGCGCTGGAAGCGCCGGGGTATTTCATAGTCCCTACGGGACCAAAGCCTCGTCGCCGGAATCCGAGACTTTCCAAAACCATAGGTGACCAATGCCTTTGGCTCGATCTTACTGTTGGATCGCGGCGTCCGAGGCCGCGGGCTTTTGTGTGACTTGCTGAGGATTGGGCAGTTGCGAACGGTCCCATCCACCGCCCAGCGCTTCGATCAGCGCTACTGCGGAAGTCATCTCTTGTACATGAAGGTTGTTCAGGGTTTGCTGCGCGGACAACAGTGTGGTCTGCGCAATCAGCACGTCGACGTAGGGATCGATCCCGGTTTCATAGCGAGCTTCTTCGAGCGTGAGATTGGTTTCGGCGAAACTCACGGCCTGCTGCTCCTGCTGAATTTCCTGGGAGAAAATGCGTACTTCGGCGAGACCGTCCTCCACCTGTTGAAATGCGTTCAGCACGGTCTGACGGTAAGCGGCGAGATCCGCATTGTAGGTCGCGGTAAATTGCTGGACGGTGGCGCGGCGGAGGCCGGCGTCAAAGATCGTTTCCGAAATGTTTGCTCCAACGGAAAAGAATCGGCTGGGCCAGG
>Ga0073928_10006406_pt1 | contig 15865 bp, 9 predicted proteins | sample PaiPotPPA55metaG_FD_76969 | JGI IMG/M metagenome (GOLD analysis project Ga0073928, IMG submission 76969) | Iron sulfur acid spring bacterial and archeal communities from Banff, Canada, to study Microbial Dark Matter (Phase II) - Paint Pots PPA... ... | reverse complement strand
GCTCGAGGATCGGCTGCACAGTGAGGTGTGCAAGGGTGAGACCGGACTGAAGAATGCGCAGGAGGAAATCAGAGCAGACTGGAAAAAGGCTTATCAGAAGAGGTTTGGTAACCCGTGACCGCATGGCCGCAGAGCCTGGATGCCGAGATATAGGCTGGCGTCACCGTCGCCTAATGTGCAATTTTTGGACACTTTCTCAGCTACGACCAACGCACCACGCGCGGGAGAAAGGCCATGACAAGCAAAGGAGACGTGATCGCACGGTATGGGAATTTCTATCGTGGCGATGATGACTTGTTCACCCATTGTCTGATTCTAAGAGACGGGCAGTGCTGGCTCTTGGGACAGGGACTTCGACCTGTGACCCTGTGCAACGGAGCGGTTCCAAGATGCCCAATCTATTCAAGGCATACTCTGTGGAGCGAGCAAAGACCCGCACTTATTTCATTGAAAGCACGGCTCCCAACAATGTGGACGACAGCCCCGCCCTTGCCGGCGCGCCGTCGGGCTTGACCCCAATCGATCCCGACAAGGCCATCGAAGATATTGCCAGTAAGCTGAGCGGCGCAACCCATCCAAATCTGGTCATCATGATTCATGGATTCAACAATCCCCAGAAGGAACTACCGACGGCCTATGCTGAAGCCTCCCGCGCAATCGAGAGCGATCCCACGATATGCAATCGCGCCGGCCGTCTCTTCCTTGCGACGTTTTCGGAAAGCCTATTTGTTCAGCAACGAGGGTGACGAGGTTTTGCGGCAGGTATCGACGACGGCAAATTACTTCTCGTTTCCCACGAAGAGTTGGCGGAACGGATACCGCCTGGGCAAGCATATCCAAATCATGGCTGCCCTTGCCCTCGACTAGGGTGAAATCGTGTCCGGCCGTGAAGCCGTCGAAGGCGTCATCACAGTAAAATGTCCTGGGAACCTTGGTTAGAAAGCTCACAACGCGGCACCGCGGCCGTTTTTGGGAATGTGCCATGGCGCAAAGGCGTTCGCCGTACGTTGCAGGATCGGCGTCAGTTCAGGGAAGTGACGCAACAGCACGGTGGTCATGTTGTTGTTGTCGATCCAGTCGATCCCGCCCTGGGTATAAACCGTCGGCGTATAATCATCGGTGTAGAACCGATCGCTCTTCAGCCGGCGCGACGCCATGAGTATGAAGACGCGGAAGGCAGTGTCACTGAAGCCGAACAGCTCCGGTGGCTCCTCCGCATACAGCCCGACCATCAGGTCCACCTTGTCCGGATGGCCGTAGACTTCACGTAGAGTCTTTGCCAGTTCCGGGTCGCTGGTCATCTGCTCGAATGAGTGGACGCGCGGTTTGTGAAATAACTCGCGGAAGCGGTTGTAACGCGGCACGCCACGCTCGCGGTCGCGCAGGATGTCGATGGCGGCGAGATCGATCAGCTCCTCCAGCTTGGCGCCGGTGCGCCGGTGCATACGCCGCATCCAGTTCGGGAAATTCTGCAGCGTAACGGCGCCGGGATAGTGGACGCCGAAAGTGTAGATGAGGTCGAGCAGCGTCGCGTCCCGCAGCGCGTTTTTCATGGAGTTCGGACCGACGATGAGGTCGGGGTCGTTGAGGTCGTCGGCCTCGAATTTAAGCACGCGACCAGCGCGGTCGTCCTCGCAGTAGCGAATCTGAATGTCGTTGGGCATCAGCGGATGCAGCCGATACACCGCGGTGAACTCCTCGGTTAGGCAATAGTCCGCGCCGGTCTGGCTCGTCGCCGAGCCGGTAATGCCGCTGACCGCGTCGGACGTGCTGATGCGGCCGAGATATTTTTTGACGTGTTCGCCGGCTAGCCCCCACCAATTGGCGTTCATGCCGATCTGCAGCGCAGGGTGAGGCAGGATCGCCGGCGTCCAATCGACCGTGTGGATCTTGGCCATCAACGCGTTATTGACCATCCGCGCCACGCGGAAAATCTGTGCGTCCTTCTCCTGCTCGGTTTTTTGCGGGTCGTTCTGCCATTCCGGATACGTCCGCAGCAGGTGGTCGCAGATAGCGTTGTGCTCGAGCGTGAACAGATTGTGCAGCAGACTGAGGCCTACCCACCAGTTTGAGGTCAGGCCAGTGATTTCGACACCGGTCGGATCGACAGGAATTAGCCTGGTGTCCGGGTCGATGGCGAGCTTGCCGCCCTTCCAAGTGCGATATTTTGCGCCGGCCTGCGGACTATCGCCGTAGACCTGTGAACTGTCCCACCAGTGCGTCTCGGCATTGACGTATGTGGTTGGCCCGGCGCTGTCATTTGGCTTGCGGGTCGGATCGGATCGCGTGCGGCGCACCAGCATCTTGCCGGTGGGCCATGAATCGCCGGGTGGGATCGGCACGTCGAACGGATCGTCGTCGATCGGGCGCGGCGTGCCGTGATTGAACCAATCGTGAGTCTGAAATTGGATCCACGCGGCCGCCAAGAGGTTGAGGATGGTCGCCGGCTTGAAATCGTCGGTACCGTCGCCCTTCTTTTGGCGCGCCAAAAGCTTGTTGCTCACCAGCCGCGGGCTGGGATCGAGAATGTCGCCGTCGCGGGTCGGATCGACTTGGCTCAGCGGAATATTGCGGCCGAAGCGCGCGCCGGGATTACTCAGTATGAATTCCGAACCGTTGAACGGATCGTTCGGGTTGAGGCTAGCATTGCCCATGGTAGGCTTGGACAAATCGTTGTACTGCCCATCTTCCTCGCGCTCATAGAGATAACGCGACTCCCACTGCACGGTCGGCCGCAGCCCACGCGGCTTCGTCACCGCGATGTCCGAAGTATTGTGCAGATTCTTGACGCGCAGCACCTCGCGCAGTGCGCCGAGATTGGTGACAGCGAGGAATGTTGGCAGCTTGTCCCAGCGTACGAACAAGTTGAGGAACTGGAAGAAACCCACATAGAGCGTCGCGATCAGCGATTTCGGGTCGCTCTCCTGCACGATCAGCCGCAACACCACGCAACCGATCACCACGATCGCCGTCAGGATGCCGAGCAGGTGCGCGACGATTCCTGCTTTCGAGGCCAGCACGAAAGCGCCGAAAAACATCGTGAATACCAACACATGCAGGGCGCCGCGCTCGACGCGCAACAATTTGATATTGTCGGTTATGAGCCACGCCAGGAGAACGTCGAGACCCCACCACGCGGTGAGGAAGAAGTCGGGTCCAGGGTGTTCGACCAAACACTCCGAGGGTGGCTTCGGGACTTTGCTGTTGAAGACGATGTGCAAATCGCCGCCGCAAGTGCCCCAAATCGCCCAGTAGACGTGAACCAGAAATGCCAGATAGCCGGCGGTCCAGAATCCGCGCCAGTAAGTGTTGGGAGCGTTGCTGCGCGAGAAAATGTGGAAGCACAGCGCCGGCGTTATCAGGAGGATGGTCGCCCAGATGGAGAAGATCACGCGATAATAGGCGACGGAGTGAGCTTCTGCCGGCGCGTCTTTGGTGTCAAGCCACGCCTGCAACTCGGCGCCGCCATGGACGATCGCCATTAAGACAAGGAACAGCACGCCGACGAAAATATATCTCGCCCGCCTGACAGTCGGGGTTTCCGGGAATGTGCGTCTCATTGCTGATCCCTCCTGTGCTTTAAGAAACGTGCCACCGCTGTCCGGCAGTAAATCGGACATGGCAATGGCGAGACCGGAAAACAAGTTGAATGCGCCCAGACCGGCTGTCGCGAAGCGCATGCTCAAACGGTTCGAATAGACGGCGTAGCCGCAGGTCATGAACGAAGTCGCCTGTTCATGCCGCACGACAACCGGCTTGATCCTGGTAGAGTGCTTGAGCGCCGTCTTCCAGCCGGCCAAAGACGGCGTCATGTGGGCAAGTGAATTGCGGAACGATCCGTCATGCGCCGGACATCGAGCTGATCCTCGGGCCGACCCGGTGCCACGGCTTGAATGCATTGTTGACCCGCATCAGAAACGGGCTCAGCTCCGGGTAGTGCCGCATCAGCACGGTTTTCATACCGTTGTTCTCGACCCAGCGGAGGCCGAGCGGGGTGTAGACCTCGGGGGTATAATCAACGGTGAAGAAGCGATCGCTCTGGATACGTCGGGTTGCCGTTAGAATGAAGATGTGGAAAGTTGTGTCGCTGAAGCCAAAACCCTTGGGAGGCGTCTCCGCGAACATGCCTACCATGGTATCCACTTTGTCGATGTGGCCATAAACCTCGCGCAACTCCTGAGCCCACTGCGGGTTCGCGCATAGCTTGTCCCATGAGTTTATCCGCGGCATGTGCAGCAGTTCGCGGAAGTCATTGTACCGGGGCACGCCCCGCTCGCGCTCCCGCACGATGTCGACCGTCGCCACGTCTAGAAGGGCCATCACGCCCCCCTCGGTCAGGTGTTCCAGGTGTCTGAGCGAGTTGGGATAGTTGTGCAGCGTGATGGCTCCGGGAGGGGCGATACCAAACGAATATAATAGGTCTTCCATCGAGAACGCCTTCAGCGCGTCGCGGGTGTAGCGCCCCTGGATCTCGGTCAGTGTCTTGTGCCCTAAGCAGCGATGGTCGGTGTGGTTGTAGAAATCGAAGTCGTCAGGCATCAGCGGGTGCATCTTGTAGACGGCGACGAACTCCTCAGTGTTGGAGTAGGCGGCGGCGTGGTGGTTCGGCAGCGAGCCCGGCACCCCGAGCATTGTCTCGTTCTCCATCAGCCAAATCCCAAACTTCGTCAGCCAATCGTTCGGTGCGCCGTACCAAACGATGTTCATAGATCTCTCGAGGACTGGGTTCGCGAGGATGGCCGGCGTCCACTCAACCGTGTGAATCTTCCCGATCAGGGCGGCGTTGATAATGCGGGCCTTTTGGAAGAGTTCTTCGTCGCTCCAGGTGGGATACTCCCGGCGCAGCTCGTCGCAGATCGCGTTGTGCTCCTTAAAGAAGATCGTGTGCAGCAGGCTAAGCCCAAGCCACCAGTTATTGTTGAACCCTGTGAGGTCGATGCCCGCCAGCTTCGGGTCTTGCAGCAGAAGCCCATCGTCGCCCACCTTCAGCTTGCCATCGGTCCAGGATCGCAACGTGTTGGTGATCGCCTGGCGGCTTCCGTAAATCTGCGATGCGTCCCACCAAGCCGTCTCGGTGTTGGTGAAGGTCGGCGGCCGCAGCGGGCTAGTGCTGCTGGGCGTGGCCTGCCGGGTCGAGTTGATCCGCATCGTCCGCGCGGGGTCGTCCCATGGGTCGTCCGGGTCAAGCGGAATTTCGATGTCGCTATGACCGAGCGGGTTCCTGAGATGATCGAACCACCCGTGGGTCATGAACTGAATCCATGCCCCGGCAAGGATGTTCAACGTGCTGGCGGGCTTGAATGTGTCACGGGCCAGCAGGGCTCGGCTGATCAGCCGCGGGTTTGGGTCAAGCAAGAGGGGGCGCTGCGGCACGGCACGCTCTAGCGGCACGTTGCGGCCGAATCGCGCACCAACGCTGCCCATATGCGGGTCCGAGAGGTCATTATATGTAACGTCCGGCGTCCGCGAAATGACCACCTTGGGATCGACCGCTTGGGGCGGCGGGTCCGTGGACCGGTCGAGGACTGCGGCGGGCACGAACGGTCCGGGCCCTAAAGCCGCCCTCTGGAAGTGGATGGGGTTGGCGCGCACGATAGGGTGCGGTCTCGGCACTGGTTGGGGAACGGGCAGGTCGGGGTGCTCCTCCGTATCAAAGATGTTGTGAAGGCGCATGTGCTGGCGAATCGCCAGCAGGTTCATGGAGCCAAGCGCCTCGGGTAGCTTGTGCCACGGAACCCACCGGTTGAGTGTTAGGAAGAACACGCGGACGAGTCTCCCGAAAATCGCGTTGCGTCTGTTGGCTGGGCGGTAGAATCGGTAGCCGAAGCGGTGGTCGGCGCTGGCCGTGTACACCATGTGCCGCGCCCGGTTCAGGTTACCGAGGGGCCGAAAATCGGAAGTCGTGTGCCAAGGGTTGAACTCCAGGTCGTCGATCCGTTGAGTCACCGCCGCGGCGGCTGCCGTGGTCAGGTCCTGCTGCGGGATCACCAGCCGCGCGACGGTTAGGAGGGGTGAGTCTTGCTCCCGCCACTCGACCGAACCGTCCTCGATTGGAGTCGTGATTCGGTTAACATATCTCTGGAATTTGAAATCGAAGGTAACCGGCGCGGCACTCAACCTTCGTGTGAGTTCGGCGCGGAGAAAGTCTGGGTTTGTCGGGTCATAGTCGGGCCCCGGGTCCACGGCCGACGTCGGGACAAGCATGAATTTGACCGGGTTCGTGCCGCAGAGGATCGGACCGCGGCTCCAGTACCGTTCGCTGGCCACGCTCAGGACCGCGTGCGCGGTGACCTTACTGATATTCCGGAAGATACGGATTGTTTCGGCCGGTCCGATGCCGAATAGCAGACGCGGTAGGAGGAGCAGCTTATTCCCGGCCATCGCCCTGGCGAAGGCGACGAACTGCGGGGCGTTCCGGGCGTGGGAGGTAGGCCCGTTGGTCATCAGAAAGTCGTGGACTTCAGCAGGGCTGACATGGATCCGCAATGCGATCCCGCGCATATCTCGCTTATTGTCGGCCTGGACCGAACCGTTGGCGTTCGAGAATCTGACGGTTGTCGGATAGGTCCCGCCTGGTTGGAGGAAGCCGACTTTAAATTCTGCGAGGAGCCGGTCGCTGACATGTAACTCGGCGTTGGTGACACCGGCGTGCGACTTGGCGTGGAAGCCGCGGAGCACTGCGGGCGCCCTGCTTCTCTTTTGTGAGAAATATTGGACCTCCATGATTTGCGCAGCCAGCCGTCTCACGATCTTCGCTTCTTCAGCTGCGCTTCCGCCGAGATATTCTTCGTGCCATGGAGCGCTTGGAATTGGGCTAGCACTCAGATCCGACCCAGGAGTGGCCATAGCGTCGCCTCCGATCTTCGTACCCAGGACCTCACCAGCCCCGCGGCCCCCAAGCTTTGCTGCGGGCGAGTTTCTCCTGTCCAACGAAAATGAGCAAGTTCTTCATTTGCCTGATAGCTTGAGTTTGTAGAACAGCGCTGACCGCAAGAGCTACGAGGATACAACAGAGATTGGGCGGAATCAGTGAGTAGCGTCTGCCACGGTTGTCGACCAGCAAGTTCCACGTCGTCGCCTGGTCGCACCCCAATGGGTGTTGAGGCGAACTCTCTTTCCCGATAAGCGCCTCTCACCGCTTAGGAGTGCGACCAAGGGCGGAGCGGTCACTGACTCTCTGGATTCATCGTGGCCTGTGGACTCCCTGGGGTCAGTAGCGGGGGCGCACAACCTCCGAATTGCGTCCCCTGGATCGTCGCCAGCCCCGTAACGGGGTCGATCTTCCGCTGCAAGTGCTCGGGCGATTCGGTGATGATCATCTCGAGCGTAGGCCGAACGTGGGCTGCGATCAGGTGGCCGCCGTAAGCGGTTGAGTCGCGCTTGCCGACGACCACATGAATATGAAGGGCCGGATTTCCGACTGGGTCGAGCGAAATGTCACCGAGCAGAGAGACCAACTCAACCTGCTCGGGGATTGAGTTCGGCACATATTTTTTCTGGTCCCAGTCGAAATAGCCCAATGTCACATCGGAGAACGCGCCAATGCCGGAAATGCTGCTGCCGGCCAACCTTTCCTGTTTAGCGAATGCGAGTAAGTTCTCCATCACCTCGTCGCCGACGTCGTAGATCAATGCGTAGGTCCTGCCTATTTTATCATCCAGTAGATCCCATTTCATCGTTCAGTCTCCTCCTTCTGACTACGGGCGCGTGCGTCTTGGTCATTGTCGGCTGGCTCCGCGAGAGCTTGTCTGGATCAATGCGACTGTGCACCCGACTGCCGAATGGATCGCGCAGCAAATTATTGAAGCATTCCCCTGGAACGAGACCCCGCGCTACCTCATCCGCGATCGGGACGGGTCTATGGTGCTGTCGCTCGCCGTGGCAGAATCCATACGCGGGACGCCTGATTGGAACGCTTCGGCGTGAATGCCTGGATCACATTTTGATCTTCGGCGCGCGACATCTGCGGCGACTGCTTGCTTCATATTCGGGCTCATTACAACTCTTCCAGGCTTGGATGAGGATGAGCCGGTCTCGCGCCCCGTTCAGCGGATTGGACGCATCGTGTCGCACGCTTTCGACGGCGGGCTGCATCATCATTACGTTCGACCCTGACGTTTTTGGTATAGACAGCTCTCGCCGACGGCTAACAGGAGGCAAAATCCGTTCCATCCGTCTACGCCCGCGCGATCGAGGCGGGTAACCCGCCTCCGCTGCTTCCGCCCCCGATGACTACCGGCGTCGGCCGTTCGCTGCGGATCTCCTCGCGTCGGCGAACGGCTTCTGCCTCGAGCAGCCTCCCCACGCCGGTCGCCTGCGTCTTGTATTGCACCGCTTCGGCGGGAGTGATGCCTGCGAGATCGTCGTTGGGAGCAAACACCCAGTCCCTGGCGGCGGTCTCGCTCCCGAGTTCGACCTTGGCTTGAGCCAGCAGATCCCGCAGCGCCCGCGCCATGATCGGATCGAGCGGCGTGACCAAATTGATCCGGCACGCCACCGGCACCTTGAACCCGATGACCGCGCCGCAGGCGAAGGCGGCCAACGCGATCAACGGAACAATTCCGAATGAAGGTGAGACGCCCTCGAGTTTCTCCATCAGTGCGAGCTGGATCGCTTGGGCCGCGCCTGCGGCAAGGCTCACGGCGATGCCGATGATGATGGCTTCACGCACGCGCTGAGACCGGTCATTGCGCCGCACGTCGCCGCGCAGCGAGGCCGCGAGCACGGCGCTAGCGGTGGCGCCGACAAGCACCCAAGGAAGCGCGGTCGCAATCCGGATCGGCAAAATACTCCACCCCTGCATGGCTGAATCAGTCGCGGTGCTGGCGATGAACGATTTGAGGCCCTGCACCATCGCCGCCAGCGACTGCCAAATCTTAGGGAACTGAGGCGAAATGACCGTTGCCGCGATGGTCATGCCCCATGTCACCAGCCCGGCCTTGATGGCAATCGGGATCAGGCATCTGGGGGAGCCCTCACGCCAGGCTTTCTCCTCGATCTGGGCCGCGCGTCCCTTGAGTGCGATGAAGACAGCGCTCCCGTACATAAGGGCGGCGGTGATTGCGGGGTTCAGCGCACCAATGACGGTCTCAGCTACGTCTCCCTCGCTCCAGCCCATCGCCCAGCGGCCGGCATCCATGGTTACCCAAAACACCATCGTGATCAGTGCGACGAGGAGAGCGGCTGGAACCACGACGTCAATCAGGCGTTGCCCGCCGGTCTTTGGGACGCGGAAACCGAGCTCCTCCAGGGTCTGATCGATGTCGCTTTCGCGATCCGCCTGCTGCAGGAGGCCCCAGCTGATATAGGCGTAGATGCGCTTGAGCAGGCCGTCGACCGAGGTGAGGAGATTTTCCTCGCTGTCGCTGCCAGTCGGATCGTTGAGCACCGCCTCGACGTCCGGCCTTAGCGCGCGGTAGCTCGCCAGGATGGCCTTGAAGTCCTCCTCGAACGGGTCGAACGCCGCCCTTCTCAACGGATGTGTGGCGCCGGCACCCATCTGCCGCAGCGATACCATAAGGACTGCCGTGCGCGCCCAGCGATAACGCAGCGTTCCGGTCGGAGCTTTGAGGTTTTCCTGCAGGCGCTCCCTGGTGGCCGGGTTCTCGACCAGACTGAGCTGGCTCGGGGGCGGGTCGTAGCGCGCATCCTCGAGCACGCCGATCGTCCGTTCGAGGCCATCCGGCACCAGGAACCAGGTGTGTACCCAGCGCCGCAGCCATTCCTCCAGGACGTTGAGCCATTTCACGGAAGCGGGGGCGGCGCCGACCCCGGTTAGAACGAGGGCGATCAGGAGCGCCCAGGCCTTGGGCGGAAACTCTTTGAAGCCCACGTCGCCCAGGGCTCCGATCATGGTCGGACCGGGAGCCACGAACAGGACGTACAGCACGATAAGCCCGAGAACATAGGCCAAACGCGCCTTTCCATAGGTCGACCGCAGAAACAGGTAGCGCAACGGCTCGACCGTGCGCGGCAAGGTTTCGCGCTGGGGGAACGACGGTTCGTTAAAGTGCTGCCAAGCATAGGCCATCACGACCAAAAGGCCGATCAGGAAGAAGATGGACCAGAACTGTTCCATAGTAAGAGCTCCCGCTGTCGGCTGCTCCTCAGGAGGTGCCCGCGTAAGCGCGTCGCGGCTCCGGCCCTCGCATGCGTGCTTCGATCCCCGCCATGGCTTCATCAAGCATCACTTGGCGGCTCAGCCGGCAGTGCATTGTCTCAGTCGCGTCGAACCTTCCCGTCTCGAACAGCTTGTTCGCCGGCGCTCCGCCGCCACACCAGCGGAAATAGCGGCAGTCGCGTTGGCACGCTTCCACGCCGCGGCGGATTTCGCTGCTGATGGTCCGATAGAGCGCTGCATGCTCGAGGTCCGCAAGCCGGTGCGTGGCGAGGTGACCGAATGCAAAGCCGTCGAAGCGCGGATGACGCGCACCCAGCAGCTCAGGCGAGAAGGTTGATATCATGCCGTCATAGCTGACACTGACGACGGCGAAGGGCAGGTTCTGCTCATCCCGCACCGGTTCGTCCGACAAAATGTGCGCAATCGCGCTTTCAAGCTCGCGCACCTTGAACCGTCCCGGCGCGGCCCAGACGAGTTCGAAGAAGCGCTTGATGAACTGCCTGAATTTCGTCTCGACGTTGCGACCGGCGAGGGAGGACTTCGTGTTTACGCCTTCGATTTCCTCGACATTGAAGCCGACCTCTTTGATCTCGTTCTGGACATAAAAGTCGAAAAGTCTTTCCGCATGGTCGAGGGCCCGTTCAGTTAGCACCGTGATCACGTGAAACCCGACGCCCTGATTTTGCAGCAGGCGGACCGCGCGCATCGCCCCCTCGTGTGTTCCACGCCCGTCGCGTGTTCGCCGGCTGGCATCGTGGAGATCTACCGGGCCATCGATGCTGAGGCCGACTCTTGCTCCCGTGCGAGCAAAGAAGCGCGCCCAATCCTCGTTCACCAGCAGACCGTTGGTCTGAAAGCAATGCTTGAGCTGCAGCACGGCCGGGCGCTGCTTCGCCATAAGCTCGAGTGCCTCCTCGTACCACGCGAGCGGAACGACCAGGGGTTCTCCGCCATGCCACGCCACCTCTAGCTGCCGATCGAGGCGCGGGCTCTCGAACACACGCCGGCAAACGAGGTCCAGCGTCTCAAGGCTCATCGTCGCCGTCGATTTGCGGTCGGATAGGTAGCAGTAGGAGCAGTCGATATTGCAAAATGGTGTCGGCTGCAAAACGAGCAGCCTCAACCGCGGTTCTGCAGGGTCGACGCTAGTGCCCGTGGGTACGGCCACGGCGGATTAGCCCTCACCGGTTCCGCCATTGGGCGATCTTCACCTCAGGCGGCAGGTCACGCTGCAGCGCCGGTTCGCCGAGGCGGATCCGCTCGACGATCGCGGCGACACGCGCCGATAAGTCCCGCTCGCCGGCGCTCGGCTCAGTTGGAAGCCGGCTCGCAACTGCATCCCTTGCCAAAGCACAAGCAACGACTGCGACTAGAGAGACAACAACGGTTCCTTGGCCCAAGGGCAGTCTACGATCAAGTCCATTGGACATAGCTTACTCCCGCGGTGGATCATCATTGTCGTGACCGAGGACACTATCGGAGGTTGAAGGTCGTCCTGTATGAGCTACTTCACACCTCGTGAAATGGTCAGGCGTGAAAAGCGTGGAGATTGCTCCCTTCCCCCGACATGCGTCGGCGTGGGCAAGGGACGCTCGAAGGGGTCCCGGTCAGTAAGTTGGATGGAATACCGAACGCTTTGGGATGGCGTCTCGGTTGCTCTAATTCTGCACCTTCACCCCAGAGAGAGTCCAGACAAAAGAGGACTCCAGTCAGTGGGGAGTCCGTGAGGCGGCGCGACTTCATAATACTTGTCGGCGGCGCGACTGCGTGGCCGCTCCGGGGGCGCGCACAGTGGGACGGACGAATGCGTTCGACTCACGAGAGCTGGCCGAGCAGCGCCCTGGCCTCCGCGAGGTTTGTCGTCTCGAACCCCTCCGTGAAGCGGCCGAAGACGTTGGCGAGGGTCTCCCGCGCCTCATCCCGCCGACCCTGCAGCCCGAGGAGCCGGCCGAGGCTTGCGGCCGCCCGCAGTTCCCAAGCCTGCGCCCGCTGCTGACGCGCAATCTCAAGTGCATGGCGGAAAGACCGTTCGGCCTCCTCGTGGCTCGCGCGCCCCTGTAGGAGGAGCAACTCACCCCGGAGCCGGCGGAGGTTGCTCTGCCACGTCCGCTGACCGCCCGCCTCCATCATAGCCAGCGCGTCATCGACGGCGCGCAGGCCTTCTTCGGTCAGGCCATACTTCAGGCACGCGTCGGCATGCACCATCAGATACAGCGGCTCGATCGGCATTAGGGTTCCGGTTGTCTTGGCCGCGACGAGCCCCTCCCGGATCTGCGCGATGCCTGCCTTCCAGTCCCCCGCCTCCGCCCGGCTCCAGCCCTCGAAGATGGTTCCGGCGACCCGCCAGGGCGGAAGGTCACGCTCCGTCGAGAGATCGACGAGCCGCTGCGCCATCCGGCCCGCTGCCGGGGCGTCGCGTTCGAAGTACGAGAGCGCGCACGACCAGGTGAACGCCTGGGCGAGCGACGGCGGATGTGTGAGTTGCTCCGCAAGGGCTATTGCCGCCTGCCGTTCCGCCGCCGCCTTGCTCGGTCGGCCCAGCGTCCACTGCGTCCAGACCGAGAACTGACGGCAGCACACCCCCGCGTCGTGGCCGCCGTAAAGAAAGGCGAGCGAACGGTGCTGGTCGCGATCGTAGAGGCTCATGCCGCAAGCGATATGGTGCTCGGCGGCCCCGAACTCGCCAAGCCAGAATGACGTCGCCCACATCGCGTGGTGCGCCTGGAGCAGGAGCGAGTGATCATCCGCGCGCTCCGCGAGGGTGATCAGCTCGCTGCCGATGCGGCGAGCCGGGGCGATCCGTCGGAGCCCGGCCATGACCATCCATTGGCCCCAGAGGGCCTGAAAGGCCGGGACGGTCTCGCCCGTCCGCTCGGACAGATTCCGCGCCCGGACGAACACGCGCTCGGCTTCCGGCGCGCCGAGCCCCCTGAGTGCGTGGAGCGCCGGGCCCAATGTCAGCAGCGACGCCAACTCTTCCCTGTCACGGCCCGGGCTCTCTGGCAGCCTCTCAAGGACCTCGAGCCCCTTCGTGAGGTACCCGACTGCGTCCGCAGTAGCCGAGCGCAGGAACGCCTTGGTTCCGGCCTCCCGGAGATAGCGCGGGGCTTTGTCCCAGGCCTCGCCCCTGACGGCATGATGGGCCAACAATTCCACGTGCTCGCCCAACCGTTCGGCATTGAGCCGCTCGATAGCGTCAACGATACTGGCGTGCAGCGCGCGCCGCCGGTCCTGGAGCAGAGAGCCGTACGTCACCTCGTGCGTGAGCGCATGCTTGAACGTGTACTCCGCATCTGGAAAGAGCCGTGTCTCGTAAAGGAACTCGGTGGCCTGGAGCTCTCTGAGGTCGCTGCCCAGCGCGCCTTCATCCTGGCCGGTAATAGCGTGAAGAAGGGCAAGCGGCACATCCTTGCCGATCACCGAAGCGGCCTGAAGCAGGCGTTTGTGCTCGGGAGACAGCCGGTCGATTCGGGCGGCGATAATCGCCTGCGCGGTGGCGGGGATCTGAGGGGCGTCTACGGCGCGCGCGAGACGGTACGCGCCGCGCTCTCCGGTGAGTGCCCCCGTCTCGACGAGTGCCTGCACGCTCTCTTCGAGAATGAATGGATTGCCCTCTGTGCGCTCTATCAGGAGCCGCCGCAGCGGATCAAGCCCCGGATCTGGTCCTAGCAGCGCTCGCAGGAGTTCCGTCGCGCTCTCCTCGGGTAGTGGGTCGATGCGGACGCGCGTGTAATACGTCTTGTTCCCCCACGTGTGCTGATATTCGTGCCGGTAATTGACGAGGAGCAGGATGCGAGCGGTTGGCAGGCTATCGACCAGCACATTCAGGAAGAGCTGCGATTCTGCATCGACCCAATGAAGGTCCTCAAAGACCAGCAGGAGCGGCTGGATGCGGCTCTCGGCCAGCAGCAGGCGTTTTACCGCGTCGAGCGTCCGCTGCCGGCGCTCACGCGGGTCACTCGCGTGCCACTCGGGATCGTCGACTTCGACCTCGAAGAGCGCGAGGAGGGCGGGGAGGCAGCGCTCGAGGGCGCGATCCAGCGTGATGAGCTTTCCGGTGATCTTCTCGCGGACATGGCGCTGGTCGTCGCGATCGCCGATTTTGAAATACGTCTTGAGCAGGTCGACCACCGGCAGGTATGGCGTCGTCCGCCCGTACGAGACGGAGCCGCACTCGAGCACGAGCCAGCCGGCCCGGTGCCCGTGCGTGAACTCGAAGAAGAGCCGCGATTTTCCGACGCCTGGCTCGCCGACGACTGCGACCAGCTGGCCGCGCCCCTGCACGGCCTGCTCAAGAGCGCGGGAGAGGTACTCGATCTCGTCGTCACGGCCAACGAAACGGCTCAGCGCGCGCGCAGCCAGCGCCTGCAGTCGCCGCCGGACCGGACGGGCACCCGTGATCTCGAAGACCTCGATCGCTTCGTTGACTCCTTTGACGGCCATCGGTCCGAGCGGCCGCACGTCGACGTAGCCCTGGACGAGAAGGAGCGTCGCCGGCGTGATCACGATAGAGCCAGGCAGTGCCGCCTGCTCCATGCGGGCGGCCAAATGCGTCGTCTGCCCCACCGCACTGTAATCCATGCGCAGGTCACTCCCAATTGAGCGCACCACGACCTCGCCCGAATTGAGGCCCACGCGGATGGACACTGGCGTGCCGGAGCCTCGGCGGGTCTCGTCCGAGTACCGCCGGATGGATTCTTGCATTTGGAGGGCGGCATAGCAGGCGCGCAGCGCGTGGTCCTCGTGGGCGAGGGGCGCCCCGAAGAGCGCCATGATGCCGTCGCCCATGACCTGATTGACGGTACCCTCGTAGCGGTGCACGGCCTCCATCATCCGCTCGAGCACTGGTCGAGGATCCTGCGCGCCTCCTCCGGGTCGCGGTCCGCGAGGAGCTCCATCGAGCCCTTGAGATCTGCGAAGAGCACCGTCACCTGCTTGCGCTCGCCTTCAAGCGCGCCCCTGGCCGTCAGGATCTTCTCGGCGAGGTGGCTGGGCGTGTAGGTGTCGGGGGCGCGCGCCGTAGGTGAGAGCGGCTCGGCCGAAGGTAGCGGCCGCCCGCAGCCTCCGCAGAACCGCTCTTCGGCCTCGTTCGCGAATCCACAAACGCCGCAGGGTGCTGCCAGCGGGGCGCCGCAGGCTGCGCAAAAGCGACGGCCTGACCGGTTGTCAGCGCGACACCGCGAACACTGCATGGAGTTGCGTCCCGGCAGGCCAGGTTGCTTCGGGCTGCAAGCGTGACCCGAGCGTAAGACGCCGCGGCGAAGGGGTCAACGTTAGGCGCCGTTTCAGCACACGCAGCGAGCCGCGCGTGCATGTTTGCTGCACCTGCTCACGGCAGCAATTGGCACGAAGTGTGAATGCTGACTTTGTTCCATTAGCGGCGGATCCAATGCGTGACATGGGCGGGCCACGCGGGGAGCTCTTCCGTGCTAATTTCATGCGACCGATACGTCTGGCAACAGGAGGCAAGTCATGTCACCCAGCTCTTACGAAAGTGACATTGGACGGCGCGACATTCTTTGCAGTGGCGGCTCAGCCGTCTTTAGCAGCCTAATCGCCGCGCTGTTGGCAGGCGCCAAGCCTGGGCGGGCGCAGACAATCTCCGGTAACGTCCCAGAGGTCGACGAAGCCTTGGAACGCTCTTGTCAAGGACAAGCTCGAGGATCGGCTGCACAGTGAGGTGTGCAAGGGTGAGACCGGACTGAAGAATGCGCAGGAGGAAATCAGAGCAGACTGGAAAAAGGC
>Ga0073928_10006405_pt1 | contig 15866 bp, 21 predicted proteins | sample PaiPotPPA55metaG_FD_76969 | JGI IMG/M metagenome (GOLD analysis project Ga0073928, IMG submission 76969) | Iron sulfur acid spring bacterial and archeal communities from Banff, Canada, to study Microbial Dark Matter (Phase II) - Paint Pots PPA... ... | reverse complement strand
TGGCTCACCAGCACGGGGACACTTACCACAAATCTTGAATGGAACAACTACACTATCCTTCGCCCTAATAAAAACATGGTCTACGATGGTTACGCAGAACGGTGGCGACACAATGAAGAGAACCTGCTGCTGAGCGCCAGCACTAGTTGGTGGTGGGGCACCGTGGTGCCGACGTTCACTGGTATTTACAATCCTGACGGCAATACCTGGGAGCTGTTTCCGAATGTGATCCTCACCCCACCATGGACCAATAGATATTATCTCAGTCTGCAGTACATTGGGATCTTGGGCAACGACAGATTCAGTGCTTATGCTGGAGGTGTCTTCAAAGGCAAGAACATCCTGCTGATGCAGCTCCAATATAATTTCAATTTCGTTCACGGCGTAGGTTGAGATTCCGCAGGCTGAAAAGATCAGGTGATTTGGCGATTACGCTGACTTTTGGTCGAAAACTCGAGTTGGAGGCGGACTAGAATCACCGGCGACTGGTCTGTCGCTGAAATAATGAGAGAAAGGATGGCACAATGGGAAAACTCAACGGCAAAGTGGCGGTAATCACCGGGGCGGCGAGCGGCATTGGCCGCGCGACCGCGACTCTATTCGCTGGAGAAGGCGCCTCTGTCGTGATCGGGGACTTAAACGTAGAGGGCGGCGAGGCGGCGGTGCGCGAGTGCAAGGAGAATGGCGGGCGCGCCATGTTCCAAAGAACCGACGTGACAGGCGAGGCCGACGTAAAAACGATGATCGCACGCGCGGTCGAGGAGTTCGGAGGACTCGACATCATCTATAACAATGCAGGACTCGGTGGGGCCCTGGGGCCGCTGGAGCAGATTACGGTCGAGAATTGGGATCGCTCGCTCGCGGTGCTCCTGCGCGGCGTTTTCCTTGGGATGAAGTATGCGATCCCAGAGATGCGAAAGCGCGGCGGCGGCTCGATCATCTCGACCGCTTCGATCGCTGGACTGCGCGGCTACCCTGGTCTCCATCCTTACTGCGCGGCGAAGGCCGCGGTCGTGAACCTGACGCGCTCAGCCGCAGTCGAACTGGGCAAGGATCGCATCCGCGTCAATTGCATCTGTCCGGGCGGCATCAACACGCCGATTTTTACTCGCACTCAGCCGACCCTCGCGCCATTGGTTGAGGAGCGCCTGGCACAGGCGCAGCCGATACCGCGCGCAGGGCATCCAGAAGATATCGCAAAAATGGCGCTGTTTCTTGCGAGCGACGATTCTGAGTGGCTCTCGGGTCAGGCGATGGTGGTTGATGGGGCCGCGACCGCGGGAGGCACCGCAGGACGTCAGCAGCTCGAGCAACAGGATCGGATTCTGCCGATGCCGCCGTCAGGCTTCATGGGACCGTCATTCGAAGGCTGAAATGGTATTCGGGTCTGGTTGGCATTTTCATCAGTAGTTCGCAGCGATATCCTGCAAAAAAGGGGGCGTGCTGGCGAAAATTCGGTTGCACCAGCACGTTCCCAGCTATGGAATTTGCGCGGCGCTAAGCTGTCGATAAGATAGGGCATTCTTTCGGCTGTCTACTTCAGAATCGGGACCGGTGAATGCAAATCTAACTCCGCCTACCCGTTACCTATGGGTTGTTTTGCTCGCTATCACCCTTCTCATGGTTCCGTTCGGCCCAGCCGGTTCGCTTGGGAGTGGGTTCGAACAAGAGCGACCGATGGCCATTCCGGGCGGGGAAGGCGGAATAGGGTTTGACGACCTGGGCTTCTCCTCCTATTTGCACAGAGTGCTGGTTCCCGCCGGTGGGACCGGAAGTCTCGACCTGGTTGATCCCGAAACCAGACAGCTCCTGCGCATCCCATTAGCTGCGAGGAGCGGACCCTTCGGCGGCGGTCACGGCGAGGGAATTACCTCAGTCGATGAGGGCGACGGATTTTTGTTCGTGACCGACAGGACCTCACTGCGACTGGACGTCGTGGATCCAAAAAGGCGATCGGTTGTATCTTCAGCGAGGCTGGCTTTCGGTCCGGACTATGTACGCTTCGTTGCCGAGACAGATGAGATTTGGGTGACGCAACCGAGCGCCGAACGAATCGAGGTCTTCCGGCTGCAGCATCCAGGAACGCCGAAGCCTTCACACGCGGATTTCATTGCGCTACCCGGAGGGCCCGAATCTCTGATCATCGACCATCGTCGCAAGCGTGCCTTTACTCACTTGTGGCGTGGGGTGACTGTCGCAATTCGGCTCGAGGATCATTCAATCGCCGCGCGATGGCCGAATGGCTGTGAAGGCTCGCGGGGGATTGCGCTGGATGAGAAAAGGGGCTTCCTGTTCGTCGCCTGCGACGAGGGCTCGCTTAAAGTTATTAACCCCGATACAGGCAAGATTCTCGGTACGGCATCCTCGGGAGATGGCGTAGATATTATGGCGTACAGCCCCCGATTAGGTCGCATTTACCTGCCGGGCGAGGCCAGCGCGACGATGGCGATCGTCGGTATCTCCGCTGCGGGTTCCGCCACCGTGCTCAGAACAGTCAGGACGGTACAAGGGGCTCATTGTGCGACCGCCGATGATCGCGGCGGGATCTATGTATGCGATCCGGCCCACGGGCAACTTTTAGTATTCAAAGATGCTCCTCAATAGTTTGCCGCCGGATGAAGAGTGACTGCTTCGGTATAGTTTCCCACGTGAGGCAAACTCCACAAACCTCTCCAGCTCGGCTTGAGGCGCGGTCACGACGCCATCCACCAGCGTACGATGCTGGTCTAAAATCATTATCTTCGCCCGGATCGGTCGGCTTTCCCTTCTCCGCGAAGTTACCGGCTCCCTGCTAATCCCCGACGCCGTCTACGACGAAATTGTCGTTAAGAAAGGCGCTATGCCGGGCGCGGCCGAGGTGGCTCAAGCCGCGTGGATTCAGAAAGCCTCTGTCGCAAACCGTTCAATCATAGACGGTCTGCCGACAGTTCTGCACGAAGGAGAGCGCGAAGCGATCGCCCTTGCCAAGCAGCGAGGCGGGCAATGGGCTGGTTGACGAAATTCGTGCCCGACGCGTCGCCATTGAGTGGGGAATCGACGTGATCGGGGCGCCGCGCATCCTCGCCGAAGCGAAACGCTTAGGGCAAAATCACTGTCGTTCGCCTGATCATCGCCCAGATGCAATCGAGTGGATACCGATTCGATCGTATCTTGATCAGATGCTTCCTTAAGCGAATTGAGGATGGGTAACCAGAATCGTTTTGGGCATCGAGGGCTGTCCACAGACGTTTAGCACGCTGGCAAGTCATGAGGCGCCAACTCTCGCCTCTGACCGTGCGCTAGCGTAAAGGTGAAGGCGCGATGGCGGAGGTTGCGGATCTTCAGGGACAGACGATTCCAGTTCGGCCTCCCCTCAAATGGGCAGGCGGCAAACGGTGGCTGGTTCCCCACCTGGCCGAATTATGGACGGCGCCCCGGCACAGCCGTTTAGTCGAGCCCTTCTGTGGTGGGCTGGCCGTCGCCCTGAGCTTGCGTCCCAAGCGCGCCCTGTTGAACGACATCAACCAACACGCGGTTCATTTCTATTCGTGGCTGAAGCGCGGTCTCAAAGTAGATGACAGGCTCGAATTAGCCAACCAGGAGGCTCTCTTTTACGAGCACCGGAGCCGTTTCAACCGGCTCATTTCCAATGGCGGAGCCGAGTCCGCCGAAGCGGCGGCGCTCTTCTACTACCTGAACCGCACCTGTTACAACGGCCTCTGCCGCTTCAATTCGAGCGGCCAGTTCAACGTCCCATTCGGTCGATACAAACGCATCAACTACAAGCGCGACTTCAGCAGCTATCGCTACATTTTCAGCGACTGGGAATTCTCGACCGAAGACTTCGAACAGGTCTCGGTCGAGCCAGAGGACTTCCTCTATGCTGACCCGCCCTACGACGTAGAATTCAGGTCCTACTCAAAAGAGGGCTTTAGTTGGGACGACCAGGTCCGGTTAGGGGAATGGTTGTCAAACCATCGAGGGCCGACCGTCCTGTCGAATCAGGCCACCGATCGGATTCTCCGGCTGTACAAAAAGCTCGGATTTAGGCTGCGTCTGATCGACGCGCCGCGCATGATCAACTGCACCGGAGACCGATCTCCCGCCAAGGAAGTCCTCGCGACCCGCGGTCTCGACTAAAAGGTGGGGCGGAACACAAATACCGGAGCCGTCCTTGAGAGCATGGTACTGCCCGCTCTGAAACGCGGCGGCTACTCGTACCGCAAGCAGGTACTTGTTGGCTCGCGTCCGGGCGGCGGACGGCACAAGGTGGATCTGGCCGCCGAAAAAGCCGGTGACGAGTTCCTAATCTCGATGAAATCGCAGCAGAGCTCGGGCACCGCCGAACAGAAAGTTCCTTTTGAGATAATCTGCCTAGCCGAGGCCATCAGAGAGACATCGAGCTACAAACGCGGGTATGTGGTTCTTGGCGGACCCGGCTGGACGCTCAGAGAATATTACGTAGAGAGGATCCAAAAGCATCTCGTCGGCACTGAAGCCGTGAAGGTGCTCTCGCTCGAGGCTTTCGTTGCCCTAGCCAATGGAGGCAAGATCTGAGGAAAACCGGCGGCTACCTTAGGGGTTTGCCTGCGTGGCAAAGGGAATTGTGGAGCAGAGGGGATTTGAACCCGAGCCCAAAGCTCGAAAACGCAAGTAGTATCAAGGGTTTTGCTGTCAACAATGTTTCCCTTTATGGCTGTTTTCGGTCAGTTTGCCCCTCGGAGGGCAAACTGACCGCGTACGGGTTGGCGCGCGCCAGCGCCATGCTGGGACTCTCGTCCAATCACCCGACCACCGAAAGCCGCGGGACAACCGCGGCGCTGGCTTGGAGCGCTTTTGCAACTGTGGAAGCCTTATGAAAACGGCTGACGTCGACAGCGCGCAAAGGAGCAAGGACCGGGAAATGGGCACCGTGCGGTGAGCCCGGCGGCAAGCTTGGTAAAGTCTCTAAAACCGTCAGGAGCGCTCGTCCCAGACGGAAAAGCTCAGGGACCTCAAACATTTTCGATGGTGGATGTTGGGGGGAATTGTAATCCAACTCACGGAGCTTCCGGGAAGAAAACGCCGCTTTATCGAGGCTTTTGCCGACGCGATTATGCCGCAAAATACCGCAGTCCTACCCCACGTGGGCCCGGCCCCGGGGCGGCGCACAATCCCAAAATGGTCATCTATTTTGGACGAGGCGGTACCAGGAGATTGCCGACGGACACCTGCACCGCCTCGCCATTCTGATTCAAAGTTGTCGTTCGCAGCTTGATCAACCCAAGGTCCGGACGCGATTTCGATGGCCGCACTTCGAGAACTTCACTCTCGATGTGCAGCTCATCGCCTGGCCGCACAGGGCGCGGCCAGCGAATCTCATCGAAGCCGGCCCCGACGATCCCTCCTGCGGGCCTGAGCTCACTCCCGACCAGGAGGCGCATGGTTACCGCAGCAGTATGCCAACCACTCGCTGCCAGACCGTGAAATATCGTGTGCAGCGCTGCCGCGGCGTCCAGATGGAAAGGCTGCGGATCGAATTCCGCAGCAAAGCTCTTGATGCGCTCTTCGTCGATCTGCAAACGGCCGGAGCCGTAGGTCTGCCCAACCGCAAAATCCTCGAGATACCGCCTGGTCATTCTGAAGATCCTCCGCTACCGGATATAGCGCGAATGCGACTGCCTACATCGATTCGAAGTTAGGTGTGCTTGCGAGCGTTTTCAGAATCCGAAGCTGCTCAGATCCGGATGATCGTCGGGTCGGCGGCCCAGCGGCCAATGATATTTGCGGTCATCCTCGCGCATGCGCAGAATCGTTGATCGACGCATGACGCGCCGTTGCCAGGCCGTTCTCGTCGAACTCCCAGTTCTCATTGCCACAGGAGCGAAACCAGTTGCCCAAATCGTCATGCTATTCGTAGGCGAAGCGGGCGGCGATCCGATTGTCTTGAAACGCCCACAGTTCCTTGATCAGACGGTAATCAAGCTCGCGCGTCCATTTGCGCCGAAGAAAAGCGACGATCTGCTCCCGGCCTGCGAAGAACTCGGACCGGTTGCGCCACCGGCACGATGGGTTGTATCCGAGTGAAACCCTCTCCGGATCGCGCGAATTCCAGGCATCCTCCACCAAACGGACTTTTTGGTTAGCCGTTTCAAGAGCAAAGGGTGGAAGCGGCGGCCGTCTCTCCGGTTTGATCGTTTCCATGACCGATCTCCGTCAACATAGGCGACGCCCGTGCCTGCACTCGTCGGGGCACGTGCAGCCAAGATGTCCGACTGCCAGCTAGTGTGCCTGCCAGTGGTCGGTTGTTTGGGGGAGCGGTTGACGTGCGACAGTCACCCGCAGCGCGGTATCGAACATCGTCAACATGCTTTGAAACAACCGACAACACACGGCGAGCTGATCCAAGGTCAGGTGCTCTGCCCTCGAATCGGAGCGAAAGGTCGAAGTCTTGCATGAGCGTGCGCCAGAGTCGCCAAGCCAGCTTGGAGGTGGCCCACGCTTCATCGAAATCATCGTCTGATATCTTGGGTGCGGCGCTCAGAAGCTCGATTACAACCCGGATGCGTTCCTCGTCATAGTGTAGTTCGTTAGCGAGCTTGCTCAAGTATTCTTCGCGAGTCATCGCATTGCCCTCGGGTTAGCGATCGAGCCATGTAAGGAATCTTGCTATGTGTGTCTTCCCTTCGGGCGTCGAGGCTACATCGACATCATCCGCGATGAGCAGGTGCTGCGCCTGCCGATCCGAGAACACCGCCATCGACAACAAGCTCCGCTCCCTGGATGTAAGCTGCATCATCCGACGCAAGAAAGAGGACGGCGCTCGCTATATCTTCGGCCCTACCGACGCGATTGAGCGGAATCATCGCTTGGAGGCGACGCGCGAACGTCGCAGCGACTTCGGGAGGTACCGCCGTTCGCCCCCAGATTGGCGTTTCGATAACGCCGGGAACGACGGCGTTGACCCTGATACCGCGCGGTGAGAGCTCACCTGCGAGCGAGCGGCACATCGCCCGCACGCCCGCCTTGCTGGCAGCGTAGGCGGAAGATTCGCCAGTACCGATGGTTGCAGCCATCGACCCGTTCAAGATGATCGACGCCCCTGCGCCCATCAGCGCCAAAGCAGCTTGGACGGTCAGGAAAACCGCGGTCACGTTGGTGCGCAAGACGTCATCGAAATCCTTTTCCAGGGTCGCCTCTATAGGACTGAATTTCGCGATCCCGGCATTTGCAAAAAGGACGTCGAGATGGCCAAATTCGTGCTTGATCCGGTCGAAAAGGCTGAAGCGCGCCTGCGCATCCAGAACATCCGATTTGATGGCCGTCACACCCAACTCACTCGCAGCCGCGGCAAGCGTTGCCGCATCGCGGCCCGTAATTGCGACACGGGCGCCTTCGGCAACAAACCGCCGTGCCGTCGCAAGGCCAATACCGCTATTTCCGCCCGTGATCAGGGCAGTCTTGCCCTTCAACAGCATAGGACTCACCTCTCTTTCGATTGATATTGTTTCGTCACGCTTGCGGATCAGCCGATTTCAGCGAGGACGCGGTCAATGGCTGTAGCAATCGCGGCCGGTTGATGTGGCGAACACGCGAGTACCATCTATATGGCACGTGCTAAGTCAACTCACAGTTCTAACGGACCATCGAAAATGCAGTCGGCACCAGGATTGCGTTGGTAATTGTTGCTTCGACGGGACCGTCTTCCTCACTCTTTCTCCGAGCTTCGAGCCATTCTGGATCCTTTAGGAAAGATCCAAATTTCTGTTCGCGCTCAGCCAGAGAATCCCACTGTAGAATCAAGAACAAATCGTTGTTGGATTCTCCGATCGCTACAGTCCAAAACCCTAGCTGCTTGATTCCATGTTTTTCGAACAGCCGCAGCGTATCGGTCTCGAATCGTTTCAACAGGGCCGGAAGGCGGCCGGGAACGCAATGAAGCACTCGTAACTCATGGATCATGTGATGCCCTCCATGCTGACCTTAATTCGACGACCCTTGCGGCATAGACTTTGTCGTCAGATCCCAGCGATTATCGGCTACTGGGACGTTTGTTTCGCGGAACGTTAACGCCCGCTTCACGGGTTCTTGCCGCGCAGGAACTCTTCTAGCGTGATCCCTTCAGCCATTTCGTACTGGAACATCCCCTGATCCCGAATGATGTTCATCGCGTCGAAAGCGGCACGCTCGCTGGGGTACTCCGAGATCCAGATCATGTCGTAGCGGCCGAAGGTCACGTAACTGGCGATCAGCCGGCCCTGATGCGCGGTGCGGATTTGCGCCACTCGCTTGATCGATTCCGCGAATTCTTCATCGGTCCGGTTTTCGAGTAGTTTGACTCCGATTATGTATGTTGGCATTGGTTCTTCTCACAGCTTCCAGGCGGCATCAGGTTCGATTACGAATACAATCTCAGCACACCTGACTCGCGGACCTAACTGCATGAATGCGGTTTTTCCTTCAAGCTTGCCCATATACTTCTCTTGGTATCGTCAAACCGCGGACTCTCGAAGAAGGGTCTCGATTTTGGAATCCAGATCCCGAGCGACCGCCAGAGCATCCGTGTTTCCGTAAGGGGCCAGAAGACTGGCCATTGTGTCATATGACAAACGCACGCCGCCCTCAGGCCGCTCGGCCACCAGAATTGTGATCGGCGCGTAAGATCCCGCGTCGGAAACATGCTTCGCCATTTCCTTCATGATGAGCGGGTTGCCTATCAGAAGGCGTACAATTTTCGGCGTGTTGTTGCCGCTCTCCTTGCGTAGAATCGCCCCATGATCGAGTTCCATGAAGAGCATTAGTCCCGTCTTGCCCAGACCTGCGTGAACTTTCCGCTTCAGTTCAGTAAAGGATCCTGCGCGCTTGGTTGCTTTCGCGAACTCGGTCATATCCGGTTGCCCAACGTTCGCTTTAATCGCCGCCACGACCGCTGCGAACGGCTTGGAAGACGTCAAGCTCAAGCGTTCGAGCTCGATCTTTCTGACAGTCATGTTTTCTTTCCTCTAATTGAAATCATTTACACGACTACGACGCCTGACTGGTCAAAGGTCTTGAGTGGTCTACGAATCGAAGGTCGTACAAAACCGAGTTGACTCGCAAATCGCGACTGCTTTAGCCGTTCGCGAATTGATTTTGATCGCACTTTTCAATGATGTCGTTCATCTTCTTCCGTTCATGTTTGTATATACAAGAGTCGGACCAGCGGCATAGCGCGTCGCACACCACCCTCGGCTGCCTCACCAGATTGTTAAAGGGAAGTCCTTGCGCGAGTCTATTGGCCGGTCGTAAGGACTATCCGGAATCGCGCTTCACCGCGCATCATACGGGCGTACGCTTCTGCGGCACGTTCCAGAGGAACCGTTTCGATCATCGGACGAACGTTTTCGAGGACGCTGAACGCCAGGGTGTCCTCGATGTCAATGGCTGTGCCGGTCAGGCTTCCCTCAAGTGAGCGCGCGCCGAATATAAGCTGAGCAGGGTTCACTTGGATCGGTTCGGGCGACCCTCCGACAACGATTAGTCGGCCACGCAGTGCGAGTCCGGCGATCAACAGTTTACTGGGCGCCTCGACTTCGACCGCTTTGTAGGTCTTTGTCACATCGATCCTCCTCTAGCGAATGAGAATTCTTCGTTGCCGACTGACGAGAGCGGCAATACTAATACTATGGCCAAGTTCCAGCGTTCCGTTTTCGACGAAGAGCGCGCCGGACTGCTCTGCCGTGCCAGTGATGTAGCGAGCATCAGGTCCTTGGCGTCGCACTGCCGTCCCTATATTCTTTTCGTTCCCCCCTTGCGAATGCGATTTGTTTTTTCGCCGTGCCGTTGCTGGTGCTTGGTCGGCGCCAACTAATTTCCGGGTTCCGCAATCGTTGGCTTTGGTTCTGCGACGCTCACCTGACATAGAGGAGAATTCCCTGTAGATAAGCGCGGGCTTGTCTTATCCTATGACTTGGATGTGGGTCTCAGTCGTGACTTGCGTTCCCTACGGCTTCGGCTTGACTGCGACTACACGCGATCGCGCTTTGACCTTGGCGCCTGCCGGGACGGGCGAGATGAAGCACAGTTTGTTCGCACCATAGTTGACCCTGTACCGCTATCCTTGGCTTCGATTCTGCTCCCTGCTCATCCGTTCGCGTATGTATACTGAGCAGTGGACGAGCCGTATGCCCTCCGTCTGACATCTATTTAGAGACCGGACCACGTCCATATCCACCGCGTCACCTCATCCAGCTGCAACATGGTCCTCGGACCGCTGGCGTCCAGCTGCCTTGCCACTTCCGGAAGATCCTCCACTTGAACCCGACCGATCAGCCTGATGGTCGTGCGGCGATTGCGGACAATCTTTTCTATATTCAAGGTCACGTAGGCACGTTCAAACGCAACGAGCGGGCCAGTCGTAACTCCCGCAAAGACGGGAAGTTACAGGGAAGAATGATGCTGAGTTTTCGGCACATGCCGAACTATCAGCATAGTTCGGCTGGAGTCAGAGCGACCAAAGCTTATGCCGGGTTGGCTTCTAAACGCGACCGACGAGAGGTACCGAAGCCTGATCTGTATGTCTAGCTCGCGGGCTTCAGGCCGTTCTGAAGCGATGCTTGTCGATACCGAAGCTGCAGATCTTTGATTCAAGCGTCTGGCGCGGAATTCCCAGCTTGACGGCTGCGCCCGACGGGCCCGCGATGCGACCGATGCTTTTTGCCAACGCAGCTTCGATCAGTTCCTTTTCGTGGGCAACCACGGTGTCGGCAAGCGGAACCTCGGGGCCGAGCGCCCGACGCGAGGTCCGTTTCAGCCACGTTTCATCGATCGAGAACGTATCGCCATCACAAAGCACTACGGCTCGCTCAATGACGTTCTGCAGCTCGCGAACGTTTCCCGGCCAGTCATCGGCTTGAAACAATTGGAGGGTCTCCTTGCTTATCGCCCTGAATCTTTTGCCGGCTTTTTTGGCGTAGCGATCGATCGAGTACTCGACCAGCAGCGGAATATCGTCCACCCGCTCGCGCAGCGGAGGTATGCGGATCGGAAATACGTTCAATCGGTAGAAGAGGTCTTGTCGGAATGCCGGCTTCGACGTCGTGTCCGAGGTCGCGGTTGGTCGCCGCTATTACGCGCACATCCACCTTGAGCGGTGCAGTGCTCCCAATGCGTTCGAACTCTCGCTCCTGGAGCACCCGCAACAACGCGATCGGTGTTTCCTCAGGAAGTTCGCCGATCTCGTCGAGAAAGATTCCGCCGTCCGCCGCTTCAAAGCGGCCCACGCGCCGCTGCAGAGCGCCGGTGAATGCGCCTTTCTCGTGTCCGAACAGCTCGGACGCGATTAGCGACTGCGGAATCGCAGCGCAATGCACGCGTATGAACGCTCGCGTTGAGCGATTCGAGCGCCTATGGATTGCGCGCGCGATCAGTTCCTTTCCGGTTCCGGTCCTCCTGAAATGAGGACGGTGGAGTCCGTGGGAGCAACCCTTGCCACCTGTCCTAGCACCTGGCGGAGCGCCAGGGAGGAACCGACGATTTCCTCGAACATCGAAGAATGATCGATTTCCTCTCGCAACGCCAAGTTCTCCTGCCGCATTCGTTCTTCGGCCTGTTTGCGATCTTCGAGATAGCGTCGAACCATTCCCATCGGAATGTCGATCGTTGCCAAAAGCGTCTGCGCGACTGCCCTGCGCGTCGGCTTGCCAAACACGCGCCGCGCCAGAACCGTCACTGCCGCTTCCAGCGGCTGGTTCAATTGCTGCAGCTCGCGAATGAGCCCTGGACTGCGTGGGTCGCGGAGCAGGTCGTCGCGGCGGAACGAAGTCAGCAGACGGGCGTCGGCCGGATGCTGGCGGACGAACTCGTAAATCGATAAGGCCGCATCCACGGCAGCCTGCTCTGGCTCGCGATGGCGTGCGGCAACGATGAACGCGGCCTGCGAGCGTCGCACCCCACGGACCCACATCTCCGCCAGCAGGCGGTCGCGCGATCCGAAACGATGGTAAAGGGAGCCGACCGGAGTGCAGCTGTGGCGGGAGATCGCATCGATTGTGGCGCTATGCATACCGCGCTCACCAACGAGCGAGTAGTGTCGAGGATATCCTCCTTGGGATGCAGCGCCCGTCGCGTCATCAGCTTACTAGAGCGAACACTCTAATAAATAGAACGCTCGCTCCAATACAGTCAAGCGCCAAAGGCATCGAAATAAATCGTGCGCTTGCGCATGCCTCGTCGGCCCGGCTGCGGGTCGGAGGAACCCCATACAATGCCCGCCCCATCGCGCCCGTCGTAATGGTGGCGCCCATCGCCGGACCGACGGTAGGCGGTTGGATTACCCACAATTGGGAGCTGGTCCTGGAACTTCTATATCAACGTCCCGATCGGTATCGGGCCTTTTTTGCCACCTCGCAGCCGACCCGGTGTACGTTACCCAATGTAGGTTTGGAATACGTGCACCGCGCGCTTCGCGGACGGCCGGTATAGAAGCGCAGACGGATGCGCGTACTCAGCTCGCAGGTGCAGCAGTCGTGAAGCGCGATATGGCTTCGATCAACACCGCGCGCCGTAATGGTTTCGTAAGCTGGCCGTTGTACCCGGCCTCGATCACTCTTCCCCGATCCTCGACCATCGCGCGGCCGGTGAGAGCGACGATCGGTGTTGGGCTGGCTCCTCGTTCACGCTCCCATGCACGAATCGAAGCGACGGCGCTATAACCGTCCAGCACTGGCATGTTTACGTCGACCAACAAAAGATCGTAGGGCTTGGTCTTAAACATCTCGACCGCAACGCGTCCGTTCTCGGCGGTGTCTAGTTGATGAGGAGTGCCCCGAAGGTACGCCGCTATCACTAAGCGATTTTCCTCGGAATCCTCGGCCAGCAGGATCCGGAGCCCCCGCACCTTCTCTGCTCGGGCCGGCCCTCGCTCGGCGGCCGGCTCCCTGTCATCTGTTCGAGCTCTGGTTGCCACGCTCACCACCGCGTCGAGCAACTCGGCTCTCTTGATGGGTTTTTGCAGATGGCGGCCGAGACCGGTTTCGCGGGCGACCCGCTGCCCACCGGGAAGGTCGTCGCTCGTGAGCATTATGACCGTCCTTTCACGCTCGGACGGGTCGAACTCCCCGGCCAGCTCAATACCGATGTCAGGTGGCATTTGCGCGTCGAGCAGGATCGCGTCGTACTGGAAGCCACTCCGATGCGCTTGGTTAAGCTCCTGAGACGCCTGCGCAGCGCCACCGCAAAGCGATACCGATGCTCCGACCCCGCTGAGCATCTCACTAATTGCCGCACGGCTCGTCGCATTATCGTCGACCACGAGCACTCGTTTTCCTGCCAAACGTGGTCTCTCCGAGTTATCGTCGTCGGTGGTATTCTGAACATCCGTTCGGCAAGTGAAGTAGAAAGTGCTACCCATACCCGGCACGCTTTCTGCCCAAATTCGCCCGCCCATCGCTTCAACGAGACGTTTTGATATCTCCAGTCCGAGTCCGCTGCCCTCGTGACCACCGGGCTTCGACGCTGTCCGGGCGAAGCGTGAAAAGAGCCGCTTCTGTCCCTCCGGTGCGATTCCGACTCCTGTGTCGGCCACGCAAAACCTCAGCGCGCCAGCCTCTCGCGACCCGACGTCAGTCCCAACACGCATTACAACCTGGCCCTTATCCGTGAACTTGATCGCGTTGACGAGCAAATTGGAGCACACCTGCCGCAGGCGCATCGGGTCGCCTATCAACTTGATCGGCGTCCCTTGCGTTACGTTAAAGATCAATTCCAGGCCTTTGCGATGAGCACGCAGCGCCATGGCGTCGGCCAGATGATCCACCAGTTCGTATAGGTCGAACCCGATATGGTCGAGATGAAGTTCTCCGGCCTCGATTCGCGAGATATCGACAATGTCATTGATCAGGCCGATCAAAGCATCGCCGCTCGCCCGACAGATGTTAAGATATTGAGCCTGCTCAGGCCTTATTTCGGTGCCTTCCAACACTTCGATCATGCCGATGATCGTATTCAATGGCGTGCGCATCTCATGACTCATCGATGCTAGAAACTCCGATTTGTCCCGCGACGCCTTCAGGGCGTGTGTCATTTCTTCGTTCGCTCTGGCGAGTTCCGCCGTGCGCAGTTCCACCCTCGATTCCAGTTCATCGCGCGCCTTTTGTAATTCTCCCTCGGCGCGGCGCCGTTCGTTGATTTCTTTTTCGAGCTCGAGGTTAGCTGCGCGCAATTGCTCCGGGCTGGCCAGCGCCAGTGCTCGCGGGATAAGCGGGACCAGCAGTCCCGCCGTCGCCAACGACGCCACTGCTGTAAGAGCCTTGACAACACCTGCCAATCGGTACGTTCCGTGCCACAGCGTCCACACTTCCATCAGGTGAGTCGTTCCGCACCCGAAGATGAAGACACCAAACATCACAAACATCCAGTTAAACGGCAGATCTTGCCGCCGCCGGACAAAATAAAGCAGCATTAATGGGATGAGATAGTAAGAAAGGGCAATAACTGAGTCGGAACCCGCGTGCAACCAAACGATCTCCGGCCTCCACAGATAGCAGTATCCATGTGGCATGAAATCCGAAGAAAACAGCCTGGCGAGGAAGCTGCCCATTACCTTCCCTCCTGCCTTGGTTAGCTCTGCATTGGTGGGTGCCGAATACGACCTATTTCAAACGATCAGGTGACGGGGCGATTAGCGGGTCGATCGGTGCGCGAAGGAACTTCTTCTGGTTCGTGTATAGGAGAGCCGTAACGTTGCCCTCGATGGATTTCCAGCCGAATTCTCTGTCGAGCGCGGCGATTAATTCACGAAGGCTCCGTCCGCGATGACGCTCGAGAAGCGCAGCTATCATGTCCACTCGTGTGAGCCCGCTGTTTCGGCTCGCAGGAGGGCGTCCGGTCGGCATTTTGCCTCAACCAACTTGAGTACGGCGCCCGAGCCGTCGCAGTTACGCTTTCTGACCGCCGGTCTCGCCGGGTAGAGTTGACCTCGGTGTATGCTGCGCTAATAACTCATCCAGAGTCTTTAGATGGACCGGCTTGGCAATTACCGCGTCGACCAAACGCCGACGGGGATCATCGACGGGAATTTCCGCTGCCCAGCCGGTCACGAGATAAATCGTCGGCGGCGTCTCCAGAGATTTCACTCGCCGAGCGACTTCCCAGCCGTTCATCAGTGGCATCCCTAGATCGCACAACACCACGTCAACAAGGACATTGTCCTCCATCAATTTCTCCAGAGCCTCAGGGCCTGAACTTGCTGTCGTAACGCTGTGACCCCTCGATTTCAGCATGGCGCTGAAGGCTTGAAGGTTGTCTAGATCGTCATCCACCACCATCACGTAGAGGGGCTGAATCCTAGCGGAGGCGTGCTCCACTTTTTGCATCGGCCTGGCATGCGCGATTGGAAAGGTCAGGCTGAATATTGCCCCACCTTCAACACGATTAGCGGCGGAGATGGTGCCACCGATACGCGCCATCGCTGCGTATGTGATGGACAATCCCAAGCCTGTTCCGCGTTCTCCTTTGGTGCTGAAAAACGGATCGAAAATATGAGTCAGGTGTTCCTCAGGAATTCCTTGGCCCTCGTCCTCCACCCTGACCACGACGGCTTCACGTTCGATGCGTCCAGTGATGCGTATGGTGCCACCCGCTGGCATTGCATCCTGGGCATTCAACAACAGATTGAGAAAAATCTGACGGAGCTCGCCCGGCTCGCCCAGAACCGGGGGTAGTGCCGACACATTCGCGTTGATCCTTATCGATCTGCCGAATAGAAAATTCTTCTCTTCCAAAGTGCTTTTAGCCATGTCGACCGACTGACTGATGATCGCGCTTAAATCAACGCTCTCGGCCGGGCGATCATGCCGGCGACGCGCGAAATCTTGCAGCCGACCAATTGTAGAAGCGGCATCGCTGAGGATGCGAGAGATCAGCTGAAG
>Ga0073928_10006404_pt1 | contig 15869 bp, 15 predicted proteins | sample PaiPotPPA55metaG_FD_76969 | JGI IMG/M metagenome (GOLD analysis project Ga0073928, IMG submission 76969) | Iron sulfur acid spring bacterial and archeal communities from Banff, Canada, to study Microbial Dark Matter (Phase II) - Paint Pots PPA... ... | reverse complement strand
CAGCTTCTGGGCCCCGGTGAAATGGCGTCGTTCGGTCGGCATGGGAGGATGCTCCATATGGCACCGCCTTTATATCTTACGCCGACCGCCGGGTCCTCCAGTTCCGACTGAGGCAATACAGAAAAGGAGGGGTGTAGCGAGGCGCTGCAACTTCTTCCGCCCCGCTTCCGCGCCGACGCCCGACGGTCATCACTCCGAATCCGGCCTCCCTTCAGCCTTCCCGATGGTCACCTCACCCGCCGCTCTTTCCCATCCCGCCGGGACCGCCGCGGCGTGAGCAAGAGTCAGCAAAAATAAGCTGAGAAAAGCCAAAAAGTGGGCTCATTTCGTTCCATTTTGTCTCATTCTGTCGCATCGCCATGTTCATGGCGTGCCGATGTCGCGGGACGATCGACCTCCCCGAAAAGTGGGCCAAAGTGCGCCAGATGAGCCATGGGGGTCAGAAGGCACGCAGGCACGAAGGCACGAAGGGCACGAAGGTTGAGCGAAGCGCAATCCCGGCCCGCCGGGAGACATAGGGACGAAGCGTAGGGGAGCGGAGCCGGACTTGCACCGGGCCGGTTTTGGAGCAACGCCCGATAAAACTAAAGAATTCCCGGCGGGGTGTCCGATCAACCTGCCGGGGTTGTGTTTCTTTTTGGGTCGACGGATCGACCCGAGTGCCCTCGGCGGAAGCACCCGCCGCCAAAGGCTGGAACCAAGGAAGGTCGGTCAATGCGGACCATCGCCATCATCAACCAGAAGGGCGGTTGCGGAAAGACGACGACCAGCATCAATCTGGCCGCCTGCCTCGCGCGACTCGGGCACAAGACGCTACTCGTGGACATGGACCCGCAAGGCCACTGCGGCGTGGGCCTGGCCGTCCCCGAGGAGCAGATCGAGCGGACGATCTACGACACGCTGATCGAGGAGCGCGACGGGAAGGTCGCGCGGGTCGATCAGATCGTGTGGCAGATCGCCAGCGACTTCGATCTCGCCCCGTCGAACCTGAAGCTGGCGGCGTTCGAGCAAGTCTTCGCCGGCCGGCAGGGACGCGAGGACCGGCTGCTGCGCGGCCTGGAGGCGGTGCGCGGGCAATATGAATGGGCCATCATCGATTGCCCGCCGAGCGTCGGGCTGCTGACGTTCAACGCCCTGCGCGCCGCCGACGAGGCGATCGTGCCGGTGGAGACCGGCTACTTCAGCCTCCACGGGCTGGGCAAGATGATGGAGACGCTGGAGGTCCTCAAGGACAAGTGCAACAAGGAAATCACCATCCGCGTGCTTCCCACGCTGTACGATACGCGCACCAAGCTGGCCCGCGAGGTCCTCTCGGAGCTGCGGGCCAAGTTCCGCGACTATCTGATGGAGAGCACGGTCAACTTCAACACCAAGTTGAAGGAGGCCGCCAGCTTCGGGCAGCCGATCACCGAGTATGACCCGGGGAGCCGCGGGTACAAGGACTTCGTCAATCTGGCCCGCGAGCTGATGGGCGCGCGGCCAATCGAGCTGGAGCCGGTGATATCGGAGAAGCTGTCCCGCCCGGCCGAGCTGGTGCAGCGGGCCAAGCAGCTCTCGCAGCTCACCAGCGCCCAATTCGGCCGGTCCAACGCAGCAAGAGATTTGGGAGCTTCGCAGCCTGTCGGCGGCAATGGCGCGGGATTGGCCGCGCCGGCATTCGCGGCCCAGCAATCCGCCGTCGCCGTGGCGCCGGCGCCCGTGAAGACCACCGCCCAGAAAATCGAGGAGTTCTACGGCGTCAAACAGTTCGGCGAGGAAGTCATTTTCTCGGCCCGCTTCGACAAGGCCCAGCGCGTGTTGATCGCCGGCGACTTCAACAACTGGTCGCCCGAGTCCACGCCGATGGTGAAGAACGGGCACCCGGACAAGTGGACCATGTCCCTGCCCCTTCGCCCCGGCCGCTATCGTTACCGCTTCATCGTCGACGGCCAATGGGTCACCGACCCGCACAACAAGTACGTCGAAGCCAATCAGTTCGGGGAGCTGAACAATATCGTCGAAGTGAAGTAGTCCTCTGTCCTTGGTCATTTGTCCTTTGTCCCTGGTCCTTTGTTGGGGCCAGGAAACAAACACTGCCAAACACAAAGGACCAAGGACAAAGGACCAAGGACAAAGGACGCTCATGTCGGACGACCCGCGCAAGAAACCCACGTTGAGCGAGATCAGCCATCTGTTTCTGAGCAGCGTGCGTGACCGGCAGGCCGGCGCCGTGTCGCCGCCGCTTCGCACGCCGCCTCCGCGGACCGACGGGACGATCGACCTGACACCCGCGGAGTTCGCGCAGGTATATGGCGCCCCAGGTGATGCGGGGGAGTCGCGGCGGAAGGCCGTGCCCGTGCACGCAGTCGTCGCGGCCCATTTCAACGGCAAGCAGTTCGATCGTGTCAAGCAGTATGCCCGCCATCTGGCAAGCCGGGTCGGCCGTGTCGGGCTGATCGAGTTGGACGCTTCGGAGTTGCGGCTGATGTGCTTCGAGCCAGCCCCGCCCGCCTCTCCGGGCGAAACCGACGCCAACCCCCCCGAGTGCAGCGACCCCCGGCTGATGGCCGAGGCGATCGAAGAGCTGAATTGCGACGTCGAGCAATGGCTCCTTTTGCTCCCTAACCCACGGACGCCTGAGGCCAAGGCGCTGTTGCGCCAAGTCAATCACTGGGTCCTGCTAAGCACCTGCGATCACGATGGGATCGTTTCGAGCTACCGCATGCTCAAAGGACTGACGGAAGGGAACCCAAGCAGGCTGGCGTTATCGCTCGCGCTGGTGGACGCCGCGGACGACGCGCAGGCCAGCCGCGTCTTTCAGAAACTGGCCGGGGTCTGCAGCCAGTTCCTGGGATGGGAACCGAAGGCGCAGCCGGCGGTGCAGCCGGCGCCCGGCGTGAGCGAGCACCTCGTGCTGCTGTCCCGCCCGGCGCGGGACAAGGCCCAGGTCGCGGCGGCGCCGCAGTGGACGGTGGTGTCCGAGTTCATCGCCAGCGCCAAGGCCACGGAGGCCGCGCGGGCAACGTCGCACGCCGAGCCGGCGCCCACCTCCTCGCGCAACCCTTCCCCGCAAATCGCCGACGCGGTTGTGCCAGCCGATCCAACGGACGCGCCGCCAGATTCGGTCGCCGAGGTCCCGGTCGAAACGGACGTTGTGATCCCCATGCCCCGGCCTGCGCCAGTCATGACGATTCCCCCTTCGTCGCACGACGCCTTTGAGGATGTGATCGACCTTCCGGGGCAGGACGTGTCCATGAACGCGATCCTGTCGGCGGTGCTGCAACGGCCTTCGGCCGGGCTGGCGGAATGCCCGCTGCGGCCGCCGATGTGCGTCGAGGCCCGGCTGGCGGTCGGTCGCGACCACGCCCTGGTGTTATTGGCCGTCGCCGGTCAGGGTCTCAGCGACCTGCGTTCGATCGGCCGCGCTTGGCGCTGGCTGAACGAGAATCGCGAGCTGATCGGCATGGCCCTGCCGCAGTTCGCGATCGACTCCCATCACCCACCCCAGTTGCGGCTCCTCGTGGACCGCGCCGACCTGACCGCCGACGTCCTTCAGCCCATGCTCGAAAGCCAATACATCTCCGTCCAGGCCTATCGCAAGCTGCGCTGGGGCCAGAAGCTCGGCGTGTTCCTCGAAGCCGCCTGACCCAACAGCCGGTTCCGTGGAAGCCAATCTCCCCGTCCGCTAAAATGACCACCCGCCCCCGGCGGCGTTGGAGAGGTGTCCGAGTGGCCGAAGGAGCAGCACTGGAAATGCTGTAGCGGGCTTAAACCCGCTCGCGGGTTCGAATCCCGCCCTCTCCGTTACAGTCTCTGAAACCTGTTGACGTGAGAGCACTCACTGCGTGTCTCAAGTCCGTGTGCCTCTAAGGGGCGACTTTCAGGGAGTGGACGAACTCGGCTGCACGACTAAGCGGAAAAGGCCATGGGGTCGGCGCCACGGGCGAAGGGCCGCCGCCGGCTCCGCCATCGATGCGGCCCGTCAGCCACAATGTGGGAACCGCATCGCCAATCGACCTGACGATTTCGGGTGCGGTGAACCCCGCCGCCGACATGCTTCGCGAGACCACGACCACGCCTGCAAAACCTCGCAGGGCCTCACGCGCAGGCAGGGCGGACTCCACCGCGACCTCTGAGAGCCATTCGAGCGCTTCATGGATTGGGTCAAACGTTGAGAGCGAAGGATCGCGAACGAGAAGGACCCGCACCTGCTTCCGAGGATAGAGCGGCATCAGGAGCTCCGCCTCCTCTTTGGCCGACAGACGCGCGAGCATTGCCGTTAGACTCAGGATTTCCGCCCGCAAGCGCGCACCGTCCGGCCGCTCGGGTGCTTCCTTCCCCGTGGCGCCGCGGCACTCGGGGCGGCTCAACGGACTGAGCGGCGACTGTCCCGAGGAGGCGAGGAGCACCCCGTTTGCATAGAACTCCGCAAGCCGCAGCACACGCGCCATCGGGTTGCTAAGCGCGCGTCCCGAGATCCCCGTGGCGTGGAATTCTTCGATCGGGGCCCGGATGGCCTCGGGCAATCCCATGCAGCGCAGAATGGTCACTACCAACTCGGCGTGTGCCATTCCCAGAATGATTCGCTCGAGTTCGTCGCGTCGCTTTCCGGTGGCCGCCTGCGCCTCGAGCACCTGGCGGTATTCCGGGCCGAAGTGGCTGTGGAAAAGGATCTCTCCCAGGTCGTGGCACAATCCGACGAGATACGCCGTCCCGCCGTCGGCCTCCGGGGCGAGTCGCTGGCACAGCGTCGCGACGGCAAACGAGTGCTGCCAGCAGCGGATCGGATTGAAGCCATCCGCCTCCGATGCGGGCATCGCGTCAAAGACCCCAAACGTCGCGGCGATGTCCCGGACCGCGGCGCAACCAATATTGCGCACCGCGTCTGGAATCGAGGACACGACCCCGCGCGTGGACGTGTAGCTCACCGTGTTTGCCGCCTGAAGGATGCGGGCCGAAAGCATTGGATCGCGAGCAATCAGGGATGCCAGATCGGACAGATCGCCGCGGGGCGAGGTCGCGAGCGTGATCACCTGCGCCACTACGCCCGACAGGGTGCGGGCCTGCATCGCCTGTTCGGTGCGCTTGATGCACTCGTCACGCGTCAGGAGCGGAGTGAGTTGGTTGGTCGCTCGCGGCAGTGCGGGCGCCGGCCGTGCCCCGCTTTGAACTTCCGCCGGCGGCTTGATCGCCCCTTCGCCGGCCGCGTTCGCCACTTTGGCCGGCTGCGGCGCGGCTGCGGCCGTCGAGCCTGCTGGTTCGATCGAGCGCATCGCCGCAAGCTCGGCCTTGTTCGGCAGGCTCCTGGGCTCCTCGCGGAGTGACTTGATGACCTGCTCCACCGGCAGCGATGCACCCGTCGCCGGGGCCGCCGTCGGCTTGGCCCTTGGCGAACCGTCCAGTCGTATCAGGGCGACAAACATCGCCCCGATGTCGAAGCCGCGGACCGACGATGGGCGCGAGTTGACCACCGTGCAAAGGACGCCCCTGGCGACCTGCGCCAGCCCCGGCGGCAGAATCAGGATGAAACGCTCCCCCGCGTCCAGCCGTACGTCGTGCGTTATGCCGATGCCGCTCGGCGAAAGGTCGCGGATCGACACAACTGTGGGCACTCGGTGTTTTGCGTCGGAGCAGCGGATGATGGTGGCTTGTCCGGAGAATCGGGTGCGGGGCTCTCGCCGGCGTTCGGGCGCAGGAGCGGCCTGGGGCCCGGCCTTGAGTTCGCCGGCTATTCTGTCAACAACGGCGGGTGAAAGTATCACCTGGCCTCCTGCTCGATCGATCCTCGGCGCCGCAGCCATGCGCACTCCTTACATCGGCCCCGAAATGACCAACAAGTATTTTGGCTCGGGCGTTATACCGCCAAAAAATACTGTGCGGTAGAAAGCTGGGAAAGCTTCACCGGATGTGCGTACACCGGCAACCTTGGGCGGCGACGACGCAAAAGACGCCCCCCGAAGCGGGGACCGAGCACGGTCACAAAGAGAACCAACGGTCCTCTTTGACTCCATCGGTCCGCGTAAGGTTTGAAATCAGTTGAACCGCGTTGCCGCAGACTTTTGAACATCAATGCCCCCGTCGCCCTCCGTGCCGGCGGCACAAGCCTCGACCTGGGCAAGGAGGTCGGCCAAATCGTACTCCGCCTTCAAAAACGTCTTTCGCACGCCCAACTCAACGGCACGCTTGATGTGCTGGCCGTCCGGGTGCGCGGTCAGGAGGATGACCGGCAATGTTTGCCAGCGAAGATAACAGCGAATGACCTCGAGGAACGAGATGCCGTCCATCTGCGGCATTCTGTAATCAAGGACCACCACGTCCGGCTTGTTGGCGCTGAGGGCGGCCATGGCCTCATGGCCGTTGGGCGCGATGACCACCCCGTGCCCGGCCTTGCGAAGGAAGCGAGCTACCGCCTCGCGCGAATCCACGTCATCGTCCACTAAAAGGATTACGGCCATTGCAACAGTTTAGAAACCGGCGCTCTTGGCGGGAACGCCAGAAGATCGGCGGGTCAACTTTTTTCGCGCCCCGGCTACGATCGCGCGCTCCCGGTTCGAGTGGCACATTTGGCACACTTTGGCTTGCTTTTCGGGGGCTCATCCCGCCGGTCGATTTGATCAACCATGTCGCCCGCAATCTTCTGGTTGTGCCGCCGCCATACCCCTCCGCTGGGGTGGCCAGCGGATTGCCCACCAACGCCCAGTTTTGCACCGCCAGCAGCTACAGCCGCACCGGCGGGCGGGGAGCCGCAATGATGGAAGCATCGCTGGCGGTCGCGGCAGGGACGGCGGTTGCCCGCCGCCCCCGCACAGATCCCGGCGTGTAGAGCTACCGCACCGGGCTCTTGCCTCGGATAATAAACGCCAGTCGCTGTTCGGGATCACGCTGACAGACGCGCCCGGCGGACAAAAATGAACTGGAATGAACACTTGCGCGAGGGTGGGATGCCCCATGTCAACGGCATCGCGGCCTGGATTTGCGAATTTGACTCGTCTCGTTTTCTCATATTTAGACGTATGAATATGACGCAATTATCTTCGGACGCGGGATTTACAGGTTCCAACTGCCGGCTGAATGGTGAAGCACCCTCTGTCTCGTCTCATAGGAGTTGGTAGTTGCTGGTTTCGAGTTGCTGGTTTCAGTCGGCATTCGGACTTCGGCGAGACCCAGCCGACTCGCAGTCGGCAATTGGCAACTCGCAACTGACAACTCGCAACTGGCATTTCGCTGACGCAAATCCTCCTTTCCACGGGCCGAACCCTAACAAATATAGAACCGCCGAGCAAGCAAAATATTCCGCCGTCCCCGGATTTTTTTGGCGGCGGGGGCCGTAGAGCAACGCGGCGAAGGGACCAGTGAGTTCTTCCCTCCGACGGTCACGCCGGCCGGCGCCAGTGCGGCCGATGACCGACTTCTTTCTGCCGCTTCGCTTCCGTGGAAATCGTCGTCCGCTGGGCGCGGCCGGCCATTACGGGATCGGCAGCGCGAAAAATTGACCAGGTTGGATCGCTGAAACGGCGGACTGGATCAGCGGGCCCGCTGCGAGAATGGGCCGGAGCTTATTGGTCGAGAGTTGAATGATCGCGATGCGCCGACCCGCGAGGTTTTGCTGGTAAGCGATGTTTTGGTCCGAGGTGATGAACAAATCGAACTCGGCCTCCGCCAGCCGCAGCAGTTCACCGTTCTGTATGCCGGCCCAACCGCGCTGTTGCGCGGTCGTGCACGTGTGGCCGACCAGGACGCTTCGCATGGGCCAAGGCACGCATTCATCGAGCAGGATTTTCATGAAGCAGGCGGACCGAGGAGTGCCGCTTCCGAACGCTCCAGCACTTGGCAAGCCAACTCGCGCGTAACGGACGGGAAGCACTCGAGGAATTCTTCCAGCGTGTAATCGTCTTCGAGGTAATCGAAGAGCGTCTTGACAGGAACACGCGTGCCTTTGAACACCGGCGTGCCGCCCAGAACGTTCGGGTCGATGCTGATCAGATCGGAAAACGCCACAATTGCAGTTTATCTTCCCTGGCGCGACGGGGTCAACCGCGGCATCGGAAACTCGTGGGGGTCAATGTCAACGATCAAGAGCTGGCCCCGGGGCGCGGCGCTTCTGTCGCGCGTGAGAGACGGATGGCCGCGAGCCGGCATGGAATGAATCCTCCTTTCCACGGGCTGTACCCTAACAAATATAGAACCGCCGGGCAAGCAAAATATTCCGCCGCCCGGCGGATTTTGTGCCTAATGGCTCCGTTCCGAATCCAGTTCCGAGTGGCCGCGCCGGATTCATCGACCTGGCTTGCCCACGCCGGCCCACAGGTCAGTGGCTTAGATCTCGACTTGTCGTCGAAGTAAAGGGATTCTGTCGGCGAGATGCCTATACTGCCATTTATGGTCGGACGCCGGTCAGGCGACGGAACGCCAATGGGTGCCCGGGCCCCAGACGATGCGCCGCAGCGAGGAGGGCGCGGGCTCCTCCTTTTAGGTGTAGCGATCGCCGGGCTGGCCACGCTTTGGGGGTTGGGAAATCGACCGGCGTCGAAGCGGCGGCGAGCGGTCAAACGTAGAAGGAGATCAAAGATGGCAAAGAATCACCGCGTATTCATCGCCTTCGCCAAGGAGGATAGCAGGTACCGGGACTTCCTGGTGGGGCAGGCGCGAAATGCCCAAAGCCCATTCGAGTTCGTCGACATGTCAGTCAAGGAGCCGTGGGACACCAAGTGGAAAACCAACTGTTGCACCAAAATCAAGGGCTGCGATGGGATGATTGCTCTCATAAGCAAGAGCACGGCGCGTGCGGACGGGCAGCTTTGGGAGGTGGCGTGCGCTAAGGAGGAGAACGTACCAGTCCGCGGCGTGTATGTCGATGCGGACGACAAGCCATCTTGGCTGCCTAAAGAGTTTGACGGTGTTCGCGTTGTGAATTGGACGTGGGACAACATCGCAGCGTTCGTCAACTCGCTGTAACGTCGACCGAGGAGGGGCATGACCCGAAAAGCATTGATTGTCGGGATCAACAGCTACGGTGGGGGCAACGACTTGCACGCGTGCGTGGCCGATGCCACGGCCATGACCGAAGCTCTATCGCGCCATAAGGGCGGCGCGAAGAACTTTGATTGCGTCCTGTTAGCGGACCGAATGAAAGACGGCTCTCCGATCACGCGGCCGAAGCTTCGAGGCGCGGTGAGCGACTTGTTCAACTTCGACGGCGATGTCCTGCTTTACTTCTCGGGGCACGGGTTCCTAAGCAAGACCGGTGGGCTCCTGTGCACCTCCGACGCAACAAAGGATGATTGGGGCATTCCGATGCAGGAAGTGGTCGACCTCGCGGTACAGTCGCCGGCGCGTCAAATCCTGGTGATACTTGACTGCTGCCACAGCGGAGACATCGCAAACCCAGCTATAATGAATAGAGACGCTGGGAAGAATCCGGTAGCGACGGTGCGCGAAAACATGACAGTCATCGCCGCCTCGCGGCCCTCAGAGGGGGCCACTGAGGCTGGCGGCCATGGCCTGTTCACCGGCGCGCTGCTCGATGCGCTCGAGGGGGGTGCCGCGGACCATATGGGGTTCGTGACCGCTCCGGCGATCTACGCGTATGTGAGCCGCCGATTCACGGCCTGGGATCAGCGGCCGGTGTACAAGACTAACGCGACCGAGGTGCTTTCGGTGCGATATTGCGAGCCATTGATCGAGCGACTTAAGTTGCAGCAGATCGCGACGCTGTTCCCCACGGTTGACTACAAGTACCGCCTTGATCCCGAGCACGAACCCGAGGACGAGCACGGTAACGTTAAAGAGCCTGTGAACAAGGAGAAGGTGGCGGTTGCTCAACTGTTTAAAGCTTACCGCGACGCAGGCTTGCTCAGGTCTTCGGACCCGAAGTTACAGCTCTATTGGGTCGCTCGGAAGAGCGACACGGTCGAACTAACCTCTCGCGGCAGGGAGTACTGGTGGCTCTTGGTCAACGATAAGATCTAGGAGTGAAGCGATGTGGATCGGAATCACCGGTCACCAGCGGCTCGACGAACCGGGCGCGTGGCGGTGGGTGGCGAGCGTTATTCGAGAAGAGCTGGCCAAAGCGGCGCCGCCGCTCGTTGGGGTGACATCGCTTGCGGTCGGCGCTGATCAACTCCTAGCACAGTTGGTTCTCGAACATGGCGGCACGGTCCACGCCGTGCTGCCGTTCGCCGACATAGAACGCTCCTTTTCGCCAGAAGACCGCCAAGCCTATCGCCAGTTGGCGAAGCAGTCGGCCATCGAAGTGCTCGACACGCCGGGAACCGATGAAGACGCATACCTCGCTGCGGGACATCGCGTCGTGGATCTTTCTGACATCGTCCTAGCTGTGTGGAACGGCAAGCCGGCGAAGGGAAAGGGCGGTACCGCAGACGTCGTGGCATATGCAATGCGCTGCGGCAAGCCGCTGAATCACATCGACCCAGTGTTACGGACGATTCGCCGATTGCCGGGCCATCGAGGACAACTCGTCTAACACTACAGCGCAGATTCGACGAACTGGCGCAACAAGGTCGGGTCAAACAGATAACCTGACCAACCCCCATCTTGAGGGCCGCCCGGAAATATGGAATCCGGCCTCACGAGCCGTACGCCTGCACGGGAACGTCCCGCACGTCGACGCCCGCTCCTCTGATCAATCCGCCCCCTCCTCCAGATGACAATGCCTGAACGGCTCCGGTGTCTTCCGGAGGGGAGCACACACACTCGCCGGCGGCGCAGCCGCCATCCTTTGCCAGCGACGCCCGCGACTCGCAGCGTTTTCGGTAGCCCGGGCCGCCCTCGGGTCGCGGCGCATTTGTAGTACCCCCTTTGAATTCCCGCCCGGACAGAATTACGCGGTATCGACCTATCACGGCTCGGAAGTCAGCTCCGACATCACGCTCAGACGGCGGCGCCGCCAATCACGGACGCGGCGTGTCGAATCCTTCGCGCAGATGCCGCTCGGGGTCCATGGAGTCGTGGAGCAGTGTGCCGACGTCGATGAAGCGATCTTCGACTACCCGGTAGAGGAAGAGAGGCTCACCGCGGCCTGGACGCGCGGGCCTTGGCGTCGGTGCGCGCCATGAACTGATCAATGCCCTCGATGGCGACCGCCTCGAACTCGCCGCGGTCGATCTCAGCGAACGCTTCATTGCCCAGCCGTCGCAGCGTGTCGAGCTTCAGCTTTTGCTCCTGTTCCTGTTGTTCGAGCAACCGCAGACCCGCGCGGACCACCTCGCTGGCATTGCGGCAACGGCCCTTGCCGACGGTCCGGCGGATGAACTTCGCCTGCTGATCGGAGAGATTCACGTTCTGCGTGGGCATGCCCGCATTATCGCAAGTTTGGCAACTGTTGCCAAGAGCGAACTCCGTCTGGCCATCCGGCGAAGGAGTTGCAGCATAAGAGGACGTCAACCGGCCCGGCTGGCGTGAGATGCGTGGTTGTCCTGCTTCCACTAGGATGCTCCCCTCTATGCTCACGCCGGCCGAACTCACCTCGATTGCCCGAGCGCGTCTGCGGGACGCGGACGCCTTGTTGGCCAAGGGACGCTATGACGGTGCGGCTTACCTATGCGGATATGCCGTCGAAATTGCATTGAAGACGCGCATCGTGAAGACCTTGAAGTGGACTGGGTTTCCCTCGGACGGGGGCGATTTCAAAGACCTCCAGAGCTTCAAGACCCACAATTTGAACCTCCTGATGCGGCTCAGCGGATGGGAGGCTAGAATGAAGACGAGGTTTGCGCCCGAGTGGTTAATCGTGAGTCAATGGAATCCCGAGTCGCGATACGGACCGCCCGGAAGCGTGACGCAGGCGGACGCCAGCCGAATGATCGAGAGTGCAAAGAGAATTGTCGAGGCACTGGTATGAGCAAGCTGTCTGACAAGCTGGTCAAGAAACTCCAGAAGCTCGCCGCGGTGGTGGATGCCGAAAAGCAGCTTTACTTTTTCGGGCTCGTTCAGACCGAGTCAGGCCCGGCCGACCGGTGGGACATACTTGTGTCCGCGAAGAAGTTGGCGCCGTGGAGCACCGAAGCGATCAAATACATCGCTGAGCTCTTGCGAAAGCGATTGACGGCCGCGGAAATGATCCAGATTTCACAGGTCGTAGCCTTGCCTCGCGACAATGAATTGATCGCGTCCCTCCGGCAGGACGGCCGCATCGGACCGGGAAGAATCCGCGGACTGCATCCAATGGAGCACCCCACCGAGGCGGTGGTTATCTGGCCGGCGCAGAATTCGCTACGGCCGGCAACAGTGGCCTAACCCCACCGGCCGCACCAGGCGGTGACACCGCGCGACTGCGTCTCTTCTCAACCGGCCAAGCTTCTGCGCCGCGGTGGTGAACTGCCGCGCACCCCGTCCGCCTGCTAACCATTGGTAAGCGAATTAAGCAGTTGGCTGGCGATCGGGGTGCCGATGCCGGTGACCTGATCGTAGCCGGGCCCGGCGCTGTTCGAGCCAGCGGCGCCGCTGGTGATGTCGTGGAAATTCGTCCCGTATGTCACAGAGTTGTATAGAATGGAGGTCGCCGGCGAGCTGCCGGCCGCACCGTAGTCGGTGTCCAGCAGTGATTTGCCCGCCTGCACGCGGTCGTCGTCGGCCAGCGCGATCAGTCCCGCCCACTGGGGAGCACCGGTGCTGGTCCCGCCGACCTGGAACCAGCCGCTTTGCCGGTTGTAGCTGACCGAGTCGTAGACCGCCACGCCGGTGTTCGGGTCGGCGTCGTAGGCGACGTCCGGCGTGCTGCGGTTGGCAAAGCCCAAGCTCGACTGATAGCCCGGCCGCGACTCGTAGCGGCTGGTGCCGCCGCCGCTGCCGCTCCACCCGCTCTCGCCCTGGTAGTTGCCGGACGAGTCCGTGCTGAGGGTGGTGCCGCCGACCGAGAGCACGTACGGTGACGCCGCCGGCCACTCGACGACCCCGCCGCTGTCGCCGGAGCTGGCGACGTACGCCACGCCGGCGTGCTGGAAGTGGTAGTCGTAGCTCGATTCGGTCGAGAACTCGCCCCCGCCCCAGCTCATGGACACGACCGTGGCGCCGTGGGCGGTGGCGGAATCGACCGCGTTCAGCAGGTTCAGCAGGCCGCTCGACGCCGCCTCCACCAGCAGGATGTTGGCCTGCGGTGCGATGGCGTGCGCCCATTCGACGTCCAGGGCGATCTCCAGGTCCCACCCCGCATTCGCCGTGGGCTGCCCTTGAGGTGTGAGTTTCGAGAAGAAGTTGTACACGCTCCCGACGCTGCCTTTGGCCAGGGCATTGGTGCCCGGCAGGTTGTACTGGGTATCAAATTTGGCCAGATCGCCGGCGATGTTGGGGTCGTCGTAGGCGTCCACGATCGCGATCGTCTGTCCGGCCCCGCCGTTCGCCGCCTGGGACGTAGGCCCTTGCACGCCGTTGGTGACGGCATCGAACCCGTATGCCAGCCGAATCCGGTCCGGGCTATAGCTGCCCGGTATCGGGGTGGGGTTGGTCACACCGCCGCCGCCACCGCCGCCACCGCCGTGACTCTTAGCGGGAATCACTCTGAGATGCGGCGTGACGTGCGACGCGGAATGGCCGCCGTGATGATGATGCGTGTGGCCGGCAGGCTGATGGATCGCAGGAGCCGGATGACGGTTCACGTCTGCACCGATCGCGAGCGGCACGCTCGACAGCAGGGTGCGCGACTCAAGCGCCTCGAAGAGGCGGGGGCTTGTGCGACGAATCGATTGCGGCTGGCCCATGTGATCTACCGTCCTCTCCCCTGAAACAGACCTGAAATCTGCATTGTGGCTCGCCGCATTGTGTCACACCCAGGCCGGTTTGGCAAGCAAAGTGCGCCAGCCTGTCGGCGTGAAACCGTGCCCCGCATTTTCCGCACATCTTCACGCCCGCTGACGAAGCCTCCATTTTGCCGGCGGAGGTAATGAATCGTAGATCATGATCGGCGCCCGCAAAACGGCGCGGCCGGCGCCGGAGGGCCGGCCAGATCCCGGCCGGCTTGGGAACGGGAGCGGCTCACAGGCACCCACAACCGCCGCCCGCGAAAATGCGGGCGGCCAATCAGAAAGGAGCTAGCCATGCTTCACCTGTTGGAATCGCTCGAGTCGCGAACGCTGATGTCGACCGCGCCGGTCAGCGCGACGGTCGCCGCGGACCTGGTCAAGCTCACGGCCGACCGGGCCCAGTTCCACACCGATGTGGCCGCCGGTCATGCCACACTCGTGATCGATCACGAGCTGATCAGCGACGCCCGAAAGGCTGACCTGACGGCGCTGGTCGACGACCGTAAGGCGCTGGCCAAAGACCACGGTAACGCGACCGCGTTGGCCGCCGATATGCTCAAGCTGACGAGCGACGCCGCAAAGTACGTCAGCGACATGACCAGTCTGCACGACAAGCTGGCGGCCGACTTTCTGCACTGGAAGACGAACGTGCACAATGACGTGCTGACCGTCCACGCCGACGTGCTCAAGCTGGCGGGGGACCGGCAAGCAGCCTGAGAACCGCCCGATGTACGCAGGGCCCCGGCGTCCCCGCCGGGGCCCCATGCGTTCGTGGCGGTGCAACAATCGTGAGGCGCGCTTCGATCAGATAATGCGGACCACGAAGTCCTGAGGCGTAATGCCCTGGGCCGAGAGCGCGCTGGTCACCTGGGCCGCGCTGGTCACATTGTGGAGCCGCAGCTTCCGCCCACCCGCACTGGCGATGAGGTTCGCGATCTGATGCGCCGCCAGCCCGAACGGCGTGCCGTTGTTGGCCAACTGCACGACACCCAGGCCCACGTTTCCCAGGTTCTCGGCGGCCACGTTGCTATTCACAAAGCTTTGGGCCACCCTCAGCGAGGCGATCGTGTCGGCGGCGATGAAATCGGTCGAGACCGATGGCAGCTTCGCGCCGCGCCGCAGCGGCCCCACGCCTGAGTAAATGTTGGCGTTGGTCAGGCTGAGGGCATTGATCGACAGGATGTTGCCCGATGCCCGGATGGTGGACGAATCGATCGTGCCGTGGACGTTGAGCCGCCCGAGGGTGCCGAAGCTGGGGCTCCAGGAGGTGGCCGCCCCGGTCGTGACCTTCGAGGCATTGTCACTCACGCTCCAATGGCCGCCCGTGATCGATCCGGCCGTGAAGACGCCCAGAGAACTGGTGCTCAGGTCGGAGGAGAAGAAGTCTGTGGCGGCGACCCGGCTGATCGACGGCGCGGAGATCGCCCCTCCACCGGCCCACGACCCGGCGGCCAGCAGCCGGATCGGAGCGGCGGAGGTGAGGTTCTCACTGGTTGCGCTGCCGATCTTAAGGTTGACCGGCCCTCCGGCGCCGATGGCAATCGTCCCGCCGCCTGCGCTGGCGAGTCTAGTGCTGCTGACCGCGGCGGCGGCGCTCAGATTGCCGCTCAGCGCGGCGTTCGGACCGTTGATGTTTCCCAGCGCGCCGTCGGTCGTGATGCCGGCGATATTGACGACGCCATTGCCGCCATGGCCAGTGATGTTCAGCGAGCTGGCGCCGGTCGTGCCGGCGGTGGCGATGGAAACCGACTGTGGCGTGCCGGTGACTGTCGCAATCCCGGCGCGCGTGGTCGACTGCGAAAGCCCGTTGCCGGTGAGCGTTACGGTGGCGGCGCCCGGACCGCCCAGGACCACCTGAGCCGCGGTCCCGTCGGGATCGGTGAAGCGGACCAATCGAGCGTGTCCCTTGCCGACGGTTACCTGGAGGGTGGGCACGACGACGGCGAACGGCGTCGCGGCGACACTCGCGCCGCGGCCCGCTGCAGTCGCGACGTTGCTGGGGGCAATCGCGCTGGTAATCGCGGCGTTGAGCAGCGTGCGCGATTCGAGGATTTCGATCGCGGGGCGGCGTGCCACGCGCATGATGGCGGGACTGAACAAGCGACGGACGGAAAGGAGCGTGCGGGTGAGGTG
>Ga0073928_10006403_pt1 | contig 15871 bp, 20 predicted proteins | sample PaiPotPPA55metaG_FD_76969 | JGI IMG/M metagenome (GOLD analysis project Ga0073928, IMG submission 76969) | Iron sulfur acid spring bacterial and archeal communities from Banff, Canada, to study Microbial Dark Matter (Phase II) - Paint Pots PPA... ... | reverse complement strand
GCGCGTCGTTCTCCATATCGATGGGACGCCGCGGTAGTGAACCTGATCTTCGGTTTGGGCAAGCGCTCCACCTTTACGCCCGCTGCATTCATCGTAAATCGCGACCAGACAGGCGTCGCGGGTCAACTGTTGGTTTGCGACAAGCAATGCATTAAATGGAGCTCGCCCGATTTTCGGAGCGTTTTGTATTTTGCCCGTCCAACATGGTGATCTCGTGGCAGTTCGTTGGACACGTTCGCCGCTATACGCCCCTGTTCGATATCCCGTCATCCCGCGTCTGCATATGCGCTTAATGTTACGCGTCCAGTCTCAGGCGGGGGACACCTGCCACGTTCGATCATCGTGCCGGAAGAAAAAAAGTGCAACCGCGTCTTGCCGGACGCAATGCTTCAATGCGCACGTAACGCTCGCCAAGGGTTCGACTGAATTGGGTTACTCGAATCGTCCTCGTCAAAGCAGGTGTCTGCCTATAAGGAAAAACAGACCGCACGTCGCTTTTATCGCGCCGCGACACAGTGTTATCGAACGATGTCGGAACCGTTGTTTAGGCACGCTTCGCCGAAATTCTTTTGATCAAATGCGGACATCACCTGAGCGACGATTACGTTGGATGCTGCGGCTTCCGTCTTCGACGCGTCCTTCTCCGTGAATTCGCAGCCTGAGACGAAAAGCAGACAGCCAAGCGCAAGCGCTGCAACGCGATAGTTGCGAAGCGTCATTAGTTGATTCCCCGTTGAAACGATCAGCGGTGGTTTTAGCCTGAGACGACTCTCAGTCGGATTTGACCGTGATGTTCTTTGATGCACGCGTAGCGCGCGCTATTCCCGTGCTACGGGATGTCCGAACGTCAATGAGAGCGTGCAAAATCTATGGTTCACCCCATTTTTGCAACCCTGATCTTCGATGGCGAGTTGGCTTGCCTAAATCTATTCGGCGTCGTTATGGGGACTGCTCCCCGCGCCACGATGAGATTCGCGCCTGACGATCCTTAACAGTTGGTCGGCTTCGGAAAGCCTGTTTTGCACTCAGGTTCTTCGTCAGGCGGTGTGCCGTTCACGTCAGTTGGGGAGGGTCCCATGGACGCCAACTCGATGATTTCGGCGCGGTGCCGGCCTCGCGGGTTAATCTGATCGGTATCCTAACGGTGGGAGCAAACCATGCGTTTGATCATCGAAGCACGCTTGGCAGACGAGGATTGCGATGTCGGTACGGCTCACCGACATATAGACATTTCCCGGAGAGGTGGACACTTCAAATACGGCGGGTTGGAAAGCTTTGATTTGATTCAATGCTCTACGGCGGTTGCGTCTTCGAGCTGGAAAGCGCCCAACGATCGCCGCAAAGCCCCGTCCGACTTACCGCGGGGCGAGCATCGTTCCTCGACAGTGCCGCGCGCCGCATTAACACGCATGCAGCTTTTTGACTGCAGCCGTGCGACGGCCCTTGACGTCCAGTAAATAGTCGATGAACAACTCTTCGCCGGGCGTGATGTCAGCGATCGCCCGGATAAACACACGACTTCCCTCTTGCTCTGCCTCACAGTTCGGCTCGCAGCAATGGTTGAGCCAACGTGCAGAGTTGCCACCGCGTGCACCGTCGATGACGTGTCCGTCATCCAGTCCAAAGAAAAACGTGTGGCCATCCTCGGCCTCGTTGCGTTGATAGCGCTGGCTTGCGACGCGCCAGGATGTCACATCACCTTTGTATTCGAGGAGTGACTCCCCGGAGGGGATGTTGGTTAAAGCAAACACGCCGCGGCCATGAATGGGTGAGCGACGCACAACGATTCGACGCATAACAAAAACCTAGGATTTGGAAAACACGACAGAGACAATGGTCAATAGACGCATTGCATGCGCCGCAATGGGCATAATAATACGTGTTCCAAAAATCCTTCTTGCGCGATGCCGACGAAACGCACCCGACCCGGCATTCACCGTCGACCATCCCGCGGAACACTCGTGCGATACGGCGACCGCATTGCCGAAGTGCTCGGCGAGGCGCGCGGCCAACGAGTCATGATCAAATCGATTCACCGTGACGGCGTCGAACGGCGCAGTGCCGTGAAGTGGGTCAATCTGGTGCCGCTTGACGATCAACTGTTTTAAGCATCCCCGATCCTGCCCCGCGTGTTCAAGCGACCAGCCATGGCTTCGCCGCCGCTTGGCACGCGCAAAGCTCCCGTGATACGCAGGGCGCCCTTACGAATTTACAGAATCCTTGAACGCCTTACCTGCCGTGAATTTGACGGTTTTTGCGGCCGCAATTTGCAGCGTTTCACCGGTCCTCGGGTTGCGACCGGTGCGCGCCGCACGTTGGCCGGTGCTGAAGGTGCCAAAGCCGACCAGCTGAACACCATCGCCTTCAGCGACGGCTTGCGTCACGACGGCGACAAACGCGTCAATGGTCTCGCCGGCGGCGGCCTTGCTTGTGCCGACGGCCAATGCGATAGCGTCAACCGTCGGGTAGCAGCGACGCATTACGGCGTCGCCGCCCCCTTGGAACGGAGCGTGCGAGTTTCCCCGCACTCCGCTCGAGCCTTTTCAAAGCCCGTCTGACCGAGCCGGTTTCACCACTGAGAGTCCGAGAGCACGTGCGTTCCGGTTGCGCACGCCGCCGGTGCCCCACATTTCGTTCGGGCGGCTCGTCGTGATCATGCCGTCGTGCAGAGACGACTTACCCTGGGGCCGACGATGCGGCGACAACAAAGCGTTCCCCCGCATCAGACGCAGCACACGGGTGCGCGAGACGCGGATGTCGCGCAGGATACGCAAGCGCGCCCATACCTTGCGGTGCCCCTCGCCGATAAAAGGCGAGGCCGCCAGATCGGCCCGAATGGCATTCAAAAGGTCGGTGTCGGGCATCTTTGGCTTCGGGCCGTGCCGCTGTGCCACGAGTGGCACTACGTTGCTCGACTCGCGCGCACGAGCGGCATAGATCGTCGAACGCGGGAATCCGAGCACCCGGCAGACTCGCTCCAGCCCATAGGGCTTGCCGATGCCAGAGGAGAGCGTTCGGCTCATTTCGACGACCTCCGGTTGACCAGAGGGTGTCGGGCCTGCCGTTCCTTGCGCAGCAGTTCGTTCTCCACGACCAGCTCGCCAATGCGCCGGGTCGCCTCGCCAAGCTTTGCCTCCAGCGGATCGTTCTCGCGCTCCTTGAGGCCAGCATCGATACCGGCCAAGGCATGCTCGCGCCATTCTTCGAGCCGGTATATCGGTACCGAAACCTCGCGCGAAATGGCGTCCACCGGCTCGCCGCGCAACAAGCGCAAGACGACTTGTTTCTTCCGATTGGCCGACCACCGTTTCACACCGGCGGCCGCGCCGGGGGGCGCTTCCAGTCGCGCTACGCGCTCCTTCCACCGCCCCCGGCACAACCTCGGTCATCTTCGACTTCTTCAGCATGTTCAACTCCGTTTCCAGAAACACGTTTTACCCCAAAATCGTGTCCAGAAAAATCTGGAGGCGATTCAGGGCGCAGTAATCGTCAGGTGCCTAACGTCATCATGGAAAGCCGAGCATAGCTGCAAATATCCGCCGATTGAACCGGTTTCGCCCTCTCGAAGAATGGCTGCGAGCGCCGTAATCGGTGCGCGCCGCCAGTTCGCGGAGCCGACTTCGAATCGTGTTCGCAGTGAGAGAACGCGCTCACGAATAGCAGCCTTTCGATCACCTAGAATGATCAAATCGCTCTCGCCGACATGCAGATCTTCGATGCCGACAGAAGCAGGCGTTTCGGGACTGTTGGACACCCTGAAAACCTTGAAGATCCTAAGACTCAGTTTTGCGTCGGCGGGTCGTCCTTTTTTGGTCGACCACGACGTTTTGGCGCTGCAACCGGTTCCGTTGCAGACGGCGTTTGAGCCCCAGGATTTGAGGAACGAGGTGCCTTACCTTCGCTGCCTGTTGCCGGTGACGCTTTCTTGGCCGCGCCAGGTGCGGATAGAACTTCGCACGCCACAATTAGTTTTTGAGCGTAGGAGAAAGCTGCTGCACGGACGACGCCCTCGGTAAAAAAGCCAAGCCACGCGAGCAGCATAATGAGGGCGACGGCCAGCGAAACCCACTCACCGCCTGTAAACAGTTTCTCGATGTCGCCCACATCTTGAAAACGATGAGTTAGCGACGCGACCCCATGTCGGCAGAGAACCCATGCGATGCATAACAGCGCAACCGCTACGCCAATCCACCGAAGGGCGTAGCCGTTGCGACGAAATCCGTACGCGATGTTGTCGGTCTTGAGAATGGCAAACTTTTTATCGTCGCGAGTATGTTCTCGCAACCAATTCCCGGCCGATGTATAAAGAACGTCAGTACCCGCGGGGTCGTTTGCTTCTGCATCCCGTGATATCGGAAAAGGCTTGCCCACCTTGGCTTGTAACAGGGAGTGGTAGCGTGCCGTCGATACGTCGTCAAAAGTATCGTCCGTGTATCGCAACACTTGAGTGCTCGGAGCACCGCCCCACTTTTTCCAGAGCGCTTGCTCCCCTGCCTTTCCGCGACTCCTCGCGAAATCGGCGAGCATCGCTAGCCCACCGCAGACACCAATGGTTGTGACGACTGTTCCGAGTATCCCGAGCGACTTTCCGTACAACGCAATGATGGCGACGACGGCTGGCAACAAAACAAGTAGCGCGGGCGCCAAACGGGCGTTCCGGTCATATCGGTCGCCAAACTGCGTTAGCATTTTTTCGATAACCATCGTCATTCCTCAACTGCGGCGTAAAACGGAAGCTGTTCGACTGGGCCCCAGCCTTGTGGCAGAGTCATTCCTGTCGAATAATGCCGGATGACCGAACCCTTTGTCGCGAAGACTTTGAACCCTCGACGCTTGAACGCATTTGTGACCTTCTTTTTCGGGTGGCGAGGCGCTGCTTTCGCCGCCGAGACAAATGCTGTTTTGCTTGCGGTCGTGTCATCTTCGGCGACAGGCTGGCCAAAAACGAGGTTTAACGTATCGGTAGAGACGTTGTGGCGCCCCCCATGGTGCGGGACCTGCGCAAATGTCGCACGCGTAGGTAGGTCAATGCCGATGCTTCGGGCGAAGTCGGAGCTTGCCGATAGGGTGTCGACTCCTGCGTCGCCGGTCAAAAGATAACCTTTCTCCCCTATCGCCGCGAACAGCACCGCACTACTCTCATTTTCCGCAGAAGTCGTGACAGATTCTGGCAGATTTTCGCCAGTCCAGACCTCTGCAACGAAGCCTGCGGCCTCCATCACAAAACGCCCTACCGCATCGAAAATGCTCGTCGATTTTCTCAACTCCGGCGATTTTTCAAATTCCGGGATGAGCTCGTGAACATAGCGTTGACGCGTCGGCGACAGCACCGTGAAGATACCGATTTGCGAACCTGCAAACGGCTCGTAAACCGGTATGCCTTTCTTCTCGGCCAAAACCTCGAGTGCGAACGCTGCCGACATTTTCTCTTGGAGCCGGCGCTCCAAACTCTCGCTGGTGATACGGCCATCACGGAAGTAATGAGAGATTTCGTCGCTATAGCTCCAGGGCTGATGCATCCACAATTCCCCGACGCTGAGTTCTTCCAGCACCGCGGACAAGCCGCCGGCGTGGTCGTTGTCAGGATGCGAATTCACAACGAAATCTACATGCGAAGTATTAAAGTACTTTTTGACGTGGTTGACGAGGGCGGGACCCGAACCTTTCGTGCCTCCGTCATAAACCATTACCCTGTACTCGTTGCCTTCCAGCCAACGAATCGCGATAGCGTCGCCACTATGCTCGCCCTCGCCAACTGGCAAGAAATCGATTTCTATTCCACTGGCCATTGCTTCCCCTTTGAGTGTTGTTGCCTAAAGTTCAGGTTCATTTTTCTAAAATTTCTATATCGACCTAAAACTACTTCCTAGCCTTCGCGCAGAGTCATACCGTCGGCCTAAAAAAAACCGGACTCTTATCGCCGGTTAAACCGTCAAAACTGCTGACATCTAAAATAAGCGCTACGGCAGGAAGGCGTCCACAGCGACGCCACCGCGGTTTTAACCCCTTGCTTCCAAAAGTTCAACAATTTCTTAATTTTGATTAAGCCGCAAAGCCTTCAGCCGGAGGCGCACTCCTCTGACGCGGAGGCTTTCAGGACGCCACATGTCATTTTTCGATGGTTGGTCATAAGAGGAACGAGTACGTCCTTTAAGGATCAAAAATGGCATATTCGGACAAGAATCCCAATTTCTCGGGTGACACAATCAGCAGGCATGCAAAGCATCAACAGCGAATAACGAATAGATTCGACTTACATCGCTTCGTCGGGCGAGCGTTCAGAACGGTCTCTCGTTCGACGGCATGGTTTCGCTCAATCTGGGATTAGCCAGCCGCCTCACCAGCGTGCAATGCCGTCAGGGCGATGCAGTACTGCTCGCTCAGCTAGTGTCGTAAAGCGCGAGATCACGGAGCCCACGGTGGACGTCCCTCGGCCACTGCGACAGCGTGCAGCCAGTAGCCAATTTAGCCCTGACTATGCTTTTATCGAATGAGGGTCTTTTGTGGATATCCGACAACTGCGCCACTTCGTCTCTGTATGTGAGCATGGCAGCATCGCCGCTGCGGCCCGACTCGTTCATGTTGCCCAACCTGCCTTGTCGAGACAGATGACCAACCTCGAAGAGGACCTAGGAGCCCTTTTGTTCCATCGTCTTCCGCGCGGAATCGCTCTCACGCCTCCGGGCGAGATGCTGTTGATAAGGGCACGAGAGACAGTTACCGCTTTCGATCGCTTGGTGGCAGACGTCAAGAAGACCGCCACCGGCACAAGCGGTTCACTCAGAATCGGCGTGGTACCCAACTATGGCTGGCTTCCGATCATCCATACACTGATCAGCTCGCTACGCGAGAAGACTCCCGATATCCGGATCTTTCTGGAACCACATCTGTCGCAGGAACAGCACCGGCTTCTACAGGCAGGCGAACTCAACGCCGGTTTTGTCGCGTGGCTTCCTCCCGAATCCGGCGGTCTGCTCACTGTGCCCGTGCACGAGGATCGCTTCGCGCTCGTCATGCCTAAACATCGACATGACTTCTACGGTCGGGTTCCTCCCTTGGCCGAGTTAGTGACCGATCCCTTCGTCATGTTTCCGCGTCGGAGTGCACCCACACATTTTGATGCCATCATGAGAATATTCTCCAACGCGGGTTTACAGCCCAACATTGTCCAGTGGGCGTCGGACACCGCCACAGTGATGGGCTGAGGAGACCTGTAGGCGATCAGGCACGGTGATGTCGCTGGCCCTCCGGCAAGTGGACACAGGCTCTCGCTCATCGTGCGGCCCAGTCGCGCTCAATCGGTCAGACCAACCAGGCGCACCAGAGAATGTTTAAAACTGATCTGATCATGCAGCCGGCTGTCAAAACCCGACCGCAATCGATCGGCTAATTGCCTTTTCACCTGCGCCTGTCGAGCCGTGATGCAAATAACGCATATTAGTGCAGCAATCTCACCATGACGAATTCAACAACAACACCTCAGCGGACCTCGTGGCATGCTCTCTCAAAGATTCGGCCCGCCGACACCGCGCTTCGTCTAATAGGAAGCGAGAAATGGGCAGATGTGGTCGAGAAGCGCTTGCGGCGACTCCTCGGGCATAAAGTGCCCGGACTGTACAGCGAAACCGGTCAATCTTTGCGAGACCCGCGCCCACTCTGACATTGGATCAAAGCACTTTCCAGTCAGTCCATTTTCACCCCACAACATGAGATGTTCAGTTTTGATCGTCCTCCCCGCCGCGATGTCCGCCCTGTCGTGGTCCAGGTCAATTGTCACACCAGCTCGATAGTCTTCGCAGAACCCGTGTGCTGTAAGTGGATCTCGAAGGCACCGTAGATACTCAGCTAGCGCTTCCGTAGCGAATGGATGTGGGCATCCATCTTTGATGCCGAGCAGCTCCTTCAAGAAAAGTTCGGCGTCCGCCCGGATGAGTGTCTCGGGCAGCGGCTTAGGTCTCACAAGAAAAAACCAATGCCAATATGCGCGCGCGAATTCGAACGTTGTCTGCTCATACATTGCAAGGGTCGGCGCAATATCGAGCGTCACAAGCTTTTGCACAGCATCAGGAAAGTCCATCGCAAGGCGAACAGCAACCCGAGCGCCACGGTCATGACCAACAACCGAGAACGACGAGTATCCCAATCTACCCATGAATGCGACCTGATCTAACGCCATTCTTCGCTTCGAATAATTGCTATGATCAATAAGTCCTTCCGGCTTTCCGCTGTCGCCATAACCCCGTAGATCGGGAGTCACAACCGTAAAGCTTTTCGCTAGTACTGCAGCCATTTTGTGCCATACGACGTGGGTCTGTGGAAATCCGTGCAAGAGCAATATCGGCGGCCCGCTTCCCCCGCGTCGAGCATGGATATGCACGCCGTCGATTACATCCTGAACAATCTCGAAGTTCTCAAACATATGAATTCCTTTAGCCATTATGAGTTGCGACCAGCCTGCAACTCCACCGCATTGGCACTCACCTGCTGCTATCAACAGTTCAAGCAGGCCGAGTAGATGATCGGCGCGACTGGTGATTTCGCGATGAAGCACTTATTCTTTAAAGCGGCCAAGCGGACTAAGTAGCAGTTTGCACACGAAAAAATGCAGCATGCCCCGCTGGGCCGTTCACTAGTCTCGGCCAGCTTCCAATAACGCCTGCGCAAGCCGCTTCGGATTAGAGAACAGGGTCTCATGACCGCCGGGACATTCCACTAGCCTATACAAACCAAGTCGTTCAGATAGTCGCGGATGCCAAGGCATGCTATGTGGCATCGTGATGTCTTGCTGACAGTTCACATATGACCGCCCAACAGGAATTTCATGCAAGGGCCTTCGCAGAGTAATCTTGTCCGTAAAGGTACGGTATGGATGAGGATTAAGACGCTTGTAACATGACTCTGCGAGCGCTAAATCTCCATCGTTCATGTAGCAATCGCGCCAAACATCAAACGGCAGCATCACCGAGTTGCGTTGCAAGGCAGCTTGTTCCTCAAATACTCCCGCATAGTAAGAAGGCACCATATCCATTGCAGATTCGCCGTCGTGTGGGACAAAGGCATTCAAATATACTAGCCTGCGGATACGCTGCGGGACACGGTCTACCACCCCTGATATCACCATCCCGCCGTAGCTGTGACCAACCAATCGAATGTCCTTCAGGTCGCGCTCTTCTATATATTCGATGGCCGAGGCAATCGCGTCTTCGAGCCCAGCATTCGCGCGATCGTCCGAAGGACGGTTACCTGCCAAGGTCGGGCAGTACACCGTGTGTCCGGCGCCGCGCATAACGGTCGCTACCTGCTCCAGATCCGCGCCGGTGTGCCAAGCGCCGTGGACAAGTACATAGATATCTGACATGAAAAGATCCTCGTTATAGGTGTTAGAAAGCCGCTATCGGGTAGCCGAGCTGGTCCATGCTACCCACGCGAACGCGGCGGTCAGGATGCTCCCGGGAGGATCTCAAGCGGTTGAGCAAGACACCATGCCGGAGCCATAAGTGGGTTAGTATTATTCGGAGGGAGACCAAACAAACTATCGGGTTTCATCCGGCTCGGCGTCACCCCACCAGGTATCGTCACTTAGTTTCTTACCCAATGCTCGTGCGGCGGCATCAAGCAGCGCTTGACCCTTCTCCCGAGTTGCGAGGGACGGCATACCCACTACTCCCGAAGGCGAGATTTCCTTCATGGAGCGAGTGCGATAAGCTCCCCGAATCTCGCCGAATCCGCCCGACGGAGAAATGACATTCAACGCGGCTTCTGCATCGACAAGTTCGGGATGCAAGGTCATCATCATTGACGTTTCAGCCTCGCAGGCATGAAGAAGGTTTGCCTGCCCCTCAAGGATCGCGTCGAACTCCGAGGCCGACACGTTCCAATATGTCGCAGCCATCAAAGGCAGCCGCAATTCTCGGGTTAGCTGATCCGTGATAATCGACAAAGCCGCAATATTTCCTCCATGCCCGTTTAAGAAAAGTATCCGTCGAAAGCCCTGCCTCATCAGCGACTCTGCGAGGCATCGCAGTACAGCTCGAAAAGTCTCAAAGTCAAGCGTCAGCGTGCCGGGAAACACCATGTGATGTTCGGCCATGGAGACCCATACCACGGGCGTAATTAGCACTCGCGCTCCGCCGGTGGTGATTTTGGCCGCACGCATCGCAATCTCGGCCGCCAGCCGCGAGTCAACCATCACCGGTAAATGAGGGCCATGCTGTTCTGTCGATCCTATAGGAATAATGGCGATATCCCGATCAGTCCTCCGCTCTAAGAAATCAGGAGAACGAAGGGTATCCCAATGATGATTGCTAGTTCTCATTTCTTGTCCTTTCACTACAAATCAAAAACGATGTGTCATCCCGACGCGCACGGCCATTTGTGATGCGCTGGAAGACGGAGTTTGAAACAACAAGGCTGCGTGTTGCCCTTCACTGCCCACACGCTGATACACCGTCGCAACGTAGACATCCGTCCGTTTGCTGAGAAAATAATCCGCCATGGCAGATCCAACATTCCACCGTCCATTCAGCCCAGCTGAGCGCGCATAGTTCGCAGAGACAATAAATGCGGGAGACACATGATAGAACATTGAGAAATCGCCTGTCTGCAACGTCTCGGTGACCGACAGCGCTCGCAAATAGGTCCGGCTGTATGCCCCCGAAATCCGCCATGAGCCCATGGTGTAAGAAACGCCAGCGCCATATGTTGAAAGATTGTCGATATTTATGCCCGTGGCGAGTGTCGGTGGCAGCGCTTCGCCGAAGTCCTTGGCCAGGCCGATAGCTGCGGGGTTGATATTGACGCCGTTCAAATCAGTCATTGCCGCAACGGCGGTTAACGATCCGAGCTGATAGTCGAGAACGAAGCTAAGACCGCGTCCCGTGTTCGATGCGGGGGAAACTGACGATCCGAAACTGTATAGTGCGCCAAAGTGAGCACCCGCCCAACGGGGACTCTCGTACGAAACCGTATTGCTGAGAAATTCACCAGCAATGCGATCGTAGTCCCCCGGATGATAGGCATATATCGTCCCGATGATGCCAGTGACGGGCAATAGTTGAACCATGAAGTCCGTCTGGCGACCAAAAGAAACCGTCCCGTAACGGCTGTTTTGCAATCCAACTGTCGCGGCACGATTGAACTCCTGCGCGCTGCTCGCGAAGGCACCCGTGGTAGAGCTAAACCCGTTTTCGAGCCGGAAGACCGCTTTCGACCCGTCGCCAAGGTCTTCTGCGCCAATCATCCCCCAGCGGCTCGGGTTATTGGCCCCGCTGCTTTCGCTCCATGCCGAGCTACCACGAATATTGCTGAAATACGTTATGCCTGTGTCGATGACACCGTAAATTGTCACCGACGATTGCGCGCTCGCATGGACTGATCCTGCGGAGAACACGGCGAACAGCGTTGTTCTGAACAAAGCTTTTTTTGTTGACATGGATGCTTTTCCTGCAGGTTGTATGAATCCCTCGGGCTACGGCCACTTAGGCGACCTCGTTTGACGAGCGAATCCTACGCATCCAAAACCATTCACAAAAATTAGCGAGCACTTAGCTGCCGATTACCGCATCGTCATGCCGAAACGTGCTGTTGGCGACCTGCAATGCCGCCCGATGAGTGTGATCCCTGTGGTTTTCGCGTGTTGCCCCCGAAATTCTGGTGCGTTAGCGTTGGCCTTTCACGTAGCCATAGCAAGTGTCAGCCCTCCGGACTGACCCTACACCACACAGCGTTGCAAACCAACGTGCGCCTTCCGTCGGGGTATCCCTATGAGTATGTCCCACTATCGTGCGAATTCACTGGCCGAATCCACCGAAATTCTCTGCCGCGAATGGTCCCGTCATAAGATAGCTATAGCGGGCCGCGAGCAAATGGACCTGCATTTCAGCCAGCACAGAATAAGTGAAAACGTCACTGTCAGCCGGCTATCTTACGGGGCGAACATACGCATCGACCCTTGGGACCGCGACGAAGTCTTGTTAATTCAAATGCCTCTGAAGGGCAATGCACGCGCTGTTTATCCAAAAGGAGAAGTAGTAATTGATGCCGCGCACTATGGTGTTATCGACGTGCGTCGGGTAGCCCACTTCACGTGCGATTCGGACTTCGATGCGTTGGTTCTACGTGTCCGCGTTGCGCGCATACGCGAACATTTGGAGGCAGTGCTTGGCGCCTCTTTGCGGCGCGAGTTGCACTTCCTGGACGAAATGACGTGCAACACAAATGCATGGCACCGCTGGGCTCCATTCGCGGGCATGCTGGCCGGTATGGTCAACAACCCATGTGCCGATCTTCCGCAGAAGCTGCTCGCATCCATGGAAGACACCCTCCTTTCAGCGCTCGTCTTCGGTCTGCATCACAATTTCAGCGATGAGATCAAACGCCCGTGCCCACTTCCTGCGCCCCGCCATGTAAAGAGAGCCGAGGTTTACGTTCTCGCTCACGCTGGCGAAGCACTTTCGACGAAAATGCTCGCTGCGCACGCTAACGTCAGCGTGCGCGCTCTGTTTGATGGCTTCCGGGCGTTCCGGGATACGACTCCAGCCGAGTTTGTTCGTAGCGTGCGTCTTGAGCGCGCCAGACACGACCTTTTGGAGGGCGCGCAGACGGTCTCGGAGGTTGCAAGGAAATGGGGCTTCCAGCATTTGGGCAATTTCGCTGCGCATTACCGCAAGCGCTTCAGAGAATCACCGGTCGATACGCTCAGGTTCGCCTGTCACCGAAATGTCACTTGAGCCGATTCCGGCAGCTCAGCGTGCGTTTCGGCAGAGATCCTGCGCAAAAGAAAATTGAACATTAGGGAGTCTCTATGATGGGTTTGCGCTCAACCATAGAGACTCCGATGATTCACTACACACTGCCCGCCCTCGCCCACCCGAAGATTCCCCCGCTGTCGTTGGCTTGCCGAATTGACAATTTGATTTTCGTATCTGGCACCCCAGGCTACGACGACGACATGCAACTCGAGTCGTCGTTCGTTGCTCAATTTACATCAGCTCTTCGAAAACTGGAAATCACTCTGGCAGAAAACGGTGGCTCCTTCGAAACCGTCGTCAAAGTCGGGATCTATCTCACCAGAATGGATGATCTTGCTGAAATGAATCGGCTATACGGTTTAGCATTCACGCCGGGACCCTATCCCGCAAGGACGACGGTAATAGTAGCGGGCTTACCGGATCCAGCAATGCTCGTCGAACTCGACTGCGTAGCGCTGGTCCGTCCTTAACGCCGCACAATGCGGATCGTCCATCGCTGTGTCGGTGGGAGACAATCAAGTCTATATATCCCTGCGGCAATTCTACGGGAGAGACGCGTTTGTCCCGTTTCCCTTCTTCCACCTCACGCCGTCGACCGGGTCGGGTCGGCTGCGGAGAAATTTCGCATTTGACGGTAATCAACGATGAGTGCCATAAACATTTCCTCCCCGTACCGCACTAACCGACACCTCATCTTTGCGACAACCATCGGTAATGCGCTTGAATTTTTTGACTTCACGGTGTACAGCTTCGTCGGTGTTCTAATCAGTCGATTATTTTTCCCGTCTGCCTCGGCCACCGGACAGTTACTTCTGGTAACTGCGACATTCGGTGTAGGTTTTTTGATGCGGCCGATAGGAGGTCTGGTAATTGGCATCTACTCTGACCGGTCAGGGCGCAAGGCAGGCCTTATGTTGACTATTTCGTTGATGGCAGTCGGCTCGCTTATTTTGGGCGTTGCACCGACCTATGAGCAAGCCGGCGTAGTATCGCCAGTTATAATTGTGATCGCTCGACTGTTACAAGGCCTTTCGTCAGGAGGCGAATTCGGTGCGTCCACGACGCTTATGCTCGAGAGCGCTCCGCCATCGAGACGCGGATACTACTCAAGCTGGCAGTTTGCTAGCGCGTGTCTGGGGGTGATGCTCGGGGCGCTTGTGACCGTTGCATTGACTACAACCATGTCAGAGAACAGTTTTGAGAGATGGGGGTGGCGTGTACCATTTCTTCTTGGCGCGCTTATCGCCCCGGTCGGCTGGTACATTCGTCGCTCGACCGAGGAAACTCTAGATGCTGCCACGACAAACGTTACAGCCAGCAATACACATCACACTCCGGATGTCACACCCGGCCCTCGGCAAGGAATGGACGCTATCCGTGGAATCTTGCTGGTCGGTGGAGGAATTACGACATCGTACACAGTTACTTTCTTCATTCCTACGTACGCAATCAAGCAGCTTGGTTTGCCTTCGAGCATCGCTTTGATCGCCGCTGTTGTATGCAGCTTTGCAGGCCTCGTGAGCGCGCCGATCGTCGGCATCCTCTCAGACATTTTTGGACGTAAGCCGCTCGTCGTTTTGGCACGGCTTCTTACTATTATTGCTGTTTTCCCGTGCCTTTTCTGGCTTAATGCAGCACCGAGCGGCGCGCGCCTGCTTGCTGTGCTGGCTCCGATGGGGATACTGCTTGCATTGCAGATGACGCCTATTATCACGATGGTCACGGAGATGTTCCCACGCAGGAATCGCGTCACCAGCATGTCGGTGGTGTACGGTATTGGCGTTTCCGTATTCGGCGGTTTTGCACAGTTTGTAAACACATGGCTAATAGCCGCCACGGGAAACCGGACGGCACCCGCATGGTATTTGAGTGGGATTTTAATCCTCTCATCGTTATGCCTGATCGGGTTTCGCGATCGGTCTCGCGACTCTATCTAATACGCCCGGATAGGCTCACCCTGGAGAAAAAGATGGATAACTCAAATGCACGTTTTAGCGTTGGAATGCTCATTTTCGACGGGATGACCAATCTCGATTTCGCGGCCCCGTTCGAGGTTTTCTCGCGTATGCCGGGTGCCACCGTACACGTAATTGGCATCCGTGATGGAGCAGTAACGAGCGATGTAGGGGGACTGGTGCTCCCGACAACGACGATTGACCAGTGTCCAACGCTCGACATGATCTTTGTAGGGGGCGGCCCCGGCGTCGGCCCATTGATGGAACACGAGCCCGTTCTTGCATTTCTGGCCAAAGCTAGCACGCATGCGAGCTGGGTAACGTCAGTATGCACCGGCGCGCTCCTGCTAGGTGCCGCCGGTCTACTAAAGGGGTACAAGGCTGCTACACATTGGACTGCGATGGATGTTCTCCCATTGTTCAACGCGATACCAATACATGAGCGCGTGGTTATCGACCGCAACAGGATCACGGGGGGTGGCGTGACTGCGGGGCTCGATTTCGGGCTGGTCATTGCCGGCCTGCTACACGGCGAAAACGTCGCCCATGCCATTCAGCTCGGAATGGAGTACGATCCTGAGCCGCCATTCCACGGCGGCTCGCCGAGATCTGCCCCAGCTGCACTCGTGGAACAAGTCAAACGAAGTGCGCAACCGCTTACGGATGAGCGGATTGCTATCGCGGAAAGAGTATCGGCGGCTTGGCGCGACTAGCGGCGAGTCCACACTGTAGAGGCTCCGCGCTCGATCGCTGGCCGGCTGTCAGCCAACTCTGCGACTAGGACATCGTTGGGTTGCCTGCTGCGTCCAGTAAGCGCGCGCGATAAAGAAATCGAGATCAAATTGCCTTGGGACTTCCGGAGCCCCGTCAGCGATGCGCGTGAGCGCACCTGTGATTGAACCTGGCCACCCATTCAGGTGTGGCCATTTTAACTGTCTATAAATAGCGCCCATGGCGCACGCATGTGTCCTTCAAACGCCGACAGCGGCTTCCCCTACCATCTGTCGCGCTAAGCTAGTCTGCTGCGGTGAGCATCCGAACATGAACGTAAGCGTCTCGCGGGGGCCCTTCAGATTTTCGTAGACGAGCGGATCAGTTTGATGCCGGTGGGAACGGAGGCAGAAGTCTGGCGACGTTCCAAGGCAGTAGTTCGTCGATGACGTTGAT
>Ga0073928_10006401_pt1 | contig 15873 bp, 17 predicted proteins | sample PaiPotPPA55metaG_FD_76969 | JGI IMG/M metagenome (GOLD analysis project Ga0073928, IMG submission 76969) | Iron sulfur acid spring bacterial and archeal communities from Banff, Canada, to study Microbial Dark Matter (Phase II) - Paint Pots PPA... ... | reverse complement strand
CACGCGGGATGTCGGATGCCGCCGGGCGGTTGCTCATGCGACCGGTGCGGGAACGGCGGGCACGTCCAGGATAGGGAGAATGGCGCGCCCGGGCATCACCGTGGCGATGACGGCGGCGAGGCGACAGGAGCGCGACTTGGGGCAGCCGCGGCAATCGCGCGCCATTTTTTCCGGCAGGGCCTGGCGAACGGTGAGAGCAAAGCCCTGCTGGAGGAAGAATCCCGGGGCCTGCGTGACGGCAAAGACGCGGGCAATGCGGCGGCGGCGCGCTTCGGCGAGAGCAAACTGGACGAGACGCGCTCCCAGCCCACGGCCGCGGGCGGAGGAGATGACGGCCAGCGAACGTATCTCGGCAAGGTCCTCGCCATAGGCTTCCAGAGCCGCACAACCGGCAAGCCGCCCTTTCTCTTCCAGTATGAGGAAGCTGCCGATGCGCTGGCGGATTTCGCCTTCCGTGCGTGAAAGGAGCAAACCCTCGGCGGCATAGGATGCGACGAGGGCATGGATGCCGGGAACGTCCGCCAGGCGCGCGCGGCGCGTTCTCACGATTGTTTTCACGGGGCGCGTCATCGTATTCACGATGTGGCCGCCTTCCCGGCGAGGCGAGTGCGGAATTCGTGGAGCGCGGCGCGAACGGAATCGGGTGCGGTGCCGCCGGGCACGCGACGTCGGGCGAGCGCCGCTTCGACGGTAAGCGCGGCCGGCAAATCAGCAGCAAAGACCGGTGAAATGTGCTGCAGGGCATCGAGCGGCAGTTCCGCCAGGCTCATGCCTTGGCGCTCGGCCTCGCGGACGGCCCGCCCGACCACCTCGTGCGCCTCGCGGAAGGGCAGGCCGCGGGCGACGAGATAGTCGGCGGCTTCGGTGGCCAGGAGTGCGGGGTCCGCTGCCGCCTCGCGGAGGCGCGCTTCGTTGAACTGGGTTGCGGTGATGGCGGCAGTTGCCACGCGCACCATGGCGATGGCCTGGTCGTGCGCGGCGAAGAGAGCTTCCTTATCTTCCTGAAGGTCGCGCTGGTAGCTCGATGGCAGCCCCTTCAGCGTGACGAGCAGCGAAACCAGCGCGCCGATGATGCGGCCCGTCTTGCCGCGGATGAGCTCCCAGGCATCGGGATTCTTTTTCTGCGGCATCAGGCTGCTGCCGGTAGAGAACTCGTCGGGCAGCACGAGAAAGGCGAATTCGGGCGTAGCGAAGAGGATGACGTCTTCTGCAAGGTGCGAGAGGTGCGTTGCGAGCACCGAAAGGGTGAAGAGATACTCGAGGGCGAAATCGCGGTCGCCGACGGCGTCGAGGCTATTGGCTGTGAGGCGCGCAAAACCGAGATCGCGGGCGAGTGCCAGGCGGTCAATGGGAAAGGCGCAGCCGGCCAGCGCGCCGGCGCCCAAAGGGCAGGAGTCGGCGCGCGCGCGGGCGGAGGCGCAGCCCTCCGCATCGCGGAAGAAAGCTTCGGCATGAGCGAGAAGCCAGTGCGAGAGCAAGATCGGCTGGGCGTGCTGCAGGTGCGTCGAACCGGGCATAGGGACGCCGAAGTAACGCTCGGCGAGCGCCACGAAGCTGGCCATCATGGCGCCCAGCGCCTGCTCGAGATCGGAAGCGGCGAGCTTCACGAACATTCGGAACTCGGCGGCGATCATTTCATTGCGGCTGCGGCCGGTATGCAGCTTCGCGCCGAGCGGCCCGAGCGATTCGATAAGCGCTTGCTCGACAAAGCCGTGAACGTCTTCGGCCCGGGACGCATCGAGCCAGCCGGGCTCGGCGGCGGCACGGCGAGCAATGCTGTCGAGAGCGGCAACGAGGCGGGCACGCTCATCGGCGGTGAGAATGCCGGCGCGTTCGAGCGCGCGAGCCCAGGCGCCGTCGAGCGCGAGCTCTTGCGGAAGCAGGCGGCGGTCAAAGGCCCAGGATCGCTCAAATTGGTAGAAGGAATCGTCCGGGCCGCGCTCGAAGCGCCCGCCCCACATCCGGCCCTGGCCCTCGCCGGTCAATTTCCCGCGCCTCCTGCTTTCGCGCCAGCGCCCGAGCTTCCCGCGCTGCCGGCTTGCGAGCCCGTGGCTGCGGGGGCGGGAACGGTGATGGGCAGGGCAAAAAGACGGATGAAGCCTTCGGCATCCTTGGGGTTGTAGCCGGTCATGGTGAAGCTGGCGAGGGCGGTGCGATAGAGCGAGTTGGCGGATTCGCGGCGCGTTACGCTGAGATTGCCTTTGTAAAGCTCGAGGCCGACTTTGCCGGTGACGCGCTCCTGCGTCTTCGTGAAAAAGGCGTCGAGGGCCTCGCGCAGGGGCGTGAACCACATGCCGTAATAAACCATCTCCGCGTAGCGCAGCGAGAGGAGTTGCTGGAAATGCGCCGTCTCGCGGTCGAGGCAGAGCGATTCGAGTTCGCGGTGCGCCGTGGTGAGCAGGGTGCCGCCCGGCGTTTCGTAGGCGCCGCGCGACTTGATGCCGACCAGGCGGTTTTCCACCATCTCCATGCGCCCGACGGCGTTGGCCGCGGCGACATTGTTCAACTCCTCAAGCAGCGCGAGGGGGCCGAGGCGCTTGCCGTCGATGGCGACGGGGACGCCGGCTTCGAATTCGATCTCGACGGCCGCGGGCTTGTCCGGAGCCTGCGCCGGCGAAACGACCCACTGCCACATCGCTTCTTCCGGGGCATTGGCGGGGTCTTCGAGGCAGCCGCCTTCGTGACTCAGGTGCCAGATGTTGCGGTCGCGGCTGTAGATGTTCTTCGTGGACTGCTCGACGGGAACGTTGTGAGAGCGAGCGTAGGCGATCGCCTCTTCGCGCGAGGAAATCGTCCATTCGCGCCAGGGAGCGATGATGGCAAGCTCCGGCGCCAGGGCTTTGGCGGCCAGCTCAAAGCGGACCTGGTCATTCCCCTTTCCGGTGCAGCCGTGGGCCACGGCATCCGCGCCGAGCTTGCGGGCGAGCGCCACCTGGCGGCGCGCCAGGAGCGGCCGCGCAAAAGAAGTGCCGAGCAGATACTTGTGTTCGTAGACGGCGCCGGCGCGAAGGGTGGGCCAGATGTAGCCGGTGATGAACTCCTCACGAAGGTCTTCGACATAAGCGGAGCCCGCGCCGGTGGCGAGCGCTTTGCGGCGCGCCGCTTCCAGATCTTCCTGCTGGCCGAGATCGCCGATCATGGCGATCACTTCGCAGCCATACGTCTCCTTCAGCCACGGAATAATGATGGAGGTGTCCAAACCTCCGGAATATGCCAGCACGACTTTCTTCGGCACGCGTTCTCCTCAGCCCAGCAAGGTCAGCAGGATTGCTTTCTGCACATGCAGGCGATTTTCCGCCTGGTCGAAAACAAAAGATTGCGGCGAATCCATTACGCCGTCGGTGACTTCCGAGCCGCGGTGCGCCGGCAGACAGTGGAGGAAGACAGCCTCGGGAGCGGCGAGTGCGAGCAGCGCTTCATCCACGCGGTAGGGCGCGAAAATGAGCTCCCGCGTGGCGGCTTCCGCTTCCTGCCCCATGCTCGCCCAGACGTCGGTATAAATCGCCTGGGCACCGGCAACCGCTTCCTGCGGCGCGCGCAGGATTTCAATCTTTCCGCGCGTCTCGCGGGCGGCGCGCCGAGCCTCGGCCACAATGATGGGGTCGGGCTCGTAGCCTTCGGGTGTTGCCACACGGACGTGCGCTCCGACACGCGCGCCGGCGAGCAGCAGAGAATGGCAGACGTTGTTGCCGTCGCCGACGTAGGCCAGCTTCAGGCCGCGCAGTCCCCCAAATCGCTCTTCCAGGGTGAAGAAGTCCGCGAGCGCCTGGCAGGGATGGAAGCGGTCGGTAAGGGCGTTGATCACCGGGATGCGCGTGTGCGCGGCCAGCTCCTCGAGCGCGGTTTGTTCGAACGTTCGCGCGACGATGCCCTGCACCCAGCGCTCGAGATTCCGCGCCACGTCGCGGATGGATTCGCGCTGGCCGAGGCGACTGGCGGTGTGGTCGAGGAAGACGGAGCTGCCGCCCAGGCTGGCAATGCCGACCTCGAACGTCACCCGTGTGCGCAGCGAAGGCTTCTCAAAAATCAGCGCCAGAAAGCGCCCGCCCAGCGCACCGCGGTAGCGGTCCGGCCGTGCCTTGATGTCTGCGGCGAGATGGTAGAGCTCGCGGATTCCGGCCGGGTCCCACTCGGCGCCGGTCAGCAGGTCGCGTTCCAGGGTTAGGGTTGTGGTGACGGCGTTCATTTTTTCACCTCGCAACGGCCAGCGCCATCGGCCGTGTTTCCGGTTGGTTTTTTCCGGCGGGCCGTGCGGCAGGCCGGGGCGTGCGAGCCAGAATGGTTTCGAGTTTGCCGAGAAATTCCCTCACCTGCACTTTGCGGACGATGAATGGCGGCAGGAGGCGCAGAGTGTGGTCGTGCGTGCAGTTGATGATCAGGCCGTGGCGCAGCGCCGCTCTTACGTAGGCGGCGCCATCCACCACGAGTTCGAGGCCGACCATCAAGCCCTCGCCTCGCACCTCGCGCACGAAATCGAAGCGGCTGGCAAGTTCTGCGAGCCCGGCGCGAAGCTCGGCGCCGCGTTCGCGCACATTCTCCAGCAGGCCTTCTTCTTCCACGACGGTAAGAAATTCGAGCGCCACGGCGCAGACGAGCGGCCCGCCGCCGAAGGTGGTGCCATGCAGGCCGGGGGAAAACGCGGCGGCAAATTTCTCGCTCGCCAGAAGCGCGCCGAGGGGGAGCCCGCCCGCGAGCGGCTTCGCCACCGCTACAATGTCCGGCCGCATTGCGCGGCCGAACCTCTGATAAGCAAACGCGCGGCCGGTGCGGCCGAGCCCGCATTGGATTTCATCGGCGATCAATGCCGCGCCGTGCCGCGTGGCGAGCGTCCGCGCGCGGCTCCAGAATGCTTCGCTCACCGGGAAGATGCCACCTTCGCCCTGGATGGTCTCCACGACCAGGGCGCAGACGCCAGAGTCGAATTTCGCTTCGAGGTCCGCCACATCGTTGAAGCGCACAAATTCGACACCCGGCACAAGCGGCGCAAATGGCTCGCGATACTTCGGCGTGGCGGTGATGGATAGCGCGCCGAAGGTGCGGCCATGAAATGAGTTTTCCAAGGCGAGGATGCGCGTCTTCGGCGCTGAACCGTCTCTCGCTTGCGCTTGCGCGTAGATCCGGGCGAGCTTCAGCGCGCCTTCGATCGCTTCTGTGCCACTGTTGGTAAAGAAAACGCGGTCCAGGCCGGACCACGCGGCCAACTTCGCCGCGAGCGGCCCCTGGAAGGGATTATGAAAGAGATTCGAGACGTGCACGGCGCGGCCCGCTTCGCGGCGGATCACGCGCACCAGCCGCGGATGCGAGTAGCCCAGCGCATTCACGGCGATCCCGCCCAGAAAATCGAGATACTTTCTACCCTTCGCGTCGAAGAGGTAGCAGCCGCGGCCGTGGGTGAAAACCACCGGAGGGCGGCGGTAGGTATTCATCAAGTGGCGTGCGGCGCTCCGCTGGCCGCTCCCGGCGTTCGCGGGCTTGGCGCGCTTCATCGCGCGCCTCCGGCCGCGGCACGCGGAAACATGGGCGTCACGCGCGTGCCGGCATGCCCGCCGTTGGCGGCGGAGAGAAGCGCCCGCGGTCCCGTCCCGCCGACGATGCGCACCTGGCGCACACCGCCCGCCAGGGCGCGCTTCGACGCTTCCAGCTTGAGCACCATGCCGCCGGACACCTTTTGCTGGCGGATCAAATTCTCGATGTCGGCGCCGTTGACGGCGCGCAGAACGCGTTCGCCGTCGAGGACTCCGGCGACGTCGGTGAGAAAGATCAGGCGGTCGGCGCGGCAGAATTCGGCGCAGGCTGCGGCCATGTGGTCGGCATTGATGTTGTAGATCTCGCCGTCGGCGCCCAGGCCCAGGCAGGACGCCACCGGCATGATGCCGGCGCGCCAAAGCGATTGCAGAAACTCCAGATTGACGCCCGTCAGGTAACCGACGAAGCCAAGGCCTCCGGCGACGTCTTCAACCATCATCGGCTCTGCGAGGAAGCAGGCCGCGTCCGCGGCGCTGATTCCCACGGCTGGCTGGCCTGCGAGTGAAATAGCGCCGGCCAGGCGCTTGTTCAGCAACCCGCCGAGAACCATCACCGCGGCATCGCGGGTTTCACGGTCGGTGACGCGCAGACCGTGAACGAAGCGGCTGGTAATGCCCATGCGGCCGAGCGTGGCCGTAAAGATTTTCCCTCCGCCGTGCACAACGAGCAGTTCGTGCCCTTCCTTCGCCAGCTCTGCGGCCTGCTGCGCAATGCTGCGGACGCTCTCCTCCTGCTCGAGCAGCGCGCCGGCGACTTTGATGACGAGCCTCATAGCAGTCCCGCCGTCTCGGGATACCCGAGCATGGTATTGAGATTCTGAACCGCCTGGCCGGCCGCGCCCTTACCGAGGTTATCGAGACAGGAGACGACCACGAGCCGCTCGCCCGCGGGGTCGAGTGCGAAGCCGATGTCGCAGAAGTTCGTCCGCGTCACATGATGCAGCTCCGTCAGAGTCCCCGCCGGGGAGATGCGCACGAGATTCCGCCCGGCGTAAAAGCGACGATAGAGGCTCTCGATCTCCGCGGCCGTGCGCCGGGGGCGCAGCCAAACGTAAAGAGTGGATAGGATGCCGCGCTCGAGCGGAAGCAAATGCGTCGTGAAGATCACGCTAGCGGGCGCGAGTCCCAGATGCTCGAGGATTTCCGGCGTGTGGCGATGCGTAAAGACTCCGTAGGCACGGAAATTCTCGTTCACCTCGACGAAATGCGTTTCGCGCTTGGGCTCCTTGCCGGCGCCGCTGACGCCGGATTTGCAGTCGCATACGACGCCGCGGGATGCGTCCAGCCAGCCCGCCTCGATGAGCGGCCGCAGACCGAGAATCACCGACGTTGCGTAGCAGCCCGGGTTCGCCACCACGCGCGCGCCGGCCAGCGCACCGGCGTAAAGCTCCGGCAGACCGTAGACTGAGTCGCCGAGAAGCGAAGCGTCGGGCGCCTGCAGGTGATACCAGTCCGAGAATATTTCCGGATCGCGGAAGCGGAACGCCCCGCTGAGGTCAATCACGGGCACGCCAGCAGCGGCGAGCGCGGGAGCGAGCTCGAGCGAGGCCTCGTGCGGCGTGGCAAGAAACACGGCGCGCGCGCCGCTCTTTTCGATTGCCTCCACTGAGAAAGGCCGGCAAGGCGCTTCCCCCCAGCCGCGGAGCTGCGGATAGAGCTCCGTAAGGCAGCGGGCCTGCGCCTGGCCGTTGCGGAGATAGAACACCGGCTTTTCGATGTGCGGGTGCCGCAACAGGAGCCGGGCTAGCTCAAATCCCGCATAGCCCGTGGCTCCGACGACGGCAACCCGTGCCGCAGCGCTCATCGGAGCAGGGCCTCCATGCGTTTCTGGATCGCCGCGCGTGCTGCCGGAGAGGTGGCGATGATCAGAACCGTGTCGTCTCCGGCCAGCGTGCCGGCGACTTCTTTCCAACGCTCGCCGTCCACCGCGGCAGCCAGCGGCTGTGCGCCGCCCGGCGGCGTCTTCAGCACGAGAAGATTCTGAGCGGGCCGAAGGTCGAGCAGAAATTCGCGCAAGGCGCGCGCGAGAGGCGGAAGCGCGGCGGCTTCGTCCGCCGCGGCAGGAAGCTGGTAGCCTTTGGCCGACTTAACGAGCTTCAGCTCGCGGAGATCGCGCGAGAGAGTGGCCTGTGTGACGCGCAGGCCGAGGTGCCCGAGACGGCGGCGCAGCTCATCCTGGTTGGCCACCACAGCGCCGGCCACCAGCTTCAGGATCTGCCCCTGCCGAAATGTCTTGTGTGCGCCCATAGCGGCATGAATATGCACTCTACTGCATATTTATGCATGTGGAGATTCCCCTGTCAACAGAAAATCCTCAGGGCGGTGCAAAGCTATCTTGGAAAAGCGGGGCGAGGATTCCGCTGGGGAAATCTGCGGGGGCGGCGGCTTGGCCTTGCGGCGGCTGTGCTAGAATATTTGAAGCAATTTAGGCCCGTAGCTCAGTTGGTTAGAGCGCCACCTTGACACGGTGGAGGTCTGCGGTTCGAGCCCGCACGGGCCTACCATTCCTATCAACAGCTTGTGGGGCGGCCATCGGCGAGAGCGGTGCGTTTGTGTCGTTGTTTGTGCCATAACCCCCTGCCAAACCCCCACTGCTGAGGGCGTCGAGGGCGTGCCGCTTGGCGTCGAGTCGGACGTGCGAGTAATGGGCAAGCATCTTGGGCGAGACGTGGCCTGCGATAGACATCACTGTTTGGTCGCTGGCCTGGGACTCGGCCAGCTCAGTGATCGCGTGATGGCGCAAATCGTGAAAGCGCAGCCCGGCCAGCGGACTCTTGAGGCCACGAATATCGGAGCCACACTTCTCGTTGCAACACTTGTCGGCAGGATTCTGTAGCTCGCCGCACGCAGGGCACTGTATGGCTCGCGTCAGCTTTCGCCAAGCTGTGCGCCATGTCACTTGAGGTCTCGTCGGGTCAACCCTGCCGTTCTCGCACGTCGGAAACACGTAATGGCTCAGGTCCGTGGCGCCGACCGCTTGGGCACGCTTGTATAGCTCCAGGATGGCGGCCATCGCATCGTTGTTAAGGGGGATGACACGCTCTCCGGCTTCGGTCTTGCTGCGCCACACGGTTAGTGCCCTGTCCAAGAGGTTCACGTCCCGCCAGTGCAGACCCTTCAATTCACACCCGCGCATTGTGGTGTTGAGCGCCAAGATCGCAGCACAGCGGGTGACCTGCCACTCCGGGCGCATTTCGGCCACTCGGAGCAACCGGACTTTTTCCTCGTGCGCCAGCGCTCGCCCGACGTCGCGACGTTCTTTGAGCGGGCGGATGTCCTCGGCCAAAAGATGCCAGCGCTTCGCTCGCTTGAGAATGCGACGCATCACGCCCATCTCCATGTTCACGTAAACAGGTCCTGCGCCGTTCTTGGTTCGCCACTCGCGGTAAGCCAGCAGGTTTTCCGTTGTGAGGCGCCTCAGTGGTGTGGCCCCAAAGAAGCACGACGGCCCTACCAATAGCTGCCGCTCTTTTTTCAAGCTCCGCTGGGATAACTCTAGCTTGCGACTGTCCAAGTAGCGCTCGGTGGCCTTTGTGAATGCCAAGCTGGCAAACTGCTGGCTCGACGGTGCGAGCTTGCTAGCAGTAGCTTGCGCAATTTTCTCCTTCTCTTCGGCTTCTGCTTCGCGCCAGTCAGTCGTCCGGAGTGACTGCCGAAATCGCGCCCCGTTAACTGAGAAGTCTGTCCACCACCACTTCCCCCGTTTGAATAGAGCCATAGACTACCTCCTGGTCTTCTTACTCGTCACCTCTTCGATCCGACGGTCGATTTCGCCCGTAATTTCACTTAGGTCGAGCACATAGTACACGTCGCCACCCACCTTGACGTCCGGTCCACGCCCTGGGCGGAAGAAGCTCAGTTTCGGTCCCTTTCCAGTGCGGCTCAATTTGATGCCGATCGATGTCTCATCCCCGTGCCCGTCAAAACGCATCAAGTCGTTGTCGTCCATTTGTTGCAGGATCTCGGCAATCAATTTGGGCGTGAATCCGTCCCTGACGAGGAATGTCGCAATCCCGATGCGGTATATATCTTCTGCAGTGAACCATCGTCGCGAACCCTTACCCTCGCCAAGTTGCCCAGAGGGCGAGATATTGTATCGAGGACTGTCCAAGAACTTTTGAAGCCTCCAAGAATCGAGGCGGAGAATCTTGGCCACAGCCCCAGCACTGAACTGAGGAACCTTGAACTTCTGTCTTCCCCCGAACAGGGAGAAGATATCAACCTTTTTTCGTGGCATAAGAACCCCAGCTTGACTGTAGTAGACCTACATGGTATACTACGGGAATGAAGAGTCAAGCTCAATCTTTGTTGGGAATGTGAAGGGGGGATGTCATGAGCAATGCCATTTTGATGGATGTGAACGACGTTGCAAAATCTCTCAGAGTATCTCCCCACACTGTACGTCGATGGGCCAGCCAAAACAGACTGAAAAAACTGAAGCTCGGTTCCCGCACGCTGTTTGATCCTGAGGACGTTTCTCGCTTTGTGGAAAATGCGCGCAAGGCAGCATCAGTTTCGGATACTCCTGAGGAATGAGGACGATGTCCACTGTCAATGATGTACTGCGGGACCTGGAACGAAATCGCTTCTACGGCTCGCTCGAAGTGAAACTTGAAGCAGGCAAGATCGTTCTGCTGCGGAAGACCGAGACCATCAAGCCAGAGCCAGAAAAACATCGGGACAACCGAGGCGATTGCCGTGGACATCAAGAATAGGTTCCTGACCGCGGAACAATGGCTCAGCCTTTCGATGGACGTAGATGAGAGCCAGGTTGTGATTGGGTCGCCGAGTCAATGCATTATCCGGCCGGGCACCAAGAACATCATCGAAGCTCCTGAGAAGGCGTTCAAAACAACCTTCATGCTGAGATTAACGATGGGTCTCTCCTGTGGACAGACTGTCTTTTCTCTCTTGCCTGTACTAAGGCCCCGTAGGGTTTTATATGTACATGGAGAACTCTCCCCGCCGGAAATTCAAGAGCGTACCCATTCCGCGGCGCAAGATCTCCCACGACCACTGAACAACTTTTACCAAGGACGAGATCACCGGATCCACCTAGGCGAAAAAGATGGTCAGCAAATTCTCAAGAATATTGTTGTGGGATATGAACCGGAAGATCTGGTGATCGATCCTTGGCAGGCTTTCATTACGGGATTCGACGAAAATGAGTTTAAGGACGTCTCGCGCGCGACCCATTTCCTCGACGAGCTTATTGAGGAGTGTAAGGTGACCGTTTACCTCGTAACGCACCTGGGCAAGGACCACAGTCGCGGCACGAGAGGCCACTCCTCTCTGGGGGGCTGGCGAGACACGCTGATCAAACTCGAACGAAAGAAGGAGCTTGTTGAGGTCAAGGTTGATCCCCGTTGGGCGGCGCCGGTCGAGCCCTTTAAGCTGAAGTTCGAGAACGGCACTCTTCGGACGACAGACGAAAGTGGGTTCAAACCACAGGCCGACGAGATTCGCAAGTTCCTGCAGAGCCAGGGAGGAGAAAGCACCGTAGGCGCAGTCGGCGCTCACCTGGACCTGACAAGTGATTCGCTGCGGAAAGCCCTAAAGCGAGCCGAAGAAGCGAAGGCGATCGTGGTCGCAGGTGATGCAGTCCGACTCCCAGAGTTCCATGAAAAAATCGCCGGTCAGGTCGTGGCTGTATTCACTGGAGGTTAATTCGTAACAAGACACCGCAGTGAGACGGACACGGACAACCCCCTAGAGTGGGGGGTTGTCCGTCCGGTTCTCATCAATGATGGCCGGACAAGAGAGATTTGTCCCTCAAGTATCATGAGGAGTGACAGATATGGCAAAAACGGACAAGCGGAAAGGCACGGGCAATTTCGCAATGTCCGGCACTAAGCGGACAAACGCCACCCATGGCGTCGCTGGAGCAATCAGAGCGAAGGAAGAAGGAGGAATCGCCGTAGCGAATTGTGTGACCCTCACGGATGGATCGCTCCTGCGAGTACTTCTCAGTCTGTGCAAAATCTTTTTCGTTCATCTACCGTTCTTTTTGCCTGTGAACCCTTCACAAAAGCGAGGAGAGAGGCCATTGTGCTTACTGCTTCCCACCGCCGTCCTAGTGAACTAAGCCGGATGTTGGCAAAAATCGTCGCAACAGTTGAAGAGTGTCAGCGTCCTCGGGTGCGCGCTCAAGCGATTCATAAGTACGTCGAAATTTTGCGCGGATGGGGGCGTCCTCAGTCGTCTCCTGTACAAGCCGCTCAACGTCCTGTTTCCACGCAGGGACCTGATGAGTCATCAGAACGGCTTGCAGCGCGAAATTCTCAAGCATCAACGATTCGTAGTGGCGGAGCACAGAAAGCATCCATTTCTTTTCGTCCGCAGTCATCTTTACACCATCCTAATCCGCACACTCCAAAAGTTCCGCGAATGTCCAAACGTGGTCCGCAACGCCAGCTTCTACAGCCGGGGTCACGCGTAACGTTGGGTGAACGCCGCAAAAGTTATACCAAGCGAAATGCAAAGGCAAGGCCGTGCGCAGGTTCTCCAGCCTCTTCGAGAAGGCGTTAGTCAATCGCAGGGCCGACTCACCGGCATTCCCGAGCGAGGGCATGGAAAAGGAAACTCTCATGATTGACTCAAACCAACAATTCAATATCGGCACCGAAGGAACCGAGACCTCCTCCGAGGGGCGCAAGACTCCTGGCGGGAACGGTCACAAGCCCGACTGCGCCTGCACCCTCTGCAAGCGTATCCAAACCGCCATCGCGTCCGGGCGCCCTCTCAAGACCGTCGAACGCGAAGCCGCACGTCAACGTCAGGTCGCACGCGTCGCAGCACGTCGCGCCCGTCACAAGGAAGCAACTCAGCGAGCGGTTCGCGCCGCCGTTGCCGCTCAGATTGCAAGCGGCGTCACTCCCACCATTGGAAGGACGGCGCAGGCAGCGCAAGTGGGGAAGAAAACTGCAGGCGCCGCGCTACGAGATCCGGAATCCGTCCTCGCGTCCCTTCTCGCCGCTGGAATAAATCTAGAAACATTGGACGCCATTGGACGTGCAGGACTAGAGGCATGTGACGTTCGCCCTGTATTCGACAAAAAGACGGGCGAGCTACTCAACTGCGTGGAGACCCCAGACTGGAACTCGCGCCATAAATTTTGGCGAGACTACAACGTAATGCTAGGCCGGCTTGATTGCGCAGACCAACAGCAGGGCGCCGGCGCCGGGCTCGTGATCATTGCAGGCAAACTTGAACTGACTCCAGGCCACCCAGCTAACTGTAACTGCGAGTCTTGCATCGCAGCGTGGGAAGTCGACGCTCAGGCCGCGATCGCACAGAGTCAACGTCTTCTTCCTCCACTTGACGCAGAAACGGCCGTCGAGCCGCCCGAATCCCCTGATTCTCCCGAGGAGGGCGAGGAATAATTCCCTCACGGGGCTCTATCCGGCGGTTGGTGGCAAGGGCTTACCAACTGCGACTGTTATGGGATGGATCTTGATCAGGCATTGAGCTGCGGAAAGCCTCCTGTCTACGTGTGGTTCCGCAACGGGATTGGCTCCCACGGCAAAGGGACGGAGCTTCGAGCCATTGCCCGCCTTCAGCTTGGTCACGGTGTTGCTACGATCGTACGCCGATGCCCGTGAAAGGATGGGGCGAGGAGTGATCCTCGCCTCCGTCCTTATGAGCTGTTGGCTTCTACGGGCAAGCCTGCAAGGACTGGTTGGTGTTCAGCGCCAGGTTGTCGCTAGTAGAGGTACCGCCGACAGCGTAGATGATGCAGTTGACGTTTCCGGCTCCGAGGTCCGCGCGGACAGTTGGCAACGCCGCGGCCCGCGTCCATTTATTCGTGGCGGGATTGTAGACCTGAACGCGGGAGACGATCGTCGTCTCGTTTACACCGCTTCTACCGCCTACGACGTACAGCTTTCCGCAGGAAACGACGCTCCCGGGGTTTGTAACGGGGAACGGAATAGGAGCCAAGTTCGTCCAGGTGTTAGCAACCGGGTCGTAAACTTCGAGCACATTGGTGAGTGTGGGATTCATTCCACCGGCGACATAGAGTTTTCCATTGATAACGCCGTAGGCCGAGTTGGCTTGGGCGGTATTCGAGTTTGCCAGGGCAGTCCAGGTGTCGGAGTTCGGATCGTAAACATCCAGGATGTTGAAGTAGCCGCTGAATCCGTTGCATGGGGTGGTCACGTAGAGCTTGCCATTAATGACGCCAGAGGCGCCGCAGCCGCTCAACTGTGGCATGGTAGCTTTGCTCGTCCATGAATTTGCGACGGGATCATAGACAAACAGCGTGTCATTGGGGAGGGGCGGGCTGTTGGTCCAGCCTCCGGGAACGTAGAGCAGGCCATTGATTACCCCCGCGCCATCCCCGTCGTAGCGGACAGCGGGCATAGATGCCAGAGTGCCCCAAGAATCGGTCGCAGCGTTGTACGCCTGCAAGGCCGCGGAGGGGTTGTTGTTAACGTCAAGGCCACCGGCAGCATAGAGAATGCCATTTACCGACTCGACGGCGGGAAACCGTTCGGCTGCAGGCATGGAAGCCTTTGTCAGCCAGGACCCGGCCAGCGCCACAGTCGCCAAAGAAAGCACCACCAAAGCCGATACCAACCACCGCGGACTGGGCAATCTTGCTCGTTTGCCTTTCATATTGTTCCTCCTCGTTGGGTTTAGAAAGTGATTTGGGGCAGAATCCCGGCCTCAGACGCACCTCCGCCGGAGCATATGGGTTCTCTTTTTGGACTGGGGATGCGGTCAGGTGTGGGGGTTCGCCCACGCCTCGGGGGTTTCACTGTAGTGGAACCCTTTTCCTCGGAGACAATAATAAAATTGTCTTATAGAGTCAAGTATTTTTACTAGAAGTAAATAGAGGATTCAGAGCCTAAAGCCAAGTCCTTCAGAGCAAACCGGGTGCCATGCAGCCGCAGGAAGGCACGATTAGACAAGGGGATTCAATGCAGAGGGTTGCAAGGCTATTACAAATGGATATGGTAACCAGAGATGAAAGGATAGAGCACAAGTTTGCACACAAAAGAGAACAGAAAGGTCTGCATACCAAGCGATTGCTCCGCCCGCGCGGGAGTAGCTCGTAGGAAATATTTACTTCAGTAAAAGCCTGAGCGTACCGTGCACCCAACCGAAGACGATTTGGCCCCAGTGGTGGGCAGTGGAAGGCACGCGACTGAACTACCCGCGTTGACTTGTTCCTGAGCACGAACTAAGATGCGCGGGCAGAGGCGGTTTCCCTTCCCAAATGATTGGCAAGACCATCTCACATTACCGCATCCTGGAAAAACTCGGTGGCGGTGGGATGGGTATTGTCTATAAGGCCGAGGACACGAAACTCCGCCGTTTTGTCGCCCTGAAATTCCTGCCGGAAGAAATGGCGCATGACAGCCAAGCGCTCGAACGCTTCCAGCGCGAGGCTCAGGCCGCCTCTGCGCTAAATCATCCGAATATCTGCACGATTTACGACGTTGACGAGCACGACGGGCAGCCGTTCATCGCCATGGAGTTGATGAAGGGTAAGACGCTCAAGCACCGCATGGAAGGGAAGCCGCTGCCCATGGACGAAATTCTGGACCTTGCGATCCAGATTGCGGACGGGCTGGACGCCGCGCACGCCGAGGGGATCGTTCACCGGGACATCAAGCCCGCGAACATCTTTGTAACGACGCGGGGGCAGGCCAAGATTCTCGATTTTGGCTTGGCGAAGCTTGCGCCCGCAAGCGGTGCCGCGAACCTTTCCGCCGTACCCACCGCCAGCGAGCTGGAACAGCTCACTCGACTTGGCACGCCGATAGGAACCATCACATACATGTCACCGGAGCAGGTGCGGGGCGAGGAGTTAGATGCCCGCACGGACTTGTTTTCATTTGGGGTGGTGCTCTACGAGATGGCCACGGGCATGTTGCCCTTCCGCGGCGAAACCACGGGCATGATTGCAGAAGCAATTCTGAATCGTAGGCCAGTTGCGCCCGTACGACTGAATCCCGACCTTTCCGCAAAGCTCGAAGAAGTCATCAATAAGGCGCTGGAGAAGGATCGCAAGCTGCGCTACCAGAGCGCCGCGGAAATTCGCACCGATTTAAAGCGCCTGAAGCGCGATACCGAATCGGGCCGTGAAGCCATCCCAACATTCGGGCCGGAGTCGAAGCCCGCCCCGAAATCCGCCCGGTCTCGATGGGTTGCAGTCACGGGAGCAGCGGTGTTAATCGTCGGGCTAGTGGCGGGCGGCTTGTGGTGGCTGAACGGGCGCAAGGTTGTTCACGCACTGACCGAAAAGGACACGATTGTCCTCGGCGATTTCACGAACGCCACCGGCGATGCTGGGTTTGATGGCGCCCTGCGGCAGGGTCTTGCGGTGCAGCTCGAACAGTCT
>Ga0073928_10006400_pt1 | contig 15874 bp, 14 predicted proteins | sample PaiPotPPA55metaG_FD_76969 | JGI IMG/M metagenome (GOLD analysis project Ga0073928, IMG submission 76969) | Iron sulfur acid spring bacterial and archeal communities from Banff, Canada, to study Microbial Dark Matter (Phase II) - Paint Pots PPA... ... | reverse complement strand
GGGCACATGACGCTGGCGGTTTCCACTTTTTACAGCGACCGCATACGGTGCTCGGTGGATGTCGTGGGAATGTCCAACCTGGTTACGTTTTTGGAACATACGGAGGGCTATCGGCGAGATTTACGACGCGTGGAATATGGCGATGAGCGCGATCCCAAAATGCATGACTTCCTCGAAAAAATTGCGCCCATGAATAACATCGACAAAATCAAGAAGCCCATGCTGGTGGTTGCGGGAAAGAATGATCCGCGCGTGCCGGTGACCGAATCGGAACAAATCGTAGGCGCGTTGAAGAAGCAGGGAACACCGGTGTGGTATTTGATGGCGAAAGATGAAGGGCACGGCTTTCGCAAGAAGCAGAATCAGGATTTTCAATTTTATACGACGGTTGAATTTTTAGAAGAATACCTTCTTAAATAAACGAACTAGAGCGGGATGTTGCCGTGTTTCTTGCGCGGATTGATATCGCGCTTGTTTTCCAGTGCTCGCAACGCGGTGATGATACGCGTTCTGGTGTCGGCCGGCTCGATCACCGCATCAATGTAGCCACGCTCCGCGGCGACGAACGGGTTGGCAAAGCGTTCCCGGAATTCCTCGATTTTTTCCTGGCGCAATATTTCGCGGTTGGACTCCGAAGCCTTATCCAATTCACGCTTATAGACGATGTTTACGGCGCCTTCAGGACCCATGACCGCGATTTCAGCGGTGGGCCACGCGAAGTTCGCGTCGGTGCGCAGGTGTTTGCTGGCCATCACGCAATACGCTCCGCCGTAAGCTTTGCGAGTGATCACGGTGATTTTTGGAACAGTGGCTTCGGCAAACGCGAATAAAAGCTTGGCGCCGTGGCGGATGATGCCGCCGAATTCCTGCTGCGTCCCGGGAAGAAAACCGGGCACGTCTTCAAATGTAATCAGCGGAATGTTGAAGGCGTCGCAGAAGCGCACGAAGCGCGCGCCCTTTACGGAAGCACTGATATCGAGCACGCCGGCGAGAAATGAAGGCTGGTTGGCAACGAAGCCCGCGGGGCGGCCATCCAGCCTGGCAAAACCCACGACGAGATTCTTGGCGAAGTGTTCGTGCACTTCAAAAAAATAGCCATCGTCGACGATGGCGTGAATCGCGTCTTTGATGTCGTAAGGCTGCTGAGCATCTTCAGGAACCAAAGTATTCAGAGACTCGTCGCGGCGATTGGGGCTATCGAAAGTGGCGCGTCGCGGGGCGTCCTCGAGATTGTTGGAGGGCAAGAAACTCATCAGCTCCCTGATCATGGCCAGGCAATCCGCGTCATCGGGAGCGACGAAGTGCGCGACGCCACTTTTTTCATTGTGCGTCATCGCGCCGCCAAGCTCCTGCTTGGTGACTTCTTCGTGGGTGACGGTCTTGATTACGTCAGGACCGGTGACGAACATGTAAGAAGTTTCGCGGGTCATGAAAATAAAATCGGTGATCGCGGGAGAATATACCGCACCGCCGGCGCACGGGCCCATAATGGCGCTGATCTGCGGGATCACTCCACTGGCTAGCGTGTTGCGCAGAAAAATATCGGCGTAACCCGCGAGCGAAGCTACGCCTTCCTGAATGCGCGCGCCGCCGGAGTCATTAAGTCCGATAAGAGGAGCGCCTGCGCGCATGGCTAAATCCATAATTTTACAAATTTTTCGCGCGTTGGCTTCGGAGAGCGAGCCGCCGAAAACGGTGAAATCCTGCGCGAAAACGTAAACGAGACGTCCGTCGATGCGACCAAATCCAGTAACAAAGCCGTCGCCGGGCGGGCGCTGAGTTTCCATTCCGAAATCGACGCAATTGTGACGGACGAACTTGTCCAGCTCCTCAAAACTATTTTCATCAAGCAGCAGGTGGATGCGTTCGCGGGCGGTAAGCTTGCCTGCTTTGTGTTCCTTCTCGCGGCGCTCAACGCCGCCGCCGGCTTCGGCCTCCGCGGATAACTTACGCAACTCTTCCATGCGATCGTGATGATTTGACGTGGAAGCGGAAAGGGTCTTTTTCTTTTCAGACAAGCGGCCCTCCCGCGAGTGCGTCATCTTTTTTGCCAAAAATACGAACAGCCAGATGGGTTGCGAGCCAGACAGTGCCTAGGAGAAGGATAACGCCCAAGAGCAGTTCAGCTCCGATGGCCGCTGCGCGCTGCGGGGTGGATTGAATGGCGGTCACGTAAATGGTGGTCTGCACCAGGATGAACATCGCGCCAAGACTCATGGCCACGATCAGGATGGTGGTGAAAATTGAAGCAAAAATCATCTTCATGAGCGGGGATCTGCGTCAGGAGTCACGCGACAAGAATAACTCAAGTGGCTGGTTTGAGGCTCTGGCGATAAGGGATGAAGGGCAAATTTGCAACATGAACGGTTGGCGATGGGTGGCCGCCGTCAGCGGAGACCGGACCAGTCGTCCGCGACGAGAATTGAATCGCTGGGATTCGACGGATCGTATTTGACGCTGGCGGGTTGCCCGGCCACCAGTCGTTCGAAACGGATCTGGCCTTGGAGACCGGTGATATCCTGGGCAGTTTGATAGGTGACGCCAGAGATCGCGTAGCTGTAAGAAACCAGCTGACGCAATTGATTGTCTTGCAGTGGCCGAGCGCCGAGCCCGAACAATGTTTTCGGTTTCGCCGACGGCTCGGGAGGATGCTCGGCGAACTCCACAATCTGGCCCTCGGCGATACGTCCGATCTGGTTGAGATGCAGGCGGCGCTTGCGCTCTATGGCCTCGGAAGTCTCCGCGGGGCGAGAAAAAGCGTACCCGATCATCGCTACGGCGACTACCGCGGCAGCCGCCATGGCCAGGATAATATTCAGATCAAGGAATACGAAATTCAACGTCCAGACTCCAGTCTAGAGACTTTGTGTGTATCCGCGTGGGACCTATGCGGCGAGCAACAAGTTGACACGCCTGAAAAGGATTACAGCTCGAGGGATCCCACGCAGCGTAGTTTACCGGAATCAAGCTGCGCGTGAAGTTGCGCCTGAGAGGTATGCGCCGGATTACGCAACATGGCTCTCAGACAGTTTTAGTTGAGATTTGAGGTATTTTTCGAAGCGGCGGCTTCAGGGGCTGAAGCCCGACTTATCCATCAAATTTGTCGTCGCGGCTGAAGCCGCGACCTACAAAACTTAGAGCCACGATCTACACGTCTTAGAGTAGGGACTAAGTAAAGTCGATCAGCGACATTATGTTTAGCTGGCGTGATGGTGAGGGTGTTCGAAGTGCGCGGAACGTGCTTTCCAGATGCATCTTCCAATCCAGGAAACTGTCGCGGCGATCAAATACAAAACCGCGCCAAGCATGAAAACTTCGAAGGTGCTGTACCACTCGCGTAAAGCGTAGAAAAATAGACCTAACATCCAGTAGGTGACGGTCAACATGGTCCAGGAAATAAGACTGGAGATAAGCAGGCCTGCGGGTTCGCGGAAGAAACTTAACACCGGGATGAATGCCAGGACTCCCATGATGGCGGCAGCGGCGAGATTGCGCTCAACGGAGATGCGATCGAAAACCGGAACACGATTAGCAAGATATATCCAACCAGAAAAAGCTAGCGAAAGCCCCGCGCCTGCGAGCAGGCCGATGCGCACTGCGGAGCTCCTGAACGCTTGGAACTGTTGGGGCGCGTGGGTTTGCGGACGAGCGAACATAGATAACGGTTCCGACTTCAATACAACCCGGAATTATTGCAATGGTTGCGCTATTTCTACGAGGGCCGGGGGACTTGGTGCGCTTTCATTGCCTGCACGGTCAACTGCTGTCACGACATACCAGTAGCGGCGCGCGGACTCTACAGAGGTATCACGATAAGCGGGCGTGGGCAACAACTCCTGTGTCAGAAGCTGCCCTTTTGCGTCTGGCTGTTCACTTCTATAGACGCGATAGCCGGCAAAATCTGGTTCTACGTTGATGGACCAGGAGAGATCGACCACCAGCGTGTTATCGGTTTCTCCGGGCAATACGGCGGCGGAGATGGCTTGGGGGACAGCGGGCGGGAAAGTATCGCGTGGAGTGACGACGGCAGGCGTAGGGTCGGCGGATTCGAGAGCCGCGCCATTCCGGTCGAGCACCGCACGGACGATGTAAGCGTAAGTCTTGCCGAATTCGAACGATTTATCGCTGTAGGTTTGTTCCGGCTGTGTAGCGAGTAGCTGGAGCTTGCCATTTAAGTTCAATTGAGAAACGTCATGGCCTGCAAGATTCGTGGAGGCATCGTCCAGCTCTGCGCGATAAATATTGTAACGGACCGGCGCGGTCAGCGGATCGCCAGCGGAGGTGCGATTCGTCGGAGCCCAGCTGAGTTCGATGGCGGGCTCGGTGACACGAGCTTCGACCGACGCAACGCGCGCCGGTACTGGGAAGAGGCGCAAGGAAACAATATTGGAATTGGCGGAGGCGCGTTTTTGTGACAGGCGGGTACGCACGGCGTAGATCGCGATCTTACCTGTTTGGGTTTTCGTTTCTTCGGGCGCGAGGGGATCGGTGAATTGGACTTTATCGCCGACAAAATATTTTTCGGCCAGGGCGCCGGGAATGGTGTCGACTACTCGCAGCGATTTTAAATTGGGTGAGCCATCGGGCTTTGTGCCGCCGCGAAGGATTTCAACGGCTGGAGTAGATAGCAGACGATCGCCGGTGATCGATCTGCCGGGCATTGTGAATGTGACTTGAACGCCATCGCCGGCCTGGTGCGCGATTAGATCGCTGACCGCGACGGCGACAGGAGGCGTGGGTGGGACCGGTTCACCTGGAGCGCCGCAGCCGGTGATGACCAGCAAAACAAAACTCATCCAGATGGCGCCCGGCACAATGCCCGATTTAATGCGCGGCGCGAAACTCTTGTTAGCTGGCCGTCGGAGTCTCGCGGGCAGGATGCTCACTCGATTGGGCTCTCCGTTTCGGAGCAATGGAGATTACAGGATGTAGCGGCTCAGGTCCTGATTCTTGACGATGTCAGCGAGCTGTTTGGTTACGTAGGCGGCATCGATCTTGACGTTCTTTTTCTTCAGGTCCGGAGCTTCGAACGAAAGCTCATCGAGAACTTTTTCCAAAATGGTGTGCAAGCGGCGGGCGCCGATATTTTCCGTTGCTTCGTTGACGCTGGTGGCAAAACGCGCGATGGCAGCTACGGCATCGTCGGTGAAGACTAATTTCACGCCTTCGGTTTCGAGCAGCGCGACGGATTGCTTGAGCAAGGCGTTCTTGGGTTCGGTAAGGATGCGAATGAAATCTTCTTCCTTCAGGGACTGTAGTTCGACGCGAATAGGGAGACGGCCTTGAAGCTCTGGGATCAGGTCCGAGGGCTTGCTGACGTGAAATGCGCCGGCGGCGATGAAGAGAATATGGTCGGTGCGAATCATTCCGTAACGAGTGTTGACGGTGGTGCCTTCGATGATCGGCAGGATGTCGCGTTGAACACCTTCGCGTGAAACATCCGGCCCATGTCCCGATTCGCGGCCGGCAACTTTATCGATCTCGTCGATGAAGATAATGCCCATCTGTTCGGCGCGCTCTACTGCGGTGCGAGTCACCTGATCCATATCGAGAAGCTTGTTTTCTTCTTCCTGGATTAAGTATTCGAAAGCGTCGGCCACGGACATTTTGCGTTTCTTTTTCTGCTGGCCAAACATTCCGGAAAGGACGTCTTTAATATTGACGTCCATTTCTTCCACACCCTGATTGGAAATAATTTCGAACGAAGGCATGGAGCGTTCGCGGACTTCGATGTCCACCATGCGCTGATCGAGTTTGCCTTCGCGAAGCTGCACACGCAATTTTTCGCGGGTGCGGTCCGTTTGTTCGCGTTGCGCGGTAACGTCCGCTTCACTGGCTCCCGTTGCGGGTGAAGGCGTCGGTGGGAGAAGTAGATCGAGGACACGCTCTTCGGCGGCTTGCTCGGCGCGGTCGGCGACTTCGTCCAGCTTTTCCTCGCGAATCATATCGATGGAGGTCTCCACGAGGTCGCGGACCATGGATTCGACGTCGCGTCCAACGTAGCCAACCTCGGTGTACTTGGAGGCTTCCACTTTTACGAAGGGGCAGCCCGCGAGACGCGCCAGGCGGCGGGCAATTTCCGTTTTGCCTACGCCGGTGGGGCCGATCATCAGAATGTTTTTTGGCAGGATATCTTCAGCGATTTCAGGGGCGAGCTTTTGCCGGCGAACGCGGTTGCGCAACGCCACGGCCACGGCGCGCTTTGCAGCGTTCTGGCCAACGATGTATTTGTCGAGTTCGACGACAATTTCTCGCGGCGTCATGTCGTCGAGAGCAGGTAGCAGCTCGCCCTCTTCGGTGGGCGCGGTTCCGTTGGCGCCGGGCGTGAGTACAATTTCTTTATCGGTTTTGGACGGCATTGAGTCCTTATAAATCGAATCCTTCTAAATTAATTCCAATCCTTAAACAGCGTGGCTCTCAGTCGACACAATGTGATCCCGCAAAGAGCCCGACTATAGGATGCATTGTCGAAGCTTTGCGGTTGAAAAACCGCTGCTAGATCTCCTCAACAGTAAAATTGGCATTGGTATAGATGCAAATCTCGCTGGCGATGCGCATGGCTTCCATGGCCAGATCTTTGGCGTTTAATTTGGAGTGCTTTGTTAATGCACGCGCGGCGGCTAGCGCGTAGGAGCCGCCAGAACCGATGGCTACAATTCCGTCGTCGGGTTCGATGACGTCACCATTGCCTGACAAAATAAAAGTGCCTTTGCTATCGGCGACGATCAGCAGCGCTTCCAGATGGCGGAGCGCGCGATCCTTACGCCATTCCTTGGCGAGTTCGACCGCGGATTTCTGCAAGTTGCCGGAATGTTCCTGAAGCTTGCTTTCGAAACGTTCGAACAAAGTTATGGCGTCGGCAGTGGAACCGGCGAAACCGGCAATGACTTTATCGTTGTACAGCCGGCGCGTTTTGCGGGCGGTATGTTTCATGACGTGGTCGCCCATGGTCACCTGGCCATCGGCGATGAGCACGACTTTGCTGTCCTTACGCACGCACAGAACGGTGGTTCCGTGCAGCAGTGCGTCTCCCTGGGTGTGAGGCATCCGAATATTATACCGCTGACCAGCTTCCGGTCCCTAAATTCGTGTGAGCGTAGCGGAATTTTTGCGGCTGCACCGGAGCATTCTTTTAACGTTTATGTTCGCGACGCGAGCGCCGAGGCGTTGCGATGAGCGATAGCTTGGATGGTGATCATGGGGTTGACTCCAGAAGCGCTGGGAAAACTGGAGCCGTCCATGACGAAAAGGTTGCGCACCTCCCATGTTTCGCCGTCGGGATTGGTGGCCGAAGTTTTGGGGGAACTGCCGAGGCGGGCGGTGCCCATGATGTGAAAAGAAAAAAGCGCGAGGCGGCCGGAATCCCAGCCTGCGGAATCCATAGCACGGGTGAAAGAATCGAGCGAGCCGCTACGGCGTGGCTCGTACGCGCACCATTTTGCGTGTGGCGAAAAAATATGGCGTGCGCCGGCGGCTTCAAGGATGCGCGCCGCGGAGATAAATCCCTGGCGCAGGTGCGCACGGTCGAATGGCGAAAGAGCATAGTGTGCGACGGGATGGCCTTGAGGATCGGTGGTCACGCGGCCGCCGTCCCTGTCGCGGAGAAGCACGCCGATACCTACGGTATTCGAAAGCCGCTGGAGAAAAGAACGATGCTGCTCAGGATTGCGCCACGGCAGAGCGGCCATGGCGATGACAGGTTGCATCGCGGTGGTTTCATATTTCACGCCAAAATTTCCGGTCATGGAGCGATGCTCGTCGGAGTAGATAGCCTGCATCGTACCTTCCCAGGGACGAATTTCTTCGTCAAACACTCCATTCACATTGGAGACCGGATGCAAATGCAGGTGCTTGCCGATATGTTCGTTGCGAAGGCCAGAACGGCGCAGCAGCGCCGGCGTATGAATGGCGCCGCAGGCTACCACGACGGATTTGCAAGTGATGGAAACCTGGTGCCCAGATTTCGAGACGGCTTCGACGCCGGTGGCGTGGCCGGCTTCAATGCAAATTTTCTGCGCGCGCGTTTCGGTGAGGATGCGTGCGCGATTTTTTTGTGCGTCTGCAATCCAGGTTTTTGTTACGGATTGTTTGGCGCCTAAGGCGCATCCGACTCCGCAATAGCCGCAGATTTCTCCCTGGTCGCAGCCCACCACGTTGCGTGGCATAGCGTCAACGTGCCAACCCAGAGCGCGCAAACCACGATTCAGAATCTGCTCGCGCGCTGAAATGCGATTGTGATTGTTGTTTACAGAAAGCCGCGCGCATACGGCATCAAGACTGCGCGTGTATTCGTTGCGCGTGAACCACGGAACGCCACTGGCCGCCCATTCCGCGCGGATGTCATCGGGCGTTCGAAACGACGTGGTGTAGTTCACGACGGTGCCGCCGCCCAGACATTGCCCCGCTAACAACCCGACGCTGTGATCGGCGGTGGCCGCGGAACCGCCTTCGGTATAAAGGCGCTGGTAGCCGGCAAGTTCCGCGCCGTCAAAATCGGCGTCATCGTAATATCCTCCTGCTTCGAGGATGATCACGTCTTTTCCTGCGGCCGCGAGCACGGCTGCCGCAGTGCCGCCACCAGCTCCTGAACCGATGATGCAGATTTCACAGGATAGCTTTGTGTCTTGTTGAGGAACGAGGGTGGCCAACTCACGCGATAAGCTAGAGCGATCGCCGAGTTTCGGAGGACCTGGATAACCGATTTTGTCCCACACCGGTGTGCGCGCGCCCAGCAAGCGGGGCAACATCACGTAAAGGTAAGCCACCGCCTTGCGCAAAGCTTGGAACGCGGCGCGACGGCGGCCAAGCGAGCTTTCTGCCCAAGACAGCAGCACCCGAACGCGAGCTTCTTCCGACAGTGTCGAGAAGCGCGACGTACGCGTAATCGAAATCATGCTGTGCAGTTGCGAATCCCAGAAATTGAGGAGCTGCAGGAATTGTTTGTGATCGCCACGGCGCGGATTGAAATCCATGGCGTCGGCGATCGCTTGCGGAACGCCGAGTTCAGAAGCCGATGGCCAGCCATCGGCCGCGGGCGCGAAGGTGTCGCAAATTAATTTCAGAGAATGCTGCTGGCGGGGAGTTAATTTCATCAGCAGGCACAGACTAACAAAAGACAGTCAGGGCGGGAAGGAAGTGCGCGGGCCGGCGACTTCGGAAAGAATGAGCCAACTTACGAGACTGAGAACGTTTCAGATCATCAGTCTGGGGCGTTCCGGTATCTCTCTTTGTCTTTTTTGTTTCCGACTTGGGCGTAGCGCTTTTCGAGCGCGGCCTTCGTGAACATGTCCTCGGGAAGATGCGGATCAAAAGTGCAAGTGTCGTAGAACGCCTGGTAGTTACGTTCACCGTTACGCTCGCGGGAGACCTGCAACGCGACCATCACGCTCCCTTTGCGCTGGTAGTTGGTATAGATGGTGGTTTCTTGGGTACGTTCCTGAGTGTTTTCGTCCACTGAGATCATCACGCTGTGCAGCAATAAATGTGAGGAGCGGTCAACGCCCAATCGCAGAGTGCGCTGATCATCGGAAATTTCCACCCAATCGACGGGGCGCATATCTACGATGCCTTGTCCCGCGTAATTCAGATTTAAATTTTGATCTTTCAGTCCGAAACGCAGCACGTTGTCGACGTTGTATTTCACCGTCGCCGCAAAATCAGAGACGACCTGTGCAGGCTCTTCACTCACACCGGCGCGATCCATGGTCCAGCCCTGGTTACCGTCGAAAGCGTCGATAATGTTGCCCTTTTTGGAGTAATCGATGCGGTGTTTGTCGGGGTAGCGCCAATAATCCTTGAAGTCGATGAAGCCCATGAGTTCGCCGGCATGCCCGAATTGCGCGCGGCGGCCATCGCATTCGCGCTCGCGAACTTCGAGATAGGCAGGTCCGCCCAAGGCTTCAGTCAGTTGGTTGAGAATCTCGCGTGCTTTGGCGACACGCTGCTCGGGCAGCATGGTGTCCGGATTTTGGCCTGGAGGCGTCGCGGCAATCGCCGTGTTGCCGGCGATGTACGCGGCGCTCAGTAAAACAAGCGCGCACGACAATTGCGCCCAGGCATTCGAAAACTTCAGCCACACAAGACCGATCCTCCATTTACATTGATGACCTCGCCGGTCATGAAGTTGGCCAGATCGGAGGCCAGAAACAGAATGGGCCCGGCAATCTCTTCCGCAGTAGCGGCACGCCCAAGTGGGATGGCGGCGGCCACCATTTTTTGACCTGCTTTCGAATTGAGTACGTCATTGGACATATCGGTGGCAACCCAGCCAGGCGCAACGGAATTGACAAGAATGTTATGACGAGCGAGCTCCGCAGCCAGCCCTTTGGTGAGGCTGATGATTCCGCCTTTGGATGCGCCGTAATGCGTGTGCAACGATTCACCGCGTTGCCCGGCCGTGGAACTGATGGGGATAATCTTGCCGGATTTCTGTTTGATCATGTGCGGCACGGAAAAATGAATGATGGAGTACACGCTGGTAAGATTCACGCGAATCATGTCGTCCCATTGCTTCTCGGTCATTTTGTCGATGGGTAGGTCGTCGCTGTTCCACACGCCTGCATTGGGAACCACGATGTCCAGGCGCCCCAGGCGGGAAATAGCGAAGTCCACCAGCTTTTTGTTATCGGCGTGGCGCCCAACATCGGCTTTGAAAGCTTCCACACGGGTACCATGCTTTGCCGCGTCCTGCTCCACCTGCGTGGCGGGCTCTTTGGATTTGTAATAATTGAAAACTACGTCCGCGCCGGCTTGCGCGAAGAGTTTTACCGCCGCCGCGCCGATGCCTCTCGAACCTCCGGTAATCAGTGCCGCTTTGCCCGCCAATGAAATCATCTGTCCCCCAACTGCGTTTTGAAGCGAATAAACTTTTGCCGAACTTTTCCGGTTACCTGCGGACGCCGTCTTACTCTGCGGGATCTTCGCAGCTAAATATTTTGCGTCACCGTGCTGCGAGCTTGACTGGCCGCGGAAATGAAGTCCCGAAACAATCTTTCAGAAAAGGCGTCTCCGAACATGCGTTCGGGATGCCATTGCACTCCCACGACCCAGTTCGAATCGCCGGTCCATTCGACGGCCTCGATGGTGCCGTCAGGAGCATGCGCGGTGACTTGCAAGCCTTTTCCAACACGCTCGACGGCCTGATGGTGCGAGCTATTCACCGGCGCCTCAACGGTTCCGGCAATCTGGGCAAGGCGGCTGGCCTCCTTAAAGGTCGCGGGATGAATCGGGTCGTCCTTCGGCTCAGGGACGATATCGTGCTTGGTGTGCGCTATGGGCGTGTCTGTCTCGTCACGCAGATCCTGAATCAGGGTGCCGCCCAGATAAACATTCAGGAGCTGGCAGCCATAGCAAATAGCCAGAACCGGTTTTTTTTCGCTGAAGGCGTGCTGCAAAATGGCGCGGTCGGTGTTTTCTCGCGGCGCATCGGGAGGCTCGGACTTGCCCCGATTGACCTCCCCGTATTCGGCGGGTGCGACGTCGGCAGGGCTCCCCGGCAGGACGAAGGCATCGAGGCCTGGTAATAGCTCCTGGAGATCTTGAGGGTGCTGCAGGGACAGCAGCACAGGCTCACCGCCTGCGGCACGCACGGCGTCCTGATAATTCTTGGTCTTGGCGAGATTGACTGCCGTCTCTTCCGCAGAGGTCCGCCAGGGAATCCCCACTCTTGGGGACTGTAATTTTTGGGGGAGCATGGAACTCATAAATCCTAGCATTCCAGATAGAGGGCAGCAACCTGACCTCGGCCGGCCATTGCGGGCCAAACGCCCGGGGTGGTTAAGTTCAGGCGGAGCGGAATTCCTGGCGGCTGTGCGAGGCGGGGGCGTACGATTCATCGAGACAGAATGAGGGTTGGTGAAAAAACTGGGGCAGGGCGCGCAGACTTTCAGAAAGTTGCTCGAAGGAGCTGGTCCAGAGGGTGATGTGGCCCAACTTGCGGCCTGGGCGAGGCGATTTACCATAGAGATGCAGATGGGCGCCCGGAATCGCAAGAACCTCGGCGCTGGCTGGAGTTTCGCCGATGAGGTTCAGCATGGCGGCGAAGCCATAGACTTTCGTCGAGCCGAGGGGCAAATCCAGAACTGCGCGCAGGTGATTTTCGAACTGGCTGGTTACCGCGCCTTCGATGGTCCAGTGGCCGGAATTGTGGACGCGGGGCGCCATTTCATTGGCCACCAGGCGACCCTGATGTTCGAAAAACTCGATGGCCAAAACGCCGGCATAGTCGAGCTCGGTAAGAAGGCGGCGAGCGATGTCTTCCGCTTCGCGCTGAAGGGCGGGGGCAAGCGATGGAGCGGGTGCGATGGAAAGGCGCAAAATACCGCCGTGATGGCGATTCTGCACCAGCGGGTAGAACACGATATCGCCGTTGCGCGCACGAACACCGAGGATGGAAAGTTCGCGCGTGAAAGAAATGAAGCGCTCCAGGATGAAGGGGGCCGAGTCGTGAGAGGCTTGCGTGCCGTTCATGCTCTGGGCTTTGATCAGAGCGTCGGGGATTTCACTTTTTAGCTTCTCCACGTCAGCGGCGGTTCGCAGGGTCCACTGACCCTTGCCGTCATAACCGAAGCGAGAGGTTTTCAGTACAGCAGGCAAACCGATGGAGGTTACTGCGGTGTCCAGCGACTTCAGATTATGCACTGGAGCAAACTCCGTAGTGGCGATTCCCAGTTTGCGAAACAATGCTTTTTCTTTCAGGCGGTCTTGCGCGACCTCCAGTGCGGCTGGCGGAGGAAAGACGGAAACTCGTTGAGCTAGAAATCTGGTAGCCGCAACGGGAACGTTTTCGAATTCGTAGGTTATGAGCTCGAGGCCGCTGGCAAATTTTTCGAGCGCGGCTTCATCGTCAAAATCGGCGGTGACGCGTTGTGCTATGCGGCCCACCGGAGCTTCCGGAGAAGGATCTAGGAAACGGAACCGCAAGCCAAGTGGATAGCCGGCCAGCCCCAGCATGTATCCGAGTTGACCGCCGCCAAGGATGCCGATGGTCACGAGGATTTCCTCGACTTACTTGTGCGGGGCCGGCGGCCGTCTTTTTTGGATTGCGCGGACACGGATGGCTCGGGAGCCTCAAGGACGCGACTCGTTTGAGCTTCGCGAAATTTGCGCAGGGATTCTCGAATTGCTGGGTATTTGATGCCTAGTATCGCTGCGGCGAGAAGAGCGGAGTTGATGGCTCCCGACTTACCGACAGCCAAGGTGCCTACTGGAATTCCGCCGGGCATTTGGGCGATGGAAAGCAGGGAATCGAGTCCTTTGAGAGCCTTGGACTCTACGGGTACGCCTAAAACGGGCAACACTGTCTTCGACGCGGTCATGCCCGGAAGATGCGCGGCGCCGCCTGCGCCCGCGATGATCACTTCGATGCCACGCGCTTCGGCGCCGGAGGCGTATTCGAACAACAAATCTGGAGTGCGGTGGGCGGAGACGACTTTTGTTTCGTGCGGAATGCCTAGTTCAGACAGAGTTTTGGCGGCGGGTTCCAGAGTTTCCCAATCAGACGAAGAACCCATTATCACGCCTACGAGCGGTCTTGCGCGCAAATGGTTTGTGTTACCGCGCGACGGTGATTTTTTGTCCGGCATCTCAATGGTGCGTTCGTTAAAAGGCGATGCAGATGATGAGGCGGATATTCTACGGTGTTTTGGGGTTTGCGGCGACTCGTGCGCGATTTTTCCAATAGGCGCGAAGCTGGCCGACCAGGTAGAGAGAGCCGCAGACGAAGATCGCGTCCTCAGGTTGAGCGTTAGCTAATACATGGTCAAAGGCTTGTTCGGCGTCGGGGATGGTTTCGGAGTGGCGCGCGTGATACCCGGCTATCTCGGCCAATTGTGAAGCGGAGATAGCGCGCGGAGTGCGCGGCTCGGTGAACACCACCTCGGTGGCCAGCGGAAACAGCCAGCCAGCTACTTCGTCGACGGATTTGTCGCGCAGTGCTCCGTAGATAAGCCAGATTTTGCGTGATGCGAAATTCTGAGCGAGGAATGCAGCCAACTCGCGTGCAGCGGCGGGATTGTGTGCGCCATCGAGATATAGGTCCGGATGCGACTGGAGTTTTTCGAGGCGTCCGGGCCATACGGTGTTCGAGATGCCGGAGGCAAGAGCGTTATCGGTGGTGTGCAAGCCACCGGCGGAGAGTAAGCGCGCGGCTGCGACAGCGCTAAGCGCGTTCTGCACCTGGAAATGACCTGCTAAAGATGGGGAGATATCAAGTGACCAGGCGGACGAGACTTCTTGAATAGTCGCCGCCACGGTTCCTGCTGGAAAACTATCTGACTTCCTCTGGCTCGCACTGAGCGGCTTTTCGTGAATGCGATAAGCAACATTGGTTTCGACGACCTGGCACCCTAACTCTTTGGCGCGTTTGAGAATTACTTCGCGGGCTTCCGGTAGTTGTGGAGCCACTACAACCGGAGTGTTGGGCTTCAGGATGCCGGCTTTCTCCGTGGCAATTTCGTGCAAGGAGTGACCGAGGAAATTTTCATGGTCAAAATCAATGGGAGTAATGATGGTTACCGCGGGCGCGAGAATATTTGTGGCGTCAAGGCGGCCGCCAAGTCCCACTTCGAAAACTGCAAAATCGACGCGTTGACGCGCGAAGTGTTCCATGGCCATAGCCGTGACGCATTCGAAATAGGTGGGGTGAGCGCGCAATTTGCCGTCGGCAAGGAGTTGCTCAATCACCTCGTGGATTCGCGTGAATACCGCGGCAAAATCTTTGTCGCTGATTTCTTTCGCGTTGATACGAATGCGTTCGTTTATTTTTTCGAGATGAGGAGAGGTATTGAGTCCGGTTTGAAGCCCGGCGTGCCGCAGGATCGATTCCAGAAAGGCGGCCGTGGAGCCTTTGCCATTCGTGCCCGCAATATGCGCGCTGAGATAAGCGCGGCTGGGATGACCGAGGCGTTCATCGAGGATCGTTATATTTTCCAGATTGAATTTGGCGGCGGCGGCTTGCGTGGGTGCGGCTAATTCCCGGCCAAGAGAAAGCAGGTAAGCTACAGCGGCGGCGTAATCCATTTTCTGCGGAGGTCAGTTCAGCAAGAGATCGAGCGAAGTGCCGATGAAGGATTTCAGTTCTTTGCGCGGCACAATGGCATCCAGAAATCCGTGCTCCAGCAAAAATTCGGAACGTTGGAAACCTTCGGGCAATTTCTGGCCGATGGTTTGTTCAATCACCCGTGGGCCGGCAAAACCGATCAGCGCGCCGGGCTCGGCGATATTCAGGTCCCCGAGCATCGCGAAGCTGGCAGTGACGCCGCCGGTGGTCGGATCCGTCAGCAAAGAAATATAAGGCAGCTTGGCGTCATCGAGTTTGGCGAGCGCCGCGGAAACTTTTGCGAGCTGCATTAGGCTGATGGTTCCTTCCATCATGCGTGCGCCGCCGGAGCAGGACACGGCAATAAACGGTTGCCGCGTTTCGATGGCCAGCTCAATTCCACGGGTCACTTTTTCTCCAACAACGGCGCCCATGGAGCCGCCGATGAAGCCAAACTCCATCGCGCAGCAAACCACCGGGCGGCCGTTCAATTGGCCTTCCGCGGTGATGATCGCGTCATTCATTCCTAATTTTTTGCGCGCTTCTTTCAGGCGCGTGGCGTACGGCTTGGTGTCCGTAAAATTCAGCGGATCGGAGGAAGTCATGCCCGCGTCGTGCTCGGTGTAACGGCCATCGAGCAGCATTTCCAGGCGCTTTTTGGCATCCATTTTGAAATGGAATTGGCACTTGGGGCAGACGAAAAGATTTTCTTCTAGGTCTTTGCGAAAAACGATAGTGCGGCACGAATCGCATTTGACCCACAGGCCCTCCGTGCGCACGCGGCGTTCTTCGGGCGGGGTAGTCTGCTCGATGGCTTTTTTGTCGCGCTTAAACCAG
>Ga0073928_10006396_pt1 | contig 15884 bp, 17 predicted proteins | sample PaiPotPPA55metaG_FD_76969 | JGI IMG/M metagenome (GOLD analysis project Ga0073928, IMG submission 76969) | Iron sulfur acid spring bacterial and archeal communities from Banff, Canada, to study Microbial Dark Matter (Phase II) - Paint Pots PPA... ... | reverse complement strand
TGTTTTCTTGGTCAAGCGCCGAATGCGAAGATGGTTATAAAGGTAACGTGACCGGGCAAATTGTAGATGAGGGTTTCACTAAACTTTCACGCAAAGGGTAGGCTGACGGCAGATCGTCGGGTTACAAACCCCAACGGTCGAGGCCCGCTGCTTGTGACCTCCCAGAAGCCGGTTTGTGGATAATTGTCGCGGTAGGGACGACCATCACTGGTCGCCCCCCGCAGAGATCCGTACGAGCGCGTTTACGCATACGGCTCTTACCGTGGATGACTGGCGGCGAAGCGTGCGTCAGGATAAGGATGCAGAGTGCGGGGTTGCGGAACCCACCGGTTCAAGACTGGGAAGAGACGCTCCCAGCGCACCTGTGCACGTTGGCTGCGACGGACAAGGACGCTCCGCCAGAGCCGGCAAACGCGACGGCGAAAGATGCGCAACTGAGTCGAGTTCCCCGGAACGGTGTGGTATTGGTAGTAGCCGAGCACAACCTTTCGAAGCCATGCACCGACCTCGTTCGTACGATGATGCTTCTGGCGTTGAAGCTCGGCCTTGATGGCTTTGAGCTTCGCGACCATCCGCTTCTTCGCCGTAATCCGCCAGACGATGAAAGCTTTGTCGCTGCTGCGCTGCCCACAAAAGTGGGTGAAACCCAAGAATGTGAAGGTCTCCGGTTTTCCCTCGCCCCGCTGTTTCCGGTCGCGAGCGGCGAACCGCCCGAACTCGATCAGTCGTGTCTTGTCCGCATGTAGTTCCAAACCGAACTTGTCCAGCCGTTCCCGAAACTCCTGCCGGAATCTCTCGGCGTCTGTCTGGTATTGAAAACCCACCACAAGATCGTCGGCATAACGGACGACAATCACATCGCCCTTCGCCACTTTCTTGCACCAGACCTCGACCCATAGATCGAAAACATAGTGCAGGTACACGTTGGCGAGCAGCGGTGAACCCACTGCTCCCTGCGGCGTACCTACCTCCGTCTCCGACCACTGACCGTCTTCGGAAACTCCCGCCTTCAACCATTTCTGGATTAGGCGAAGTATCCGGCGATCGGCCACGCGATGCTCAATGAACTTCATGGTCCATTCATGGCTCATGTTGTCGAAGAAACCACGAATGTCCGCATCGAGCACCCAGTTCACTCGCTTCCATTGGATGCCCGCCGTCAGCGCATCCAGCGCTTGGTGCGGGCCGCGACCGCGCCGGAACCCATACGAAAAGCCTTTGAAGTCGACCTCAAAGATCTGGTTGAGGATCGTCACCACAGCCTGTTGGACAATTTTGTCCTCCAGTGCCGCAACGTCCAATGGACGTTGCCGTCCATCGGCCTTCGGGATATAGACTCGTCGTGAGGGTTGTGCTCGATACGCTCCACGGTGCACCCGACTGTGCAGATTGACAAGTCGATCTCCCAGTCCGGTTTCATACGCCTGCCACGTCACGCCATCGACTCCGGGAGAAGCCTGCCGTTTGAGGGCATAAAAGCTATCGCGGAGTAATCCGACGCTCAGATGGTGAAGCAGAGCGGTGAACCGTTCCTGCCTCCTCTTCCTTGCTGCTTGCCGCACACCGTCCAATCCCAGGGACATGCGTTTCCTTCTGTGTCGGGCGCATGTGTGATGGAACGATGTTCTCCTCAGGCTGCGCCCTTCCCTCCCCCGCCTCCGCGGAAGGTTGCCCTTCCTTGTTCGGCGGGTTCACTGGTACTACGGCACAGTCCGACTTCTCCTGCACGTGCATGTCCGCCGTTCGGTTTATGGCCTTCGCGGACGGGTCTGGGTCTGGCGACCGAGACGTGCAGGAGATCTCCCGGTTCTCGTGCATGTTGTTTCTCAGCGTGCCAGGTTCTCAGACTACGCAGGACCGAACAACCACTCGCGATTGGCGTGGTGAGCGTTCTCGCTGTGCGAATGCAGCAGATGCTAGCGTCCCTGAAGTCGCGTATTCGTGGGCCGTCACTTGCCAGCGGAGTAACTGTTTCCTAAGATTCCGATATCGATCTTGGCGAACAACTCAGGCACGATTCGAAGGACTGCAAACCAACGAGCTTTTGTAATTCGAAGTCGCTGTCATCGAGTGTCGGAGGATTCAGTGAAGCAATTACGAAATGGGTGGGGCTCTCGACTGTCAGCGTCGCTGGCGTTGATCACACTATTTTGCGGACTTGAACCCAACTCAGCGAGTTCTGCCCAGGTTCAGCTTGCAACTCCTAGCAGTACCGGCGCGGGGGCGCAAGAGCTCAGGTCCGAGGGTCAAGCCTGGTTGCGTGCAGCCATTGGCAGCGGCAGATTCGACGACTTGCGCTGGCCTGATTTCAGCGATTACAGCCAGCATGTGCAGAAATTCTACGAGTTCAGCGGGGACTCATTGTGGTGGGTTAAGGGCATGGAGCCAACCACCCAGGCGCGACAAGTGATCGCCGTGATGCTCCAAGCGGAACAAAAGGGGCTCTCCGCAGACGACTATGACGGACCCCGGTGGAACGATCGGCTGGCAAGACTCAAACCTGGGACGCGGCAGCCGACCGAGGCGGATGCCGTGAAATTTGATCTCGCCCTTACTGTATGCGCGATGAGATATATCTCCGACCTCCACATCGGCAAGGTAAATCCGAAACACTTTGCTTTCGCTTTGGACGATGAGTCCAGGAAGTACGATCTGGCCGAATTTCTCAAAGACCACGTTGTCGATACGCCCGATGTTGCCGGCGTGTTGGCGCAAGTAGAGCCACCATATCCCGGTTACCGGCGTACGATTCAAGCCCTGCATACCTATATCGAGCTTGCGAAAATCGATGATGGGGAGCAACTCCCGGCCGTAAAGAAAACGATTGAACCTGGCGATGCCTATCCCGGCGTCCGACGGCTCACGCGCCTTCTTCGGCTAGTCGGCGACCTTCCGGCGGACGCGAATGTTCCGGCGGATCAATCGATCTACGAAGGCGCGCTGGTGGAAGCCGTGAAAAATTTTCAGCGTCGGCTTGGCCGAGACCCGAACGGGCGAATTGACACTCAAACTCTGGCTGACTTAAACGTTCCCTTGAGCCGCCGAGTTCGACAAATGCAACTGACCCTGGAGCGATGGCGATGGTTGCCGAGCTCATATCAAAAAGCTCCCATCGTGGCGAACATTCCCGAGTTTCGTCTGCGCGCCTATCACAAGGATTTCAAAATCGGTGTGATGATGAACGTCGTGGTCGGCAAAGCCTACGGCCACGATACCCCGGTGTTTAGCGAAACCATGAAATATGTCGTCTTTCGGCCCTATTGGGAGGTGCCGTATTCCATCACTAGGGCCGAGATGATTCCGCACATTCTTAAGGACCCTGACTACTTGGCGAAGAAGGGATTCGAGGTTGTGGATAGCAAACAGAACGTCGTCTCGGCGGGAACCGTTACGCCCGAGATACTCAGCCAGCTCCGAGCCGGAAAGCTTTCCCTTCGGCAAAAGCCGGGGCCAAAGAACGCGCTTGGACTCGTGAAATTTCTCTTTCCCAACCCTTACAACGTCTACATGCACGATACCCCGTCGACGGAATTCTTCGCGAAGTCACGACGGGATTTCAGTCACGGCTGCATCCGGCTGGAAAAGCCTGCCGATCTGGCGGCGTGGGTCTTGCGCGACAATCCCGGCTGGACGCCGGAACGTATTCGCGCCGCTATGAACGGCACCACGACCCAGCAGGTAAATCTCGCGCATCCGATTCCAGTCTTGATCGTGTATGCCACGGTTATCGTGCTGGAAGACGGCGTGGTTCATTTCTACGACGACATCTACGGGCACGACGCAAGCTTGGAAGAGGTTCTCGCCCAGGGGTATCCGTATCCCCAATGAAGACGAACTACCAACGGCGAACGCGTCCCACGTCCACGTGCACGAAGTCGGAACTGCGATAGTAACCAACTCCTCCGCGATGCAGGCGCAGCGCGGCATCTCGCACTTTTGACGTCGGAATCCCTGGCAGGCGAATGTCGATGGCTTCGGCCTGCATGTGAAGACTGTGACGAGCCACACCCGTATGCGAGCTGCGGGCGCGCAGAAACTCGTTGCTCCGGGGCGTCCGGTATCCACAGATCACGTCGATCTCGCCGTCCGAATCGTTGAGCGACGCGGTCAGGTCATGGAGAAGATCGAACAGGTGAGGATCAAAATGGCGGATCTCTCCGGTACGATGGTCGCGGAGGTAATGGTCGAGTTCATCCAACGCTTCCGGTAAGTACGTATCGCCGCGCCGGTAAACGATGTCGAGCCGCTCGCGGGTATGCGTATGATAAAAGCGGAGCCGGTATTCGCGCGTAGATTGGATAGTGGATTTTGCGGCTTGCCCAAGCGGCGCGGCAAGCAAAACCACTGTCAACCACAGACCGCAGTGGCGGACTCCTGACCTCACCTTCACAGACCACAATCTCTTGGGATGTGATCGAGTTCGGATCGACAACTGGTATGCCCTCGATTTTCCGTAGTGCAGAATACTTCCACCACTCTCTAGAGATTAGGAATTCCCGGGTAGCGAACTCCGTTGCCTATCTTTCTTTCATAGCTTTTCCCGCGGCAATCGACATTGGCCCATTTGCCCGAGAGCCTTTGCGAACCAGCGATGCCGAGCGGAGTGTCATCGAAATAGTTCCGCGGCGGACGCGAATCGACCAATTTTCATAATCGTAGCACGACTGAGGTCTCTGTCATTTGCTGGTCTCCATTCTCACGAGCCGCGCGACAGATCATCGTTTCCCTTCTTTCCTTTCCCGTTGGCATGCTCCGAAGTGAGCGCAAGAGCATGGTTACTCCAAACTGCAACCCGACTTGCTAGGATCGTGACCAAAGCCAACGCAGCGAACGATCTAGAATCTCTCCAACGCGTTCACTTCCGGTTTAAAGAACTAGATCCCATTCCCCAGTTCAAGGCGACGGCCCAGCTGGGCGAGTTCCTGGAAGCTCGGTTCTCGCAATCGTTTTAGCATGCGCTGGCGGCCACCCTCCCCTTCCCAACGAGTAATCCCTGCTCTAAGCCCTACGCGGACGAGGAAACCGATCGTCTCCTGCCTGCGACCAGACCATCGCGGATCCGGGGAATCGGCGCACTGCCCCGACTAACTTTCCAGAAGCCGCTTCTGGATCTCGTAATTGAATCTGCTGTGCTTCGAAGTCGGTGACTCGATCGATTACTTCCTGTTTGCCGACGACTCTTTCTTGTAGAGATTCGGTCATTCTGCGTAGCATGCAACCATGATCAGCATCCTCGGAGCGGGCGGCGCGATCGGCAGCGAGCTCGTCAAAGAACTCACTACTCGTAACCAGCCTGTTCGGCTGGTCAGCCGGAATCCGCAACTGGTTCCCGGCGCAGCAGAGGTAGTCGCAGCCGATCTCTCTAATCTTGACGACACTGTTAAGGCGGTTTCTGGTTCCAAAGTTGCGTTTCTCCTTGTCGGTCTGAAGTATGACGTCAGGGTATGGCGCGCACTATGGCCGCGCATCATGGGGAACACCATCGAAGCCGCCAAGCGCGCGAACGCCAGACTTGTCTTCTTCGACAACGTGTATATGTACGGGAAAGTGGAGGGCGTGATGACAGAACAAACGCCATTCCGCCCTTACAGCAAGAAGGGCGAAATCCGTGCACAGATTGCTACTATGCTTCTCGATGAAATGAAGACGGGCAATCTCACCGCACTCATCGCGCGCTCTGCCGACTTCTATGGTCCTCGTGCCCGGACGGGAATCCCCAATGTTCTAGTTTTCGACAAGTTGGCGAAGGGGGCCAAAGCGAGTTGGCTGGTCAATGATTCTGTTAAGCACTCGTTCACCTTCACCCCGGATGCCGCACGAAGTCTGGTTCTGCTGGCGGAGAGCGAAACCGCCTGGAATCAAACGTGGCACGTTCCCACGGCTCCCGATCCGCCGATCGGAAAACAGTTCATTGAACTCGTCGCCAAGGAGTTCGGGACGCAACCGAAGTATCGAGTACTAATCCGGCCCATGGTCTGGGTGGCGGGATGGTTCGACAGGACAGTTCGAGAATTGTACGAGATGCTCTACCAATACGAAGTCGACTACATCTTCGATTCAACGAAATTCACGAAGGCGTTCGGATTTCACCCGACTTCTTACGCCGAAGGCGTCCACAGAACCGCGCAAGCCTACCGGCAATAGTGCGCCGCGTCTGTTCATTCGATCAATAGGGTCGCGGGGATCGGCGGTACGCTGAGTACCGAGGAGAAGACCTCTAAACAAGGGTTTAAGCTATTTCATCATGATAGTCGCTTTGGTTGAATTCCTGAGCATCTTTCTCCTGGGTCTTGCGAGCGGGGTTTCGTTTTCGCATCTCCTTAAAGGTGGCCCCAAAAAGACCCTGCCGGCACCGCAGTTCTTGGCCATCTAGCAGATTCTGTTGCGCAATTACGGACCGGCAATCGGCGGGCTGGAAGTGGCCGCACTCTTTTCGACCGCGGCGATGGCTATCGTTACGTGGCAAGAGCCGGTGGTGCGAGTCCTCGCGACCCTCGCGTCCACCTGTGTCCTGGTCATGGTGCTTATCTGGGCCATGTGGATTAACCCAATCAATAAGAAAGTCAATTCTTGGAGGTCGGAATCGAATCCTTTGAACTGGGCGGACCTCCGTGACAGCTGGCACTATCTTCACGCGATCCGACTTGCGTTCTGTCTGGTCGGTTTCAGCGCGGTAATCGCTGCATTACTCGCATAAGAACGTGAGTATTCGGGATGCATCGCGCTTTGGCGGCGTTTATCGACGAATCCGCAGGACCAATCGGAAGTTCTGCTTGGATGACGGGCTACGCGGAAGTTATCGATGGAATGGACTACACTTGAAGGCCAAAGAGGACGTCGCCATCACATTGGATGTCGAGTTCGTCAAAGCGTAATCGGACCGGTCAGGCAAAGGGGCATCTACAGCGAATGAAAAAGCGCCGAACTGGGGCGAGCGAGACCCCGACCGCGGTGAAGGCTTGGTCCTGGAGGAGAACATGCCGACGAATCGGCTGCTGTTTCACTTGGACTACGCAACCGAAGCCGACGCGGTGTTCGGGCTGGCGCGATGGTCATGCACGGCCCGCCATTTCACCTCGCGCTATCGTCGGGGAATCTAAGGGGGCGTTGAGGGTGGGGAAGTACCAGAGCCCGCCGAAGTCTTGCTGCGAAGTCTTGGCGACCCGACGAGAGCTCCAGGCGCTTCGCCAGTTCGGAACGGATAGCTCGTGACTCGCCAAGTGGAACGTCCTTAGCGCAGTTTCTCGCATTTATGCCGCCGCCAACGCGCCCCACGTTGCCAAGCAGCAGCTGCAGGATTGCCGCAGCACGAATGATTTGTGAGTTTTGGACGCCAGTCTAACACCGGAGACACTCCTAGCCATTCGAGAACTCTTTGACTTGCTCAGCACCATCCTGATAAAGCAGTTGTTCAAGTTCAGCACGGCAATCACTATCCAGCTCCGAGACACCCACGAGAATCTTCCCGTTCGTGACTTCCGGGTCATAGAGGCGCTTTTTGTAGTTGGGCAGCCCCGTCGCGATCACGAATGCCACAATCGTGGTTAGAATCGCTCCCAGCATCATCAATTCATACATGATGATTCCCGTGGGCCACATGGCCACAATCGGCATGCCTCCGGTTGGCAGGGGATAGCTGCGTTGCGTAAAGTCAGAAAGCGCGTACCCCACTCCCGCTCCAACAAGAGCGCCGAGTGGGGCGAGCCACGGCATCGGTGTCCGCTCTTCTTCCCATCCGAAGCCCTCTTCCTCTAACGGCTCGGAAGACATGATGACGATCGCTTTCGGGTTGAGATGAAAGCGCGAACACGCTGCACGCAGGGCCGTCAACGCTCGTCGCGCGGAGTTTGCATCAGGAAAGAGTCCGTAGATAGCATTCATAGATTCGTCCACTCTCAACTATTAGTCGAGGGTAATGTACTGTCCAAACGTATGGCCGCCGGGTTTACAGTGGCGTTCGCTTGTTCCGCAATTGGCTTCGCGTGTTGCCCGCCTTTCAATTCCCAAATCGAAATGATCGGAACGAATTTTACGAAGAGAACGTATAGGAGAATCATTCCCATAAACGTTCCGACGGTAATCGTAATTTCTACCCATGTCGGGCGGTAACTTCCCCAGTCATAAGGCAAATATTTGTGCTCCAGGGGTGGCACAACAATTAGGAACCGCTCCAGCCACATTCCAACAACGATGGTGGAAGAGGCGATCACCGTGCCGGCGATGGTTCGCAGTTTCTTGATCGCGAGTATCGGGAAGGGAATCAGGAAATTGCAGCAGATCATCGTCCAGAAGAGCACGGCAAATCTCCCCCGCTGGATGGACCAGAACGCAGCCATCTCGGCGGGTTGGTTGCCGTACCACACGGTGAGGCGTTCCGCGAAGATGAAGTAGATCCACAGAAGGCTCATGACCAACAGCAGTTTGCCAAGGTTGTCGAAGTGAAGTGGTTTCAGGTACTCCTCGAGATGCAGTGCCTTGCGCACCAACGCCATCGCAATAATTAGCGCGGCTATCCCGCTGAAAATGGCTCCTGCCACGAAGTACGGCCCGAACACAGTGGAATGCCACATGGGCACCGGCGCCATGGCGAAGTCCCACGACACAATCGTGTGCACGGAGACGGCAACCGGGAGGATCGTGACCGCCATAATGCGCATCGCTACTTCCAGCCGATGCCATTCCCGTGGCGTTCCGCGCCAGCCGAGAGCAAGCACCGTGTAGATGCGTTTGCGCACGCCAGTCGCCCGATCCCGCACCATCGCCCAATCCGGAATAATCGGAAGAAGAAGGAAAGTTAGGCTGCCCGTGAGATAGGTGCTGATGGCAAAAAAGTCCCATACCAGAGGAGAACGGAAATTCGGCCAGATGCCGCGTTCGCTGGGATACGGAATCAGCCAGAAAAACAGCCACGAGCGGCCCAAATGAATGATCGGATACTGAGCGCCTATCGCTAGGGCGAAAACCGTAATCGCTTCGGCGCATCGTGTCACCGGGCGTCGCCACCCGGCATTGCACAGGCGAAGAATCGCTGAAATCAGCGTCCCCGCATGACTGATTCCAATCCAGAACACGAAGTTCGTGATGTAGAAGCCCCAGAAAACCGGCCGCGTGATTCCTGCTACGCCCATCCCCTCATACATCTGGTATGCGTAGACGAACATACCGGGAAGCCCGATGGCTCCCAGGACGAATACAAGTACGTAGTAACGCCGCGACGTATGGAACACCGGCAGCAGCAGATCCTTCCGGATTTTCTCCGCCTTGATATCAATCACATTGGCCTGCGCGGCACTATTCGTCGCCATGCGAAGACTCTCTTTCGAGATAGGTAACTTTCGGTAGTGTCCCAACTTCTGCTAGCAGTGTCGTGGCTCGCACTGAACGTGACATCCGCGAAACCTGACTGTTCGGATCGTTCAGATCTCCAAAAACCATCGCCGTCGTCGGGCAAGACTGTACGCAGGCTGGTTTGACCTCCCCGTCCCGTAGCTCACGGTTCTCTGCCTTGGCTTTGATCTCCCCTGCGAGGATGCGCTGGTTGCAGAACGTACATTTTTCCATCACCCCTACTTCGCGCAGCGAAACGTCCGGGTTCAGTTGTAGCTGGAGCGGCTTATCCCACGCTGGATTGAACCAGTTGAAGTACCGGGCTGTGTATGGGCAGGCGTTGGCACAATAACGCGTGCCGATGCACCGGTTATAAACCTGCGCGTTAAGACCTTCCGGATTGTGATAGCTGGCATAGGTGGGACACACGGGTTCACAGGGAGCCGCATCGCACTGTTGGCAGAGAACTGGCTGAAACCGTGCTCGGATATTAGGAAATTCGCCCTCCCAATAGCGTTCCACATGAATCCAGTGCATCGTTCGGCCCCGGGCGGCTTGACCGGCACCCACCGTGACGATGTTGTTTTCGGCGTGACAAGCCGCAACGCAGGCCTCGCAGCCGGTGCAGCGATCAAGGTCAATTACCATTCCCCACCATCTGTGCGCCATCTGCCTTCCTCCTACTCGCCGCTCGCAAAGACTCTGTCGTTACCGGGTTATCTTTTCCTGGCTCCACTGGGTTGGGCCGCCCGACAGCAGAACCAGTTCGCCTTTCCCTACTTTTGCGATACTCACCCGCGTTCCCGCCCATGCCAGCGCTCCGGTCGTGGGTTCCACCTGTGGCGCGACCATCTTGATCGGGTTCGCGCCGCGGCCGCTGGCGTAGCGTCCATATTCTTCATGCCCTTGTCCCACCGGAATCGCAATCACGTCTGGCGCGATTCCCGGCGACAGCAACGCCGGAGCACGAACCTTCCCGTGCGGGGACGCCACCTCCACAAGGTCGCCTTGTTCGATCTGCAGAGTGGCTGCCGCGCGCGGATTTATTTCCACCCACGTGCCCCACATTCCCGTCGATAAAACCTCCGGAATTTCCTGCATCCAGGGCAGATTCGCATGCCGCCCGTCATAAAACTGCGGCGTAGCGTATGGGAGGAAATAGAACGGATACTCCCCAACGGCTCCCGCGAATTCCGCCTCCGGGTATTTCACCACGCTGAAGGAGCTCGCGGCAGCCTTTGCTTTCGGTGCAGCACTCCCCTCCACGCTCCACCAACCGCCCTGCTCCTGAATTTTGTTCCAGAATTCGTCGCCGGCTTTCGCGTTGATCGAACCGGGATGATGCGCAAGAGGCGCGAGTGTCGCTCGCAGCATTTCTTCATAACTCTTCCACGGCAGGGCCTGGCTCACCCGTCCGCCCAGGCGATGAGCTAAGTCAAGCAGCACATCGGGCAGCGCACGCGTGTCGTGAAGCGGGCGCATGGCTGGTGGCGCAACGCTTACCACCGACTGCGTTGTTCCCGACTCCGGAACATCATCGATCCACGATTCGAGAAACGAGTGGTCGGGAAGAATCAGGTCCGCGAGGCCGCTCGTCTCGTCGAGAAAGCTGCCGAAGCTCGCAATGAACGGGACTTTTTCAAGTGCCTCTTTTACGCGCCATCCCAGTGGCGTTGCGAAAACAGGATTCGCTTCATGTAGAAGGAGCACTTCGACTGGCCGCGGCTGGCCCGAAAGGATTTGTTGTGCAAGTGCGCGGACCGAATCGGCCTTGCCCTCTCCAGAATTTTCCCGAGCCACTACGGACGCGGGTAACGGCGCTTCCGGCGTGAACTGAAGTCCGCCCGGTTTCCCGACGCTTCCCAGGAGCGTATTCAGAGCGTTGACCGCGAGAGCCGTGAACAATCCGTTGGTCTGGGCTAGCGGCGCCCCGCCCACCATTGCCACTGCGGGTGATCGTGCGGACATCTCGCGCGCTAATCTCGTGATCGTTTCAGGAGGGACTCCCGTTTTCCACGCGATTGCCTCCGGTGAGTATGCTGGCAGCCCCTCGTGCCACCCATCAATCCGCGCTCCGGCGGCGACTGCTGTTTCCGCATGCCCAAGCTTTTCCTTCAAAATGACGTGGGCAATTCCCAGAGCCAGTAGGCCTTCCGTACCCGGGTGCGCTGCAACCCACTCATCTGCATTCGCTCCCGTTTGGGATACGCGGGACTCAACCTGGACAAACTTTCCGCGAACGCCCGAACGGTGCTGGCGCATTTCTCCGTAACCCACGCTTTGCGCCACGGGTGAATTCCATGTGCCCAGGAAGTCAGAGCCCATGGAGATGACATAACCCGAGCGGGCCAGGTCCACCGTCGGCAATTGCTCGTAACCGAAGCTCAGCCTGTTCGCTCTGCGCAACACCTCGTCGTCAAAAAGTTCGAACGGCACCCACTCTGCTCCGTCGAAGCCGGATAGAAATCGCTCGATCAATACTCCGCGCTGGCTGCGCTGCGGGCTCGTCACGAAGGCAAGCAATTTTGATTCGTGTTGGGAGGCTAGCGGCTGCAGATGCGCTAATAGTTCCTGGATCGCTTCGTCCCAGCTCACCTGCGTGAATTTTCCCGAGCCGCGCTGCCCGGCGCGCTTGAGAGGATGCTGGATGCGGTCCGGGTTAAAAGTGACCTGCAGTCCGGCCTCGCCCCGCGCGCACAACTTTCCGCGATTTACGGGGTGTTCAGGATTACCTGCCAGTTTCTTGGCCAACCCCATTTTGACGATCCCGAACTGCCCGTTCCGGACAACCTCAGCTTCGCCTTCCATTACACGCACCTGGATTCCACAGCCTGCAGAGCACAACGTACAAACGCCTGGCTTCCAGACGGCTACACCGGGCACAAGATCTTCTTCGGGTATGAAGCGGACTAACTGCGTTCCTCGGTCACCGCACCCCTCGAGTGCCAATGCTGCACCACTCAGAGCTGAGAACTTCAAAAACGTTCGGCGTTCCATTGTCTGAAAGCTCCTCCACTTCCCCCGATGAAGCGGCCTAAGCAGCTACCATCTCGGCTTGCTAGTAATGACAGGTGGTGCAGTCTGCTGAGGCGCCCTTCGCCATATGGCAACTAATGCAGAAATTCATGTTGAGATTCTTTGAGCGCACGGCCACGGTCTGCTGAGTCATATCCCCGTGGCACTGTTGGCAATCGACTCCAGCGCGAATATGTGGCGCATGCCAGAAGCGAACGTGTTCCGAAGAATAAAACCAGTACACCGGCTTCCACGGGACGTCCTGCTCTTTGGCCGCGTAAGCAGTAAGTTTCTTGATCTCAGGATTGTTGGTGGCAACCTCTTGATGACACGCCATACAGAAGGTGACGCTGGGAATTCCAGCGTCCGGCCCTTCAGTCACCCCCGCGTGGCAACTCGTACACTGCATGCCGTTCTGAAGATGAAGCCGATGATTAAACACGATTGGCTGCACCGGAGTGGATTGCAATTGGAAGTATTCTCTGACGGCATCGATGAAAGGCTCACGACCCGGTTTGAATACGGGGGAGAAATCTGCGGGCATGGAGACAACTGCTGTTCCGACAGCGGGAAGGGCAGTTGAGCGTGCTTCTGCCTCTCTCTCATGGATGCCCACCCACAAGAGTGTAACCGCGCTGGATGTAACTGCTAAGAGCACCGCGAGGCGTTGGAAACTGCGCCGACGAGCCTTGGAATGCTGAACTTCTCCGTCGCTAGCCGCAGCGTCCGTGGTCTTCAGTCGGGATCGTGAAGCGTTCATTTGCGGTTTGAGCGCTGCTCGCGTTTTGCTGCTACTTCTTCGCTTCCGGCTGCTTCTTGCCCAATTCCCGGACGTACGCAATCACATCATTAATTTGAGTCTTGTCGAGGCTTGCTCCAAACGGGGGCATATTCTTTTTGCCCTTATCAATTTGGGTGTAGAAATCGGCATCGGTCTTCTTTTGAACATCGGCGGAGCGGAGGTCGGCGGCTCGCAGAGCTTTTCCGGAACTGGTGTCGCCACCGCCATCTTTACCGTGACACTTTTCGCATTTCTCGTGGAAGATTTTTTGGCCGTTCGCTGCGCTTCCTGTCTGCGCCTTGGCCGGATTGGCCATCGCAAACGGGAATGCCAGTAATAGGACCACGCCGACTTTGTGCCATTTCCTCACGATCGAGACTCGCTCCATGTTCTCTCCTGGGCGTTTCCGGCTAGGGCAATGGGTTACTCACGCGGGATGCTAGGTCTGTTTGACGCGCATTGCTGTGACGGGAGACACGCTTCATTGTGTCTGCCGTCACGAAACGGCCCTGCAGGCGAACACGCGAAGCTGCGTGATCTGCCCGGTATTTCTGAACCAGGCGAAGTGTTAGTCTTCGGCAGAATCTGAAGGGAGATTTTGCTGATGAAGAAGAAGCGATTCAGTGTGGAGCAGATTGTGGGGGTACTGAAGCAGGCCGAGGTACCGAGACCGGCTGGCAGGGACCAGAGCCGAGACGGGCGCATTGTCGCAGGCGACGAATGTCACGCTCGTTGTGAGGTAGAATCTGTCGTGGCATGCATCTCTGGTGAAACATCCCATTACTCTGATTGAGGGTTAATGAGCGTAAACGCCTGATTACGTCAATAACGAATCTCCTGGCCCCTGGGACCGTGTAGCCAAGCATAAACGATTAGTGCGAAGAAGCCGAGCCCGAGCGTCGAAACGACAGTCGCCGGCGTCCAGAATAGAAGAAGCCTTGCCGGGCGGTTTTGCCTGCAAACGTCTGGAGTGTTGCGATAGACCCAGTAACTCAGCTCAGCTACACTCGTACCGTGAAATGCGCAGCCTTGAATCCGACTCTGCTCCTGCATAGCCAGTGAGCCATCTCATCCCGTTGGCACTGAGGACACAATGATCGAAGACTTATTTGAGCTGATCGGGGGACCGACTACCGTCGAAGCTGCAACGGAGCGCTTCTACGACAGAGTCTTGCAGGATGATAATCTGCGGCACTTTTTTGAAGGAGCTGACATGGCACACCTCCGGTCTCGGCAGGCTATGTTCGTTTCCATGCTCCTCAGCGGAACAGTGTACACCGGGAAAAATATTCGTGATGCCCATGCCCGATCTAGAGGTCGCGGCTTAAATGACGCACACTTCGACCTGTTCCTCCAGCACTTTCGCGCAGCCCTGGAAGAAGCGGGAGTCAAACCAGAGAATGCTGAGATAATCAGGAAACGTCTGGACAGCCAACGAGGAACTGTACTGGACAAATAAGGGGTAAGTGTTTTGTCTGAGCGTTGCGAACAAAAAGCGCACAGTTGTGCAATTTTACAACAATTATTAGCGGGAGGCGCAGGGTTCAGTTGCTTCGACGTTGAAAACAATCGGGCTGATTAATTAAATCGTTACGGTCTCAACCCGCGAAGCAGATCGGCGAGATCGTGTTTCATCAACAAGACTTGATCCGCCACATCCGCAAGCATCGCCGCTCGTTCATTCATTAATTCAATGTTGAGATCCTTGTCGGAAGCGTTGGTGCTGGTGAGCAGCGCAATCCTCCGCTTCCATTGAGGAGAATCCGGGGGACCGATTCGACCTGCCGCCACCCATCCTGCTAACAACTCCTCCTTTCGGCTCGCCTGGGAGGCTGTTCCCGACGGAACACTGTTTAGATAGGCCCAGATGTCGTCAGGGTAGTGGCTGTGCTGCTCCTCCGGCTGCCCGAGAAAGGCCGCCAACATGTTGGGAAGAACCCATGCCGGCCGCCTCCCGCCATGTACCTGCCGGAAGCTGTGGAGCGCAAACAGAGTAGAAATCCCGCCTGCGGCAAAGCCGACCGCGTTGCCCGCGCTTGAAGTTGTCTTGCTGAACTGCAGGACACCACTGACGATGCCCAGTCCAGTGCCAGCCGCGAGGACAGCGAGGTTTGTGCTACCGATTGCACGATCCCGTTTGTAGCGCCACAAACTTCGCAGCTCTACCGTTTGCTCCCGCTCGTAGTCGATTTCGGCTGCGGCGGAGTCTACATCGAGAGATGCCGTTATTACGGTGTCGGTGATCTGCTGGCGAAGTGATAGTTCCTCCAGAGACAGACCAGGTGCTGCACCGCTTCCCTTTGCAGCCGTTAAAGAGGAGAGCTTCTCGATGTCGGGAATCAACTCCGATAATTCTGGCCATCTGCAGGGCATTTGGAGAAAGCTTGGGGCGCTCTCCTTCATTATTCCGTGTATCCGCAAACCGGGGATTAGCATCAGCGGCTACGAGGTGGCTTTCCTGGGCTGGGCATGTCGGGAACAGGACCAAAAGAAGTCCCGAAACGGCCAGAGCACAGAGGATCATGGATTTGGGGACTCGCATAGCGACCTTCGCCTCCTTATTACGGTGACAACGCCGAGTGGTTCGATGGGAGCCATGCTCACGAGCATGGTATTCTGTTGCGATTGTTGACGTTAAATCCCCATTGCACTCAAAATCCCGCACAAGGGCTAATGACTCGGTTGAACCGGGAGCCTACGCGGTCGATAGTCGCTCTTTCAAAGATTGTTTTGCTGGGAGAAGCGCGATCAGCGCTGCACC
>Ga0073928_10006395_pt1 | contig 15885 bp, 9 predicted proteins | sample PaiPotPPA55metaG_FD_76969 | JGI IMG/M metagenome (GOLD analysis project Ga0073928, IMG submission 76969) | Iron sulfur acid spring bacterial and archeal communities from Banff, Canada, to study Microbial Dark Matter (Phase II) - Paint Pots PPA... ... | reverse complement strand
TCAACATCGTTTCCGATATGCGCTTTATGTTTTCTGCGCCGCCGGTTTGACCGACGCACTCGACGGCACGATCGCCCGGTGGTTCGATTTAAGAACGGAGATCGGAGCGTTGCTCGATCCCTTCGCGGATAAACTCCTGTTGCTGAGCGCCTTCGTCGGCCTGACGGTCGAAAATGCGATTCCTGGCTGGTTGCTGGGCGTGGTCATCACTCGCGACATCGTGATCGTCTTTGGCTATCTGCTGCTGCTCTTCTATACCGATGAGCGCGTGCCGATCCATCCCAGCTATTTGGGGAAAGCTGCAACCTGCTTCCAGCTCGCATCAGTCATTGGCGCATTGGCGGGAATCAGTCAAAACTGGGCGGAGCTGTGGCATTTATTGCTCTATGCTACCGTGGCGATTACCGCCCTGTCCGGAATGCATTACGCCTACAAGGGACTAGCCTGGCTGAGCTCGAGCGAACCACAGATGTTCGAGTAGAATTTGCGCGTTTGCGGGAGCTATCGAGGATGGCGGCCGGAACAATTTTGCGGGTTGCCCTCTTGTATCGGTTCCGCACGGCGGGATAGCTCGGACTTCTGCGCGGCTAATAGTCTATCAAGATTGTCACTGAATAATCCGGCGCGTCCTGGAGCGGCTTCGCCGGATTAAATCCCGACTCCTACATGTTAAGGATCCAACGTCGCCGAGCAGACCGTATCGCTGTGGCCGTGCAGTACCACCACGCTTGCGGCCTGAGAACCACATCCCATAAGCGCTCCGGCTTTATCATTGCTTCTGCTATCGCGCCTTCACTGATGCGGCGGCTGCATTGACCATGCGCTCGACATCTTCGGAGAGTAGTAATCTCATGTTGCGCAATTCATCCGCTGCTTTTGCGATCTTACTGATATAGTCATCTTTGGTTGGATAGCGTTCCTCAAGCGAAGGTCTTGGGTCGCCCGATGCCAGCCGCTCCTCTTTAGTCGCCGCGAATGGAAAATACGACCCCAGCAAAACCAACTCTCCTTCTGCAAAACCTTGGCGCCGCAGATTCCAGCCGGTATGAGTTCCGCGCGGGACCGCAATAGCTGGTATACGCACGCCCGGGACCTCGTTGCCGTCTTCGTCAACATTAGGCACCAAAATGAGATAATCATGACCTGGGATCGATTTAGGCGGCTGGGTGCTGTAGTCCATTTCGCTGAGTTCGTTCACCAGTCCTGGATACTTCATCCCAGGGATCGCGGGAAAGGCGTAGCTTTGAGGCGCCGGAGAGATCAAAGTGCCCTCGCTCACGCGCGGGAAGCGGCTCGCCGGCGGTAACACTCCGTGGCTGACCCATTCATCGAGCGCGACGACCAGGGCCCGGTGCACCCCTCCATACTCGGCTGGGTTAGCTGGGTATCGATTGAAGGGGAAATTCGGAGCGACCGAACCGCCGCCGTGCTGAACGCTCGCGAACAAATATAGGCGGACATTATCCGGAACCGGTATCTCGGTGCCCTTTCCGTCAGTCACCAGTAAACCCGCGCGTCCCTCCCAGAAATCGGTGCTGGCCTCTGTCTGCATGATTCTCGGGCAGGTGTTGGAGGCCTGGCATCGCGCCAGGATGCCGTCGGTTTTGCCACTCACCGGATCGGTGGTAGTCGCGTAGGAAAACGGGAACTGATCGTGTGGAAATAGCCGGTCCTCGTGCTGGCGGGAAAAGCGGCCAGGCTGCGCGAAGGCAAAATTGACGAAGGTCTTGCGTGACCCAGCGACGGTCGCGATGACTCCGTCGAACACTTTGCGGCCGTGGAGGTCTTGGTTGAACCCCTGCCAAATAAAGTCGCGCAGGAAACGGCCGGACTGCGAGGCACCGTAAGCCAATACATAGTCAATCCCCGGCCGCCCATCCAGGTCGAGTGGATTGCGCCTGCCGTCGGCGTCGGCGCTATCATGACGTATGAATGCGACCAGGTCGCGCACCGCCGCGAATCCCAGACCCATCACAATCGGATCTCGTGCCGGGTAGATAAATTCGTAAATCGCGCTTGCATCGAAACCCGCCGGCCGGCTGATCTCGATCCTGGTATTTGATTTGAAGCGCCAATGCTCCGGCGATAGCACAGTCCGCGGATCTTGCTCGCGCTGACGAACGGTCATCGTGGCAGCCCCCTGGTCAAGCGTATTCGCCTGATAGCTCAAGGATACAGTCACAGGGCTATGTGTGTGCTCCAGGATAAATTCGTCGCGGCTGGTTGCGACGATTGAAGCGCCACGCTCGGTAGCAATTGGCAGTTGCGCCCGCAGAAGATCGTCGCCTTCTCCAACGTCGCCCTGCCATCCGCTCCACAAAAGTGAATACCCTTGACGCATGAGGAAGCCGTTACCAGCGTCGGCTGTAGTAGCGGGGTCGTTGACGCGGGGCGCATCGTTGAGATTGTTGAGGGCAAGTTTGTTGCCGCGATTGACCACGTCATAAAAGATGCGCCGATTGCCATTTCGCAGATCGGCCGGCTTGAGCAGATAAAAATCAACCCGGTATTCCACTCGGCCAGCCGCATTGGTTGGCGCCTTATCAATATTAATGATTCCGGCGTTGAGCGGGTGCGTAGGGTCCACTTCGGCGAATGCACGACCCACCACCTTTTCGTAAGCCCCGATGTTACCGAAAGAAAACCCATCGAAAGCACTGTCGACACGGGTGATCTCGATCTTCATTTGTCTGCCTCCGCCGCTATTAGTCGCGGCTCGCGCACACATAGCACAAGTTGAAAACTTGGAAACCAGCATCTGCTCAACTTGCCTCTGCTGTCGGACTTTAGGCCCTCCGAACCGTTCGCCATTTCAGGTTTTCCCAAAAAATTCCCGCTGCTTGAGTATGTCTTACTAGAGAAGATGGGAAAGGCTCTTATTATTATAGGATGTCGAAGCCCTCGATCCTGCTGACCGACGAAGTAACGGCGCTGCCCGCGCTGGTCCGCGCCGGCCTCGAGGCGCGGCCGGCGATTATTCGCATCAATGGCGAGCGCGCCAGCCCGCCGCTTCATCGAATTCTTTACCCCCAGCATCTTCAACCGTAACTGCCAGATGGCTTATGCGCGCGGTAAACGCCACCGCCGGCAACTGAAGTGCTTGGAGCCTTGCGGGGACTGAAAATCTACGGACAGCCCCGGCGACCCGTCCCAAATCGCGAGTGCTCAGCTCCCGCTTTCTTCTCACGTTATTTGTGGTAGCCGTTCTGGGTGGTGCTGTAGGACCCCAGCTTGGGCCCGTGCGACTACTGAGGGTCTGTTATGAGATCATGAACTGGGACAACGAGTTGAAGCTGGCACGTGGCTGGACTAAGAATCACCGTTTGGAGACATAAATGGAAATCCCGGCCAAGACACTTTGCTTCCTGACACTAGGCGAACTCTCGGAGCTACTCCGTAAGCGAGAAGTCACTTCGGTCGAGGCTACTCGCGCCGTCCTTGATCGTATCCATAAACTGAACCCGACCCTGCGCGCCTACCTAACCATCTTGGATGATTCGGCGCTCGGCCAGGCCGAAGCTGCCGACAAGGAAATCGCTGCGGGCAAGTGGCGCGGACCGCTTCATGGCGTACCCGTCGCCGTCAAGGATCTCTGCTGGGCCAAGGGCGTTCCGACCACCTGCGCGAGCAAGGTGCTGCGCGATTGGCGGCCCGACTCGAATGCCACAGTCGTCGAACGCTTCGAAGCTGCTGGTGCTGTGCTCCTCGGCAAGCTGCATATGACCGAGTTCGCGATGGCGTGGTACCATCCAGAGATTCCCGGCCCGCAAAATCCATGGAATCCCGCGCTATGGCCCGGCGCGTCGTCGAGCGGCTCGGGCGCTGCGACCGCAGCGGGTCTTTGCTATGCGTCGATCGGTTCCGACACGGGAGGCTCGATTCGCTTTCCTTCGGCTGCCAACGGCATCGTTGGGCTAAAGCCAACATGGGGACGAGTAAGTCGCCATGGAGTGTTCCCGCTCGGCGAGTCGCTCGACCACATCGGACCGATGAGTCGCAGCGTGGCCGATGCGGCGCTGGTCCTAAGCGTCCTCGCTGGTCGTGATGAGTTGGACGATACCTCGCTCGATGCGCCCGTGGATGACTACGCGGCCGCTATCGATGAGGGCGCGGACGGAATTCGTGTCGGCGTTGATGAGAATTACATTGCGCGAGCCTCTAGCGATGTAGCAACCGCTGCGACCAGCGCGATTCGCGATCTCGAACGAATTGGTGCGCGAATCCTCAAGGTCAAGCTGCCCGATGTCGAGCCATGCCTGAGTGCGTGGACCACTCTGTGCGCGTCGGAGGCCGCCGCCGGGCATGCGGCTACATATCCATCGAGGGCAACCGACTATGGTCCCGGCTTCCGGTCCTTTCTCGAACTCGGCGCATCGATTCGGGGCCAGGACTACGCCAACGCTCACATGGTCCGCGAGCGCTTTGCTAACCGCTTCCAGCAGCTCTTCGATCAGGTCGATGTGATTGTATGCCCTTCGATGCCTTCAGCTACTTTGCCCAACGATGCGATGCCGCCCGACGCCAGGTCTTTCAAGGAACCGAATCCGCTGCTCGCATTCACAGCCCCGTTTAACATGAGCCGCAACGCGACTCTTTCGATGCCGAGCGGTCCGGGCAAGGGTGCTCCGCCTCCGAGCCTACAGCTTGTTGGCCGCCCGCTGGGGGAGGTGACGCTGATTCGCGCTGGTGCAGCGTACGAGCGGGCCACCGAATGGCACACACAGCGGCCGCCGGCATAAATGTGGGTGCCAGGCATATTTGTGCAAATTTTTTAGCTGCGCGAGAGCTCTTCCGGATCGCGAGTGTTTTATTTATAACCACTGCTGCTCCTCCCATCAAAACCGTCTTATTTTGGTTATCATCCTCGAAGTGCAAAGAGCCGGAACGCATACGGGCAGATGCCGTAACGTCTGTAACCTAATCCAGCGCAGCATTCGGCGTGATGTCGGGATCCGCCCTGGCGACTCGAGTCCGTCGGTCGCGCAAAGTTGCGGATCTTTGGTGCCCTTCTCCACGCTCGGCGCGTGCGAAATTGACATAACCTTCCGGTAGCGAAGCTGAAGCTCCGAACACCTGACCGCCTTTGCTGGCCACTTCCCCGGCTTCGAAAGCGCCGGTTCCGGCGCGATTTACCGCCGTGCGCTAGCCGAGGCGCGGTAAGTTCTCAGTGTTCTGCCTGGTGCCGCGGATGCCTAACGCCGAATCTACTTCAACGACCAGGTGACTGGGCGATTGGGAGAGCGATCGGGCTGGGGAGTGCCGATGACTCCAGCCTTCGTCTTATGCTCTGAACGCGGATTTTGCCGTTCGATCCGCGATTCTGTCTGAATAGTACGGCGACGCACGCGCGATAACTAAGGGTAGCCGCTTTTCCCCGGCTCGGATCTGAGTTGCCCATGATGCGGCGACTGCAGGACCCGCCCAGGTTGTTCTTGTGCGGCAGGCGGTCCGCGATTTGTGAGCCGTGCAGCCTCGGACTCGACCCCCCTAATTTTGCTGTTCGGGAATGCTGCAAAGATTGCATAATGCTGCATTACAAATGGGAAAATGAGGCGATCCGCTGCGTGTGCGGCGCAGACTTGCAAAATTGTCGGCTATTTTCACGCTAAAGGTCTATGAGGAGTAGGGGTGGAAGGGCTCGTCGTCTGTGGCGCAGCCGCGTTGCAGGAACGGAAGAAACGACTCGGAGAAAAATGGAAACTGATAGTAGTTCGAAGGAGCGTCCGCGGCAGGAAAGCAACCAGCCGTCGTCGAAACTCACCCAGGTCTTGGGCAACAGCGCGAATCGGACGCTGGCCGAAATCCTGATTGGACGCGCCCGCAACATCCGTGACCCAGAAGTCTTCCACAACATTTCACTGATTGCGTTCCTCGCGTGGGTCGGCCTGGGCTCCGACGGTTTGAGCTCGTCGTGCTATGGTCCTGAGGAAGCTTTCCTGGCGCTGGGGCCACATCAGTATCTCGCTGTATTTTTAGCCATGTTGATGGCGCTGACGGTGTTTATCATCTCGGCATCGTACTCGCAGACCATCGACCAATTCCCGACTGGTGGCGGCGGCTACGTGGTGGCGTCGAAATTACTAGGCCCGAATCCCGGTCTGCTTTCGGGGTGCGCGTTGGTGATTGATTATGTGTTGACGATTTCGATCTCGATCGCTAGCGGCGCCGACGCTATCTTCAGCTTTCTACCAGCGCAATGGGGGCCTGCAAAGTTCTGGGTCTGCATGCTGGTGGTGGTCGTGCTGGTCGGGATGAATCTGCGGGGCGTGAAGGAGTCGATCCTAACGCTGTTGCCAATCTTTCTGGCGTTTGTCGTGATGCATGTGTGGCTGATTACTTATGCGCTGATCGACCGAGCCTCGGAACTGCCGATGGTGATGCACCAGGCGATTGCGCAAGTCCATCGCGAAAGCGGAAGTTTAGGTTTTTTTGCGTTGGTCATCATTTTCCTGCGCGCCTACAGCCTTGGCGGCGGGACCTATACCGGGATCGAGGCGATCAGTAATGGCCTGCCGATTTTGCGCGAGCCGCGAGCCGTTACCGGCAAGCGCACGATGGTTTACATGGCGGTGTCACTGGCCTTTGTCGCGGCAGGCATCCTGTTCGGTTATCTGGTCTTCGACGTAGGCCCGCAAGCCGGGAAAACGCTTAACGCCGTGCTCTTTGACAAAATGTCGGCGGGTTGGAAAGTCTTTGGACTGAATTTGGGCACGCCGGTGGTCACGTTCACCTTGATAACCGAAGGGGCGCTACTGTTCGTCGCCGCCCAAACCGGGTTCGTCGATGGTCCTCGCGTGCTCGCATCGATGGCGCACGACCGGTGGCTTCCCCGCCGCTTCTCCAATTTAAGCGGCAGGCTCGTTACGCAGGATGGCGTGCTGGCAATAGGCTTGGCCGCGGCGGTGATTCTGGCCGGCACCAGGGCGAGCGTCGATATGTTGGTGGTACTTTACGCCATCAACGTCTTCATCACCTTCACCCTTTCGCAGCTTGGTATGACGGTCCATTGGTGGCAGGCGCGGGCTGAGGAACGATGCTGGATTCGAAAGCTTGCCATAAATGGTATCGGCTGCACCTTCACGGCGCTGATTCTGGTGGTGACGGTTACGCTGAAGTTCTATGAAGGAGGATGGGTGACGGTCCTGATGACGGGAGGACTGGTGCTGCTATGCTATCGCGTTCGCCGTCATTATCGGGCGGTGAGCAAAGCGGTGCAGCAACTAGAGGCGGATATACTGCCTGAGATCTATGACGCCGCCGCAAAACACCCTCCTGAGCGCGATCGCCAGGCACCCACTGCGGTGCTGTTGGTCGGTGGCTTTAACGGACTGGGGCTCGCCACGTTGACAGCGATCCCTCGTTTGTTCGCCGGGCAGTTCCGCAATCTGGTTTTCATCGGCGTCGGCGAGGTCGACTCTGCCCTACTCAGGGGCCCAGAAGAAGTACAAGCGCTGGAACAGAGCGTAGCCGACGACTTGCTCGAATATTGCCGGCTCGCTGCTGACCTGGGCTTTCATGCTGAACTGCGCTCTGCGATCGGACCGGACGTCGTGCTTGAGTTGCGACGTCTTGCGCTCGAAGTGGCGTCCGAATTTCCGCATTGCGTGTTCTTTGCCGGGAAGTTGGTCTTCACCGATGGGGCCAACGGCTCTATCAGCCGTTTCCTCCACAATCACACGGCGCTGGATTTGCAGAACTGGCTCCTATTACATGGGTTGAGCATGGTAATCCTGCCGGTGCGCGTTTCTTCGCTTCCGGGATTTTCACCGTCGCGGCCGCGAAGCGCGAGAGAAGATCCCCGCTGCTGTCCGGCTCCGTCAGAATGATGAATAGGGTCCGCCAAGCGCCTCTGCCGGAACCTCAATCGCCGGCCACGCCCCCGCCTTTGCGACGATCGAACGCGCCGCGCAGGTTGCCCGGCGCAATCTCGATGGTACTCACCGCTCCGAGTTCTGGCACGCTCTTGAGTCGATAGCCCATTTGTTTCAAGGCCGCGGTAGTTTCGGCCGGCATGTTCGTTTCAACCAGCAAGATGTCCGGTGCGGCCTGATCGTGAACGCGGGGTTTGGCGACTGCCCGTTCCGGATCGAGATGGAAATCAAGTTCGTCGAGTACCACCTGTACCACCCCACTGATTATAGTCGGTCCGCCGGATGCGCCGGCGGCGAGGATCGGATGGCCGCTCTTCAGCGCGATAACCGGCGACATGCTCGACAGCGGGCGTTTGCCCGCAGCCACTTCATTCGCAGTTGCCTGCACCAGCTTGAACGCATTCGGCACACCGGGCGCGACTGTGAAATCGTCCATCTCATCGTTCAGGATCAATCCCAGCCCCGGGATCATTAGCTTGGCCCCGAAGATCGTATTGATAGTAGTCGTGACAACCACGACGTTGCCGTGGCGATCGACCACACAGAAATTGGAGGTGCCGTGATCGTGAGCGACCGTGATACCTGGGCCACTGGCATGATGCAGAGCTACAGCACGTGACTCCGCGATATGCTTGGCTGACAGCAAGGTCGTCAGCGGCACTTTGACGTATGCGGGGTCGGCGTAATCAGCACGATCGATGAAACCCTGGCGCATGAACTCGACTAACCGAGCGAGATACGGCGGCGAATCGACTCCGAGTCCGCCAACAGGGTTCGACTCCAGCATCGCCAGAATCTCGAGGACTATACCGCCTGATGACGGCGGCGGCATTGAGTAAACCTGGTAGCCGCGATAGCCGGTGCTGATCGGCGCACGCCAAACCGGACGATAGTCCGCAAGATCGCCGAGCGTGAGCAGGCCGCCGCGCTGCTTCATGTAATCGGCTATCTGGCGCGCAACCTTGCCGCGGTAGAACTCCCTCACCGGCTCGTTGCCGAGACTTTCGAGCAGCATGGCCAGCTTGCGATTGTGAGCGATTGCACCCGCTTTCAACGGCGCGCCAGCATCGTCGAAAAAGACCATCCGGAACCCGGTATCAGAAGAAATTTTGCCGGCGGTCAAGCCGATATCGTCTGCCATGTGCGGACTGATTGGAAATCCATCGCGTGCGAGCTTTATCGCCGGACCAGCAAGGGCAGAGAATTTCATCGTGCCGAAGCGGATCAACGCCGCATCGAGTCCGGCAAGCTCACCGGGTACCGCCACCGCGAGTGGCCCACTCCGTGCGAGGTCCTCGTCAGGTTTGCCGTCACGCACGTACATAGTCGCATTCGCCGCCATCGGCGCTCGTTCGCGATAATCGAGGCCATAAAGCCGGTGCGACTTGGCCCAATACATCAGCATGAAGCCGCCACCGCCGATACCGCATGAGCCAGAATTGGTAACGCCGAGCACGAGCGAAGCCGCCACCGCGGCATCAACCGCATTGCCGCCATGCTTAAGGATATCGAGCCCCGCCTGCGCGGCGAGATCACCCTCAGCCGCAACCATTTCGTGGCGCGCGTCGACCGCGGCCGACGGAGCCGGCTGCGCGAGGGTGGCGGCGAGCAGGAGGGCGAGGGAGAACGCATGGATCAGTCCGCGGCGCCGGAACTGTGAGAGGAAACGGGAACCGGACATGACGCTGTACTAACAGGGCGATCGCGCCAAGGGAAGTCATCGGCACAGGCTTAGGGGACGCGCCGCTTAAGGCCAGCCGGCGCCGGCGACTCCGGTTAACCGGACAAAGAATTCCGCGTCTGTGCGAGGTGTGAGATGAGTAATCGCCGCGACGCTGGTGTTAGTCTAAAGCGCCGGCGGCGCGCAGTTTGGCGACATCCTCCTCGCTATAACCGAGCAGACCGATCAAAACGTCGTCATTATGTTGCCCTATGGTCGGTGCCGCGGAGCGGACTGCGGTCTCTGTGCGGCTCATTTTCCATGGGACGCCGGCGTGCTGGCGTGTTCCGACCTCCGGATGGTTGCGGTAGACGAAATAATCCCGAGCCTTCAGATGCGCGTCTTCTTCCGAGAGATATTTGTTATCGGCAACCACGGCGGCGGCAACCCCAGCATGTTGCAGCATCTCCGCCACCTCTTGCGCGCGCCGGTTCGAAGTCCACTGGGCGATAATCGCGTCCAGTTCGTCCTCATTCCTCTTGCGTGCTGCGAATGTAACAAATTTCACGTCGGCGGCCAGTTCCGGCCGTCCCATGCTGAGTGCAAGTCTACCCCAGTCGATATCGTCGGCGCAGGCTATCGCGACGAACTGGTCGATCTTATTCCCGGCGATCCGCTCGGGCCGATCCACGCATCGATACACTCCATGTGGCGCCATCTGCGCATCGGAGTTGCCGATGCGTTCGGGCTCATGTGCGTTGAACGTATATTCGAGAATCCCTTCCGGGAGCAACGCCATCGCACACTCCCATTGGCTCATGTCGATATATTGGCCCTCGCCGGTCTTGGCACGATGATAGAGTGCGGCCAACACTGCAAAGGCGCCGTGCACACCGGCATTGGGGTCCGCATAACTGAAACCGCTATGCATCGGCGGCCATCCCTTGTACCCGGTTAGCGCCGACAATCCGGAGAGTGGGACCTGGGCTGGGCCGTACGCGACATAATCGCGATAGGGTCCCGTGTCGCCGTAGCCGGAGAGCGACATCACGATGACATCCCGCTTGATCCGCTTGAGCGCGTCGTAGCCAAAGCCCATCCGCTCCATCACGCCGTGCGCGAAATTATTGATGACAACGTCGCTGTGACCGACCAGCCGGCGGGCGATTTCATGCGCCGCAGTGTTTCTGAAGTTCAGCGTGATCGACCGCTTGCCCTGATTGTACTGATTGAAGTATCCGGAACGGTTGAGGCCGCCCGGCTTGCCCTCCGGCCATGGCGGCAGCACACGCGTGATACAGGGCCGGTTGGTGGTTTCGATCCGGATTACATCCGCACCGAGATGTGCCAGTTGCAGGGTACAATAGGGACCGGCCCATACCCAAGTGAAATCTGCAATCCGTACCCCGTCGAGTGGAGCTTTGGCCATTAGATCACGCCCGTCCGCTTGAGTTCAGTGATTCGGGCTGCATCAAGGCCGAGGCGCTCGCCGAAAATTTGGTCGTTATGCTGGCCCAGGGTTGGCGCCGGCATGCGAATCTCCCATGGAGTCGCCTGGTATTTAAGTGGCGCGCCCGGATAGGTTTGTGTGCCTGCCACGGGATGTGGAATCTCGACGAAAAAACCGCGCGCCTTGAGATGTTCCGAGTTGAGCAAGTCCCCCATCGTTGATACAGGGGCGAAAGGCACCCGCTTCTCCTGCACCTTCTTATAAAGCTCGAGCACAGTATGCTGTGAACAATAGTCTTCGAGAAAAAGTTTGAGCGCCTCCCAGTTGTCAGCCCGTTTTATCCGGTCCGCGAAAATTTCCTCGGATGCCCATTCCGGATTCCCCATCACTTCGACGAACGCGCGCCACTGATGCTCTTCGACGCAGCAGAGATAAATCCAGCCGTCCTTGCATTGCATTGATTCGATCGGCTGGATTGGCTTGCGGCCCAGCCGCGTCGCAACCAGGCCCATATACGGCCAATATTCGAATGTCAGCTCGAGTTGCGAGACGATCGATTCCTGCACCGAAACGTCGACATGCTGCCCCTCGCCGTCGCGCAATTGCGCGATTACGGCACCCATTGTCGCAACTGCGCCATGAACACCTCCCTGGAATCCGGCTTGACTGCCGAAAGTCTTCAGCGGGGGCATTTCGGGGTAGTCAGGGCCGGCGCCGTTGAGCACACAGACACCACCGGCGCTCCAAACCGTCAGCTCTTCAGCGCGCCACTTGCGATTCGGTCCGGACATGCCATAGGGCGTGATCGAAGTCATCACGAGGCGCGGATTTATCACTCGCATCCGCTCGTAACTGAGCCCGACACGGTCCATTTCTGGTGGCCAAACGTTGTGAATCAGCACGTCGGCCTGGTCCACGAGGCGCTCAAGGAGCAGCATGCCATCGGGCTTCGTGATATCGATGGTAACGCCGTATTTATTTGCGTTCAGGTACAGGAAGAGTCCGCTTTTTTCTGGATGAGGAGAATGACCCGGAAACGGCCCGCGCGTTCTTGCCTTATCACCGTTACCGGGCCGCTCAACCTTGATCACTTCAGCATCCATATCAGCCATCAGCTTGGCTGCGTATGGCGCCGAGACCAGCTCACCCACTTCGACAATTTTAAGAGCCGATAATGCTTTTTTCACCGACCCAGCATGAGCCGCCGCTTCGTTGTCGCGGCTCTATCTTTCATGGTTGTATAATGCTCGCTGACTCAGCGCACTCAACACTAACTTAGCTAGCACGCCCGCTCGCCGCGGCTCCAGCGTCAATGCCTTGCGCCATCCAGCCGCGGCTCTTGAATAGCTGCCTTGAAGCGCATTTATTCATCGTCATGACCTCTCTCGAAACTCGGCAAGGGAGAAAGCGATGCCGCGGTTAAACAAAGTCATCGAATTGCTGGAACGGGGGCAAGTCGTGTTCGGTGGAGCGGTCGTGACACCGGGCGAGATCGAAAACACGATGGCCTTCGCTGATTTGGGTTATGATTTTATCATTTTCGAGATGGAACACCTGGGATTCGACTTTCCGAATCTCCGCCTCTCATTGCAGTTTCTGTTGAATCGCAGGCGTATCGCCAACGGTGGCAGCCTGCAGCCCGATGTCATGCCATTTGTGCGAGTGCCACCCAACGCGCGCGAATTGAACCAGTGGGTCATCAAGCAAACTCTCGACACGGGTGTATACGGTTTGATCCTGCCCCATCTCGACACCGTCGAGCAGGCACGGGCGGCCGTGATTGCATGTCGCTATCCGCAAGCTGCCGGAGCCGCGGACTATGAGCCGATGGGGCAGCGGGGATGGGCACCGCTGGTCGCACCCCGTTATTGGGGACTGAACGGACGAGAGTACACGGAACTTGCAGACTTGTGGCCGCTCGATTCGCGCGGCGAGATGTTTTTCATGCCGTTGATCGAAGGCGTGGAAGGCGTCCGCAACCTGCCCGGTATTCTCAAGGAAGTCAAAGGGATCAGTGCAATTTGGGCAGGATCCGGCGATCTGGCGATGGAGTTAGGCGCGCCGGCGAACATGAGCGATCCAAGGGTGGAGGAAGGCTACCAACAGATTCTGAAGGCGTGCAAGCAGTACCGCGTCCCATGCGCATGTATCGCGTTCCGGCCCGAAGACGTCGAGAAGAGACTCGAGCAGGGCTTTCGCATCATTATTACAATTCCGACTTTAGTCGACAGGGCATTCGAAGCAGGCAAAAAACTATCCGGCCGGTAATGGCAAACCAGCATATGGTAACGCTCGCGAGGTTTAGGATTATGGCTTCGAGGAGTAGCCAGAGAAAACACCTACCAACTGCCGGGGCGGAAGCGGGTTCGCTAGCGTCATACCGCAAGGTGGCTGCTCGAATGGCAACGTTGTGCTGCGGGTTAGAGAACTTACCGCGACGTGCCAAAAGGTCCGGTCGGGAACAGGCGGGAAAGATGCCGCCGCTCTATGCGAACGTTAGTCGATCGAGATCTTGCTGGCTTAGCGATCAATAGACAGGGCTCGTCAGCGGGGAAGGCACACAATACCCCAGCGTCTTTCAAAGCTCGGGTCCTGTCCACATTGTTGCGTCTGGAGCGGGGTCTTCACGGTACACCGCCAGCTTAAAGACCGATTGCGTGAGCTCGGTGAGCCTTTTGTTGGTCGTCGAGTCGGGAGGTTCGTTGCGCTCAACGACTATGCCAAACCTGATGTGTGCGTGCCCACAGTAGTCCTCCCGCGCATCTTCAAGTCCGATCCCAACACTCCGAATCTGCTCAGCAGTGAGTACGGCTAGGCCGGTATACCTTTTGTTCTCACCACCGCCGGCAGCTATTTCTCGACCCTTCGCTTTGCAGAAATCTGACCCCATATGCGTCTGCCGGATGACCGAAAGCCGATCGGTACCGGGCGCCGGACGGAATGCTCGATGGGTGTATTTCTGCTTCTTTTTGTCAAAATGATAAGGGAAAATGACCGCCCGTACTATCTTCTCAGAAGGAGCAATCTCGGCCGGTAAATCACACATCTACGCCTATTGATGTAGTTGCTGGGGTTGCAGGCGAGGGAGGAAACAGGCTCGAAGAGATGAGGACACCGATTTGCGCCGTGACTTCGCTTGCCGATCCATCCCAAAAGAACGATGTACCCCCACGTCGGTCCATGAAGAAGCTGCACCTCGTCTCGCCGATTTCAAGCTGTGCAGTGCCGAAGTCTGATTGCCACTCCAACGAAACCGTTCCATTTGGGTTCGGGGCAATATCGCTGGGTGCGGGCGCAAACATGAGAACTTGATCGACAGCCGCAACCGCATTTCTCATAGTTGGTTTCTGAATCGGGATTGCGCCGTACCCATCCCAGTTCTCTTCCAAAATTGCAAGCCGCTGGATCTCAGCTCTTGCTTCATTCATTTCAAAAAAAGCCAAATGCGGACCGTGGTATCCCGGTTGCCCCACTTGAAGTGGAACAACCGGCTGATATCGCTCGTAAAGGAGGGAGAGCGTTGGAGTCAGTTCCTGCTCACGAAGTGTTGTTAGCATACGCGCTCGTGTCACTGCTCCAGTTGCATTAAATGATGAATGGGCTTGGTAATGCCTATGAAAATGTCGTGGAGCACGGAATGTGCTCGGTCAAAGGACTCCAGTACCTTTGCAAGCTCAGCGGCAATCGGTTCAATTGTGGAAAACGTCATGTCGAGAAGGATAGTGGTGACGCCATTCACAACGGCCTCGCCAGTGCTGATCCTCAGCGCTCCGTGTTCACTCGGAACCGTGACTATAAGAAAGGGCTTTGGGGATTTGCCGCCCTGAAGATGTTGGATAAGCACATCGGGCAATGTCAGCTTAATCTTAAGGACATCGGACAAGAATTCGCCAACCTGTCGACCCTCGGTTAGGTCGGGTCGAAACCCATCGAGGTATCGCAAACTGACCGGATTAAATGGCAAGTCCCGTTCATTCGGCTCTCGCGTCTGGAGCAGCACCTCAACCCCGTGCTCTACAGACGGTCGAAAGTGCTTCCAGGATCGGTATGGTGGCGTAGCATGAGCCGAGAACAATCCGGCCCCCACTTGGTACAGGATATTCGTCAGGTTCTCCGTATCGCTTCTGTAGCGACATATGGCTTGACCCTGAAGAACCGGCAATCCAGTAGGGATCATTCTCTCCATTCGCTGGAAACCGAGCTTATAGATTTCGCCACCCAGACGGTGCAGAAAATTGTCAATCTGCACTGTCCCGAGGAAGAGAGGTGGAAGAGCCACACCTTGTTGCCCTGCAGGTTGGATCGCAGGCAAAGACGTCTGCCAGCGCAGCTCCGCTATTATCTCCAGTAAGGGAGCGTTTTTGAACGTTTCGTCCATTGGCTCAACGTATCAGTGGATCTTCGATCCACCACCAGCGCTATATAAGTAGCACTAAACACGTTTGCAAGAATAGTGAGGGATCGTGTGGTTCGGATTGGGTCCACAGCAATACTTGACTCTTGCCAAGACTTCCCCTCAACAGCAAGAACTCCCACGTCTTCAAGGCCCCCGGGGGCGTTTGACTGCTTGCTGTTTTGGGGGCGCGCCGCCTCAACTTTAACGTTTTCGAATGGCACTTCCCACAGCTTTGTTCGTGCGCTTCCACACCCCCTCGGCCCCTTCGATGCGGCTCTCGTCCGGTAGTGTCTCGAATTACCAACTGCCGGGGCGGAAGCGGGTTCGACGTTCACCCCTGAGCGATTCACTCTCATCGCTGGCTTCCAGTTCCATCCGCGGGCGACGGCTGTTCACTGCCGTATACGCGTATTCCTGGTGGTTCGAGTAGCTAGCATAGAAGGCGAGCGCGCCCGCGATCGCGGAGTCGCCGTGGCGCCGATTACCGTCGTCGCCGCGAGTGCGGTGC
>Ga0073928_10006394_pt1 | contig 15885 bp, 10 predicted proteins | sample PaiPotPPA55metaG_FD_76969 | JGI IMG/M metagenome (GOLD analysis project Ga0073928, IMG submission 76969) | Iron sulfur acid spring bacterial and archeal communities from Banff, Canada, to study Microbial Dark Matter (Phase II) - Paint Pots PPA... ... | reverse complement strand
GCCCCGAGCGCGGTGCGCAGTTGGCGGCGCGAGGGGATGCCCAGCTTGGCGAAGATGTTCCCCAGGTGGTACTCGACCGTCTTCGCGCTGACGAACAGCACGCGGGCGATCTGCTGGTTCGTCTTGCCTTCGGCGGCGAGCTCGGCGATGCGGTGCTCCTGGGACGTCAGCGCGGCCAGCGAACGGTCGGCGGGCTCGGCCCCCGGCTCCTCCCCGTCGGCCGCGGCGACCAGGCTCCGGACGCCGGAGTCCGTCAGTTGTCTGAGACACCGTTGCGCGAACGGCTGTGCGCCGAGATCGACGTAGCGTTCGTGCGCGGATCGCAGCCATCTGATGGCCGACCTGCGGCGCCGTACGGTGAGCAGCAGTCTGCCGAAGTCGTGTTCGAGCTCGGCGAGGCTGAACGGCGAGTCCGCCTCGGACGGGTGCTCCACCGCCCGGGTCAGCAGGTCGATCGCCACGGCCGGGTCGCCCTCGGCCGCGGCGAACCGGGCCTCGAGCCTGGCCATGACCGCCGCCGGGAGGGACTCCGGGTCGACGGAGGTGACGAGCGCGGTGAGGACCTCGCGCGCCGCGGCGAGCCGGCCGACCTCGATCAGCGCCTCGGCGTACAGCGGACGCCACCACAGCTGGCACTGCGCGAACAGCGCTGGCTGGGCGGTCACCGGGGCGAGCGCCGTGAGGATCCGGCCCGGATCCCCGTGCGCCTGGGCCAGGTGCGCCGCGGCCAGCGCGGGGAAGACCCCGTAGCGGGCCGCACCCGCCGTGCGCTGGAGCCTGGCTACCGATTCCGACCGGCGGGCGGCCGCGCTCCACTCGCCGCGCAGGGCACTGATGGACGCGGCGAGCGCGGCCCCCGGGATGATGGCGCGCTGGTCGTTGCGGGCCCTGGCGATGCGGATCCCCTCGTGGGCCTCGTGCAGCGCCGCCCGCCAGTCGCCGAGCTGGAACAGGGCGTAGCCCAGGAAGGCGTAGGTCAGCGGCAGGACCGGCTCGACCGGGCCGTCGTGCGAGCGCAGGACGCGCCGCAGGTCGCTCATGGCCTCGGTCGGCCTGCCGCTCTGCACCTGCCAGGTGCCGTGCGCCCACCAGAGGATGCCGTGTCCTGGTCGGTCGGCCCGCGTCGCGGCGAGTTCGGGGGCGAGCGACTCGAGCCGGCGCAGCGAGGCCTGCGCGGAGCCGCGCATCCTGCCGTGCGCGTCCGCCGCGAAGTACACCGACCATTCCCTGGACTCCTGGGGCAGCGCGTCCTGCGCGAGCACGGACAGCGCCACCCGCTCCTCGGCCTCGAGGTCCCCGGTCTCCGCGTACAGCGCCGCGGCGGCGAGCTCCACCGCGGCGCGCACCGGCACCGGCCGGTCCCCGGCGAGCACCCTGGCCTGATCGAACAGCGATTGCGCGGCTTCGAAGCGGGCCTCGCTCGCGGCGAGCCGCCCGAGGAACAGGTTGCGCTGCACGCTCGGCTCGAGCAGGGCGAGCCGCTTGCTCAGCGCCGCCGCCCACTCGGCGGTGGGCGCCTGCCCGCCCCACTCGGCGGCCTTGAGCAGCCGGCGCTCCCGGTCCTGCCGGTCCACCGAGACGTCGGTGGACCAGAGCAGCAGCATGCCTGCCCGCTCCAGGTCGCCCGCCGAGTGATAGCGGGTCGCCTCGTCCTCGAGCCGCGCGGCGAGCTCGGGATCGCGCCGACTGGCGCCGAGCATCAGGTGCCGGAATCCGTGCACGCCGCTGATCTGCTCGGCCGCGGCCCGGTGCATCCCGCGGCGCAACGGCACGGGCAGGGTCCAGTACACGACGTCGCGCAGGGCCGGGGAGGTGATGCCGACCGGTTCGGCCAGCGCGTGCGGGAACCACTCGACGAATCCGGCCTCGATGAGGTTGTCGAGCGCGGTGCTGGGATCGGCCACGTCCGCGAGCACGGCGAGGATCGGCAGCGGCGTCTCCTGGTTGACCACGGCCATCGCCGCGAGCAGCCGCAGGCTCGGCTCGGGCAGTTCGTCGAGCGTGCGCACGATCGCCTGGTGCAGCGCCTCCTTGCGCAGCTCGTTCGGCGCCGCGGGCACGGTGATCGGGCGCGCGGCGCCGTTCCGGTCCACCGGCTCCAGAGCCTCGACCAACCGCCCCGGCGCAGCCGTCCGTGCCATCGACATGGTTCCCGCCTTGTATGAGTAGCCCTCAATGGTGGATTCGTCGCGTGACGCCGGGTCCTGACGCAAGGGGAGATCGCCGGTTTGCAATGTGCTGATGACGGTTGAACCTAGGTTACTTCGACGAATGCGGTGTACAACAACCGTTGCCCCTATCGGTATATATCAGAGGACGCAGAAACACGAGACGTACGAGGAGGTGGAAGGATGTCGTGAAAGCCTGTTGTGTACTGTTTTCGCGATGGTTTGCGGGCGGAATCAGATCATTCCTTCACGGATGGCGAACGCGACCGCATGAGTACGGTTACGCAGCTGGTATCGAACCGTGACATCATGCAGCACGCTGGTCACGGTGCGTCGAGAGTAGGCGAGTTCCGCCGCGATCTCGTCGTTGCCGAAGCCGTCGGCCGCCAGGCGCAGCACCCGCCGTTCGCGGTCGGAGAGCCCGCCCAGGGTCAGTCCCTGCGGGCGCAGCACGTGCTGCTGGAGCCGGCCCACCTGCTTGAGCAGGCGGGTCAGCAGATCGGCGGGCAGCGCGGCGTCGCCCGCGGCGGCCTTGACCACCGCCTTGGCGAGCCAGGTGGCCGTGGCCTCCCACCGCCACAGCACCGAGCAGGCGCCCGATTCGACGACGCGCAGCAGGTCGTCGTCGGACAGGGCGGACACGACGAGGACCACCTGGGCCCCGACCTGCGCGCGCACCGCCCTGATCTGCTCGAGGGAGGTTTCCGTCAGTGTGTCGAGCGCGAAGACGACGACCTGCGCCGCGCCGCCGAGTTGTGGGTCGACGAGTTCGATCTCGGTGCGCTGGCGCAGTTCGGTCGCCAGCCCCACGCGGGTGATGGGGTCGTCGGCGTAGATCGACACGGATATCCGGCCTTGCAAGGCAACCTCCAGGGTGTGAAGGTCGACGCGGTGGTGGCGCGTCGACCGCGACTGCTCGATCCCGCGCGATGTAGAAGCCGAATTCGCCAGGTTGCGCGCGCGTATCGTCCTTCTCAAATGAGCATCTCCCGCCTACGGCTGTCGACTAGGGACACCCCTAGGCGGTGCCTAATGCTGCCGCCGTGTTTGCTGTGACGTGCGGTTATTCCGCGACTGATCGATTGCTCGGCCATGGAAAACCCCCGGATGTCCGCACTGCCGCCATGGCTGCCCGTTTCGCTGCCCGATTGCGCAGGCGGCCGGCCGGCCGCGCTGCCAGTCTGGTCGCGCGCAGGGCAGCCTGCCGCGTCGTGAGCCGTGCCCGGAACCAGGTCTCGCCTGGGCGTCCGGGCGCGGACGCGGCGAATCAGTACCGCGATGCTCGCGGAACGAGGAAGGGACCTGACCGATGGGAGTCTCCGTCGTCTTGGAGGGCGGCAGCGACGCGCTCGAGGTCGTGCCCGGCCAGGAGGCCGTGCAGGTCCTGCGCGTGGAGAACACCGGCATGGTCGTCGACCGGATCCTGGTCGACGTCCTCGGCGATGCGGCGGAGTGGACGCACATCGAGCCGGCTCAGGTCAATCTTCTGCCCGGCGCGGTCGAACGCGTCGAGGTCGCGTTCCGTCCGCCGCGGGTGGCCTCGCTGGCCCCGGGGGAGGTGCCGTACGCCCTGCGGGTGATGTCGACCGAGGACCCCGAGGGCTCGAGGATCGACGAGGGCATGATCCAGGTCGGGGAGTTCGGCGACCTCGGCGGGCGGCTGGTGCCGAGGAGCGCGACGGGGCGGCGGTCCGCGCGGTTCAGGCTGGTGGTGGAGAACCACGGCAACCGGCCCGAGGACATCAGGGTCGAGACCCTCGACCCGGAGAACAAGCTGGGCTTCAAGACGCGGCCCTCGGCATTCGTCGCGAAGCCGGGCACGGCCACCTTCGTGCGGCTCAAGACCGTGCCGCGCAAGACCTTCTTCCGGGGCACCAACCGCACCCTGCCGTTCGAGGTCTCCGCGATGCCGGAGCGGGGCGAGGCGGCCAGGGCCGAGGGCGTCATGCTGGAGAAGCAGACGCTGCCCGAATGGATGCTGCCGACGCTCGGCGTCCTGGCAGTGCTCTGCGGCCTGCTGCTCGTGCTCTGGTTCACGGTGCTGCGGCCGGTCGTGCACTCGGCCGCGACCGCGGAGAGCAACGCGTCGAGCGCGGCGGCGCAGGCGCAGCACGCGGCGGGTTCCGCGCAGTCGGCCGCGAAGAACGCGGCGAGCAGCGCCAAGGTGGGTGCGGCGCCCACCGCGTTGACCGTCAAGCTGGCCTCGACGGCAGTCCTGACCGGGTCCAGCGACCTGGCCACCGCCACCGGCACCAGCGCCACCGGTGCCAGCGCGACCACCCAGCTCGTGTGGACCTCCACGAACCCGGCCGTCGCCGTGGTCTCGCAGAAGGGCGTGGTGACGGCGGTCAGCCCGGGCACCGCGACCATCACGGCGACGAGCGCGGGCGGCTCGTCCTCGTCGTCCACGGCCACGGCCACGGTCTCGTCCACGGCCGCCGCCGATCCGCCGGCCAGCGCGGATTCGGTGACCAGCGCCTCCCCGACGGCCGGCTCCCCGTCGCCCACCGCCACGACGGCCACGCCGGGCACGAACCTGTCGGTCGTGTCCGGGTCCGTGACCATCGACGTGGTCGGCCCGGTGTCCGTCTCCACCGTCGCGCTGCCCCAGGGGGTGCTCGGCAAGACCTACTCCGAATCCCTCGGCGGAGCCGGCGGCACCGGCGCGTTCAGCTGGTCGGTCAGCCAGGGTTCGCTGCCGCCCGGCTTCACCCTGTCGCCCGACGGCGTGCTGAGCGGCACCCCGACCACGGTGGGGACGACCACGTTCAAGGTCCAGCTGGCGAACTCGGGGCCGCCCGCCCAGTTCGCCGCCAAGACGTTCACCCTCGCGATCGTCGACGCCCCGGCCGTGGACACCTCCTCGCTGCCGGGCGCGACCGTCGGCGGCCTGTACACGCAGACGCTCACGGCGGTCTACGGCACCGCGCCCTACACCTGGTCGCTCGTGCCGGGCCAGGGCGTGCTGCCGAACGGGATGGTCCTCGACTCGACGACCGGGGTGATCAGCGGAACGCCGACCACGACGGGCGTGTACGCGTTCAGCGTCCAGGTCACCGACTCGGCGAAGCCGAAGCAGTCGGCCACCCAGCAGCTGTCCATCTCCGTCGCCGACCAGCTGACCATCGGCACTCCGGCGAAACTGCCGATCGAGGGGGTGAAGAACAGCCCGTACTCGCTGACGATGAACGCCTTCGGCGGAACCCAGCCGTATACGTGGTCTGTCTCCTCGGGCAGCCTGCCGCTCGGGCTGACGCTCAACTCGGTGTCGGGCGTGATCAGCGGAACCCCGACCGTATCGGGCTCCTACCCGCTCACCATCCAGGTGGTCAGCCCGGGTCCGCCCGCGCAGACCGCCGCCAAGGCCGTCACGCTGACGGTTGTCAACGCTCCGGCGGTGGCTGTCTCCTCGCTGCCGGGCGGGATCACGAATGCGGTGTACCTGCAGCAGACACTGAAGGGGGCCGCCGGAACCACGCCCTATACCTGGTCGCTCGTGCCGGGCCAAGGTCTGCTCCCCACCGGCTTGAACCTCACCACGAGCAACGGCGTGATCAGCGGGACTCCGCGCGCGGCGGGCACGTTCGCGTTCACCGTCGAGCTCTCGGACTCGACCACGCCCAGCCAGCCGGCCACCCAGCACCTGTCCATCACCATCACCAACCCGCTGAAGGTGACCACGCCCGCGGCCCTGCCGGCGAACGGGATCTTCAACGCGCCGTACTCCGTGGCGCTGAGCGCGACCGGCGGGACGGCGCCGTATACGTGGTCTGTCTCCGCCGGGAGCCTGCCGCCCGGGTTGACCCTCAACGCGGTGTCGGGCGTGATCAGCGGAACCCCGACCGGGACCTCGAGCGTGCCGGTGACGACGCCGTTCACGGTGAGTGTGGGCGATTCGAGCTCGCCCGCACAAGCCGCGACTGAGAAGATCTCGCTGACGGTTGTGACTGCTCCGGCTGTGAAAACCTCCTCGTTGCCGGGTGGGATCACGGGTGCGGCGTACGTGCAGCAGACGCTCGCGGGGTCGTTTGGGACCGCGCCCTATACCTGGTCGATCGTGCCGGGTCAGGGTGTGCTCCCCACCGATCTGAAGCTCGATACGAGCACCGGGGTGATCAGCGGAACTCCGGACGCGGCGGGCACCTTCGGGTTCACCGTCCAGTTGACGGACGCGAGCACGCCGAACTTGACGGCCATCCAGCATTTGTCCATCACTGTTGCCAACCCGTTGAGTATAAGTACCCTGGAACTGCCGGGCGGAGTCATCGGCGCGTCGTACTCGCGGACGCTGAGCGCGACCGGCGGGACGGCGCCGTATACGTGGTCTGTCTCTACCGGGAAGCTGCCCGCCGGCCTGACGCTCAACGCGGCATCCGGTCTGATCAGCGGAACCCCGACCGGGACCTCGAGCACGCCGGTGACGTCGTCGTTCACGGTCAGCGTGGGTGACTCGAGCTCGCCCGGGCAGGTCGCCCCGGAGAGCGTCTCGATAACGGTTGTCGCCGCTCCGACGGTGGCCACGTCCTCGCTGCCGGGCGCGGTCACGAATGCGGTGTACCTGCCCCAGACACTCGCGGGATCTTTTGGAACCACGCCCTATACCTGGTCGCTGGTGCCGGGCGACGGAGTGCTCCCCACCGACCTGACGCTCAACGCCGGGGTGATCAGCGGAACTCCGAGCGCGGCGGGCACGTTCTCCTTCACCGTCAAGCTCACGGACTTGAGCGCGCCGAACCTGACCGCCACCCGGCGGCTGTCCATAACTGTTGCCAACCCCTTGAGTGTCAGTACGCTTGAGCTGCCGGGCGGGGTCGTCAACGCGTCGTACTCGCAGGCGTTGAGCACGATCGGCGGGACGGCGCCGTATACGTGGTCTGTCTCTACCGGGAAGCTGCCCGCCGGTCTGACGCTCAGCCCGAGCAACGGCGTGATCAGCGGGACCCCGAGTGCGGCGGGGACGTCGACGTTCACGGTGAGCGCCGCGGACTCCAGCAATCCGATGCAGACCGCCTCGAGCCAGACGTTGACCCTGGTCGTGGTGAACGCCCTGGTCGACACGACCTCGAGCCTGCCTCCCGCGGCGAGCGGCCAGATCTACACCCCGCTGCAGCTGACCGCGACCGGCGGCTCCCCTCAGTACGCGTGGACGCTGACCGGCACCCTGCCCACGGGCATGAGCCTGTTGTCGAACGGCGAGCTCATCGGAACGCCGAAGCAGACCGGCGTCTTCCCGTTCACGGTGCAGACGACCGACTCCAGTTCGCCGCCGCTGACCACGACCGATTCGCTGAGCCTGACGGTCACCGGATCGCTGCGCGTCGCCACCCAGTCGCTGCCCGATGTGCTGGTGGGGCAGCCGTATTCGCACCCGCTCACGGCGACCGGTGGAACCGGTCCCTACACCTGGTCCCTCGCGACGGGCAGCACCCTGCCGACGGGCCTGAGCCTCGACTCCGTCACCGGAATCATCTCCGGCACGACGCAGGCCGCCACCTCGACCGGCGACGTGACCTTCGTCGTGACGGACACCGGCCCCCCGTCGCAGACGGCGACTCAGCTCCTGGCAGTGGTCGTCGCCCAGCCGCTGGGCTTCTCGGTGCCTCAGACGCCTGATGCGGTCGTCGGAGCCGCCTACGATCTACTCCCGGTCTCGCCGAGCGGCGGCTCCGGTACCTACGTCTGGACGGAGTCCGGAGCACTGCCCGACGGCCTGACCTTCAGCGCCTCGACCGGGGAGATCTCCGGCACGGTGGCGGCCACCGCCGCGCCCGGGACGTATGCGTTCCAGCTCACGCTCAGTGACAAGGCGGGCGGCGTGCCGCCGCAGAGCGACCAGCTCTCCATCACGCTCGTCAAACCGCTGTCGGTGCCTGGCTCGTACAACTGGACCGGCACGATCAACACGCCGTTCCACCAGACGGTTCAACCGGCGGACGGCCAGGCGCCCTACTCCTACGCCTTCGCCTCGACCGACACGGTGCCCTCCTGGCTCTCGATCGACCCGTCCACCGGCGTGGTCTCCGGGACCCCGGATGCGCAGTGCTCGAGCACGACGCCCAGCGGGTCGGCGCCCTCCGAGGAGTTCGTCTGCCCGTCCGCCGCGTACACCGAGGCCGTGACGGTCACCGACAAACTCGGCGAGACCTTCACCAGCACGGTGGGCCTGACCGTGAACACCGCACCGCTGGTCGTGGACTACAACGCGAGCGTCGCCCAGACGACGGGTACTCCGTTCGACTTCTCCGTGGGCAGCCCGAGCGGCGGCTACGGCAGCACCGCGTACCAGTACACGGCCACCGGTCTGCCGTGCTCCGCAGACGGCACGATCTGCGATCAGATCAACTTCGACACCGGAGACGTGACTGGAACGCTCAGCAGCTTCGGCAAGAGCAGCTACACCATCTCGGTGACGGTCACCCAGGCCGATCCGATCGTCGGCAGCGCGAACACCTTCGTGGCCACATATCAGGAGACGATCAACACGGCCTCCGCATCCACCCCGACCACTACCTCCACCCCGACTTCGACCGCCAGCCCGACGGTCGGGTGATCCCTATGACCGGGTCATCACCGAGTACGGCGGCGTCCGAGGCCCCGCTCGACGTGCAGGTGCTCCAGACGGCCGCGTCGCTGGAGAATCTGGCCGTCGCGTCCTACAAGACCGCGGCGGGGCTGCCCTTCGTGCTGCACGGGGGCGGGGAACTGCGGGCCCTGATAGCGCGGAACAGGGCCCACCACACCGCGCACGCGCAGGCCTTCAACCTGAGCGTCCGCAAGGCCGGCGGAGCCCAGCAGCACGCCCCCGACGCGCGGTACGCCGGATCCGTGGGCAGAATCCTGGCCGCGATGAGGGATCCCACCTCACTGGTCGGCCTGCTCACCGAGCTCGAGGACATCATCGCGCAGACCTGCACCCGCTACGCGATCCTGGCCGCGGGCGGCAGCGTGCGCGTGCTGTTCGCGAACGTCGCCCCGGTCGAGGCGCAGCACGGCGCGGAACTACTGATCCTGCGCGCGCTGCTCGACGACGGCCGGTCCGGGATCGGCGGAACCGTAGCGGATGCGCGGGTCCTGCCGGCGGCCGTCGGCACGGCGGGCATCCCGCAGGCCGTCTACCCCACCGCGGACGCGTCCGCGATCAACGAAGGCGCGGTGCGATGAGCGGGCCGCACAGAAGGGCGTTCACGTTGGGCGTCGCGGGGGCCGGGATCGGCCTCGCGCTGGGCGCGTGCGGTAGTTCGGATCCCGCGTCCTCGCCGTACTCCGGGGATCTGCGGACCGTGGCTCTCGCCGTCGCGCTCGAGAACCAGGCGGTGAGCGCGTACCGGGCCGTCGACGCGGCGCTGCGCGGCGGGAAGCTCGGCCCGGCGATCCCCGCGCTCTCCGCGTTCGTCCAGGCCGCGACGGCCCACCACGTCGCGCATGCCGCGACCTGGAACGCGATCCTGCGCAGCGCGCGCAAGCCGGTCGTCACCGGTACCCCGCTCTCGGGCAATGCGCAGTTGATGAACTCGATACAGGCGGCATCGGACGTGAACGAGCTCATGGCCGCGGTGCACGGCATGGAGACGCAGGCGGCGCAGACACACACGGCCGCGGTCGGAAACCTCTCGGAGTCCGGACCGGCCGTGACCGCGGCTGCGACGATCGCGCCGGTGGAGGCCATGCACGCTGCGGCGCTCGGTTACCTGCTCAGCGGAAAGTCCGCGGTGGTCGGCTTCATCGGTACGGGCGGCGCGCTCTCGACCACGGCGCTCACGGCCTGAACGGCCGCTTCTGTCCTGTCGCGGAGCATGGAAGGACGGATACCGGAATGAGCATGCTGCGAGACGTGGATCTCTCGCTCGCGAACTGGTTCGAGCGAATGCTGCCGCCGGGCACCGGTGTCAGGTTCGACGCGCCCTGCGCCGACTGGCAGCAGCGGGGACGCGGTTCCGGCGCCGCGTTCCTCAGCGTGTTCCTCTGCGAGGTCAACCGGGACGGCCGCGAGCTTCCTCCCTCGGGCTGGTCGGAGGTGCGCAACGACGACGGGCGCCTGGTCGGCAGGCAGGCCGCGCCCCGCTACTACCGACTCGGGTACCTGGTCACCGCCTGGGCGGCCGCGGCGGGCGGCGACCAGGACGCGTCCCGGCGGACGATCGAGGAGCACGAGTTGCTGGGCCCGCTCATCGACGCCTGTACGAACACGGACTCACTCGAGGACGACGATCTGACGGGAACGCTGGCTGAGGCCGGGCTCCCGACTTTCGTGCGCTGCGCGATCCACGACCCGGGGAGTTCGGCGGCCCAGGGAATGTGGTCGGGCTTCGGCATCGCACCGCGCGCGCATCTGGTACTCGAAGTGGTCGCGCCCGTCGTACCGCTGCCGGTCACCGACCTCGCGCCGCCGGTCCGGGAGATCGTGCTGGACGCGAGCCAACTGCCCGGCCCAGGCTCGTCGGCCGATCCCGCCGCGGCGATCGGCTCCGCCCCGGCCGGGACCGGCGGCGCCGTACGCCGGTGGGAGCGCAGCACGATCATCGAACGTGCCGCGGGACCCCGGCCGTCCGGACCCGCGACGGGGCCGCGCGGCTGATCCCCGGCCGCCCTCGCTGGAGCGGCAGGGGATCAGGCGGCGATCAGCCCGCGGTCACCGTCTGGTTGGAGGAGATGAACCGCGCGGTACCCGGCTTTTCGACCACCTCGTCGGGTACCGGGCCCGCGGCCGTCGGCGCCATGGCGGGCTCTCCCACCGTGAACATCGCCGGGAACGTCCCGCCCTTGATCAGCAGCGGCTTGCCGCCGTTGGTGGTCTGCCGGGTCAGATTCGGCGGCAGCAGCGTCACCGTCAGCGTGCCCGTGCCGGGAATGGTGAACGGCGGCGCCGTGTAAATCAGCGGCACGCGGAGCACGGGTGGCAGTTCGTCGCCCTGCAGACAGACGGGCATGCCGATGACGATCACGTTCGTGCTGGAGCCCACCAGCGCTACCGGCGCCTCGAGAATCGCCACCACCGCGGGCGCCGGGATGGTCACCTGGATGAAGTCCGCGGTCCTGAGGATGACGTCGCCCATGATCAGTCCTCCGGCTAGAGGTTGTAACCGAAGAGTTCGATCTCGTCGATCGCGACGTTCGACCCGGAACTGCCCGGATAGACGCCCTCGACCACGATCTGCATGCCGCTGATGAGGTCGGCGTGGCCGACGCTGAACGTCTGCCCCTGGGAGGTGTCCTGCGGCGTGATGGTGTCGGACTGGCCGTTCGAGAACACCAGACGCAGTTCGCTGGGCCTGCCGTTCTGGATATAGGCGTTGCTCGCGCCTATGTGCAGGATCATCTGCTTCAGCGTGATGTGGCGGGCGAAGGTGAAGGTCAGCGTCGACTCGTCCGAGCTCGACCAGGGAGCCAGCCAGTACGTGCTGAGATTCTCGTCAGAGGCGTTCAGCGGGGGGAATCCCGGCATTGATTCATTCGCCGTCACGCTGACCGGATGGATCGGCGACTGGCCGATGCCGATGTCGGTGCTCACGTGCGACTTCGCGCTCTCGAACTTGCCGTTGACCGCATTGCGGAACGGCGGATACACGCCGTACAGAATGCCGCCGAACAGGATCACCATGGCGAGGACGAGGCGGGCGGTGCGGAAGATCCTGCGAAGCGCGGGCTTGAGGCCCGGGCCGTGTTTCACGAGTTGCGCGGCGTCCCTACCGTCCTTGCCGTCCTTGCTGTCGGCTGTGGCGCTCGCCGAGCCGATCTTGACGACCTTGGGCCCGTGCCCCGGCAGCAGACGGCGCAACCAGTGCAGGAAGCGGCGCCACCACGACTCCTTGGCCTTCGTCGCGGTGACGAGCGAGGCGCCGCAGCGGCTGCAGAACCTGCGCGTGGGCGGATTGCCCTCGCCGCAGGTGCCGCAGATAAGGTCGCCCGGCTGCAGTCTTCGGCTCGGCGCGGTCTTGGTCACCGCGACCGCCTTGGCCCGCGCGATCTGCGGCGCCAACTCCTGGACTTCGGGCGCCCTGGGCGGTGCGTCGGCGGGGGACGTCGGCCGCTGCGATTGGTCCGACCACGCGGCCGATCCGATCTCGACGGGCGCGACCAGCGCCGCCGCGTCGGTGCGCGCCGGAGAAGGCGGTGCCGGGGGCGGCGGAGGTCCGGGCGCGCGCGCCGGCGGAGGTGGCGGCGGGATGGCGGCACCCGGCCTCGTGGGCGGTGGTGGCGGAACTGCGCCGGGTGGCGGTGGTGGTGGCGGAGCGGCCGCGCTCGGTCCAGGCGGTGGCGGGGGAACCGGGGCGCCCGGCGGCCGGGGTGGTGGCGGTGGCGGAGCGGCGGCACCTGGCCCGGGCGGTGGTGGTGGCGGGGCCGTACCGGGCCGCGGCGGTGGTGGGGGTATCGGGGCACCGGGCCTGGGTGGCGGTGGTGGTGGCGGAACGGCCGCACCCGGCCTGGGCGGTGGCGGGGGAATCGGGGTACCGGGCCTGGGCGGTGGTGGAGGCGGAGCTGCACCCGGCCGGGGTGGTGGCGGCGGAACGGCCGCACCCGGCCTCGGCGGAGGCCCGGGCCGCCCGGGCGCCGGCGGAGCCGACCCCGCGGCACCGCCGGAGCCGGCCTCCGGCCTCGGCCCGGCGATGAGGTTGTTCGTCCCCTGAATCACCCGCTGCAGCAGGCCGACCCGCGGCGCGGCGGTCTCCTGCTCCTGCTGCTGCTCGATCTCCTCGACCAGATCCTGCGCGATCTTCGGGGCCTGCTTCTCCCCGGTCCACTCGAGGAAACTGCCGCAGGAGCCGCAGAACGTGTCCTCGTCCCGGTTCCGCAGCCCGCACTTGCGACAAACGATCATGTCTCGACGACCTCCAGCCTGTGCGCGACGTGCGCGGGTTTCTCCGCGATGACCAGCTCTTCCAGCGCCGCGGCGTCCACCGACGCGTCCCGCGGCACCGTCACCCGGACCGAGAGCCAGGCCACCGCCTCGCCGGGCGGCGCGGTGTTCGGGGCCAGGGACCAGCGGATCCCGCCGCTCTCGGTGAGCTCCACCTCCCCGCCGGTGACCACCTCGATCAGGGCCCTGAGTCCTTCGACGGTGCCCCGCATCCGGTAGAGCCGCACGGAGTTCGCCACGGTGGCCCGCTGCCGCTCCAACGGCCAGTTCTCGTCGAGCACCGCGCCCACCCACCGGCCGAGCCAGCGCACGAAGTCATCGGGCGCGAGCAGCGGATCGGTGTAGGCCGGCAGGCAGTCCAGGGTCGAGATAGGCCCTGCGAGCACCTCGTCGAGGGCCGCGGTCCACTGCATCGCCACCCGGTCCTCCTGGAGCACCGCGGGCAGCAGGCCGCTGATCGGATAAGGCGTGTCGAGACCCGCCACGGCCGCTCTCATCAGTGCGCCTCCACCCTGATCTGGTGCTCGTACGAGAACACCAGGCTGTTCGCGTCGAGATCGATCCTGGCGGCCTCGTTCCCGCGCACGCCGGTGATCGGGTCGGCGGAGAACAGCCGCACGTCCTCGACCATTTCGACACCCTGCACCTGCTGCAGCCGGCCGAAGATCTCGCCGGACTGCACGGCCCGCCCGAACGGCCAGCCCACCCCGTCGGGCCCGCCGCCCGGCAGGGGATTGAGAAAGCGGTAGAGGACGTCGAGCGCGTCCTCGCGCACCCGCTCGATGTTCACCCTGGGCCGGGCGACCAGGCGCGCGACCACGGTCACGCCGCGGTAGAGCGGCGGCTCGAGCACGACCCTCGCGCCCACCACCCGCGCCCGGTCGAGGCCCTCGGCGACCCGCTGCAGCGCCGGCTCGGGCGGTATGAGGTTCTCGAACAGGATCCGGCCCTCGTGCGCGGCCGCGGCCGGCACAATCAGCACCCGCACGGCCCCGGCCTCGGCCGTGTCCCGGCCGGCCGGGACGCAGCGCACCCGGGCGAGCTCCGGCGCCGCCTCCCTGGCCAGGATCTCGTAGTCCTCGGCCGTCACCGCACGGCCGCGGCTGCGCACCAGCAGGGGGCCGCGGGCCTTCGCCTCCTCGAGGCTCTCCCCGTCCACCCCGCCCTGGGCCGGGCGCCGGTTCTCCACGGCGGAGACCGAGGGGACCGAGGACTTGAGCCGGCAGATCGACTCGGCCGGCACGTTCCCGAGCGCGCCGCCCCCGGTCACGTACCCGCGGACGCGCACCTCGGCGCCCTTCTCCGGGGTGGCGCCGTAGCGGCGCAGGCTCCCGTCGGACTCGCGCACCGCGGGCCCGAACTGCACGAGCCCGGACACCGCGTCCAGCGCGAAGTGCCGGTCCTCGGGGCCGCTGCCGGCGAAGTGCTCGACCTCGGTCCACTCCAGCCAGCCCTCCGTCGAACTCGTCTCCACGGTCGGGTGGCCGTACCCGGCGAGCACCGGCGACTTGCGCACGGCGAACTGCTGTCCCGGCACGCCCTCGGACTGCCCGAGCTCCTCGAGTCCTGACGGCTCGGCGTGCACGGCCTCGGCGGTGGCGCCGACCGTGCAGGCGTTGAGACCGTCGACCACGGGCGAGTCCGAGTACGGGGGCTGGCCCTCCTCGGGCAGGGTGATCCGTGCCCTGATCCACCCGGCGCGGTCGCCCCCGATCACGCTCGCCTGGTGCGTGTCCGGCACGTGCAGCACGATCGCGCCCGAGGTGTTCAGGCCCCCGGTCTCGTCGAGCCCCACCTCGCACCGCGCCCAGTCCTCGCCGGTCCACGCCTCCCAGATCAGCGGAGGGTGCTTCGGGTTGACGCCCACGCCCTCGACCCGGCCGCGGAAGCCGAGCCGGATCGCGCAGCCCGGCACCGGGTCGGACAGGCCGAGCAGCAGCGCGTCCCCGACCCGCGGACGCGGCCGGAAGGCGGGGAACGGCAGGCCGTCGGCCAGCATGCGCGAGCGGTCCGCGGTCTCGTCCTGCGGCGTGCCCCCGTCGGTGCGCGGGTCCGGTGAGTCGGCTTCGGCGACGGTCCTGACCTTGTCGAGCGTGCAGGGCACGACGGCCAGGTCCCGCGAGGTGGTGAAGACGACCGACTCGATGGTGGCCGTGCGCAGGGTGCCGATGCGGGTGCCCGCCTCGATCGTCTGCCGGGTGCGGGCCGGACTGGAGAGCCAGAAGGTGATCGGCGCCCGGGCCGGCGTCGGCGGCAGCATGCGCAGCCCGATCAGGTTCAGGAAGCTGATATACAGTCGGTCGGGCAGCTGGTTGAGCCGGTAGAGCAGGTGGTCGGTCATCTGCGCGAAGGTCTCGATCAGGATGACGCCCGGGTCGGAGACGTTGTGGTCGGTCCACTCCGGGCAGCGCCGCTGCACGAAGCGCTTGGCCTCGTCGACGAGGTCCTGGAACCGGCGGTCGTCGAGATCGGGGGCCGGCAGCGGCATCAGTACTCTTCCTCCTCGTTCTCGGGGATGGTGTAGAAGGGGAAGACGAGGTTGCGCGGGCTGTTGGTGCCTGGCACCGTGTAGCGGATGTCGATATAGAGCAGTCCCGGCTGGTCCTCATCGGGATACACGTCCACGTCGACCACGTCGGCGCGCGGTTCCCACTGCTCGATCGCGCGCCTGACCACATCGGCGATCTCGGCCGTCTTCTCGACGCTCGCCCCGTCGAAGACGTAGTCCCGCAGGGTGCTGCCGAACTTCGGCCGCATCGGCCGTTCCCCCGGATAGATCTCCAGGATCAGCCGCATCGCCTGCTCCAGCTTCGCGGTCCCCGAGGCCATGGCGATCTTGCCGGTGGGCTCGAAGGCGAGCGG
>Ga0073928_10006392_pt1 | contig 15886 bp, 10 predicted proteins | sample PaiPotPPA55metaG_FD_76969 | JGI IMG/M metagenome (GOLD analysis project Ga0073928, IMG submission 76969) | Iron sulfur acid spring bacterial and archeal communities from Banff, Canada, to study Microbial Dark Matter (Phase II) - Paint Pots PPA... ... | reverse complement strand
TCTTGTCATGGAACCAGCCCTGTGGATTTCCCAAAATATCCTCGACGATGGCCGGCGCCATCTGCACCTCGTAGAGCCGCGAGTTGCCAGGCGACGCTCGCTCGGCAATCCTCTTGCGAAGTTGCTGGTAGACCAACGTGACCACCAGCGGGGCCGCCATCTGCTTTTCCATTTGCCCGTTCCAGTTTCGCAGCAGTGCTACGGCGGCTTGAACCTCCGCGCCGGCCGGCTTCTTGCGCTCGTAAGCCTCTACAACCTCACGCGCCAGAAAATGCGAAAAGGCGGAATAGACATCCTTCTCTACCGCCACCAACTCCGCCGGCTTCCAACCATCGTGCGCGGTGAGCTGGCTCCGAATCTCCAGCGCGCGAAAGGGCGACGCGAAGTTGCCGTGCACGCGGTACTGATAGTTCTGAGGAAACGGATTCTGGTTGGCCGTGATGACCAAGCCCTGCGGAGGATTGTAGAAAGTCGGCAATTCGTCGAATGGAATGAAACCCTGCCATTCATAATTGCCGGAGCTTCCATCCACCGGAACATCGCCGTCGTAGGTCCTCCGAATCGGCAGCAGGCCGGTCGCGTGATAACCGATGTTTCCGTCCACATCGGCATAAACAAAATTCTGCGCGGGGCCTGGGAACCGCCGGATGGCCGCCGTGAACTCCTGCCAGTTGCGCGCGCGATTCAAATCCAGAAACGGCAACTGGAACGATCCGGGTTCGGCGGCGGTCCAGCGCAGCGCCAAATAACGGCCTTCCTCGGTGGCGCTCACGGGACCGTGCCGCGTCACCCATTGCCGGAATTCGACCGGCCTGGCCCCCTTCACCGCAATGCCCTCGGCTTCTAGACGCGCCTGCTCCAGCTGGCCGCGAAATACGTAACGGCCGCTCGCTGGATCCATTCGCTCGATGTACAGATCTTGTACGTCAAAGCCGAGATTCGTCACCCCCCAAGCGATGCGCTCGTTATGGCCGATGATCACACACGGAACACCCGGCAGTGAAACGCCGATCACATCCAGATCCGGCGCCCGTAAATGCACCTGATACCAGGTGGACGGAATTCCGAATTCGAGGTGCGGATCGTTCGCCAGAATCGGCTTGCCGCTGGCGGTGTGTTTCCCAGAAACGGCCCACGCGTTTGACCCCGGTTGGAACTCGAAGCCCGCGCGCGACGAAAACAGGAAATTGACTTTCACCGGATCGCCAGAGGCCAGCATGGCTTGCTTCTGCAGTTCCGTCCGCCAGGTGGTCGTCAGGTTTCGATACATCTGCAGCCCGCAAAGTAGACTGTCCACCACCGTCCACGGCCGCGGATCGTAACCTAGAATCGTAAACTCGAGCGGAAGCCTTCGGCGATGCGTTTCGATGAAGTAGTTAACTCCACGCGAGTAGGCAGCCATTACGGCGCGGTCAGCGGCGGGCAGGGTCCGATACTGTTCCTCGGCTATGTGCCGCATCCTCAGACGGCGCGCCTCGCGATCCAGCTCCAGTGTCGATGGCCCGATCACTTCGGACAGCTCTCCGGCCGCCAGCCGTCGCAGCGCGTCCATCTGCCATAACCGATCCTGCGCCGTCACAAATCCCTGCAGGAAGATCGCGTCTTCCCAGTTCGCAGCTACAATGTGGGGGACTCCCAGCGCGTCTCTTGAGATCGTCGCCCGTGACGAAATCGGCGCCGAAATCTGCCCCGACGTCTTCGGCAGCGGACGATACGCCACCCAGTAAGTCGCGGCCAAAACCAACGCGAGCAAAACCGCTATGCTCAAGTTGATGTACCTGAGGACTCTTCCGTGTGGCACTGGGAAAGTTCTAACGTACCATCATTGGGACACCCGCCGCCCACGCTGACCATGCCCCTGCGGTTCATCATCCTCATCGTCGTATTGCTGTTGAACGGTTTCTTTGCTGCCGCCGAAGTGGCGTTGGTGTCCGTTCGGAAGAGCCGCCTGCGCGCTCTCGCGGCCGAGGGACAAGTGGGCGCTCAGGCCGCGCTCAACCTTCTGGCCAATCCGGCGAGACTGCTCTCGGTCACTCAAGTAGGCGTGACGCTCGCCAGCCTCGGACTCGGTTGGGCCGGCGAAAACAGCGTCTATTCTCTCTTTCTATCGATCTTCCAGCCCTGGATGCCGCCTAAGCTGGATCCCGTGCTTCACGCCGTCAGTTTCGGCCTGGCATTCTTGCTGATCAGTTTCGCGCACGTCGTGCTAGGAGAGGTGGTACCGAAAAACCTGGCCATCGAGAAAGCCGACCGTCTCGCCATCCTGGTAGCTCCCGCGCTTCTGGCTTTCGATCGAATTTCCGCTCCCTTCGTCTACTTCGCGGCACGCTCGGCTGCGGCCATCTCCCGCTGGATCGGACTGCGCGGACTCCATTCCGGAGGCGGACACTCAGCGGAAGAACTGAAGTTCATTGTCAGCTCCAGCCGTCTGGAAGGCCATCTCCATCGCTTCGAGGAGGATGCCATCCAGGCTCTGCTCGAGCTTCCCAATTACTACGTCCGCGAAATCATGGTGCCGCGCAACGCGATTGTCTCGGTGTCGGTGGACGCCGGCCTCGACCAGGTGATGCGGCGGATGCGAGAGAATCAGTACTCCCGCTTGCCCGTCTATGAAGGGTCACCCGAGCACATCATTGGCTACGTTCACTACAAAGACATCATGCGGATTTGGGAAGAGCGCCGAATTGCGGCCGAACGGAATCGCGCCCTGCGTCCATTTCATCTCTCGCGCGTTTTGCGCAAACCGCTGGTGGTGCCTGAAACCAAACCGCTGAATGACCTGATCGACGAGTTTCGCAAAACGCACAAGCACATGGGTATGGTGGTGGACGAATTTGGCACTATCGTCGGCTTGGTGACGCTCGAAGATGCGCTCGAGCAAATTCTCGGCGAGATCGGCGATGAGCACGATGTGAAACGGCCCCGCCAGGCGGCCGAGTCGACAGTTCTGGAAGTGGAAGGCGCCACCACCATCCGCGACCTCGATACGCAATACGGGCTCGAGTTGCCTGGCGATGCAGGCTTCGAAACGCTGGCCGGTTTTCTGCTCTTCCAACTCGGCTATATTCCCAAGCCCGGCGAGTCAGTCGAATATGGAGGCCGCCGCTTCACCATCCTGGACATGGACCACAACCGCATCGCCCGTGTCCGCATCGAGCGCCTGCAGGCCTCGCCTCAGCGAACCGGCGAAAAAACTACCGCCGGTTAATATTCGGCATTATATGCACTTCCTTACTTTCGTACTTTGCAAGGAGCTATTGGAACAACAACGACGATCTTACAGAATCAGGAACGCTCTTTTTGTTTGCCGCTCCGCAGGCGGTACGTGGCGCACGCACTCATGCGTGCCGCGTCGGCTAAGGGCTTCCCCCGATGGCCCTGCTTATCGCGGGACAAGGCCGCCCCGTCCTGGATGCCCGTCGTCAACACTCGTGTGAACGCTTTTATCCTAACGCCTGCTCGAGATCTGCAATGATGTCGTCGACCGCTTCAATACCCACACACAACCGCACCAGCCCGTCATGAATCCCCATCCGCTCACGCTGCTTCGGCGCAACATCCCGATGCGAAGCAATCACCGGATAGAGCACGGTGCTGTGAACGTCGCCCAGCGAAGTGGCGCGGACCACCACTTTCAAGCGATCCATGAAACGGAAAACATCCTCTTTGGTCCCCTTCTTCAATTCGACGGTGACGATGGCGCCGTAAAGTCCGTCGGGCAAGAGCCGGCGGATCACCGCGGCATCCGGATGAGAAGGATCGGCCAGGTAATGCACGCGCTCTATCCCGGGATGCGAGCTGAGCCAAGTCGCGACCCGGCAGGCGTTCGAGCAGTGCCGCTCCATTCGCAGCGCGAAAGTCTTGATGCCGCGCATCGTCAGATAACTTTCGAAAGGACCGAGCGCCGGACCAATCGTGCGGCACAAGCTGCGAATGATCTCACTGTGATCGTGATCGGCGACGATAATGCCGCCAAGAACATCGCCGTGCCCGCCCAGAAATTTAGTGAGGCTATGGACAGCCATATGCGCTCCGTGCTCCAGCGGCCGCAGCAGCAGCGGTGTCGCGAAAGTGTTGTCGACCACCAGCGCGGCTCCGGCGGCTCGCGTCAGTTCGGCGATGCGATCCATGTCCCCGACCCGCAGCAGCGGATTCGAAATCGTCTCCATGAAGACGCATCCGGGTTTCGTATCAGCGATCTTCTGCCGGATCGCGTCGAGGTCGCAAATATCGACGAAATTGATTTCGATTCCCAGCGGCTCCAGCACTTTTGTCAGCAGACTCGTGGTCGCACCATAGAGGGCGCTCGCGGCCACGATCGATTTGCGCCGGTCTGTGAGCGCGGCCAGCAACGCGATGTGGATGGCCGTCATTCCCGACGAGCAGGCCAGCGCACCGTGGCCGTTCTCTAGCGACGTCATCAGCTCTTCGAGCGCGGCATTGGTCGGGTTGTCGTAGCGCGAATAGCAATAACCGGGTTCTTCGCGGCCGAGCACACGGTCGAGTTGGGCGGTGCTTTCGTAGATGTAGCTCGCGGCAGTGTAAACCGGCGTGGTGACAGGAATGAAGGTGTTCGGCGTGTCTGGATTGGGCTTCCGGTCGCCGGAGTGAACGGCTTTGGTTTCAATTTTCATCGCGTTATTTCCTTTTCCAGCGTATTCCTTCCTTGGTGTCCTCGAGAATGATGCCGGCGTCGAGTAGTTGCTGCCGGATCTGATCGGCGCGCGCGAAGTTTCGGCTCTTCTTCGCTTGAGCCCGCTCGGCGATCAGTCCCTCCACCTCGGCATCGGAAATGCCGGCCTGTTTTTGAGAGGGGCGCAGGACATCGAAGATTGCATCGAATTGGCCGAGTAGCTCCAGCGCCGGGCGCGTGTTGCCGGCGCGAAACTCACCAGCATCCATCGCGGTGTTGGCGTCGCGGACAAACTCGAACAGTGCCGCGAGCGCTTCGGCCGTATTCAGATCGTCATCGAGGCCTTCGCCGAACCGGCGCACGGAGGTTTCGGTCCGCTCCAGAATCTTCTCGTTGGAGCCTTCCGGAAATTTCTCCGTCTCGAGACGCAACTTGAAATTCCTCAACCGATCGATGGCCGTGGCCGCAGCTTTCAGCCCATCGAAAGTGAAATTGAGTTTCTTCCGATACGGGACGGACGCTAGCAGGTAGCGCACCACCTCCGGCTCATAGCCCATCTCAAGCAGGTCGCGCAAGGTATAGAAGTTCCCCGCCGACTTAGACATCTTCTGCGCCTCGATGCTGAGAAACTCCGCATGCAGCCAGAAGCGGGCGAATGGTTTCGATGTGAGCGCTTCCGATTGCGCGATCTCATTCTCATGATGCGGGAAGATCAGATCAACCCCGCCGGCGTGTATATCGAGCGTCTCGCCGAGGTACTTCATCGCCATCGCGGAGCATTCGATGTGCCAGCCCGGCCGGCCCGGCCCGATCTCGCTATCCCAGAACGGCTCGCTGTCTTTCGGCGCCTTCCACAGAACGAAGTCGCGAGCATTGGCCTTGTCATATTCATCGACGTCGACACGCGCCCCCGCTCGAATGCCGCTGAAATCGTTGTGCGAGAGCTTGCCGTAGCCTGGGAACTTCGAGATCCGATAGTAGACCGAGCCATCGCTTTGATAGGTGAAGCCACGCGAGCTCAATTCCTGAATGGCGTGCACCATTTCCTTGATATGGTCGGTGGCCTTCACCAGGCGCTCGGGACGCTCCAGACGCAGCGCCGCCATATCATCCAGAAATGCCTGCGTGTATTGTTCGGTGTACTCAGTAAGCGACTTGTGTTCAGCGGCGGCGTTGCGGATGATCTTGTCCTCCACGTCGGTAATATTCATGACGTGATCGAGCTGGTAGCCGCGCGCCCGCAGCCAGCGCCGCAAAATGTCCTCGAATGTGAAGGTGCGGAAATTGCCGATGTGGGCGTAGTGATAGACCGTCGGCCCGCACGTGTACATGCGCACCGTGTTGCCTTGTAGTGGCGCAAAGGGTTCCACCTGTTGCGTCAGAGTATTGTAGAAACGCAAAGCCATCGGCGGGTTAATGTTTCATGGTAACGCAGGCTCAGGCGCCGACCCTAACGCGCCGTAGGTCCGCGTCGCCTGTGACGAAGAACACGCGCGACCCGAGCGTCGTCGTGTGCCTTTTCGGCGGCACGCTCTTCGAGTAATGCCTTTGTTAAACTCGGGCCGCCCCGCGCTATTCCGCGCATGGAGCGCCATTCGGGGCTACTGTGGACTGGGCGCTTCATAATCAGAAGGTACGACCTCCGCTCTTCTATGTCAACTGCAGCTTACGACGGTAAGAACGGTGGCGCCACCTCTTTCAGAACCTCGCGTTGATCCACTTCTCCACGTAATCGGCAAAATTTTCGACGCTATGTGAGTACTGCCCCGGAAACGTCTCGCACGCTGTACACGGCCGGATCCCGTGCGTCGCGCCCTCGATGATCACAAAATCCTTATCCTTGCTGGCTGCCACTTCGTAATGGATCTCGTTGTCGCGGATGAAATAGTGGGCACCCATGGCCGTAATGAGAATCGGCACCGAAATATTGCGAAGCGCGCACGGCGTGGAATTGTTACTCGAGCACCAGTCGATTCCATCCATCGAATCGGTTGCCCGGATTGCGTTGGCGCTCAAAAAAGACCGCAGCGTCAACAGCCGCGTTCCGCTTTCAAATGACGCGTTCTCCTTCTCGGACACGCGGCCGGTGCGCCGCACGCTTTCGACAATCTGCCTGACTATCGTGCCATCGTTCTTGAGCAGTTTCTCGAGATTCACGGTGCTGTGATGAATGCTGAGATCCATCTCCATCAGCCGTGCACCTTCGCCTCTTGGAATCAGAAAGACGTCGTTGTCCGTCCCTTGAAGTTTTGCCGAGGCGATGTCAATCAACCGCTTCATCCGCTCCGCTTGCGCATGAAAGTACCGTTTCTTGAAATCCTCCGAGTAAGTCGACGGCCCCTTCGGATTAAAGCCGTTCTTGGGATTGAAGGGATCCAGGTCAGCATTAATCTTACGAGGATCGGACTCGTTCGTCATGGCAGGATTGAGGCTCCGCAAACCGTTCACCGAATTTCCGGGATGCGCGTCTACGAAAACGATCCCGTCCGCCGGAGGAAGCCCGGCCAGCCTGTTGCTGCATTCCACCAGCTTTTTCGGACCCTGGCAATAAGACGGCCCCTTCTCCGCAACCGCCTGATAAAAGCTCATGGTCGGTCCACCGCCGCTATGACCGAAGAGAATCACCTTCGTGATGCCGGGCTGCTTCCTGAGATACTCTACGCCGGACTTCACATCCAGCGCGATGTCCTCCCACTTCACCGCCGCTTCATTGTTGTCGAACCGCGGGTTCATCGCCAGCACCAGAAATCCGCGCTTGGATAATTCCGTAGCGCCCAGGTGCGCCAGAAAATTAGAAGTCCGGTGCATGATCAGAACTCCGACGTGCGGCGCGGCACCCAATTCCGGCCGGTAAAGGGCGCCCTTCACCGCGGACGGAGTGAACTGCACGTACGTAGGGCCGCTCGCCGGCGGCACCACCGATGACGTCGCGGCCGTCCCAAACGATAAATTGATCGAGAAGAACGGCAGCATCTTGGTTTCCACGCGATCGGCAATATGATTCACATGATTGCCCTCGTAAATCTCGAACGCGTGCGAGACCCCGGCTTGATTCAGCATCTGATCGAACGTCCGGACTGTGCTCGCGATGGGCTCATCCTGGGCCCCTACATCCACCGCGATCGCGTGCAGCTTTCTCAGATTCGGCAGGTACTGATCTATCATCGCCAGCGGCGCGTTGGCCGCCCATTTGGCCACGATCATCGGCTGCAATTGCCCATCCTTCACCGGAAGATCGAAGTACAGCGGCGGCTTCTTCGGATTCGCCGACCAGGCCGCTGCCGATGCGATGGTCGCCTTGGTCCCGAAATCCGCTTGCGCAAGATCGGCGACGTTCTGGATCGCTGCGGCCTTCGCCATCGCCGGGCTCTGCGGATTCAGGTTGGGAATCATGCAACACGGGCTCAGAATGTAAATGCTGGAAAAGACCTCGGGATGTTTCATCCCGATCTTGATCGTCCCGTAGCCTCCCATGGAGTGACCCGCCAGGCCGCGGCTCGCCACTCCCGCGATGGTTCGGTAATGGCTGTCGATATACGCCACCAGTTCTTCGGAAACGAACCGGTCCCAATCGCCCGTGGTAACCGAGGTCGACATGCTGCCCTGATACGCCGTGTAAGCGTTGGGCATCACCAGGATCATCTCGCGCGTCGAGCCGCTGGCGAGCGCTTTATCGGTCACCGCCGGCACATTGATGAAGTGTTGCTTGAGCCCGAACCATCGGTCATCGCTATCGGTATAGCCGTGCAATACGTAGACCACCGGATAGCGGCGAGTGCGCTCGGCGGCATAGCTCGGCGGCAGATAAATCGAGACGTCGCGATCGGGCGAGTCGCCCTCCAGATTTCCTTCGAGCGACTTTCCGTGGACTTTGATGCGTTCCAGCGTCCCGTGCGCCGGTGCAGCTTGGGAATAACCGAGCGCAGCCAGCGCCACACCCACCAGTGTCAGCGTAATTGGCCTCATGGCGCATTATTTTACACCTGCGCGACAATGGAAGACCGATGCCGCCCACTCGCCGAATGTTTATCCAGGCGTCTGGGGCTGCATTAATAAGCCTGCCTCCAGTTCGGGCCGTCGGCGCCACGGAGACCATCCAGACCCCCGTGCTCACCATCGCCTATGAAGACAGCGGCCCTCGGCAGGGTTTCCCGATTATCCTCTCTCACGGCTTCCCCGAGGACGTTCGTGCCTTCGATGAGGTCGCGCCTCCGCTCGTCGAAGCCGGCTGGTCCCCTACCTGCGCGGCTACGGACCTACGCGCTTCCGCGATCCCGCCGCGAGGCGTACAGGCGAGCAAGCGGCGATTGGTCAGGATCTGGTCCTATGTTGACCCAACGTGTAGTGGTCGCGTGCGACTCTATAAGGTTAACCCTCATGCCCTCTCAAAAGAGCCTTTCAGGCAAAGTCCCAAGTGATATGGACCTGGACCCAAAGACGGGCCGAGTGGTTGTGCTGGCCTGAGCCATGGAATCGCCGATCTCCAATTCGACACTGGATGCCTTTCGCGAACATATCGCCGCTGCGAAGGATCCGATAGCGGGCGGAGTGGCCGTCGCGTCCGTTTCTGCTAGTCTCGGCATGGCCCTGCTAGCCCTGACGCTCAAGGTCGCGTCGCGACGAAAGAACTTCTTGGGCGACCGCGCGCGCCTCACTAAGTTGCTGGAGGCGGTGAACAAAGAATCGGCACGCTTGGTGCGATATGCGGACCAGGACGTCGCCGCCTATCAGCAATATCGCGATAGTCTTAAGCGCAAACGAGGCATCGGCGCCGCGCTGCGACGAATTATCCAGCGTCCACTGGAAGCGGCTGGTTCAGCTGCTCGAGGAGTGGATATCTGCGCGGAGGCGGTTACCGTGGCGCCATTATCCGTTGTGTCGGATCTCGGCGCGGCGGCAACGTTGCTGGCGGGAAGTGTGAGGGCAATCTTGCTGACAGTGGACGTTAATCTTCGCCAGCTTCCGGCCGGCAGCAAGCTTCGCCGCAACATTGGAAAGAAACGCCAGGCTTTGGAACGCGGCGCAACGCGGCAAGTGGAGCGGGTTCTAAGGAAAGTCGCGCGTCTGATCCAGCGCGACGGCGAATAAATACTATTCGCGCTGCCAATTCACGACAAAAACGGAAACGTTGCGGTTTCCGTTGCGCAGCACCAGACGCTTCCAGTTATTGGCAGGGCCGGGGGGCTCAAGGACGTTCACTTCGGCAATCCGCTTTGGATCCCAATCGTACACCACGATCTTCCATCCGTTCCAAGCGCCCGGCGGTTGGCCGGCGTCCGATCGGTCCGGATCTTTGGAGTAAACCGCGATGCCGCCATCCACCAATTCGGCCGGCTGAAGGCTGACCTTGACCGGAACTCCCGGTAAGCTTCCGCTGAGGACCCCCGAAGAAGCGCCCGACGGTGTGATCGACAGCACTGCGTTTTTGTGGAGCGATCCGGTCCAGATGAGCCGTCCACCACGCAGTTGCGGCGGACCAGCCAAATGAGCCGGGGCCGTGAGAACGGCGGCGAGAGGCGAGCCATTCGCCAACGGCATCGCTGGGGCTGAAGCGTGGATGTCCGGCAGATCGGGCAAGTCTACCGGCACGATCCGCTCGGTTTCGTTCAGCGCCTGAACCGCCGGCAACTGAAAGGTCTTAACGGGTTTCTCCGCATCGGGCTCGGGCCGTTTTTCAACAACCCGCGGGACCGGTTGTTCGGGTTGGAGCTCCGGAACTGGAGGGGAAGTTTGCGCACCGGTCGGCCGTGACACTGGCACTGGCGCCACTCCGGCGGAAGCAAGCGGGCCTGGGGTTGCGTTCACGCGGCGCTGGGGATTGATGAAGTAAAGAACGGATTCGGACAACGTTGTGATACCGTGCATCAATTTCAACCGTACTTCAATGTTGTCCGAGTGAGGGACAAACAGCACGCTGCCTGTATCCAATCCAGTTCTCGTGATCGGGATCGCGACGGGTCCGCGCTCGCCATCGCGAATTTCGAGTATGGCCCGGGAGGCTGTGCGGACCGCCTTCTGAGCGGGATCCCATTCGATTCGAAGGTTCGCCCCCAAGTCGCTTACGTGTATTGGAACTGTAGGCGACGGCACGGCCCGCGCCCGCACCCATAACCCGCCGGCAGATACGAACAATAGTAAAAGGCTGAGCGCGGTCGCCATATTCCACTGGCTGAGTCGCCAGTGCCTGGGTATTTGCGGTAGAAGAGAACGCAGCCGGTGAAGCGCAGTCACTTGGCCATTCACGGGATTAGGTTTGGCCACGATAGGCGTAATGGGCGCCATCGGTGCGCTAGTTGCGGCGGGCACAATGCGCTGCTCCGTGGGCGACAGCAGGACCTCGTGAGCGCAAACGAAAGAGCGGTCGACTGCCCCCCGAATGAAAAAGCCCGCACGAGCCGGTCCAAATCTCGCGGGCATCACTATCAGAACCAACTGCCACGGTCCTGCAGGCAGACGATCGAGAATCTTGGCCTCGGTCTCCGCCACTGCAAAGCCCTGCCGCGAATGTGATACATAAAGGCCAACCGGCTTAAGCGTGCCCAGTTTGTCACTTGCCAGCGTGGCATCCAAAGATTTCTCGTCGGCTGCCGACAAGATGAATAAGGGCCCGAGCTTGTGCTCGCAATCAATAGGCAGCACTCCTACGATCTCCATCGATCGATCCGTGCGTCTACCGAGCAGTAAGCCGCCGCTCTCCAAACCGGCATGAGACAGCCGGCTGCGACCTTGGGCGGCCTGGTGCCGGATTGTTTCGAGAACAGCCCTCGTACACACAACCTCAGCATCGAGCGGCGCGTACCGCCAAGTCAGGCGGTCCGCAATAGCTAATTGATAGCGAGCGGCAGTTACTTGCATAGCTCCTCGGCACCTCCGGCAGCACGAAGAAGCGCTGTGGTATGTGATGCACCACAATGGAATACGTTACATGCGTCGACCGAACTGGGGATTAATTTCACGCGATTTGAGTTCACTTCAGGAGGCGCGGAGAACAGGCAAGAATCGAACTGGAAGTTACTAAGCCGACTGACCAGCAGTTGCGCGCAACGTACCCAGGTTGTCACAACCATCGTGAATTTACGTTTGTCATTGTGGTTGGAAAAAGCGCCTCGGCTCCACGCTATCTCCTTGATTTCAAGAACTTTTAGGTAGGACGGCGTATCTCCGATTGGTCGTGGGATCGGCAGCCGCGGCTCGTTCGCGGAGCGGTTGGAACTGCGCCCGAAGAATACGGAGGAACTCTTGGCTGGTGGGCGAGGCAGCGGGTGGATTACCTGACATTCCACCTTCAATCCAAGCGCTCACCGCGCGCTCCTCGGCCGTAGGCTCAACCGGCTTCGATCGCAACGCAGTCATAACGGAGCCGACCCAGGCGTACATGAGGCGCATCCGTGGACGCATGCTCGGGCCGCCGTGATCCGCGCCACGTACCAAGTGATACTCGTGCGAGATATCCAAGTCCCAAAGTACGCGGTGCAGGAATTCGGCGCCGTCATGAGCGTTCAGGAAATCTTCATCGCCGGCATCGATATAAATCGCCATGCCAGTTTTGCGAATCAGGCCGGCATTGGTGCGCGCTCGATTCGCGGGATTGTTGGACTCAAAAAGCGCCGAATCGCGAGTTGAACCCACTAGCTGCGCCGGACCACCCGCCATGTGATGCAGCCGGTTGCGAGCGCCGATGTCGGAATCGTGAAAGCCCGGCTCGAGCATGGGCTGCATGGCCGCCGCCACCCCAAACAGATCCGGACGCGCGAATGCCGTTTTGAGGGCGCCATAGCCGCCGATGGAAATTCCTGTGATGGCGGTCGAAAGTCGATCGGCGCCGACGTTGCAGGTCGCCTGCAAGTGCGGGACAAATTCGTCCGCGAGAAAAGAGTCCCATCGAATGCGACCAAGGGGATCTTCCAGGTAGTAACTCATTCCAGGGCTCGGTGTAGCGAGAACCATCGGCGGAAGCAACCCCTCGGACCACCAACTATCGAACAGCGGCTGACAATCAACCAAGTTTTGACGGCTGCCGCCACCGCCCATCAACATCAGGCAAAGCGGGAGCGGCGCCGACTCCTTGTAGCCTGGCGGCGTAATAAGCGCGTAGGGCACCGCTTCCGGAAGATTCTGAGCGGCTAAATCATGCAGCTCGATTTTCGATTGCAAAATGTTCGATTGCGAAATGCCCGATTCCAAAATGTCCGTAGCCTCCAGTAACTCTAGAAAATATTCGCTGGGAACATCCCCAGGGTGAACTGGCAAGTTTCCACGCGCTCCGAAATATCTACCATCCGAAAGTGTCGTGTAACTACCGCTCACACGATGAACACTTCCAGATTTCGACAATAACATTCTCCGGTGCTCAACGTGCATCATCGAGCCGCATTACAGGAGGTGGGAAGCATCATGTTTACCTGGGCAAGAAGGCAACTCGTGTGGGCTGCCATGTTCGGACTTATTGTGGGCGTGCACGCTCAATCGGATCGACGTGGTTCGATTAGCGGTGCAGTCAGCTCATCATCCGGCTCGCCGATGCTGAATGTCACCGTTGTCATCCAAAATTTGGACAACAACGTCAAACAACAGACGGTGACGGACACGTCGGGGAATTATCGTTTCGATAGCGTTGAACCGGGCCGCTATCGGGTCACCGCGAGTTCCAACGGAACATCCGGGACTCCGGCTGACGTTATCACCGTGACACCAGGGAGCGGGACAGTAGTGAGCATCACCGTTGGAGGATCCAACAGACAGAACGCGACCACGAGCCCAGTTACCGCCGTGGAAGAAGCCTCGCCAATTCAGGAACTCAACGGGCCCCGAATCGAGACTAGTTGGAATACGCGAGATATTCAATATCTGCCGTCTACAAACTATTTAGCGCGCAATGGCGCCGAATATGGAGCTTATAACCTTTCGCTGTTGAGCGCCGGGATCTCGTCCAACGGCGGGATCGGGCCGGGACGCGCGCCGGTGGTCGGCGGCCAGCGGCCAACCTCAAATGGCTTCTACCTGGAAGGCATCGACAACAATAATCGCACCGACCCAGGCCAATTGACGTTCGTTTCCAACGAGGGGAACACAGAGTTCGTTTCGTATCAAAACCAGTTCCCACCGGCTTACGGTCATTCGGCCGGCGGCCAGTTCAACATCACGGCCCGGGAGGGCAACAACGAGGTGCACGGCGGGCTCTTCGAGTACTTCCAGAACCGCAATCTCGACGCCGTCGATCAAAGCTTCGCCCGGCAGGGCGTCACAGGCAATCCGCGCTATGATCAGAATCGCTTCGGAGGCAATGTCGGCTTCCCGATCATTCGGGATAAGGTCTTTTTCTTTGGGCGACTTTGAATACATTCCGTTAGGGGTGGCAGGTGCGCCAGCCAGTCCGGTTTTTGCGCCGACCGCAGCCGGGTACGCGACGCTGTCTGGACTCCCTGGAATATCTCGCACCAACCTTGGCGTTTTCCAGAGCTACTTACCGGCGGCCCAGACCGCGACAAGCTTCACTACTGTTAACGGGACACAGATTCCTCTGGGGATCGCTCCTATTTTGAGTCGCACTCACCAGAACCAATACAACGGTGTGGGCTCGATCGATTGGAAAATCGGCCAGAGTGACAGCGTGCAGGCCAGGTATACAATTAACGATCTGCTTGGCAACACCAGCACCGCCATCCTACCAACGTTCATCGAACCTCAGCGTACGCGGTCGATGGTGGCGTCGTTGTCGGAATACCACAATTTCTCAGCGGTGGCGATTAACGAGCTGCGGTTGGGTTATTCTCGCGTGGATGTAAGCACCGGCTCGACCGGTCTAACATTTCCCGGCTTGTCCGCTTTTCCGAATATTACCATCGAACAGGATTTGAATTTGCAGCTGGGCGCGGGACTCACCGGACCCACCTTTGCCGCGATTAACACCTACAGCCTGGCAGACAACTTCCATTGGGTCATAGGCCGGCACACGTTCCTGGCAGGTTTCGACGGGCGGCGCTACCTCGGGCCGATGACTTACGGTGGCCTGGGCGCGGGCAACTTCGAATACAGCAACCTGCAGACGTTCCTCAACAATCTTCCCCCTGATATAGCGGGAGAGCGGGCGGTAGGAAGCCTGACCTACAACGACGATCAGTACAATCTGTACGGCTATTTGAAAAGACGAATGGCGTGTAACTCCAAATTTCCACTTAGATCTCGGCGTTCGATACGAGTGGGCTTCCGTGCCCGGTTCGTTGAAGAACCAGCGGCTGAACTCGATCGCAGACGTTCCGGGTGTTCTCACATTTGGAAAGCCGCATACTCAAAATACAGACTTCGCTCCCACTATTGGTCTCGCGTTTTCGCCCGGCCTCATGAAGGACTCAGTGTTCCGCGCCGGATTCGGTATGAATTATGAGGCCAATTCCTATGGCGAACTGCCGATCTTCGCTCCCGGGTTCACGATGTTGCTTTACACCAACAACCTGGTGGCATCTCCCGGATTCTTTGGCGGGACCTACTTCAATAACCCAACTACCAATATCTTTTCGCCTTCAATCACGCCGCAGCAGGCGCGGGCGCTAACCACCAGCTTTATTCCCACTCAAAAGCTGCCATATACCATGCAATGGAACGCAAGTTGGCAACAATCCATGTTTCGCAGATTTGTCCTGGAAGTTCGCTACCTCGGCGTGCATGCCGTGCATTTACCCACCGAGACCGTTTTGAACGAGACTCCGCGCGTCACGGCCACTCAGAATCTGCCGCTCTACTTCACTGCTCCCTCCCAGGCTCAGTTGAACAGCCTGACCACCACCCTGCCCGGTCTGGAAGCCATCCCAAACAATCCGCTCGCCCCCGCGGGCTTCACCAGTCCGATTACGATGGTTACCCCGCAGGGCAGCTCCATGTATCACGGTTTGGCGGTTCAGGGGACGCAGCGCTTTTCCGGTGGTTTTCAATTTCTCGCCGCCTATACCTGGAGCCACCTCATCGATAACGTCGGCGACCCATACTTCAGTGGTCTCCCAACATACGACACATTCGAGCACAACATCAGCCGTAATTCCTCAGTCTACGATCATCGTCAACGCGGGACGCTTACTGCCCTCTGGGATCTCGGCGCGGTCGGCAAGCAAGGATTCAACTGGGTGCGTGACATTCTTGTGAACATGAACCTCGCGGGCACCTACACGTATGAAACGCCGGCATCCGCCACGCTGCAGAGCGGCTTCGACACGCTCCTCGGCGGAGGCTTCTATCCATCCGGCGTGTTCACCAATCCGA
>Ga0073928_10006389_pt1 | contig 15890 bp, 11 predicted proteins | sample PaiPotPPA55metaG_FD_76969 | JGI IMG/M metagenome (GOLD analysis project Ga0073928, IMG submission 76969) | Iron sulfur acid spring bacterial and archeal communities from Banff, Canada, to study Microbial Dark Matter (Phase II) - Paint Pots PPA... ... | reverse complement strand
GATCGCCCCCATGCGCGCCGGCCCGTTTGCCGTGAAGATCGGCGTTCCGCCGTTGAGCAGCGCGCCCGACGCGGCATCGAGCGCAAACAGGCCGCCGGTTCCCGACGATTCGACCGGCGCCCATACCAACACGACCCCGCCCGACGTTACCGTCGGCGCGGACCGGTTGTATTCGGTCGAGAACGAGCTGAGCCCGAACGCCGTACCCGGATTCCACACGACCGACGGCGTGCAGCCGCTGAAGCCGATCGCGATCATGCCGGGCTGGCCGCTCGCGTAGGCCGTGTTCGCATCGGTGATCGATACGTAGAGCAAACCGGTCGCCGGCGAATACGCCGGATTCGTGATGCTTTGCGCGTCTTCGCTTTCGGGAGCGACGGTGATCGACAACAGCGGCGGATTGGCGAGCGTGGCCGCATCGTAGATCGAGAGTTGACCGCTCTTTCCGCTCGCGGCCTCGAGCTGCTCGGCGCAGCCCACCGGCTCAAACACGACGGGTGTGCCTGAGAAATCCATGTCGTGCGGGGTCGCATAGTTTGGCACGGGCGGCAGGGCGCTCGCGACCACGCCGAGCCCGGAAGAGAGCTTCACGATGTGTTCCGCGTACCCGATTTGCTCATCGGGGGCGCGCGCGAACGGCGCCGATGCGTAGAGATCGGCATTGCCGGAGTCGACGTAGACATAGCCCGACGGGTCGAGCGACGCGCCGCCCCAGCTCCAGATGCCGCCGCCGCTGTATGGTTTTACGGCCGCCGGATCGTAGACGGTGTAGAACGTCTTGGTGATCGTGGCGGTCTGGGCATCGATTGCGACGAGCCGGCCTTCCCACGGTGACTCGTCCGATTGGCCCGCCGTCGCAGCGTAGAGCGTCCCGCTCGCAGAAAGCGTGAGGCCGCCCGAGATCGTGTTGTGGATGGCACCGCTATCAGGCGGGCTCGTCGGCGCAATGTCCAGCGGCGACGGCCACGCTTCCGCCAAACCGTTCAGATCGAGCGCGTGCACGCGATGCCGGCCGTCCGGCAGGTACACGACCGAGCGTTTTCGATCGATCGCGCCCGTTCCGCGGATTCCGAGCGTCTTGCCGTCGTCCTCGTCGGTTCCGGTGCCGAGGCTCGCGGTCCAAAGCCTTGCACCGCTGATGCCATCAAACGCGTAGACCGTCCCGGTGCCCCCACCACCCCAATAGAGGACGGCGGGATGGCCCGCAACGTTCGTCGCAACGACCGGCTGCTCGTGCGAGGTCAGCCCCTCGACCCCGACGTGCTCCCACACCAGATGCAGCGACCCGATCGTCTTGGGAGTGATCGCGCCGTCCGTAACGTAGCCGTCGTGCTGCGCGTCGTTCTGATACATCGGCCAGTCGGTCAGGGCCGGCGTCGGCGCGGGCCCTGACGGAGTGGCCGCTCCTCCCCCTGACGCCGGCGAAGGCAATGCTTTGTCCGTGCTGGCGGCCACGTCGGCGGCAATTGCGCCGATCTGCGCGGGGGTGAGGACGGTGCCTTGCCAGTATGCCGCCTCGTCGAACGTCGCGTCGGCCGGAGCGTAGGCGGTGCCGCCGCCGAACACGACCGGATTGCCCGACGCCACGTACGCTGACGGCAGCGTTGCGGTCGCGCAGCTCGGCGACGACGTGGTTCCGACGCATAGTGTCGCGACGTTCGTGCTCGCGTTGTACGTCAAGGTGACGTTGGCCGGCTGGTTGAGCGGCAGGTCCACTCCCGAAACGGTCGTCTCACCCGACCCATACCCGAGCTTCGCGAAGATGCCGTTGGACGCGCTCTTGCTGACGTCGATGTTCCAGCCGCTGGACGGACTATCGTTTCCCGGATTGCCTGTCGCCGCCAGATGCGCGAAGTCGTTGCCGTTCTGGTGCAGTGACGTGAAGAACGAAATGCTGAACGACCCCGACGCCGGCGAGAAACCGCTCGTCATCGAGCCGCCGGCTCCGTCGGTCGTCTCGGCGTACAAGCTGTTGACGGCCAGCGCCGTCGCCTGGTAAGTGACACCGCTGCTCGAAATCGTTCCGTTGTGGCCCGCGCTCGATGCGTCGAGCAGCGTCGTTCCCGACACCTCGTCCATGTCGTAGCAGAACGAGACTGACCCATAGCCGCGGTATTGCGAACACGTCCCGCGCGTCGGGCTCGGGGTCGGCGCGTGCGTCGCGCCGGTAGCGGTCTCGGCGGCGATCGCGCTGATCTCGCCCGCCGTGAGGACGGTGCCTTGCCAGTACGCCGCCTCATCGAACGATGCGTCAGCCGGAGCGTAGGTCGTGCCGCCGCCGAAGACAATCGGATTCCCCGACGCCACATACGCCGCCGGAAGCGTCGCCGTCACGCAGTTCGGCGATGGCGTGTTTCCCACGCACAGCATCGCGAGGTTCGTGCTCGCGTTGTACGTCAGCGTAATGTTGACGGGTTGGTTGAGCGGCAACGCCGCGCCCGACAACGTCGTCTCCCCCGACCCGTAGCCGAGTTTTGCCAAGACGGCGTTGGACCCGTCGTCTTCGATGACGATGTTCCAGCCGCTGGAAGAGCCGGCGTTGCCGGGATTACCGGTCGCGGCCAAATGCGCGAAGTCGTTGCCGTTCTGGTGCAGCGAGGTGAAGAACGAGATGCTAAAGGATCCGCTGGCCGGCGAGAAACCGCTCGTCATCGAACCGCTCGATCCGTTCGTGATCTCGCCATAGGGGCTGCTGACGGCCAGCCCTGGCGCTTGGTACTCGACGCCGCTGCCCGAAATCGTTCCGTTATGGCCCGCGCTCGATGCGTCGAGCAGTGTCGTTCCGGACGCTTCGTCGAGGTCGTAACAGAACGAGACCGGCCCGTAGCTCGCATACCGGGTGCACATGGTCGACGTCGCCACCGCCTTCGCGGCGGCGCGGCGAACCGACGCCGTATCCGGAGCGGCTCGTTCGGGCAGAACGTTCGAGTTGCGCATTCCGGCGCACGCCGAAAGAGCGACGACGATGAAGCCCCACGCGACGGCTGCGGTCCGCAATTTCATCCTGTTCTCCGACGATGACCAACGCAAGCGCAGCGCGGCGGACGCGAAAACGTCGAGTCCCATATGCAGCGACGAGCCTGTCGCCCTTACGCGCCACCTTCGCCGGCCCCTGGATGAGAACGGGCCGCTCGCCGCACTTTTTTGTCGCCGGCTGGTTATTCGGGCGCGTCGAGGAGAACGCGTGTGACCCGTCCGCCCGCGGTACTTCGGAGGTACCGGCGTTACGTCCGCATGCGGCTGTTGCAGGCGAATCGCGTTGTCGGTGATCGCATGGGGCCGCCGATGGCACAACTCCTGGCACAAGCGAAGCGCAATCGCATCGGGGCACGGAGTGATCCGTGCCCCGACGACGCGCGCTCTCCGTCGGTTCGCTAGGGACGCTCCCACCTCGTACCGTCGGCGAACGTCGCCTCTTGGACTTCGATGTCGGAGGTGCCGTCGAGCTGCGGGCTTACCGCGAAATTGTGGACGATGACCGCGCCTGAGCCGAATGCGCCCTTGTCGATGATGAGGTCGGTCGAGTTTCCGCGCCGCACGGTGAACGAAACGCTTGTCGCCGGCACCTTCGCCGTATTGACGAACGAAATCGAGACGTCGGCGGCGCTCGGGATGGAGAGATCGTTGCCGCTCAAGCCGAGCAGTTGCGACGTCGCGAGGCCATCGGAGTAATGCACGACCTTGATCGGATTGTCGGAATACGCGAGATTGAACGGGGCGCTGTGCTCCGCCGACAACGCGTTGGCTCGCGGAAGGCCGATGGCGCTCACGGCCACGGCGACGGCCAACAGTTTCGGCCCGGAGACATTGAGGCGCGACGTGAAAATACGGTGGAACATTGGGACTCCTTCAGAGGCGAGGGGTGCGAATGCACCGATCCTATGAAGACACCCGTCCCAAAAACGTCCACGAACCTTCCGCTTCCCGATGCGGCGCGGCCCGCACGGCGTTTCAGCGGCCGGTCATGCGCTCCAGCTGGTCGGGATACCGAGCCCCTTGGACCGCGATCTTGGAAGCCGCGGCATCGATTTCACGCAGATCGTCAGGCGTAAGCTCGACCGCGACCGCCCCGAGGTTCTCTTCGAGGCGCTCTCGTTTGCGCGTACCGGGAATCGGAACGATCCATGGCTTCTGCGCGAGCAGCCATGCAAGCGCGAGCTGAGGGGGCGTCGCACCCTTCCGCGCGCCGATTTCGGCGATTAGATCAACGAGCGTTTTATTGGCGCTGCGATTCTCCGCCGTAAAGCGCGGCGCAGCGTTTCGGAAGTCGGAGCGTTCGAACGGCGTCGTCTCATCGATCTTTCCGGTGAGAAAGCCGCGGCCAAGCGGGCTGAAGGGAACGAAGCCGATTCCCAGTTCCTCGCATGTCGGCAAGACGTCGGCTTCGGGAGTTCTCGTCCACAGCGAGTATTCGCTTTGCACGGCGGTGACGGGCTGGATGGCATGCGCGCGCCGAATCGTCTGCGCCCCCGCTTCGGAGAGCCCAAAATGTCTCACCTTACCTTGCGCGATCAGTTCCTTCGCCGCGCCGGCAACCTCTTCGATCGGCACGTCCGGATCGACGCGGTGTTGGTAGAACAGATCGATCACATCGATCCCGAGTCGCTTGAGCGATCCCTCCGCGACCGCTTTGACGTGCTCCGGCCGGCTATCGAGACCAATCTGCTTCCCCGTGTCGGGCTCAAACTTGAATCCGAACTTGGTAGCGATCACCACTTTGTCGCGCACCGGGCCGAGCGCCTCACCGACAAGCTCTTCGTTCGTAAACGGACCGTACGCCTCAGCGGTATCGAAGAACGTGACGCCGCGTTCGACCGCCGAACGAATGAGCGCGATCGCCTCCTGCCGGTCCGGGAACGGAGGGTAGCTGAAGTTCAATCCCATGCAGCCGAGTCCAATGGCTGAGACCTCGAGGTGGCCGTTTCCGAGTTTGCGCTTCGTCATCTTCTGAGTCTCCATCAGTGCAGGGCGCGATTGGGTGCTCCGGATTCGCGTCGGCCGGGCATCCTTTTCTCGGACGACGCCGTTCTAAAGCGTCCGTTCGAGGTGTGAGCGGAACCGAGCGTTGTTAGACGCGAGCTCGGCGAGTTTCTTGATGGTGTTGATGTTCCGAGCCGTCCCGGCGTCGGCCGCCGGAATCTTCAGCTTTGAGCGTGCCATGCCGGCGCCATAGGCCACATAAATCTCTCGCGTACCTAAGCGGATCACCTCGTCTTGTTGGCCTCGGACGTGATCGAGCGCATCCGGCGGCGGTGCGTCATTGAGAAAGATGGCAACGGTTGAATTCGGCGGCGACTTAGGGAATGGATTGGATTTGAGAACGGCTGACATTTCATCGGCCGTGCGGACAGCGACGACGACCGGTTTCCCGGCATACGCTTGCAGCCGTTTCTCGAGCGCGGCCTTGACCTTTGACTCGGGCTGCTTGGCGAAAAACACAACGTTGCCGCTTGCGATGTAGGTTTGAATATCCGTAAATCCTTCACCAGCGCACATCGCCTTCAGCTCAGTCATCGGCAGCTTGCCTGTTCCCCCAACGTTCACGGCGCGCAACAGAGCAATGTATGTCGGCATCCCAGCCTCCCGCTGTAGCAATCGGCGCCAGGCAAAATCCTTTTGCCTGTACCGTTCAGGTGGATGCAGGCGCGCAGGTCTTTCCGACGAGGTCGCCCAGCATGCGATCGATGGCGGCGATTCGTTCGTCCATTCCCGGGATTCGGTAGCGGGCGGCAATCTCGGACATCGACACGTACGCGACGTTCGTGCGGCCGTTCTCTTCCCAAACGAGCAGCTTGAGCGGGAGATCGAGTGCCACGAGCGGCTCGGCAACCATCAGCGGCGTTCCGCCCTTCGGATTTCCGAACACGATCAGCGAGGTCGGCCGCAGCGTGAGGCCCGCGTCCGCCGCGGCTTGCGCCTGATCGATCGTCGCGAAGATGGTATTGCCGGCATCGGCGATCGCCTTCGACAAGCGGGCGATCGTCTCCGCATAGGTGTACCGGCTCTCGTTGGTCGTCACGGTGATGCCGCCTCAGCCCTTACGCGCACCCAGAATGAGACCCGCGACTTCCCGCGGTCGAGAAACGAGCGATGCGTGTGTGATAATCATTTTCGCGATCTCGCGAGAATCCATCGTGGGATCGAAGATCATGTCGTGCCGCTCGTTGCGAGTTGTTCCTTCGATGGCGCCGTTCGGGGCGCCAATACACCCGTTATCGTTCATGATTTCATATCCAGTCGTCAGACTAAGCCGTCCGCAAAAGGACGCGCGCTGGTCAAAATTCGCGGCCATTCCAAGCGGTCCCGGCGAATTTCGGGAATCCGTTCGGCGTTTTCTAGACGGACCGGGCGCGCAGAGCCAACTGCGGCAGGAATCGGGCTCCGGCGACCTCGATCGCGAGCGCGGCCCTGAAAAGGCAAGCAGCGGGGAATATCGAGGCCCACCAGGCGATTGTGAAATTTGACAACGCGTTCGCGAGCGCGTTGCCCCATGACGGCGTCGGCTGTTGAACGCCAAGTCCAAAATAGTAGAGGGTTGCGAGCAAAAAAGAATCCTCACCCAGGTTCGCGAGACCGTCGTCACTACCGTGCTGCCGACACCACTCAAGTCTTTGGTGGTTGCAATTTCCCTTGCAAACTGAGTCGAAAAGAGCAGCGCCGTCGTCGCGTACATCGCCAGTCGGTTTGAAATTGGTACCTGCGGCGATGCAGCGAAGACGAGATGCAATTTGTTCAGATCGGCGCGGACAGTTGGTCCAACAGCGAGGGACAATGGATCGAGCGGTTACGGGCTCAAACTGGCAGCGCCAACGGGAATCGACCGCCCTACCGGCTTCCATATATAATCGGGAAGGATCTCAAGCACTGCGGCGACGAGCAGTTGCATCGTGTGCGTGCCGCGGCCCAACCGCCGGACCGCGTTCGGGCCCGCCGCGGCTCCAGATTAAGACGGGCGTCAGGAGGCCAGGGCCGGCGTTCGGGGCGGGAGCAGATGCCCGAGAGCTTCGGCCGCCGATACCGGCTTGCCGAAAAAGTAGCCTTGCGCATATTTCGTCATACCGCGCAACGTGCGTACCTGCGATTCGGTTTCGACGCCTTCGGCCGTGACTTCGAGGTTCAGGGCACGCGCGAAGTCGACGATGATTTGCGTGATCTTCAGGTTAGCGACGCCGTTTCCCCGGCCACTGATGAAGGAGCGATCGATCTTCAAGCTGTCGATGGGCAGACGGTCCAGGTACTGCAACGACGAGTACCCCGTGCCGAAGTCGTCGACTTCGATGTGGATCTCGCGTTCCCGCAGCTGAGTGAGAAGCGGCACGACCGCCTCCAAATCGCTCGCGAGCGTCGTCTCCGTTATCTCTAGATGCAAGTTCTTACCGCGCAGACTGTGCGCGGCCAGCGTCTCCAGAACCCCCGAAACGTAGTTCGCCTCTTTGAGTTGCACCGGCGAAACGTTCACGCTCATGAAAAGGTCGGGGCGCTGCGGAAACATGTCGAGCCAGCATCGCAGTTGTCGGCACGCGTCGTCAAGCACACGATTACCGATCGGAACAATAAGCCCGCTTTCTTCGGCGAGCGGAATGAACTCGCTGGGCGCGATCATGCCCACAGCGGGATGCGACCACCTGACCAGAGCCTCGAAACCGCGCGTTATACCGGTTAACAGCTCAATCATCGGCTGGTAGTGAACGTAGATTTCCGGCGTCTCAATCGCGCTGTGGAGATCGGTTTCGAGCCGTAGGAGACTTTCCGAGCGTTTCAGGAGCTCCGGCGTGAACAATTCGTAGCCTCCTTTGCCGAGCGACTTCGCGCGGTACATTGCGATGTCGGCATTACGAAGGAGTTCGTCGGCGGTCTGGTCCCAATTTTCGTGCATCGCGATGCCGATGCTGACCGACACGTAGATTTCTCGGCCGGCTATGATGATCGGCGTGGACAACGAATCCAACGCACGCTCTGCAATCGAGGTCAGCATGCCAACGGAAGACGCATCTTGAACCAGAATCGTGAACTCATCGCCGCCGAGCCTTGCGATTAGGTCCTGCTTGCGCAGCGTACCAGCGAGACGCGCGGCCACAGCAACCAGCAACTGATCGCCGCAGAGATGGCCAAGCCCGTCGTTGATGTGCTTGAAGCGATCGATATCGCAAAACAGTACGGCGGGTCGGAACGAACGCTCACGGTCGTTCATCGCCTTAGAAAGTCGGCCGACGAACATCGCGCGGTTTGGGAGGGCGGTCAGGGCGTCGTGATATACGGCATATGAGAGCCGCTGCTCGGCAAGCTTTCTTTCAGCGACTTCTCGTTGAAGCGTGGCGTTGTTCTCCTCAGCCACTTCCGCGCGCAGGGTCGCCTGTTGGACACCGCGTTGTTCGGTGACGTCGCGAAGAATCGCCATCCAGCTGGAGACCGAGCCGTCCTCGCCGCCGACGCGAACGAGCGAAGACTCGAGTCGGACGTCGCGGCCGTCCGGTCGCCGGAAGTTGAGGTCCGCTCCACCCTCATCGACGACCAGCGAAGTGTTCATTGCTTTTTCGGCGCTTGAAACGTCCGACTCGGAAGCGAGATGCACCATGAACTTGCCGGCCAAGAGTTCTTCATTGGATAGGTCGGTAATCGTGCTGGCAGCGGCGTTGGCAAAGATCACCCGGCGACGCTTGGAATCGACATTTCCGGCGTAATCGCTGCCGGTCTCACCGATGACGATGCCATCGCTCGCGTGCACGACTGCTGATTTGAATAACTGCGCTTCGGTAAGTGCGTCGCCAGCGGTCCGAAGCAGGAGCGACGATCTGCTGAACATGTGCGCCAACTGCCCAACGATCCAGAACAGCACGAGCCCGTCGGCAAGGACGATGGTCGCATGCAATGCCACGCGTCCCAGACTCGCCTCGGGGAAAACCGCAGTCGAAAACACCAGATCTAAGATAAAATGGTGGGCCGCCGTTAGCGCCGCCGCCAAAGCGATCGGCCTCCAATCGACATAAGCGACCAGCATCCCGTAGACCACGAAGAAATACATGTGCCAATCGGCCTGCCACGGGCCGGATCCCGCGTACACCATCAGTGCCGGAGCGGCCGTCAAACATGCCGCGATTACCAGGCGAGCGATGAGGCCGCCCCCGCCGAGAAGGGCGGCCAGTGATCCGACTGCCGCCGCGACGGCCATCGCGCCGGAGACCGGCAGCGGGGACATCCCGTTGCTCAATGAGATTGCGGCGACGACCGGGACGTGGATCCAAAGGAAGCCGGCGAAGAAACGCGACGCATAGGAACGGATCGCCTCGAGGTCCCAATTCGATGATTGCTTCGCGCCTGTGTCAACGAAGGTCGGGGCTACCATCCTTTTCGCGTTCCACTTCTGCACCAGACGGATCCGTAGGTCGCCCGGCTCGATGCGTGCTGTCCATGGCCTTATCCGCGTACAGAGAAGGCCACCGATGAGGGTATCATCTAACGAGATTATAGGGCCGGCGTGGCACAATCTGGTCTCACCACTGGGGCTCCATTTTGGAGCCCTTCCTGTTACCCCGAGAAATAGGGAGCATCGGGCGGCGGATCTTGAGGATGAAGTCCGTCTTAGCGAGGGCGTCGACCTGAGTCGATCGTGAACGAAGGTTTCGTCGCGAAGTTCCGCTGCAGACGGTCGGCGTACTTACGGTATTCGCGAAGAGCGCTCGTTCGATTACCCGAGCGGACCTGCGCGCGGATCAACAGCTCGTTACCCGCCTCGTCGTTTGGGTCTTCGAGGCGGAGTTCGTTCGCCAAATCGATGGTGAGCGAAATGTCGCCGCGATCGAGCGCGTCGGCCGCGAGACATGCCACCACGTCGTGCCGGGTCGCGGCGACCGCCACTTCCACCGGTGAGCTCGCGTGGTCACCGTCGCCGTTTCCGGAAGTGCCTTTGAACCGATCGTAGACCGATTGCAGCCTCCGTCGCTGCGTGTCGGTTAGCGGCTCGTCTACGGCAAGCGAGCGCAACAGTCGCTCGACTTCGTCGTAGTCGACGTCAACGTTGTCGCCCAGAGCATAGTAACCCTCACAGACTTTGATGAGCGACGGATCTCCGAGTTGGTGCCTCGTTCGCGACACCAACACTTTGAGCGCGTGCGCTCCGGAATCGTACTCGTCGTGACCCCACAGGAGCTCCGCGAGTGTCTCGCGGCGCACCCGCTTGAGGACGGCGAGAATCTGAACCAAGGTGGAAGCGCGCTTCGAAAGCGCGACCCTTTCGTTTCCACGAAATACCGATTTCGACAGCGCGCTGATCGTGACGCGCTCAGATAACGGCGCAGGTTCTGCCGACGTGGCGAAGCGTTTGGCTAGCGATAGCAGAGTCGGGCCGCCTGGTCCGCCTTCGAGCAGTGACGTAGCCGAATCGAGCAGCGAGACTTGACCGATCTCGCGTGCTAGGGAAGCCGCTTCTTCAAGGAGCGGTGCACGGTCTGCCGGATCGCTCATGGCCCGCGCAACGAGAATGAGAAACTGCACCCAAAGATCGCCCGCGGCGTGCGCGGCCTTCGTGGCTTCGTCGAGCAGCATGCGGCGGCGTATGTGAGTCGTAGCTTTTCCCGCCATCATGAGCAGGACGAAGGCGTGCCGGCCGGGGGTGTCGTCGCCGGCTAATCCTTCGATCGAACCGCTTTCCCAAGCGTCGGCGATCGCCGCGAGGAACCCGTCGCCTGCGACGGCGCTCGTGCGCTGGATCTCCCGCATGGATTGCTCGACCGCGGCGTCGTCGCCGGCCAGCCACGCGAGAACGGCCTGCTGTTGCGTCAAGAGGGCAACGAGGCGCGCCGCGCCGGCCTTCGTCGCATACGCGAGGACGCGCTGGAGCGTGCGGCGCGCGTCGTCGAATCTGCCGCCCATCGTCGCTAGCACCACCTCGACGCGTAGGGTGAAGTACGCGCAGAGCAGTTCGTTGTTGATGAGCGGTTTGAGGAGCCGATATCGTTCGAGCGCACCCTTCGTTCGTCCCGTGAACATGTCGCGAATCGTTGCCGCGACTAAGAGTGCCTCGTCGCCGGGAAGCAGGTTCTCCTCATCGATTAGATGCTCGGCGAGAATCGTATCTGTGAATGCGAGTTCGCCGAGCTGCGTCGCGCACGTGACGAGGACAGCGTCGACGTGTTTTGCTTCTGGCGAGTCGGCGGGCGAAGGCAGCGATTTGCGCAGAGCCTTTCCTTGTGCGACGAGGACGTCCATGTTCACGACGCCGCGACGATCGTGTGCTGACGTCGTCCACGGAACCGGATAGTAGGCAGAGAGCTCGATCGGGACGCGCTCGCGGACTTCGTCCAATCCTTGCAGCGTATTGCAATCGGCGCGCGATCCGACCAGCCGTACGAGACAGTTGGCCGCGGCTCCGATTCGGCCGTGGGCCAAATACAGCCGCGACGCCTCGCCAAGCATGCCGTCACGTTCGTACGACTCTGCCGCGTTCGAGCGCATGCGCTCGATCTTCGGCGAGTTGGTCCCTTCGAGCACCGAGACGACCAAAGGGTGGACATTCCAACGCCCGTCGTCGAGATCAACGAGCGGAAGGGCCTTCGCGAGCGCGCGCAGGGATCGAAAGGTAACGTCGGCTTCGTGCGTGCGGAAGACTGCATCTTTCCCGCCGGAATGGGTGGCCACCACCGCGAGCAGGACGTTGAAGAGCGCGCCGTCCATAGGGGAAAACACTTCGCGGAAGAGGTAATCGCGCAAGTCTTCGGCGCCGGCTGCGGAGAGCGCCGCTGAGGACAAGAGACCATCGAGTTGTCCGCTGCGGGCGAGTTGTTGGAAGAGTAGGACCGGCACGGGCCAACCTTGGGTCAACGCGACGATCTGGTCGACGAGCGGCGGCTTCGCCAAATCGAAAAAGAGTGCGCGGATCTCGTCTGGCGTGAATGCCAGGTCGCGGAGGCGCAGGCGGAGGTGCTCGTTCGGTGGCATCAAGCGTGAGCTCAGAAACGTTAACGGCGCGCGCGAGCAAAGGATCAGTTTGCGCTGTCCCGCGGTCTTTATAAGCCGAATGAGCAGGTCGAGCGAATCGGGCTGATCGGCAATCGATTCCAGGTTGTCGAAGGTCGCCGTCGCCGGGTGGTCGTCGGAACGTGTCCAGGCGTCGATGACCGTGTCGTGCAGTTGCACGAGCGACATGCCGCGGTCGACACGCGTTGCCTCAGCGGAGGCGGGAGTCTCGACGAGTAGACCTGCGAATCCGAAGACGTCTTTGACCGGCTCGGCGTCATAGACGACGTAAGCGCGTTCTGAAGCGATCATTTCGGCGACCGTCGTTTTGCCGTATCCGGCTGGTGCCACCGCGGAGATCAAACGCGCATCCGTCGCGTGCGCCAGGTTCAGAATGCGTTGCTGTTTCGTCACTTTGCGCTTTCGGCGGCGACCGCCTCGCAAGAATCAGCTGACAAATTTCTATAGAGACCTCTCAGATTTCCCGGTTCGTTTGCAAAGTGTGATACTCGGGTAGCGACGGGACTTTTGCCTGTATTCCGCGCGCAGCCGTACCAAACCAGGGGGCGGCGAACCGCTCTCGACGGTGAGCAAATGCCATCGGCCGCGGCCGGGGAGCCGCGCGACAGAATTGGCGGCGACGCAGACGCGGTCGCCGCTCTGCCCATGGATGCCGAGCGAACCGTACCAGCGTTCCGGCCGTGCTCGAGGTCGAGCTGGACCCGGGCTCTTATTCCGTTGTTACGGGCTCGGACTGGTAGCGCCAACGGGAATCGAACCCGTCTCTCGGCCTTGAAAGGGCCGCGTCCTAACCGATAGACTATGGCGCCCCGGAGCGTCTTGTGGGCCCGGCTGGATTCGAACCAGCGCGCAACCAGTTATGAGCCGGCCGCTCTACCGCTGAGCTACAGGCCCTGGGGAGGCCCACCGGCTCTTGCCCGCGCGGCGCAGACCGACCTCCTCCCGCCACGCGACGCGGTGCCGGGCGGGGGCCCCGCCCGTGCCGAATCGCGGATCGGGCCGTGAAGAAAGCGGCTCTCACAAAATTGAACACGTGCCTTGACAATCGTGTCAGTATCACAGTATACTGATGCACATGTCAGTCTTGGAGCAGGTCCCAACCGTGGCGGCCGCGCGGCCGTCGAGCAAGGTCGATCCCAAGCTCTCCGATTTCCATGCCCGCGACGTCGACTTTGCGCTGGACTCGAGCCGGGTGACCGATTGGTGCGGCGGCGATCCGTGGCGGTCGCTGTACTTCAACGCGCTCTCGATCACGTTTCCGGTCGGCGAGCGGTTCTTCATCAGCTCGGTGTCGCGGTATCGCGATCAGATCACCGATCCCAAGCAGCGCGCCGAAGTCGCGGCGTTCGTCACGCAGGAGGCGCTGCACACGCGCGAACACATCGCGTACAACGAAGCGCTCTCGACGATCGCCGACGTGCCCAAGATGGAAAAAATCCTGGATGATCACATGGAGAATGTCGTGAAGAAGCGGCTACCGCCGCTTGGCCAGCTCGCGGCAACCTGCGCGCTCGAGCACTTCACGGCGATTATGGCGAAGGACACGCTCGAGAATCCCACGCAGCTCGACGGCGCCGTCCCGGAATATGCGAAGCTCTGGACTTGGCACGCGCTCGAAGAGTGCGAACACAAGGCCGTCGCCTTCGACGTGTTCCAGACGGTTACGGGCGGACAGAAGAACGGCATGCGCCGGCGCGTGATGGTGCTCGCAACGATCAATTTTATGAAGCGTAACGCGCAGTTCATGTACATGCTCATGAAGGCGCAGGGGTACCACAAGTCGCCTGTTGCGTGGACGAAGTTCCTGTGGTGCGTGTTCGGCAATCCGGGGCCGATGCGCCGGATCATCCCGAACTACCTGAAGTACTACAAGGCCGACTTCCATCCCAACGACATCGACGACGCGGCGGTGCTTGCTCAAACGAAGCAGCTCGTCGACTCCTGGGCGTAACCGTCATGGCCGCGCAACCGCAAACCCTTGCCGTACCGGACTTCCACGCCCGCGACGTCGATTTCGGGCTTGACGCCGAGCGCGTGACCGACTGGGCCGGCGATCCCTGGCGAACGCTGTTCTTCAATACGCTCTCGATCACGTTCCCGGCGGGCGAACGCTTCTTCATCAACTCGGTCGCGCAGCACCGCGAGCAGATCACCGATCCGCAGCTCCGCGCGCACGTCAACGCGTTCGTCTCGCAAGAAGCGCTCCACACGCGCGAGCACATCGCCTACAACGAAGCGATCGGCCGCGTACTCGACACGGCGCCGCTCGAAGCAGGCCTGGCACGCTTTCTCGATTTCATCAAACGTTCGACCTCGCCGCAGATCCGGCTCGCGGTCACGTGCGCGCTCGAGCACTTCACGGCGATCATGGCGAAAGACACGCTCGAGCGGCCCGAGCACCTGCGCGGCGCGGAGCCGCAGTATGCGCGGCTCTGGACGTGGCACGCGCTCGAGGAGTGCGAGCACAAGGCCGTCTCGTTCGACGTCTACCAGCGTGTGACGGACGGCCGCGCGAATTGGCTGCGCATGTTCGTGATGATCCCGACGTCGCTCATCCTGTTCTTCTATCTCGCGAAGTTCGCGCACGCGCTGATGCGCGCGCAAGGCCACGCGCGGTCGCCGGTCGCGTGGGCGAAGCTGCTCTGGGCCGCCTACGGTTCGCCTGGGCTCATGCGCCGGATCATCCCGAGCTACCTGAAGTATTTCAACCCGCGCTTCCATCCGAACGACATCGATGATCACGCGGTGCTCGCCAACACGAAACGACTCGTCGACGCCTGGATCTAACGGGCACGGGGGCCCGTGGACCAGTTCAGATCTTTAGGCGAGAGACCTGCGGGCATTCGCCCCTCAATTGATCTCGCTCCAGATTAAGGCCTCTTGAATCACCGCGACAAGAGCGCGTTCGCTGCGCCGGAAATGCTCGAGCACCGTAGGCCGGAAGTTGCTGTTGCGAGCACGCGGAATCTCCAGCTCCAACGATCTGCGCGCGTATTGAGGCCGCGCGTTCGCGAGCCGTTGCGCAAATCGCGCCGCGCTTCGGTGCGTTCGTGAGGCGCGGCTCCGACGTGATCGTCAAACTGGGCCTGAATTGCCGCGTCGTACACGAGCGCCAGCATTTCGCGCAACACGTCGACGTCTTTGGAACCAAGCAGGTCGGCAAAGGCCGTCCGCTGCTCATGCGTCAGATTGGGAAGCGACATGGGGTCCTTTCGTTTGCGCTTCATGCGCAGAGATTGGACCGCCGAGCGTGGGGCTCCTCACGCTACGCGAGGAACTCCGCTTTTACACACTTTTCCGGGCACCGCCTTTTAGGCAGAGATGCTAATCATGCACTTCATGAATCTCAACTCTCAGAATGTCCTCTAACCCCGGGCGGGTGATTCCGAAGAAGGGAGGCATCGACGGCGTTGGCCGTCCCTCCAGTTCCGCACTTATAACATCGCGACACAATTCAGCATCTTCGCGAGTATTGTAGTCCACACATGACGGCTCCCGACCGTCCTGCCGAATGTATACTACTCGCCAGCGTCGACGCTCTTTGGCAGGCATATCCTCTTCCATCACCCCCCTGTGGAGCCCCCGCCTCCGCTGCCCGTATACGTTCCGTTCGACGTTTGGGTTACGTAGTATCGCATGGTTGTTACGAAATGTTGAGGAGTCGTTAGATACAGGTAGAGCTTACCCGGTGTATTCGGCGGAATACTTGAGGGCGCCATGGCTACGATTCCGCGTTGGCCTAATGCATTCTTATAGGAAAAAGTCGGGGACACCGTTTGCGTAAAATTCGCATCTGAAGCTGGCCCGGTTTCGTGGATACTTTCCGCTTGGCGGAGAAAGGTCCACCAATGGCACGCAAACAGCACTCCCGGGCATACCCGCCCGAGTTCAGGCGTAAGATCCTCGATCTGGTCCGT
>Ga0073928_10006387_pt1 | contig 15891 bp, 10 predicted proteins | sample PaiPotPPA55metaG_FD_76969 | JGI IMG/M metagenome (GOLD analysis project Ga0073928, IMG submission 76969) | Iron sulfur acid spring bacterial and archeal communities from Banff, Canada, to study Microbial Dark Matter (Phase II) - Paint Pots PPA... ... | reverse complement strand
GAAGACAGAATTCATTTGATTCATGATGATCGAACGATTTTACTCAACCGCGGGTTCGATGACCCTTTGCCGCAAAACCAGGAAGCTCGTCCGCGGAACAGGTCTCGTACCCCCGGCGCGCGGTCTATTCATACTTGCGTTGCAACAGGTTAGGGTTCGCTTCACGCCATCGATGGCGCGAGTTAGTATGACGAAGGCGTACAAACGCGTTAAAATGAATTATCGTTTTTGCTGTGGGCGTGTAGCTCAGCTGGGAGAGCACTTGCTTTGCAAGCAAGGGGTCACCGGTTCGATCCCGGTCACGTCCACCATTTTTTTTCATTTCACCAACATTAAATTCCTTGGCTGAAATCAAATGCCTCCCAATTCCGTTCCTGTAATTCTTCTTCTGACAATTCGGTATTGTTGCGGGCGTTCCGTGCCGGAAATTGGAACGTATGGCTTGCACCAATGCAGGAGCCGGAACATTCGAAAAATTTACGTCAGAGGAAATCGTTAGCTTCCATTCGGTTTGCAGAACTTGTCGTTAGCGGTATCAGAGTAGCGCATAGGCGCCGCGGTATGCCAAAAAACGGCTGATGCAACCGGGTGAGGTGGGGGCGCTACCAACGGCGGTGACGAAGCCGAACATCGTCAAATTCTGTGCACTAGAGGGGCTTACCTTTAGCAGCTTGCCCCTTTAGGAGAAACGTCTTCGGAAACTTACCCCGGCCACAGGTCTTGAAGGATCCGAAATCCTTGAAGCACGGACCATCAGGGGCTCCGGCTCAGTCTCCCGCCAAATTTTTAGCCTGTATAGGTCGTCCGGTAATTTGACGTTCGACGAGCCGGTCGAAGAGGTGCTCGTGGAGAGCTGGTGGAAGATTCGTCCACTGAAGCTTTGGCATCAGTCACCGAATGTGAATACTGGCAAGTTCCTCTTTCAGTTGCTGGCGCTCCTCTGGGTTTATGGACTCAGTGAGTTTGTTGGTGAGGGCAAAGAAACGCTTTTTCTCGGCCTCTTGGATTCATGGGCAGCTTCGATCACATCGACGAGCACACATTGGCGCTAGTCTTACTCTTGTCAATACATTTATTACTTGACTTTTCCAGGGTGTTGAAGGGAGACTCTTCGGACCGTTGTCGGACGTCCTCTTGCAAGTTTTATTGTGACTCCCGGGCCAGCGTCGCCTCCATCGTGGTGGCGAAAGCAGACCGGCCGTCGCGATACTCTGCAGCGATCAACGTAAGTCAACCCGAGGAGTTCCCCATGGGCCCGCGCCACCTTGAGCTCCTTGGAATCCTTATTAACCGCATTACTAATGCTGTGCACGCGCGCAACTTCTTAGCAGCGCCCTATCATAAAGGAGACGGCCATGTCTCGCAGGATCGAATTCGCACTTCTTCTCGTTCTGGCATCACTTTCTGTAGCAGCGCAATCTGTCTTGCCACAGTCGCCGGATGGTCCGCTGAACTTTGGCAACAACTTTTTTGTCACGGGCGACTACGTAGTCGCGGGCGCCTACAATATCCATACGGATGTGGAAAATGGCTACTCCGAGGGAATCATCTCGGTACCTGATCTGAACCCTGGTATTCAGCCGAGCGCCAACAACACCTGCATTATTTCCGGTATCACGTTCAAAAACTGCGTCCCAGCAGGAGCCCAGATTGTTGCTGCCTTGCTTTACTGGCAAACGATTGAGAACTCTACGGCGATGCCGGGGTCGAACGGATCTGGCCAGAATGGATTTTTCAGAGCGTTGTTCCCGGGAGGACCGCAGACGGGTTATCCGATTTCTGGGCTGAACCTGAACGGCCAAAACACTGCCAATGCTAGTGGCTGCTCGGATGATTGGGAGGGCTCTGGGAAGGTCGTGCGGACCTATCGCGCGGATGTTCGCGCCTTCCTGCCGCTAGATGCGAACGGGAACGTCTTAGCCAACGGAAAATATGAAGTCCGGCTCCGTAACAACGAGGACGGCACGCCTCATACTCGAGGCGCAACTCTTGTCCTCATATATCGGGTCATCTCGCCAAATTTTCCGTTGAACTCGATTGTGATTTACGACGGTTCCTTTGCTCCGGGCAGCACCCCGTCAAGCATGACGCAAAATCTGCAGGGATTTTATCAAGCTTCCGGTAGTCCAGTTTCCAGATTGACTCATATTGTGGGCGGCGGTCGTGGTGACAAGTTTCGCAGCGTTTCCTTGGGCACTAACACCAATGCGCAAATGCAGCTTCACTCTGTTTATTCAAACGGACTGACTCCGTTCCCCGGGTGGTACGGCGGCTGGGATAATCCGACCTGGACCTTCAATAATCCCAGCTCAAATCCTGTGCACGAAAATGACTCTTCGGCGAAAACCGTGGTAGCGCCGAGCGGATGCCTGGCATGGGGAGCAGTCATCGTCAGTACAACGGTTCACGACGACGATAAGGATGGAATCTTGCAGGTTTGGAAGAAGAGCCAAGGATACACGGACGTCGGGACCGGCCAAGCAGTGAGTCTCTTCGATGTAAACGATCAACCACAGCCTGGGCAAAAAGATGTTTTCATCCAGCTCGACCACGTAGTTGATTCGAATGGGAACTTCACACCGGATGCACAAGCTGTACAAATGGTGAAAGATGCATTCAAGGTGCACAATGTCCATCTGCACATCAGTGGCGGGAACGCTATCCAGGAGCAAGTGTGTACCGACACACTGACGCAGTTGTGCCCCTACCCCAGCCAGCCCGGAATTACGACCTGGCGGTATGGTTTTGAGTTTGTTAAGAATCAACTGATCGATTCCAGCGGGAACGTCTGCTCGCCCGCCGGGGCGAACTGTGCGCCGCGTTTCCCGCTTGCACAGAGGAACAGTCATCACTATGTCGTTTTCGGAGATATACTAGGGGCGGCGAATTGGACTTTTCTTGGAGGATTAACGGACTTCACCGGGAAAGGCGCCGGACTTGTTGTGCAGTCCAATAACACGGTCACGTTCTACGCGTCAAGAGGCCACGGGCTTGCGATTAACAAGGTTAACGGCAATGGCCGAGTCACGATCGCTGATGCGAGTACCAATCCCAATCTAAACGGCACCTACCTCGTCCAAAGTGTCACTTGCCCCGTTAATCCTGACCCTAGTTCCCCAAGCTACCAAAAGCCGGACTGCAGTGTCAGTAACAAAGCGGCTGGACCTTACATCTTCACGATAAATATTCCGGGCAATCCGGTACATGCGAACTATACCCTCAACACAGACCCCAGCCTTGCGGTTGCCTCCGGCCAGGGCAGCTCGGGGTCCGGACTATCGGATATCGGTGGCGCTGGCACGCTTGTGACGCTGGGCGGATGGGGAACTGACGCAACCACAACGGCGAAGGCCGGGACGCTAATGCATGAGTTGGGGCATACGCTTGGATTAGGCCATGGTGGTTTGTATTACGACAAACTGACTCCGACGAATCCAGATTACAGACTCACCGTGGAGCCCAACTGCAAATCCAACTACCAGAGCGTGATGAACTACATGTTCCAGACGCGCTTGTTGGGACCAAGGGGGATTCTAGACTTTTCAAGTCAGCAGCTAAGCACCCTAGACGAAACGAAGCTTGGGCCCATAACAAGCACGGATTTTTCGACGGTCGCTTTCGCAACGACGGACTGGTACGACACGAAGCAAACCTTCTTTGTCCGTCAAGACGGGACAAAAGTGCCAGTTGGAACTCCAGCCACTCACCATTGCGACGATACGCCGCCTTCCATTAATGATCCCACGACTTATTTTTATTCAGGTGGTACGCTCCTGGGAAATCAATTAGCCATTCCTTGGCCGACTACTCCTGTGGACATTAATTTCGACGGCAAGTCGGTCGGCAGTGAGCTCCCATTCCGCGGATACAACGACTGGGCCAACGCCGACTTCCGGCAGGTCGGCGCGACCGGTAGTAGCCTTCCTGGTCCTGGCGGTCTCTTCAGCGGTCCTGGCGGGTTTTTCAGCGGTCCTGGCGGTCTCTTTAGTGGTCCTGGCGGTCTCTTTAGCGGTCCTGGCGGGTTTTTCAGCGGTCCTGGCGGCCTCTTTAGCGGTCCTGGCGGTCTTTTCAGCGGTCCCGGCGGTCTTTTCAGCGGTCCCGGGGAACTTGATTTCGCGACGGCCGTCTCAGTGACCTCTCCTCCCAGTGGCCTGACGGCGACAGAGGGGTTGTCAGCCAGAAGCATAACGCTGAGCTGGTTCGAGCCGACCTTCCCGGTGGTCCAGACAAACAACATCTACCGTTCTTCGGACAACGGAGTTACCTTTATATTCCTTACCTCCGTTACCGCAACCGGGCCCGGTACGCAAGCTACATACACGGACACTGTCACCTGCAATCCGACCGGCTACCAGTATTTCGTCACCGCAGTTCTGCTAAATACCACAGTCAACCCGGCAGTAAATCAGGAGAGCATACCTTCGAATACTGTGCCTGCATCCGGCCAGCCGCTGCTGACGGGCTGCTATACGAACACACAAGGGACGGTCGCTTTAACTGACTTGTCATTCCCGGCGAACCCCAACGTACAGGGGAGCGTGGTACCGATAAAGTGGACGATGCAGGTGGATAACCCCAGCTCTTATCCGAACCCCTTTGTGAACAACTTGCTGGCAAACACACTCATCGCCATCGGACCCCTTCAACCGACTGGTGGAGTGTGCCCAACTTCCGCGCCGACTGGCCCGGTTATCCCGTTATTGTCAAAAGGAATGGTAAACCCGATTGGTAGCAGCACTTATGGCGTCGGAGCGGGACCAAATTACCAATTTACATATAACCTCGACACGGATGTATTGAGTTCGGGTTGCTATTTCTTGAAGCTGACAACTGATAGCGGCCAATCGGAGACGAGTACATCTGCATTGCAGCTCCTGATTGACGCAAATGACACAGACACTACTCCGCACATTACCACTACGGCTCTACCCGACGGAATTGTAGGACTGTCCTATAGCGATTTGATTACTCAAGACGGTGGTTCGCCAGGATTATTCACATGGACATCCTCCCCCTCGTTGCCACCTGGCATTTTGCTGGGTGTGAATTCGGGCGTGCTCTCAGGCACGCCGACTGCGGTGGGGCCGTACACTTTCGCGGTGAAAGTCACTGACAGCAAGTCGAACTATGGTACGCAAACGCTAACGCTGAATATATTGAAGGCCAACACCACGACAGGAGTAACAACCAGTGTGAACCCATCGGTGTTTGGCCAGATGGTCACATTCACTGTTACTGTCGCCCCGCCTCCGCAAGATATTTTTACGCCGACGGGAACCGTGACCTTGTTAGATGGAGGAGCTGCGATCACTTCCGGCCAGCTCGCCGGAGGAATGGCGGCGTTCGCGACGAACGCTTTGCCAGCCGGTACTCACACTATTACCGTAAGCTATTCCGGCGATGCTAATTTCAATGGCAGCACTTCCTCCACCTTGTCGCAGACGGTGCTGCCGGCCAGCACTACAACGAGCCTAACCACAAGTGCAAACCCGACGATGTTTGCGCAGCCTGTAACCTTCGGCGCAACGGTAGCGCCCATTGCGCCTGGCGCGGGCACGCCAATTGGAAACATCGTCTTCTCTGACGGCGCAATACAGCTCGGGACCGTCGCACTCAACGGCGGGATTGCGACGTTCACAACGTCCACTCTTTCCGTTGGTTTTCACGCAATCACCGCGAGCTATACCGGAAATCCGAACTTCCTGACCAGCACATCCAGCTCGATCAGCCAGCAGATAAACGCTGTTGTTACTAACACCACCGACGGCGGACCAGGTTCGCTGCGGCAGGCGATGCTGGACGTAAGTAACGCACAATCTTCACAGCCAATCAGTATCATCTTCAATATTTCCAGTACCGGCGTGCAAACGATCACGCCACTTACGTCTCTGCCAACACTAACGCAGCCGACCATCCTCGATGGCACAACACAGCCCGGGTACACGAATGCCCCTCTGATTGAGTTGGATGGCAGCACTGCCGTCGACAGTGCCGGCGCCGCAGCCGCTGGGCTACACATCACAGCGGGCAACAGCACGGTAAAAGGCTTAGCTATTCATAGCTTCACCGGTGATGGAATCCTAATCGACACCAATGGCGGCGATGTCATTCAAGGAAATTACATCGGGACAAATGTCGCCGGCACCGCGGCTCAGCCCAACGCTGGCAATGGCATTCAGATCATCGCCACAGCCAACAACGTCGTGGGTGGAACAGCGAGTTCCATGCGCAACCTAATCTCCGGAAACGGAGGTGAAGGGGTGAGAATTGACGGTACCCTTGCGACCGGGAACATCGTGCAGGGCAACTACATCGGCACCGATGCGTCCGGTTCGACGGCGATTGGCAATCACCTCAGCGGCATTTACATTCGCCGCGCGCCCGGCAACTCCGTAATCGGAAACGTTGTTTCCGCGAACCTCGGGTTCGCCGGCATCGCGATTTGCGGCTTCGGCACTTCCTGTGGAGGGGGCGACATTACGGGGATTGATGAAAGTAATGCTGCCAATAACGTGGTGCAGGGGAATTTTGTTGGAACGAACTCTGCCGGCACGGTCGCATTGGGCAACAACGGCGCAGGCCTGAGTATCGACGGGGCGCCAAACACCCAGGTGGGCGGAACAACAACCGCTATCGACAACGTTATTTCATTCAACGGCTCGAACGACATTCAAATTTTCGACACGGGCGCCATTTCAAACAAGATCCAAGGCAACACCATCCAGGGTAAGGCGGCCGCAACTACGGTGGGCATTTCGGTGGATGCATCCCTAACCGGGAACACCCTGAGTCAGAACCTGATCTCGGGCCACGGCGGACTGGGAATTGTCGCTCCTGGCAATTACCCTGTAATTGCGACAGCCACATTCGACACTGTCAGTGGCATGACGACAATTACCGGAAACCTTACCAGCACAGCCAACACGACGTTCACAATTGAATTCTTCTCGAGTACGGTCTGCAACGCGAGCGGAAACGGGGAAGGAGCAACCTTCCTCGGATCAACATCCGTTACAACCGACGCCACTGGCAATACGCCTACACCGTTCACTTTCTCAATCGCGGGCCCGGCAGTAGGGAACGTCATCACAGCGACGGCTACCGATTCTGGTGGCACGACATCGCCGTTCTCCGCTTGCAAGCCCGTGAGCTAACCACTGGTCGGGCGTCTGCTGCTATTCGATAACTTTAGCAGCGTGCTCACCAGGGAAGGGATGCGAGCGGACCCGTTTTGCGACGTAAAAAATGCCCGGCGGTTGCCGGGCATTTTTGTCGTTAGCGGCGTGCGGTCACCCGGAGTTATGCCAGCTGGCGAATCGAATTTTGGAACTAGCACCGGTGGATTTTTATTGACCGAGGCGGCGGTGAATTTCCGCGAGTAAGGGGTCTTCCCCTGCTTTGCCGCGAATGTTCAGATACGTGCGGTACGACTCGGCAAAACCGGGACTTTTGAGACCCTCTCGCGCGCGCCCCTGGAAATAATATACGGGCGGAAAATAGCCGAAGGTGGGAACATTATCCATGAAGAGCTCCAGGGCTTCTCCACGGCGCTTTATGCATCGCTCGAGTTCGGCATCGGCTTCGACGAAGGCGCCGGCTTCCAAATAAGCCCGGCCAAGCTCGAAGCGACCGAGCCAGGTGTCCAACAAGTTGTTAGCGTCCGTTAATGTTTTGACAGCGTTAGGTACATCCCCGCTCTTCAGTAGCAAATCCCCCTCAATGATTTTGCCGTAAGCTTGCGGCTCGGATTGCAACTCGGCGGCCAGGCCCGAAGCCAATTTTTGGGCCTTGGCGATTTCTCCAACCTCGACAAATGTTTGTGCGGCGAGGACCCTGACTCGTATGTCCTGGCTCATATCCGACGCCTTGGACGCATTGGCAAGTGCCGGTCCTTTCTGTCCGCGCAAAAGCTGAATGTGAGCGAGAGCAGCAAACTTTTGTGCGGCAGCGTCAGAGTCCTTGGCGGCCAGATCGGTGGTTGCACCGTGTTCAAGGATGCGAGCGGCGTCGGAAAAACGGCCTTCATACAAAGCCAAATCCGCGAGCCCGGAAGCGGCCAGAGAAGCGCCCTGCGGGTTAAGCTTCGCGAGTTTGTGATAGGTTTCAGTGGCTTGGGACATCTGGCCTAGCCCCAGTTGCGCCTCTACGAGAGCGAGATAGGACGGGAATGACGGACTGAGTCCTAGGGCCGTCTGCGCCTCGCGTTCGCCGCCGGCGAAATCCCCGTTGTAAGAAGTGTAAAGCGACAGAGCTGCGCGCTGCAGTGCACCCTTCGGGACGATTTCGACTGCTCGTTGCGCGGCCTCAACCGCTTTGGGCAGGTTGCGCAAATATAAATAGCAACCGGCGAGATTGGCCTGCCCGGCATTGTCGACTGGGAATTGGTTGACGAGCTCTCCATATTCTTCAACGCATTTCTGCCAATTATGTGTCGTGAGATAGTAGAACCCGCGTACACGGTATCGTTCGCGGTCCGTCATCCGATCGACGTGTTCCATGGCCAGCTTCACGTCCCTTTCGGCGTCCTGCATTTTGCCCAGGTTTACATTTGCCGCGGCCCTGCTGCCGTAAGCGCGGGCGAAGCCGGGGTCCAAGGCTACGGCGCTGGAAAAGGAATGCAGGGCTTCCTCCATTTTCCCCGCATTCAACTGTTCTATCCCGACTCCATACTGGTGCATGGCCTCCAATGATGCGGCCGTAATCGCTCCGCGAGTCTTGGCGACCTGAATCGACTCCGGTGTGGTGTCACCCAGCGCGGTTCGGATGGAACTGGCGAGCTTTGGAATGGCGAGAAGGACCTCGTCTTTATTTGCGGCCGTAACCTCGGTCTTGGTTAGAACGTTACCGCTCACCGAATCCAGCGCAGTCGCCGAAACGCTGTAGCTGTCGCCCCGGCGGCCGAGTTCGCCGGTGATCACCGCACCGATACCTTGTCCGACCGCCACAAGGCGTGCCGCCTTCTCATCGAGTTTATCGGTGGGATTCGGAAGTTTCTGGGCGAGCTTGCGCGCCGTCCCTCGATTGTAGGCGTTGATAAAGTTCGCGCCTTCCAGGGCGACGTTAAACATCGGCTCTAAGGTGTCGTCGAATATAGGGTCGCCGGTATGGTTCGTGAAGTCGGCCACTAACACCGATACCTGAGCATGCTGCGTCGGAGCTTTGGGCCGAAGCCTTTGAATAACGACTGGCGTTCCTACCAGCACTAGCAACGCCGCTGCGACGGCGATCCACTTCCAAGGCACCGCACGCTTGGGAACCGGAACCGGCATCACTACGGAAGCCGAAATCGGTCGCCTACCCTGCAAGGCGTCAAGGTCGGTCAGAATTTCCTGAGCGCTTTGATAACGCAAGTTCAAATCACGTTCTAGGCATTTGCCTACGATGTCACTCAATCCTCTGGGTATGGAAGCATCCGAATCCGAGACAGGAATGGCGCGCTGCTGGTTTCGCAACAGCAAGCTGCCCATAGCAGAATCCGCTTGGTAGGGTGGTTTATTAGTTAGCAATTCATAAAAAATCAATCCAATGGCAAATAAGTCCGAGCGTGCATCGAGTTGCTTCCCCATGGATTGTTCCGGGGACATGTATTCGATGGTGCCCATCAAGGCCCCGGTCTGGGTCATCCCCTTTGACTCGATGGAACGGGCCAAGCCAAAATCCATGACCAGGATTCGGCCGGCTTTGTCGCACATAATGTTTTGAGGCTTTAGATCGCGGTGAATTACCCCTACGATGTGTGCGGCGTCCAAGGCTAAGCACACTTGCCGTATGATCTCAATGGCCCGTTCCGGGGGAAGTTTGCCTTCGTCCAGGAGCAGGCGGCGAAGGTCGCGGCCTTCGATATACTCCATGGTAATAAATTTGACGTCATCAGCTTCGGCGAGATCATAAATTCGGATGACGTTCCTGTGGGTGACCTGGTGCGCTGTTAACAACTCCTGTTTAAATCGGGCCAGGATGGCGGGATTGGAAGCGAGGTCGGAACGAATCAATTTAAGCGCTACAAATCTATTTAATTCACGGTCAGCAGCTTTATAAACGGCGCCCATTCCGCCCTCGCCCAACAACTCGAGGATTTCGTAGCGTCCACCGATAACGTCGCCTAGTTGTAACTTCTTGGTAGCGCGCAAGATAGCAGGATGAGGAACTGGGGTGAATGACTTCCCAGCTAAGGTCGCGCCGTCTAAAGGTTGATCCCCCGGATCGAACGGTACATCAGAATTGACACGAATATCGCTAGCTGAACTCTCCCCGGTGGCAGGCGAGCGCACCCCGGGAGAGTTGGCGGTGCCAGGTTTCTTTTCACGTCCCGGATGCTGTTTGTGGTCTTCCATACTTAGCAGAGCTGATTAGAGGTGCTTTTAGAGCAGAGCAAGGCCTGCCTCGTTGCGCGGGATTATATACCGACACGCGAGCCGAATGAACAATTTCTCAGAGTAAGGATGACGGCGGTATTTACATGTGACTCGGCGCCTGACGTGCTCCCCTCAGTCCGCAGGAAAGTGTATATGAGTCCGCGGAAGGAGGAGAGTCATGTCCAGAGGGAAGCACAGCGAAGCGGAAATGATTGGAGCGTTGAAGCAGCTTGAAGCCGGGCGGATGGTTGGCGGACGTGGCGCGAGTTGGGCGAGCAAGCACACCATTTACGCGTGGAAGGCGAAGTTCGGCGGGCTGGATGTGAACGAGGCGCAGCGGCTGCGGCAGCTGGAGGATGAAAATCACCGGTTGAAGAAGTTGGGTGCGGATCTAAGCCCCGACAAGGACATGCTGAGAGCGGTGATCTCAAGAAACGGATGGGGCTCGTGAGTCTGCGCAAAGAGGTGAGCTGGCTGCGCGAGAATTATCGAGTGAGCCGGCAGCGGATTTCTGGGCTGACGGAGATTGCCATATCGAACTATCGCTACCGGAGCACGCGAAGTGATGAAGCATTGCGTGCGCGGTTGGTGGAATTGGCACGCAAAAAACGCGATTCGGATATCGGCGGTTGCACATTTTGTTGGATGCGCGCGGGACGCGTGTGAATCAGAAGCGAGTGTTTCGCGTGTACCGGGAAGCGGGGCTTGCCGTGCGCAGGAAGGCGCGAAAGAGCTTGGTGCGCGAGGGGTTCTCTGCGTCCGGCGCTAACGGCAGCGAGCAGGAATGGGCGGTGGACTTTACACACGACGCCACTGCCAGCGGGCGAGCGATCCGGGTGTTGAGTGTGGTGGATGAGTGCACGCGGGCCGGTCCGGGACGTCTATTAGCAGCCACACCCGCCGAGCGCTGGGTGACGTCTCATATCGGTGATTGGCTGTCACCGAAAGTGTACAACCTTCGGCATCCGGGCCTGCCGATAACCGTACGAAAATGTCCTTCGCAACTGGGGTACGTCCGAGCGGTGAGCCTTGGAGGGTCCTGTAAGACGTTCACACAAAGCAGTCAGTTTGGCGTGTCCGTCTTTGAATTCAGCGAGAATACTGTCTGACCCGCAAGGAAAATGAATAAACCTCTAACCCTCACTCGGAAGTATCAGGTTTTCATCGCATTGGGAGACTCGGCGACTGACCGACTATGACCCATTCGGATTCTTGCCAAAATGGATTTTTGTACGGCCAGCGAGTACTGAGAAGTCTAGTATTTTCACTGATTTCTGAGCATCGGGTTATAAAACACCAATGAGCTCTTGGAAGCCTGAAAAAGGTTCATGCTCGAATGTTCGGCCTTTAAGATGCACAAGTTCCTTTATCGCCCCTCTGCGAGTACTTTTGGACTACTAATTTTTATCGAAAATGGGAGTGAAGGGGCGGGAGTTCATTCAAAAATCTCATCCAGGGTGACGGTTGGCGGCGCTGAAGCCGATTTCCCGAGCGGTTACTCCAGTTTTAACGGGTGGCTCCTGGGTCGTAATAGCTCCCGTCTCAGCTTTCGGGTGAGTGATGCACGTATCGACATCTAATCTGCCTTGGTTTGCGATTCGAGTTAAATCACGATGCGAACGCAATGTCTCGAACGCCTTGCGGGAAAAAGGTTACGAGGAATATCTGCCGTTGTATTGGTGCCGCCGCAGGTGGTCCGACCGCGTAAAGGATCTTCAACTACCGCTGTTTTCCGGATATTTGTTCTGCCGATTCGACCCCATGCAGAAAGTGCCGATTCTAGCAACGCCCGGGGTCGCAAACATCGTCGGGCAAGGAAAAATACCTTACCCGGTCCGTGGCGAAGAAATTGAAGCGATTCGCATCGCAGCCGGCTCGGGACGTCGGATTGAGCCCTGTGCTTACTTGAAAATTGGGCGCCGCGTACGCATAGAGCAGGGTTCTCTGCGCGGCTTGGAAGGCATACTGCTAAGAATCAAGGGTCAAGAGCGATTGATTGTAGGTATCGAGTTGCTGCAGCGAGCCGTCGCTGTCGAAGTGTCTAGCGATTGGATCATTCCCTGCGATTCACAAATCCCCAATACGATCGCCTCTCGGATAGATTACGGCGATTAACTTTGAAGAGTATTTGGCAAAACTGACTTAATTTACGTTGCTAGTTAACGGAGCTTTCAGTGCGAGAACCCATTCATTCGTCCGGAAATGAAATTATTCTTCACACAGCACCGTCCGTAAGGTCCGCCTCACGGCTGCTTTACTTGGAACCAGTCAGCCCGACGGTTCCTGGTCAGGATGGCAGATCGTTTTTAGCTGAATACTGGCGGGTGATCATTCACCATCTCCCTTTGTTAGCGGTTATCTTGGGTGCGGGAGCGACTCTAGGCCTTTTGGTTAGTTTGTTGCAAACGCCTGTCTACCAGGCCAAAGTCACTTTGGAATTGCAGAGCGTAGACGGCACATTAAATCTACGAATTGGCGACTTGCAGAATGGGTCCGCGACGATCTCGCCGGAATCCTATCTCCCGACGCAGGTCCAAATCCTCGAAAGTCGCACGCTGCAACAACGAGCACTCGCAAAGATTCAGACCGGCAATAGTCTCAAAGTGGCGCAGCACGCACACCGATCTTCTTGGGGTTCCGCGCTCGGATTTGGCAAACCGCAGGCAGAAATGACTGCTGGCCTGCCTAAGGTTCAGACCAAGGTTAAGGTGTCCGACAACACTCGGATACTGGAAATTACGGCTGAATCAACCGATCCAGACATGGCACAAGCGTTTGCGAATGGCCTTGCTGAAGAATACACAGATGCAAATCTGGAAGCTCGGTTCGACGCTATGAATCAAGCACGTAAATGGCTTTCGCATCAACTGGAAGAGACTCGCGAAAAATTGAGAAAATCTGAAGACGACCTTCAAGCCTATGGCCGGTCTTCGAACCTGATGTTTACTGCCTCGAAAGAAAGCGTTGAACAGGAAAAGCTCAAGCAATTGCAGGAGGAGCTTTCCCGCGCTCAAGCTAGCCGAATCGAAAAGCAATCCGCATATCGTATCGCCTCGTCGAGCAGCGCGGATTCCGTACCGCAGGTGATCGACAACGCAAGCCTGATGGGTTATCAAACGCAACTTGCCGCTCTGCGACAGCAATTGGCTCAGCTGACTTCGCAGTACACCCCCGAGCACTACAAAGTGAAAAGTCTGCAGGCTCAAATCGATGCTGTGGAGGCGACTTTCCGCAAGGAACGAGCCAACATACTTTCGCGCATCCGAAACGATTACAAAACCGCTTTATTCAGGGAAAACCTGCTAATGAACGCGTACCGTACACAATCTAAAATGGTTACCCAGCAAACACAAAAGAGCGTCAACTACAATATTCTCCAGCGTGACGTCGAAACTAATCGTCAGTTGTACGAATCCCTTTCGCAGAAAGCCAAAGAAGCCGATGTAGCCACGGCTTTTCGGGGCAGCAACGTACGCATCATCGATCCCGCGGAGCGCCCTACGCTGCCCTTTAAGCCCAACCTAATTCTGAACGGATCGTTAGGAGGGTTATTGGGCTTGTTTGTTGGTTTAGTACTAATCACCGGTCGGGAAAGTTTTGACCGCAGCTTCAAGGCTCCAGGCGAAGTCTCATTCCATCTCAATCTGCCGGAACTTGGAGTTATCCCCGCAGGTGATTACATTGCGTTGAACACAAACGGCAATGGGACCCGGCCGTTGGTCCCGCCACTAAATGGCACCAATCCCAAAATGCCTATGGGGAGCATCGAGTTGGCTACGTGGCGAGAAAAATCATCGGCGATCGCTGAATCTTTCCGCAGCACCATCACATCAATTTTGTTCGCGCAACAGAGCGGCGGCTCACCCAGAGTGCTGTTCGTGAGCAGCGCGAAGCGTGGCGAGGGCAAGACTACCGTAGTAAGCAACTTGGGTGCGGCGCTGGCAGAAATCAACCAACGAGTATTGCTGATTGATGGAGACATGCGGAAGCCACGGTTGAACGAGATTTTCGATGTGCCCAACAATTGGGGCCTGAGTGATTTGTTGCGGGAAAAAACATCCCTCCGCGATTGTCCTCTCGAAGCACTCGTCAAGCGAACTGAAATAGCCAACCTGTTCCTTTTGACCAGCGGCCCAGGCACACATAGTATTTCGAACCTGCTTTATTCGAATCGGATGCTGGAGCTAATTCAGCGTGTGCGTGGAGAATTCGATACCATTCTCATCGACACTCCTCCACTCCTGGACATCTCCGACGCACGAATTCTCGGCCGCCTCGCCGATGCGGGCATACTGGTAGTTCGCGCGGGTAAGACTAGCCGTGAAATAGCATCGGCTGTGAAACGACGGCTGACCGAAGACGGAATAGTTGTTCTTGGCACGATCTTGAACGCCTGGGATTTGAAGAGCATGAGCAGATACGGCTACGGCGATTATCAATACACTCACGATCATGTGTAACCTCACGCCGATCGACTGATTCACTGGGCGCGCAAAACGTCATGAACCCCAGAAATCCATCAACAACCCAGCAGATTGTGGAAAGGTGTATAGCCCTGATCTTACTGGTCGTGGTATCGCCGTTACTGTTGCTGATTTCAGTTGCTATCTTCATTGAATGCGGGCGGCCGGTGTTCTTTAAACAGACCCGCGTGGGACGCTACGGACAGCCTTTTCGTTTGTGGAAATTCCGCACGATGAGAGCGGGAGCTTTGGGTCCTGCGATTACCTTTAGCGGAGACTCACGTACCACACACGTCGGCCGGTTTTTGCGCAAATACAAATTGGACGAATTACCTCAACTTTGGAACGTGGTCCGAGCGGGGATGAATTTTGTCGGACCGCGCCCGGAAGTTCCTAAATTTGTTGATCTGAGCGACCCGGGGTGGCGTTCTGCGATGAAGGTCCGACCGGGAATTACAAGTCCAGCGTCCATAGCGTATCGGAACGAGGAATCGTTGCTCGGCGCGGTGACCGATCCTGTTCAGTATTATATCGATACCGTAGTGCCGTCTAAGTTGGCGATCGACCTCGCATACCTGGAAAATCGATCATTTTTGAGCGACTTCGAGGTGATCGCAAAGACATTCCGCTGCGCGTTTTTTCCCCGACACACGGAGGATTATCACCGTAGGTAATTCCAATGACTAAAACTTCATGAACAAGCAACCTTTCATTCCCTTTAATAAGCCAGAAATCGACAATGCCGAGATAGAAGAAGTGGTCGATACACTTCGATCCGGTTGGCTCACTACAGGAGTACGAACCGCGCAATTTGAGCGCGAATTCTGCGAGTATACCGGCGCACGTCACGCTTTGGCGCTGAATTCCTGCACAGCCGCACTTCACCTGGCGCTCGCGGCTCTTGGTGTGGGTCCCGGCGATGAGGTGATAACTACTCCATTGACATTTTGCGCGACGGTCAATGTCATTTTGCACGTCGGCGCTACGCCGGTACTTGCTGACATCGGCCCTGATGGGAATATCGATCCATTGTCGATCGAGGCCCGTATCACTCCACGCACCAAAGCAATTAT
>Ga0073928_10006386_pt1 | contig 15896 bp, 18 predicted proteins | sample PaiPotPPA55metaG_FD_76969 | JGI IMG/M metagenome (GOLD analysis project Ga0073928, IMG submission 76969) | Iron sulfur acid spring bacterial and archeal communities from Banff, Canada, to study Microbial Dark Matter (Phase II) - Paint Pots PPA... ... | reverse complement strand
TCTGCGCCTATGAGGACGAGGCCAAATGCCGGATGCTAAATCTGGACGGGTCCATATCCTTCGCCACCTTGCAGTCCCGGGCGGCGTCGCTGCCGAAGACACAGGAAATCATTTTCTATTGAGCTTGACCCGGCGAAGCGAGTGCTGTCGGTCAGGCAGCCAAATATCAGTCGCAGGGGTTTACGAACGCCAAGGTGCTAACGGGAGGTGTCGAAGCGTGGAAGGCGGCTGGTTATTCAATGGTCTGAAAGCCCCCCGATGGAGTCAGCCTTACGCCCGCTGACCCGCTCGTAGTAGGCGATCTTCTGCAAAGCCCTCTCCCGCTGCCGACCCGTGAGGTCTGGGAGCTTGAGCTATAGCCTCCGCATGTCGCAGCGTGTCATTTCCTGTTACGGTCTCCGCATGAAGAAAACCTGATGACCGTCCAAGAAGTCGCAGAGCACCTTAGAAGCAAAGGGATTTCTTTTGCCGCAGCGCCAAAATGAGAGGAACAGCGATGAAAAAGATGCTTTGGAAGGACGCCGCACCGCTTCGCCGCCCTAACTCGACATGGCAAGTGCGTAATGCCTCCCGTTATTTCGAAGACCTTTTAGGAATTGCGCCCGGTAGCATCGTATTTATGCGACCTAACGGGCAACCAGCCAAACCGACCGATACCCTTCGCTCATTGCGTCCGAAAGCCAAGACCGACTAGCCTCAGGAGCCGACCGCCCTACGCTTCGTAGATTAGGAAGATAAGAAACGCTTATGCACCCGAGCCACTATTGGGGAACGATGGCTCTGGTAGCCCAGCGAGATGAGCGCCGCGGATTCCAACTCCTCACATGGGTGTCTTCTTGTTCAGTCCATCTTATTCTTCCTTTTGGAACCACACGCCTGAAGTACCATAGCCATCCTGCATAGCTCAGCGGAACATCGTGAAAGTCGGCCCTATCCAAGGCATTTTTCGCAATTCGGTAGGCATCGGAAAAGGTTATGAACACAAAACCAGCTTGGGTAGTAGCCGTTGCAATTGTGCTCGCAATTGCAGGTTGCAAGAACCAGAGCCATCAGGCAGCAACGAATAGCGCACCGACTCTGGTGCAGGCGGCTCCGGTATCACCGTCCCCAAGAGTCTTGACTAAAGAAGTTTCTTCTCCCCCGACTGGCGCAAAGGGCTCGGTAAAGTTGACGGTGAGCATGCTTGCAAATATGACATATCGATTGGTCGATGGTAAGTGGGTCACCGCAGTTACGCTTGTTGGCGCGAAGGGCCAAACCAATGAAGATGATGGAGGAGAAGAGTTTTGGTTAGAGGAGCATGTCGCTTTCGGAGATTTGGACGGAGATGGCGTTGACGATGCCGTCGTTGTTCTCGTGTCATCGGGCGGCGGAAGCGGAATCTTCTACCAGTTGGTTGCGGTCACGCAGCGTAACGGCATAGTAGAGACCCCGGCTGTCAAAAGTTTAGGCGATAGAATTATGATCAACCAAATAAACGTTACAAACCGGATCGTTACGGTGGACATGATCACGCATGGCCCCCATGATCCATCGTGCTGCCCGACAGAGCGACAGGTGCTCAAGTTAAAGGTGCAAGGGAGCGAATTTGTACCTGCGCAATGAAATGCCCGCTGGCATGAATTTGCATTTTGCGGGTCAGACAAAGAATGGGTTGACCTAGTTTCTTCCGCTCGGTCGTTCGAACTTTACACTCCAATATTTCAATTCGACGATTTTTCCAAGGACGTCGCAAGGCTCCGGTCCCGAGGAACCCGGAGGGAAATTACAAAAGGCAAACCCAATGAAAATATCAGCACAAAGAATGTCGCGGGCATCTTGTTCTCGTCTGCACGTTGGCTCCGCGGCAATTCTATCGAAGAGCTTCGACGATTCGCTGGAATAACTCTGCGCCTGTATTGGCGGGGCTGATGTGGGGATTCCGAGGATTCTTCAGGAACGAGACATTCTGCACCGCTGGGACGGCATTCAGCCAGTGCTTCTTCGAGAGCATACCGACAACGACCTTACTCGCGAGCATCTCCGTCGCAAGCTGGAAGGAATACTCCTGTGATGGACACACGGGCTTGATGGGCAAACCCGATGTCCTTGAATGGTAGGGAACCACTCGATCACGAGCAGTCCCTTAGAGCGCCTAACAAAACCTCCACCCCGGCAGCTTAGTTTCGCTCATCGCAACTTCGCGTATTTCGTCTTGGCTTCTTTCAGGAGGATGTCGAGGTAAGAAAATGCACTGAGAATGGTTACGTCTACGGCCTGGCTGTCGCCTGCAGTCACAATGTGGCGCTGAAATGCTCCCACTGCTGCTTCTGCTGCGCGATAAATGCAATAAACCGCGGGTCCTTCCTCACGTTATCCAACTGAGCGTCACCCTCAAATAGCGGATAATTGGGGAAGCCCTCATCGGCCGTCACTTGCAACCATTTCATCGTTTGCTCTGGCTCATTCATAAGAGCGTAAGCGGAAGCGATGTTATAAGACGTGTGATGGAAGTGAGCGTAACCACGGCCGATCTCGATAGCGTGTTGGATCGTGGCTTCTGCTTCGCTATTCTTCCCAGCCTTGGCCAGCATCATGGCTTTCACGCTGGTAACCATCCCACCTTTATCTTTCGAATAGTCTTTGAAGTATCGCTCAATTAACGCCGAGGCGTCCTCGTTCCGCCCCAGCCGGAATAAAGCGTTGGATGAATAAAATGCCAGGAGTTCAGGGTTCTGTTCGAGCGGAGTGCTATTGAATATCTGAAAGGCTTCTGCGTATTTGGCCCGGCACATATCGATGACGCCCAAGCGGTACCGCGCCAGCGTGTTGCCCGGATTGATAGCCAATGCCTTTTCAATCTCTTGCTGTGCCTTGTCGAGCATGCCGATGTGAAGGTAGACAAATCCCAGTTGGTGATGCGCTTCATCGAAATTGGGATTCAATTCGATCGCGCGACGGTACGACTGAATCGCCTGCGTGTGAGGGAAGCGCTTGTAAGGTGTCCACAACATCAGCCCGCGAGCAAAATTACCCTCCGCCAGATTGGGGTTTATCGCGAGCGCTTTATTCACAGCGACTTCAGCATCCTCATACGACTTCTTCCTCTCCGCACCGGACGCAACATAACGCGCTTTGATAGTGTAGGCGCGGGACAGCTCGGCAAAGGCAGAGCCAAAGTTTGGGTCAGCAGCTACGGCCTGCTCGAATAGTTTGATGGCAGCCTGATTATCGGCTGGATTCTCGCTGCTGACATTGACCATCCCGCGCATGTAGGCGTCGTAGGCCACAGAGTTGGAGGACATGACAGCCGCACCCGACGCAGGAGGATGCTTCACGGTCCGTGATGAATACACGTACACGCCTGCCGCCAGCGCCAGCACAATGGATGCCACGACCGACCCGAGCCCAAGCTTTGAAACCCGAAATCTGCTGACCTCAGGGCCGGTAATGGCCGGCTTCGTTTTTACACCTGCTGTCTTGACCTTCGGCGTAAACTGTCCGGTCTCGTATTCGCGGCGGATTTGCTGTAGGTCAGGGATCAAATCTCCCATCGTCTGGTAGCGCAGCGCCGCATCCTTCTCAAGGCATTTTCGTATCAGCTCCTCTTGGGCACTGCCGCTGTGGCCAAGGCTGAAGCGACTAATCGGCGGTGGTTCCGCGGTCAGGATTGCGGAGATGACCTCTGCCGAGCTCTTCGCTTCGAAGGGCCGCCGCCCGCTCAGCAATTCATAGAGCACAGTGCCGAAGCTGAAGATATCGCTTCGACAATCCAACGCCTCGCCGCGCACCTGCTCTGGCGACATGTAGGGCACCGTGCCCATCACCATTCCCGGCATGGTCAACATGCTGACCGTATCCGCCTCGATGATGCTTGAATCGCGCAACACCTTTGCCAGACCGAAATCGAGCACCTTGACCTGGTTGCGCGTCGTGAGCATGATGTTTTCCGGCTTGATATCGCGATGAATGATGCCCCGTGCGTGCGCTTCGTTCAGGGCTTCGGCAACCTGTGACGCAATCGCGAGCGACTCGTGCAAATCTGGCAGGTGGCGCTTGAGCCTCGAAGCCAATGTTTCCCCTTCAATGTACTGAAGGACTATGAAGCTGTGATCGCCCTCCTGCCCGACCTCGTAGATAGCGCATATATTCGGGTGATCGAGAGTGGCCGCGGTCTTGGCCTCTCGCAGCAGCCGTTGTTTGGCTCGCCCATCGGTCGCGACTTCTGCTGGGAGGAATTTAATCGCGACTTTCCGGTCGAGCTGCTTGTCCTCAGCCAAGTAGACCTCGCCCATACCGCCGCGCCCGAGCTTCTCGATGATGCGGTAGTGCGAGATGGTTTGGTCGATCATGAGAGCCGTCCAATAGTAGGCCGGACGCTTAGGGGGGTCAATGCATTGCGGGCAAAAGCTAATTTTCACTCTGCCGCCCAACCGATACGCAGGAAGCGCCAGCAGATCAGAGCACATCCCAACGATAAGAATGCCTCGTGAATGTCCGCCCGCTTTTCGTAGCGCACGCGCAGGCGCCGGAACTGGTTCAGCCAAGCGAAGGTCCGTTCGACCACCCATCGCCATCGCCCCAGTCCGCTGCCATGTTCGGTGTTGCGCTTCGCTAGAAAGGGGACGATATTGCGGGCACGCAGACCTTGCCGAATTGACTCCGCGTCATAACCACGGTCGCCCAATACGCAGTCCGGACGATGCCGTGGGCGTCCCCGCTCTCCCTGCAAGTTTGGGATGGCATCAACCAGTGCGAGCGCTTGCTGCGAGTCGTTACGATTGGCTCCGGCCAGTTGAATGGCGAGAGGAACTCCCCGTGCGTCGCAGATCAGATGACGTTTGCTGCCCAGCTTGGCCCGGTCAGTAGGGTCCCGTCTGCCGCCCCCAAAAACTGCCCGGATCGAACTCAGAATGACGATGAATATTCCCCCAATACGGCCTTCTTTACTGGAGGCCCGCTATGAAACTGACGGAAGGATCATCGACTTGTGTTGCGTCCGTTACGTAAGCAAGTCCAACAGGCAGGTTCTGGACCAAGGCCCCGATTTGAGTTCCTTGCCAGCGCGCACACGCAATAACGTGATTGACCACTCGCTCGTGATTATCATCGATCCAGCTTAGAGGCCGATCTAACACGCCGAGCCAATAATCTGGCCTGTCCGGTCCGGGAAGCATACGGAGCAACTTGAAACTAAACGGAACCTGTTCGTTTAGCTCTGGCGGATTGTGATCCACGCTCGTCACGGTGAGCTTCATCAGTGCCTCTGGCGCGCGGCGGCGAGAATCATTATAGTGCCTAACGTCCGCTATTGGTCGGGAGAGGAAATTCAGCCTGACCCGCTACCAAATCTTTAATGATCGACATCCTTCCGTTTTTTGCGACTAGCCAAGAAATTAGGGCGGCGCCGTTCGGTTGCGGCGGTATTTCGGCAGAGATGCGAGTTCACGGAGCGAACTAGGTACATATTTAACTCTTTGCTGCCAAGCTTACCCTCCTTATTCTGCTTGGAATGAGAACAAATTTTCATTCCTACCTGACTTTAGCTTTTCTTCTTGTTTCTGGAGTTTCTCCGTGGACCACGAATGGTCAGTCGAGTTTTCCAGTAAAGAGGGAACTCACATGGTCTCTGCCGGGGAACGAAATCAGAACGCCGCAATTCTCTGTTGATGGAAATCTCATCGTTTTGGTGAACCGCGTCCATGTAGCGGACGGCGGTGAGGCCGAAGGCCTTCCCGAAAGCTACTTCAGTGCGCTTAAAGAAAGACAACGCAAAGACCCACGCTTTGCTGATCCCATTATTAAACTCTTAGACTTGCATGGGAAGACGGTCTGCGAGGTTTCGTATGGGTGGAATCCAAGCATTTCTCCGGACAACAAAAGCTTGGTCTACTCACGGCAAAAGAAAGCCATCACCTTGCTGAGGGAACTAGCTGAAACACAGGCAGGAAACGACATACAAGTCTTTGATTGTGAAAAAAAGCAGTCGAGGCTCGTCGCAGAGCCAGACACGGGTTACTTGGACTACGCTTTTTTCTTTCCCGATGGCAACTCGATCGTCTACACAGAGAATGAAGCCGTGAATGGAGCCTTTGGTGGCCCGGTGGCTATCAGTCGATTTGATTTACAGCACAGCCATAAAAGTACTTTGCTCAGCAAGAAAACTGTCTCGGCAATTGCGTGCCCGCCGGCCGCTTCTGGCAAAGATACCCGCGGCTCCTTCCTCTGTTCTCAGATTAGCGATCCAACCAGTAGTTTTCCTCAGCTTCTTTTTCAAGTCGCTTCGGCAGACCATCAATTGTTTGCTCTCTTGGGGATTCCAATCCCCTCACCGGGCGATTCGTACATGGCCAGTACTTACGACATTCACTTGATCTCCCTAGTGCCCGAGGCGAATGAGATTCTTTCCATGGGAAAGATGGATATTGCCAATCCGGATCGGCCCACATTCCAGTTAGTCCCGGATCGGAGAATGATGATTTTCTCTCAGTACTGGAAACTTTTTTCGCTGAACACAGGTAAATGGTTAGCGGAGGTCGGTCCGCGAAATACGCGTAAGAGGAGCGTTTACAGTCCTGATTTGCAGTACTACCTGACGGCTGAGCCTTCAGATGACCCTGACCACCTTGTCCTATGTCAGACAATTGGTGGCCAGAAATTGGCGACGCTTCCGAAAACAGTCAACCCTGACGTGCTCGACGCGGTATGGAGTCGGGATTCTAAACGATTTGCGATTGTTGTCGTGTCAAACGGCGGCTCCGGCTCAGCCTATCGAGAAGAACTCATCGTTTATTCTATGCCCTAGTTTTTGAGAGCAGGTTTTTGAAGCACGCAAAAAATTGGCCCTCACTCCTTCCCCTAGAAATCCTCGGACGGATCAACGCGTGAATAGGCATTTCGCCGAAGAAAATCTCAACAAAGAAATCTCTATATATAGAAAACGAAAGCCATGCCGTGGGTGCTTAAGAGGGGCAATCCTGAGGACACAAACCTCAGCCGGACACGGACTGCGACTCCATTCAATCGCAAGCGGAAAATTTGCGCGGTTACGATTTCTCGATCGCGGTGGCCTCTCTGTTAGAGCGTCTCCTCTGCGTCGAACCCCATCTGCGCCAAAAATTCATTTCACTTCGTCCATGATTAACTTAACTTCCACGTTCGACAGCTTGCCCGTGAGCGAGAGTTCCTTCGCCACGGCTTTGACCTGAAGCTCGAACTCGGGGTGCGTTCTGGCAAATTCCAGAAGCTCCCCGGTGCGTTCCCGCCAGATATGCTTGGCGTGCTGGATGTCCATTGTGCTGACACGCTGTCCGTTACGCGCTTCCGTAGAGCGTCGGACCACACGCCGAAAATCCCCGTACTGGTTGGAGAAAAACTGGTGGGACGGGTAGCCGCGAGAGGGTGAAGCGTCGATCCCCCATATGAGCGTCGCCACGCCGCCCGCCACGCTAACAAGGTCGTGAGACTTTCTTAGGGCTTCGGGAAGAGTGCCTCGGTCAAAAGCGTTGCTGAAGTCGTAGGTGCTTCCTCCGCCTATCATGACGGGCTCGTCATGCACGTACACCTCATCAATGTCGTAGCCGAAACAAACAGCCCTAACAGTGTGCGCCGCCTCGTGCAGGCAGGTGTCCCAATGGCGGCGGCAGGCGGTCAAATGGTCCACCGCAAAGCGGGCGCGTAGGTGCTCTGGGGCGGCGAGTATGGACTTGGGACTCTTGCCCCGGGTGTAAACGTACCGCCCATAACGCTCGTTCTCGCTCCACTCGCGGTCAACGAGCCCGGCTTTACGAAGGCGCTTCAGGCTGTTGCAGGGGGCTCCGATCCGGAGCCCGTTCACGGAACGCTTGCTGCGTGCCATTAGAAATTTCTCCAGATACACTCCACGCCTTTCGGACGCTTGCCACCGTGATGATTCGAATCGTTCATCGTTTTGTTAACCGTGATCCGCACTGGTTCGCCGAACTTCTTCGTGAGCGGCGCATAGATTTCATTCTCATATTCCGACAGCAGCCAATGGAAGGGAGCGTTTAACAAAATTTCGACCATCTCCCTATGGTTCAGGGTCTCGGAATACGCGCCAGTTTTGCGGCCGTGTTTTATGTAAGGTGGATCGAGAAAAACGACATCATCTGGGCCGCAGTGTTGGAGCACTTCCCGGTAGTCCACCCACGTGATGTGCGGTCTCGTCCGCATCATGATCTCGCTGGCGACCCTCAAATAACGTTCGTACGTTACGCGGCTGACGCCGCCGCCGATTTCGCCGCGCACTCCTGCTTTTCCGTACCGATTTCCGTCTCGAACCAGAAACGCTTCGAGTCTGGCAGCGGGAGGCGCGAGCGTTCTGGCTGTCCATTCGCGCAGGTCAGGCCGCTGTGCCCATAACAGGTTGAGCGCCTGTTTGCGAATCGGGTTGTAACGCACGTGGTTCTCCAGCATTGCCTCAAAGGTGAAATTCCGCATGCGATCATGTGCGGTGCTGCCGTTTCTCTCGGGGACTGTTCCCAGCCCGAGGATTTTCTCCGCGCCATACGACGAGAGACTCAGCAGAAAGGGGTATGTGTTGATGTCGTTCAGCCAGAAGCGGCGGTAATCGAGTTCCTGCGCGACCCGAAAGAACAGATTGACGCGTCCGCCGAACACTTCAACGAAACGGTCGCCGCTGGGCGGCATCAATTCGACGATGGTCTTCGCGAGCTTTGCCTTCCCGCCGGGATAGCTGAACTGCGGGATTATGAGGGATTCGTTCGTGCCGTCAGATTCACCTTCATTTGCCCGGATTGTACGACCTGCCGCCGTGGAGTCCATTAAGCCTCTTTTCTGTTGCCAGCAAATTCCTGATCAGAGTGGTGCTGTTTATGGCGCCGCATATTGACAGAGCCAGCCGGCAGAAATTGTTGGAGGTCCTTCTTAAAGTAGTGAGCGACCTTAAGCTTCGCGCAAAGTTGCATCATGCGTTCGGTGTAGTCCTTCCAGTTAGTTGTCTTGGTCATTAGTAGGTAGTTCACGAGGCCAATCTTGTACAGGTCAACATATCTGTGCGTGTGCTCAACGATCTCCAAGCTGGACTCGCAATCGAGTGTTGGCTCCAGACTGACCCAAGTGAAGATGCCGCGATCATGAAACGCCTTGAGTGCGGCGATTCGATCACCGGGTAATGCCGCGTCGCGCTCCCACTTCAGCGAGAACGCATCATCAAGGCTGGTCAGTGTCGATGCAAAGGCATCCCGGTCAGGACGGAACAGATCAATGTCGCGGAGCGCCCTTGTTCCGCCCTTGGTCAAGGTGCAGAACCCCATGCCATGTAGTTGCAAGCATTCGACGGTCTGCCGCGTCTGGCTGGTATCACCGGGATGATACGGATCAGTGCTGCATGAGAGCATGACTTGTCCGTGGTATCCGGCCTCTTGATATTTGGCAGCGCCCTTTTCTAAATTGCGAAGAAACTCAGGCCGAGGTACTGCGCCCGCGTCGAATTCTTCGCGTTTCATCTTCAGAACGTGCGGGACATAGCAGTAAGCGCACTTGTGGCCGCACCCGCGATATGGATTGCAGGCAAGTGGTGCATATTCACCTGCTTGACCCCTCGGCGCATAAATGTACGAGCAGCCTTTGATCGCCGCGGTCTCGACACTCTCTTCTGTTTTCTCAGAGCCGGAACTGATGATGACGAAAGGCGAAGACTTGGAGACGAGACTTGCACCTTCCGGTTCATTGGCGGCTTTGGGAACGGCCTCGTCATTTGCCGCATCTTTGGACGCTACTGAAGCCTTCACCGGGACGGGCGGCGTCGGAGTAAACGTCTTGCTCTCCTTGTCAGGCGGATATGCGTGGAATCCTTCGGCGTACCGTTCCACCGCTTGCCAATCGTAGAGAACACGAAATCCGAACTCTGGCGTCGGATCATAGAACAGGCTATAGGGTTTCAGCCATTGCGCACCGTTGTACCAGCGGATGCGCGGGCGGCCCAGTTGGTCCTCGCCCACCACGCGCCCAAGGGACGGCTGATCGTTTCCGATCTGCTCCCGGAGCCGCTTTTCGCCCGAACCTGTGTATTCCACCCAATCGCCGACGACTGCTCGGCGCTTCTCCAAGCGCTTGACACGGACAGAGACGGTGTGGACAGGCTTGTAAGGATGATGCTCCAGAAGCGGCGTCACCAAGTCGGCGAGAAACTTCTCCAGCGCCTCCTTGATCTCCTCCGTGTCTGCCGTCCGATATACCGTCTGGCGCAGTGCCTCCAGCGTCCCCGGCTCTGGCTGGGGTACCGGATCGCCCGAGATTGGCGGCGGCTGTGGCGGCGCAGGGGAAACTGCGCTCGCGAGTTTTGCAGTGAGGTCATCAACCTTATGTTGCAATTGCGCGATGATCTTGTCTTTCTTGCTGGGTTGCGTTTCTATCGTCGTGTGCGGATCGTCCACATCAGTTTGTTCATTTGCGGAGTGTGCGGCGTCGGCAGCGTCTTCGTTTGGAACAGAAAGATAGTCGCCATTGATTTGCTTTTCGACCCAACGGTATCCAACACCGTAATATCGCGCACAATATTCTGCCCACGTCACCTCGATGCCGGGCTCTACCTCCATGCGTGCGTGACTGCCACGCCGGGGCGCGAACTTGGCTTTCATCGCGACCACGATTGGCTTGTACCGCTCGAAATACCAGATAAATTTCATCACCTGCGTCCCGATTTCTTTCGAGCGTGCATGCAACGTGGCGAATTCCCCTTCGTTGGCGATCGTGCAAACCTGATCTTGGGTCAATTTGTCCAACGGGATGCCGTCAGATGAATTAAGTTCAGATGAGGCCGCTTCCCGTGCTGCCGCAACGGAGCCGAGTTTGCAATCTTCGCGCTCCATCTCCTCAATTGAACTTCGCGAATCCACAACTGGCGCTGTAACCACAGAATTCTCCTTTTCGTTTTTGTTGGTCGTTTGTGCAAAAGATGCACAGAGCAGCACGATAAGCACCTTGGCGATCGCACGAGTGGTTTGGTGTTTCGAAGCAACAAAGGGACGCCTTTGCTCCTGTCGAACTTCTACCAGGACGAACTCCGACCAATTCTTGACGAATTGGGAATCTGGAAGGAGGGGATGGGGATGCACAGTTTCCGCCGTGGAAGAATAAGCCAATGGGTCTACGCGGGTGTCAGCCGTCAAGTCATCCGAGACTGGGCCGGACACTGTGCTGACCGACTCGTTGATCTCTACACCCGGAGAATGAAGCAATATCACGCTGCGGAGATGGGAAAAGTTAAACCGCTGTTGGACTCAAAGTTGGACTCAAAAAAAGAAGAGGAGGTTGGCGCACACGCCGCTTAGTATTGTAAAATCATAGACCTGCCATGCCCGGTTCCCCGGTAGCTCAATGGTAGAGCATTCGGCTGTTAACAGAGAACTTCACATCACATAACTCGTTTCTCTGGCGTCAGTTAACAGCTTCCGGATCATCCCCAAATACGTAATCCTTGTCCCCCATATGTCCCCCGTCATTAGCTGCTTCCGCTGGCTGCGAGGTGACGCCGTGCTGCAGCCAAGTGGCATGCAGAACAACCTTCTCACCGCATTTCCTCACAGGACAGCGTCGTCCGACCTGGTCCATAACTTTAGGGTTGCCCGTTATCCACCTGCAATCGGGCGCCAAGTTTTCACTAAGAGCGTCGACCGGCAACCGTTGGTGGAGGTTCTGGAGGCGTCCAGTCGACGATTCACGTTATCGGAAGTTCTCTACAAGCATGATGTCACTATTTAACGCATCCAGTTGTGTGTAAAGGATCGTCTTTTTGTCCGGCGAGACGGCCAGTCCAGGCGCTGACCTGGCTGGAGGCTTCTCCAAATCGAATACGCGCGTAGTCCGATGTGTCGTGAAGTCGAAGAAAGCGATCCCAGGTTTCGTGGTCGTCGTATCCAGGTAATAGATGCCGCCCTCAACCACTGCCCAATCGCCCCAGTAGCCTGCTTCCAGGGAGCTTATAACCTCGGTCTCTTCGCCGCCGTTAGTCGGAATGCGCCATAATCCGGGAACGGTCAAACTTTTTGCGTAATACAGGAATCTACCGTCGGGCGATTCGAACGCTGCAAATCCTCCGTGACGCGTCACTTGCACGGCGGGTCCGCCCGCCGCCGGCATCTTCCATACTTGCCCACTGCCACTGCGGTTGGATGCGAAATATATCCAACGGCCGTCTCGCGACCAGCTTGGCACGATCTCGTGCGAAGGTTCGCTGGTGAGCCTACGAGGTGGGCCGCCTTGCGAATCGACGACATAGATGTCTGCGTTGCCACCGGCGCCAGAATCGAAGGCGATCTGTTGTCCGTCGGGCGACCAACGAGGAGTTCCACTCACGGAGTTGAAGTGCGTTAGCTGAACCAGGCCACCGCCATCGCTCCGGCACATCCAGACTTCATACGCGCCGCTCCGCGTAGATTCGAAAACAATCTTACTTCCGTCCGGCGAGAACTGCGGACCACTTTCCATTCTCGTGGAAGAGATGAACTTGTCGGGAGGGCCTGCTGAGAGCAATGAACCAAGCTTTCTCCTCCATATGTTGAGATTCGCCGTCTGCCGCACATACACTAATCGGTCTCCCCGAATCGAAGGTTCGATTCCGTCTTCACCAAACGGCAGTCGTTCTGGTTCACCCCCGCTGACGGGTATCTTCCAAAGCCAACCAGGATTTACCGGCCAACCCGCATTTGCGAAAACGATATCGCGCCCGTCAGCGGTCCACGTCAGACCCCAGTGGTCTGTATCGTCCGAGATAAGAAGTCGTTCCCCTCCTCCCGAAACCGGCACCGTGTAGATTAACGGGAACGCTTGCAAAACCCTCTTGAACGCCAATGTTTGACCATCGGGGGAGAATGAGGGATTAGAGGCGCCCCTTGAGCGTGGCGGTGAAGTGAGTTTGCGAACTTCCAGCGAATCGAGCGATAGCAAAAAAATGGAGACACGTTCGTTACGGGCTGCGCGATCCGAATACGCGAGCAACTTCCCATCGGGCGACCACGAGAGGCGGTTTGCATCCGCAAGGACTTGGTAAAACTCTTGTTCCTCCCAAAGAGTTTCGCGGACCCTGCGCTCAGCGCCTCCTGTGGCGGGGATAATGTAAATGCCGGTTTCACCTCTTAGAATGCGGCAGAATGCGATGTACCGGCCATCGGGCGATCAAACCGGATTGAAGTCGATTGACGATTGCATCGTCAGTCGTAACGATTCCTCAGTCCCAACGATCTTCACATATAGGCTGAAGTAAGGCCCGGCTCCTCCGTTCCAAACGAAGGCTAAATGCTGGCCGTCTGGCGAAAGACTCGGCGTATATTTTTCGCCAACGTTGGTCACGGCCGGGGTTATGGTCGGCTGACCTGCTTTGGCTCTGGGCGAGTGGTCGTAGTACAGAAAAGACAGCGCAAGAGCGCACACCGTTAATCCGCCTAAAACCAGGTTCCTGGCAGTGAGCAGCCACTGCCTCCGTCTGGGCCGGGCTGATGGCCTGGTGCTGGGTATCTCCACATTGCCAATGAAGCGATATCCTCGTCGAGCGAGTGTCTCAATAAAGATAGGGGTCTCCGCCGATTCGCCCAGTGCATCGCGCAACCTCTTGATGGCGGCATTCAGGCTATGCTCGAAGTCCACGAAAGTGTCCGCCGGCCAGAGTTTGTTGCGCAATTCCTCTCGGCTAACGACTTCCCCGGGCCGTTCGAGCAGCGCTGCCAGCACCTGAAAAGGCTGTTCCTGGAGCTTTACCTTCTGTCCCCGCTGGCGCAGTTCCCCTGTCTGAATATTCACCTCGAACGTACTGAAACGGATAATTCTGGATGAGGAATTGGTTGACACGGGAACGTCCAGGTGGCCGAAGTTTAACATCTTTCGGCTACAGTTCCGACTTGGCGGTCATCCGGTCCGGGGTTCTGAGGGCAATGAGTTCTACGAGTCATCTGGGTGAGAAACTCTACTTACTTGCTCGGCTACTACCGTGTGGTCGGCAAGAACGAAGCCGGAAGTAACTCGGTAACTTCCGCAGCAATGCCGGGCGCAGGTTATCGCCCCGTGGCGCGCGGACACCGAGAGCATGCTGGTTGACGCGGAGCTCCATCTTCCGCGAGTGATCACCATACTTTATGGAGATTCCTAAGCCCTTGGAGGTAGTCATCCTTTTCTAGCCTGCTCGCTACTCCAAATTCTGTCAGGATCGTGATCATCTGCCCCAGAGGAAGCCCGGCAAGCTCCGCAGCCCTGCCGAGGGAAGCCTCTCCTTTCTTGTATCTCTCAACAGCGAGCAAGATTCTTCCCCGAGTGACCAGGTCCCGAACAGCCTTGGACAAGTCACTCCGCTCTTCCTTTGTGATTTCGCGAAGAAACTGATAGTTGTCGCGATCCATACGGATGCTCATCGTCTTGCTCATGGCTTTGCCTCCAATTTCAGTCTTGCATCCTCGATAATTGAATGTTTGTAGCGCCCGTACTTTGCCAGCAGCGCAAGTTTGGCAATGGCATCGGGCTTTTCCAGCAATCCTTTTTCCCGGCTTCGAATCAGAATGCCCACAGCCGTCGTGAACGCAACGCCCAGCACTTTGCAGGCATCGATCCCGTTCTTGTCGTCGATGCCGACGATCTGGGCCTTTTCGTCTAGCGCTAGTGCGATGGCTTCGGCTTCGCCTCTGCCCAGGCTGAAATCTGTCTGTAATTTCGCAACGAGCCGACGATTCCTGAGCGTGAAGACTTCGATTTTTGATTCGTCCAGCGCCTTCTGAATGATTATTGCATCCAACGCTTTCTTGGAACTGCAGCATTCCTTCTCAACCTCAACGGGAATGGCTACTGGTACGTTAATGCTGGTCAGAAATAGGTCAAGAAGATCGGCCTTTGCGATCAGGATCAGCGTAGATGCGTCGAAGACAATCATTATGACAAAATATTACAAACGTAATTCTAGCAGAAAAGAGATGTAAATAGAAGAACCAAAGGCATTCCTCACCGCCAAAAAATCGCAGCAAAGGCTCGCACTGGCACTGTTCTGCTTCGCGCGGCAACCATTCGGTCGCGAACCGAATGCTTGTCGCTGTATTGCTGAGAAATGGGATGTTAGCTGCGTAGGAATTCGAGCCCATGCTTTGTACCGCGATGACCAGGACGAGTGAAGGAATTTTGATCTGATGTCGATAAACGAGCTAAAGCGAAGTTCGTAGGCAAGTTAGCACCGAAATCGATCGCCCGTTTGCGCTCGTATCGAAATCTGTTTCTCCGCGATTGTTGCCGGTAGCTCAATGGTAGAGCATTCGGCTGTTGACTTTCACACTTACCGTTGATTCTGCACGGTTTAACCCCGAAATTGGCCCAACAAGAGCGGGCAAGGTGGACCCAGTTTGCACCCAAGCCCGTCCTGACGTCTCGAGTAATTTGCATCAGAGTTAGGCGGTTTGCTAGAGCTCACTCTGCCCTGTTAGCACAGACCAATCGCCTTTTGTTTTGTTAGCTTTACAAGGTCCTGAATCGACCCGACCTTTTCGTGCCGGTCCGGAGCACCCGAGAAGTCCCGTTTCTAAAGCGGGTTCAGCAGAAAACTAACTATCTTCGGGGCGCGTGAATATGAAGGGGAAGCACTTTTGCGTAGTTTGAAAAATCAGGATCAGTGGTGAAGATCGTCCACAGCCGCTTGTTCGCGACCGCACATAGAAGAATGTCCACAATCGATACTGCGACTCCCTTTGCTCTGCAACGATTGCCGGCCTTCGCCGCTTCTTCGTAGTCAGAGGTGTCGACAACCTCGTCTGGAAAGGAGCGAAGATGGAGCCGCAATTTTTCATACTGTTCCGTTGCCTTGATGCCCGAGAGGAGCTCTTGCCGAACTAATCCGATCATTCGCGCCCGGCCTTCTCGAATGAGTTCAGACAACTCGGCCACTAGGAATCTTTCGTTTGTGCTGA
>Ga0073928_10006385_pt1 | contig 15897 bp, 17 predicted proteins | sample PaiPotPPA55metaG_FD_76969 | JGI IMG/M metagenome (GOLD analysis project Ga0073928, IMG submission 76969) | Iron sulfur acid spring bacterial and archeal communities from Banff, Canada, to study Microbial Dark Matter (Phase II) - Paint Pots PPA... ... | reverse complement strand
TTGCCTGCGAGCCCGGAATCCATAACCCCAAGCAGTGATGTGTGCCACCGCAGCCTAACCGCTTTCATCACTGCACGGCCTGTGGTTATGGATTCCGGGCTCCGCTCGCGCTCGGACGGCGCGAAGCGCCGATCCGAGCGCTCGCGGCCCCGGAATGACGGGCTAGAGTAGTTTGCGATGCAGTACGGCGTCATTCCGGGGCGCAGGAAAATCGGCCGTGCCGATTTGCCGCGAGCCCGGAATCCATAACCTCAAGCAGTGATGTGTGCCACCGCAGCGCAACCGCTTTCATCACTGCACGGCCTGTGGTTATGGATTCCGGGCTCCGCTCGCGCTCGGACGGCGCGAAGCGCCGATCCGAGCACTCGCGGCCCCGGAATGACGGGCTAGAGTAGTTTGCGATGCAGTACGGCGTCATTCCGGGGCTAACCCCAAGCAGTGATGTGTGCCACCGCAGCGTAACCGCTTTCATCACCGCACGGCCTGTGGTTATGGATTCCGGGCTCCGCTCGCACTCGGACGGCGCGAAGCGCCGATCCGAGCACTCGCGGCCCCGGAATGACGGGCTAGAGTAGTTTGCGATGCAGTACGGTTGATCGCCTGGACTACGATGGACGCCCGCGCGGAGCACAGCAAATATATCGGTCAGCCGCTGCTGCGGCCGGAGGATGCTCGTTTTGTTCAGGGCAAGGGCCGCTATGTCGACGATTTGATGCTGCCGGGGACCGCCTGGTGCAGCTTTGTGCGAAGCCCTCACCCCCACGCCCGGATCAGATCGCTGCGCCTGACGCAGGCTGCGGCGCAGCCGGGGGTGCTCCTGACGCTCACAGCCGCGGACTGGGCGAAGGCAGGGCACGGGGAGCTCACCGTCGTGCATCCGATGCCTTTCGGCGACGGCCGGCCCATGAACGGCGCGCCGCGGCCGGCCTTCGCATCGGAAGTCGTGCGTCATGTCGGCGATGTGGTTGCGGCCGTTGTGGCGGAAAGCCGCTTTGCGGCGGAAGAGGCAGCCGGCGCGGTGGAGGTGGAGTACGAGCCGCTGCCTGCAGTCGTTGATTTGCGCGAGGCGATCGCCCCGAATGCCCCGCTGGTGCACGAGCAATTCGGAACCAATGTCGTATTCGACATGGAACGGGGCGATCGGGGCAGGACGGAGCAGGCGTTCGGACAAGCCGCAAAGGTGGTGGAGCTCAAGCTCGCGAGCAACCGCCTTGCGGCCAGTCCTCTGGAGCCGCGGTCGTACCTTTGCGACTACGATCCCGCAGACGGTCGCCATACGCTTTACGCGACGAGCCAGCAGCCGCATTATTTGCGCCGCTGGCTTTCGCTCTACACGCTGCATGTGCCCGAGCACAAAATCCGCATCGTCTCCCCCGATGTGGGCGGCGCCTTCGGAGTGAAGGGAAACTTTTCGGTCGAGGTGTCCACCATCGTATGGGCCGCGGGGCTGCTCCGCCGAGCGGTCAAATGGACATCGAGCCGATCCGAAGTCTTTCTTTCGGATGCGCAGGCGCGCGATCACGACAGTGTCGCTCGCATGGCCTTCGATCACGAGGGCCGCATCCTCGCCATGCAGGTCGATACCGTTGCAGCGCTGGGCGCATACCTGAGCAATTTTGCTCCCAGCATTCCGGGAAATTCCTACCCGCAGACGATAACCGGGCTCTACCGCACGCCCGACCTGCATCTGCGGGTGCGCGGTGTCTATACCAACACGCTCCCGGTGGACGCCTACCGCGGCTCCGGCCGGCCGGAAGCGACGTGGGTGAACGAACGACTGCTCGAGGCCGGCGCACGCGAGCTCGGCATTGACGTTGCGGACATGCGCCGGCGCAATCTGATCGCGGGCGACGACTTTCCCTATTCCGCGCCGGGCGGGCGGACCTACGATTCCGGCGATCCCCCGGCGCTGCTCGAGAAGCTGTTGCACGCCGCGAGCTATCCTGCGCTCAGGCGCGAGCAAGCGGCGCTGCGGCGGCGCGGTGAGCTGATCGGAATAGGGCTTGCCGCATTCGTCGATAAGGCGGGCACCGGCCCGAGCGGCAATCTTGCCAAGCGCGGCGGTCTGCATGGCGGATGGGAAAGCGCCCTCGTGCGCGTGCACAGCGACGGCAAGGTCACGGTATTTGCCGGCAGCCATTCGCACGGCCAGGGTCATGACATCGCCTTCTCTCAGATCGCCGCGGATCGCCTGGGTGTGCCGATCGCCGATATCGAGATCGTCGAGGGCGACACCGATCGCGTGCCGTTCGGCAACGGAACCTGGGGAGCGCGGTCGACCTCGGTTGCAGGGACGGCGATCTACCGGGCCTGCGACAGGATCATCGACAAGGCGGTGCGGCTCGCGGCCCACGCGCTCGAATGCGCTGCTGACGATCTCGAATATCGACGCGGGCTGTTCACGGTTCGCGGCACCGATCGTTCGATCGCGTTCGCCGAGGTGGCCGATCTGGCCTACCACGGCGCGCTCCTCCCTGCGGCTGAGGATCCCGGCCTTGAGGTTGCGGAGTTCTACGACCCGCCCGATACCAACGATCCTCAGGCGATGCATCTTGCCGTCGTCATCGTCGATCCGGAAACCGGCGCCGTGAAGCTGCGGGACTTTTATGCCGCCGACGACTGCGGCGTGGTGATCAACCCGATGATCGTCGAGGGCCAGGTGCATGGCGGCCTGGCGCAAGGCATCGGCCAGGCGCTGATGGAAGAGATCGTCTATGACCGTACAGCGCAGATTCTGACCGGGAGCTTCATGGATTATGCCCTGCCACGCGCCGGCGATCTGCCGCCGTTTCACACCGCCTTCATCGCAACCCCGGCGCCGAGCAATCCTCTCGGCGTGAAAGGCGGCAGCGAGAGCGGGACAATCGGCGCGCCCGCGGCGATCGGCAATGCCGTCATCGACGCGTTGTGGCACCTGGGCGTGCAGGACATTACACTGCCGATCAGGCCGGAGAAGGTGTGGCGTGCGCTGCATGCCGCGAAGGGCACACGGTCTCTGCAATGAAGGGCTTGGCGATGAGCGGTGGCGCAACACAGGTAGCAAATCAGATCGCGGACGAGCTCGCGGGCTGCGGCGTGAAGCTGGTTGCGTCTCTGCCGGACAACTGGCTGATGGGCTTGATCAACGCGCTTGACGGCGACCGTCGGTTTGTCCACGTCCGGGTCAACCGGGAGGAATCGGCGATCGGACTTTGCTCCGGCGCCTACATGGGGGCGCTCGGATCGGCAGCGGTGATGGGCGCATCGGGCTTCATGACCGTGGTCTATGCGATCACCAAGATAAACTACACCTACGAGATCCCGCTGTTCTTGCTGCTCACGCTGCGCGGCGAGGTCGGCGATCATCACAAGCACCATGTCTCGAATGGGCTCTACCTGCGCTCCGTGCTCGACGCGATCAAGCTGCCCTACCAGGTGATCGCCGCTCCCGAGGACATCGCCTCCATCTCGCGCTGCTATCATCACACCCGCATCTATTCCCGACCGATGGCGGTCCTGTTCACACGCGATTTTTTGATCGGGCGCAGGGCATGAAATATCTGGACTGCTTCCGCGCGCTCGCGCGCCAGCGCACGGATCAGGTGGTGATCACGTCGGCGGGAAACTCCAGCCAGGCCTGGTGGGCGGCTACGCGCGACACCGAGGCGAGCTTTTATCTCGATGCTTCCATGGGCCTCTCGACCATGTTCGCGTCGGGGCTTGCGCTGGCGCAGCCGGGGCTGAGGATCTGGGCGTTCATGGGGGACGGCGCCTTCTGCATGAACCCTGGGATGCTGATGGTGGAACGGCAGATGAACTTGCCGAACCTCATTCACTTCGTGGTCTCGAATCGGGTCTATGGCGCGACATCGAACGCGGTGCTCCCGAACTTTGCCGACAACGACTATGCGGGGATGGCGCGATCGATGGGGCTCGATCGCGTCTTCGAGCTCGGCAGCGTCGAATCCATCGAGCGCGAGCTCGCGCCGATCTCGGCGGCGAATACGCCGGGTCACACCTTCGTGGTGCTCGAGGTCGAGCCGTTCTCGGAGGCGGAGCAGAAGCTCGAGCAGCCGCCGTTCGACGGGCCCGAGCTGAAATTCCGTTTCGGCCGTTACCTCGAGGGACGCACAGACTGCAACGTCTTCGGCTACCGGATTTAGCTCGCGCACAGGCGGGCTACAGCGGTTCTCGCTCAAATTTGAATCTCTGTCCTCATTTGGAATCCCTGTCGTCATCGTCCGCGTATGCGGACGATCCAGTAATCACGGAAAGTCGGGATTGCCACACCTGTGCCTCAACCCGCCCTGCGGGAATTACTGGATGCCCCGCTTGAAGCGGGGCATGACAACCCGAGAGATCGACGATTGTTTACTGATCGGCCTCTCGGGTTCGTTCGGCGAAAAAGCAGGATGGTCTGCCTCTCGGGTTCGTTTGGTCAAAAAATGCCTGGGCTGCGCGTCGGGTTCGTCCGGCCAAGTGCCCGCGCATCGCAGGTTCGCTCGGCCAAGCAGCCAAGAATCGTGTTGTTCATGTTCAAACATTGTTTTCATTTGATTTTCCAGATTGGCTTCGTTTGCGCAATTGGCTTCGTTTGCGCAAAATATCATTGTCCGTTGGTCCGTCGGGTTCGTTTGGCTGATGCGTAACCGAGTCGCCCGTTGGGTCGGTCTACCAACTGACAGTGGATCTGTCCGTCGGGTTCGTTTGGCCAAAACGCCGTGCGCAGTATGGCGTGCTCTTCGGACGAACAGCCCAGCATCGTGTTGTTCATATTCAAACATTGTTTGCATTATGATTTCAGCATTGGCTTCGTTTGCGGAAGTTGGCTTCGTTTGCGGAAACATCATTGTCCGTTGGGCTCATTTCGCTGATGCGTAACCGAGCCGCCCCGTTGGGTTCGGCTGCCACCTGGCGATGGATCTCTCCGTCGGGTTCGTTTGGCCAAAACAGGAGGGCAGCTGCCCGACAGTCGCGTTTCGTCGCTCACACCGAGGATTGGCCCGCAGCGTCAACTCGGCAAGAGTAGATGCGAGCGCCTGGGAAGCCGCCGAAGCGGAGCGATACGAGGCAAAGCCAATCATCTTATGAGCTTCCTGGTTCTTGATTTGTTCTAATGAGAGACTTAAGCTCTGTCAAGCCTTTTCCTGCAGCCGTTCACTTCCTGATCCTTCGTCGTCGAAGATAAGGAAGCTTCGGCAAAGCTGGGGCTTGGGTTGTCCTTCCTGGACACAAATTGAGCCATGTGTCGCGCCCCGCAGCCAGCCCTGAGGCGCATTTTGGAGGATATCCGAGAGCTGAGCGTCGCCGCCTAAGTGGGCGGAAGAGACCCTAGGCTTTCATCCGTAAAAAGTTTTGGATCCGTCATGTTCACCAAGGCGGTGTAGTCCATGGTCGCCATTTTCAAGAGCTGCTGGGCGTGCTCCTTGTCAGATTTCGCCATAAAGGACGCGCCCCTCTCTCCAGGCAACTGACACCATGTGATTGGTTGTATGCCGCCAAGACAAGAACTCTTCCTTGGTGAATAGGATAATATCCTTCGGAATGTCGCACACATTGGAAATCGAACGATAAAGTCGGCCCAATTCCTTTCGCCGGCTCTCTCCCTTCCTAAATTCTCGGCCGCGGATCACCAGTAGATCAACATCGGAATGCTCGTGGACATCTCCACGCGCATAGGAGCCGAACAAGATGACAGCCGTTGGCTCGTACACTGCCAAAATGGATTGGACGATGTCGTAAAATCGATCTTCAGCCATAACCATGGAGTGGCTCGCGGTTGGCCTGCAGTAACGTAGCGATATCATACCACGGAACGAGCAAGAGGCACATATCATCGATCGGCGTGCCGCAGCGCGGGTGAGGGGCGTCGCAGCAGTAACCAAAGAGGTCCGTAATCGTGAAAATACAAAGACCACCCCAAATGGTGCCGATCACGAACCACTTGCCAGGGATCACTTGTGGAAGTTCTCGTGTTCTGCAACACGCTTCGAATTGCGGCCTGCCCGGCGCGGATCGCCTCACGCGCCCAGGATAGCAGGCGTAGTTTATTGGCGCTTTTGCGCGAACCGGCGCCTCTGGGCTGCCAGCCAGCGTCGTCGTCGCCTCCGCGGCCCGACCCAGATTTGCGTCTGCGAAAAGAGAGGATGAAACTCAGGCATCAGCGTCACAATAGAATCGTCGAGCTGCAAGAACTCATGGCTCGCGCGCGGAATCCCCTGCCTGGGGCAGGGGGATCAGGGCCCAGGGATTGTGGAATCAACCCGCCGAAGCGGATTTAAGTTTGCGCACGAGATAAAGGAAACGCGGTTTATCGTTCTGAAAGACAGAAAGAAAGATATCCGGGCATCGCTCGAAACTCTTGGAATCAATGAAAGCAGTCTGTTCCCCGAGATCGACAAGGCGGCAGTGCGGATCAGAGATCGCTATTCGAAATCGTAGGGAGGCGCCGTCGTTTAGAGACGCCGTCGTGGCCCCAGACAGCGTTCGCATTGTTCTCATGCGTATTCCGGAGGCCGCGTGGCTGTTTGAATGCCAATCAGCGATCAGATAGTCTTCACGCTGAAGATTGCGCCGCGCAAATTCCAACCACATCCCGGGCGGCACCATGAAACCGCTGACAGCATTCTCTTGGGGTTATTGGGGCTGGGGCAACCACACCCGGGACTTTGTGGGCACTGTCGATGCTGTCGAGCGCGCCCGAGGCAAGCGACCTCCCATCTTTGTCGACATCAGGTTTTCGCGGAGCGTTCGTGCGTTGGGCTTCCGCGATTCTGCTTTCCAGGAAATGGTTGGCAAATCGAGGTATCGATGGCTGGAGAAGCTTGGCAATCCCCACATCGGCGGTATTGGCAAAAGAGGCATCAGGATCGCAGACGCTTCTGGCGGCGATGACCTCCTCCAATTGGTTTCCACTGCGCAGCGGGATCACCGCCGGGTTATCTTCTTCTGCGCATGCGAGCGTCCGTGCAATTGCCACCGTGCTGATGTGGCCGCTCTTCTGGTCAAATCTGCACGCCGCAGGGGGATGGCCCTCAAAGTTGTCGAATGGCCCGGTGGCGATCCGGAAACCATCGACCTTACGGTCTCGGACCAGGTCGTGAAGGGCGTCCTGCGCGGCCGCAACCGCGTGCCGCTCACCGGATCGAGCCGCGTTCGGATTCGGAAGCTCACTGCTCTGCCTTGGTGCTCACGCGTCGGACTCCATTCGGGTGGAGGCGATATCGCAATCATTTCAGGTCCCGCGCGGTTGGCTGCGGACTGGTACCTTCCCGTGATCGGCCCGGATGTCAGCAGGCCAACTGATACCGTTGACAGTATCCGTGTCGAAGCTGAGAGATTACGGAAATCAGCCGGATATCGTCCGATAACTGCTTAGTCGGCCACGGGTGCGCCCAGTGCTTCGTCGTTTTGACGGTAAGGTTTGTTTGTAGCGGAGTGATTGTACTCTTTTCTTATTCGTCGAATCTTGAGAGGATTTGAGCGCGCCAGCCCGTGCCGTCGCTCCGACTTTTCAAGCTACGGCGACACTGTCGACCACCGACGTGATTGCAACATATCGTAATCCTGCGTAAACCCACACCCAATATCTTGACGGCTCACGTTTGGCGCAGAAGGCAAGGGACAAATAACCGGCTCTGCCGGGGGGATACGTACTTGATCTGACTTGACGTTTCCCCTGATTGTCGAGCCGCTCGCGCGGCTGTAACGTTGGCCTGGGAGGGGATAAGCGATTCCCGAAACCGACCTAGACAAGCGCACCCTTAGCGAGCGCGACATCTGCACCAAGTTCATCACGCCCGCCCTGCGCCAGGCCGGGTGGGACGAGATGCTGCAAATCCGCGAGGAGGTCGGCTTCACCAAGGGCCGGATCATCGTGCGCGGCAAGCTGGTCACTCGCGGCCAGGCCAAGCGGGCCGACTATATCCTCTATTACAAGCCGAACATTCCGCTGGCGCTGATCGAGGCCAAGGACAATTCCCACAGCGTCGGCGACGGGATGCAGCAGGCGCTCGATTACGCCACAACGCTCGACATTCCCTTCGTGTTCTCCTCGAACGGCGACAGCTTCGTGCTCCACGACCGCACCGGCGCCAGCAATCCGCGGGAAGCCAATCTTGCGCTCGACGCCTTTCCATCGCCGGCCGATCTGTGGGCGCGCTATCGCGCGTGGAAGGGGCTGACGCCTGAAGCCGAGGAGATTGTCCTTCAGGACTATTTCGCCGACGGCGGCGACAAGGCGCCGCGCTATTATCAGGTCAACGCCGTCAACGCCGCGATCGAGGCCATCGCCAAGGGCAGCAACCGCGTGCTGCTCGTCATGGCGACGGGTACCGGCAAGACCTACACCGCCTTTCAGATCATCTGGCGGCTGTGGAAGGCGGGCCGGGCCAAGCGGGTCCTCTACCTTGCCGATCGCAACGTGCTGATCGACCAGACGATGGTCAATGACTTCCGCCCGTTCGGCGGCACGATGGCGAAGCTTTCGACCAGATCGAAGACTATCGAGCGCGACGACGGCACGAGCATCGACCTCAGCACCGCGATCGACACCCGCCGCCGCATCGACACCGCCTATGAAATCTATCTCGGGCTCTACCAGGCGATCACCGGCCCCGAGGATCGGCAGAAGATTTACCGCGAGTTCTCGCGTGAGTTCTTCGACCTGATCGTGATCGACGAGTGCCACCGCGGCAGCGCGGCCGAGGATTCGGCCTGGCGCGAAATCCTCGACTATTTCTCGGAGGCGACGCAGATCGGCATGACCGCGACACCCAAGGAAACCAAATACATTTCCAACATCGCCTATTTCGGCGAGCCGGTTTACTCCTATTCGCTCAAGCAGGGCATCCGCGACGGCTTCCTCGCGCCCTACAAGGTGGTGAAGGTCCACATCGACCGCGACGTGGAGGGCTACCGGCCCGAGAAGGGCCAGCTCGACCGCGAAGGCGAGGAGGTCGAGGACCGCATCTACAACGCCAAGGACTTCGACCGCACGCTGGTAATCGACGACCGCACCAAGCTTGTTGCCCGCAAGGTAGCGGAGTTCCTGAGGGAAAGCGGCGACCGCTTCCAGAAGACCATCGTGTTCTGCGTCGATCAGGAGCACGCGGCGCGCATGCGCCAAGCGCTCATCAACGAGAACGCCGATCTGGTCGCCGAGAACCACCGTTATGTCATGCGCATCACCGGCGGCGATGCCGAAGGCCAGGCCGAACTCGGAAATTTCATCGACCCGGAATCGAAATATCCGGTGCTGGTCACGACCTCGCGGCTGCTTTCGACGGGCGTGGACGTTCAGACCTGCCGGGTGATTGCGCTCGACCGGGACGTGAACTCGATGACTGAGTTCAAGCAGATCGTGGGCCGCGGCACCCGCGTGCACGAGGACACCCGGAAATTCTATTTCACGCTGATCGATTTTCGCGGCGCCACAACCCATTTCGCCGACCCCGACTTCGACGGCGAGCCGGTGCAGATTTACGAGCCCGGCGAGGGCGATCCAATCGCACCTCCCGACGAGCAACAGCAGCCGGGCCTCAACGACGACGGGGCACCGTTTGTCGGGCCGGACGAGACGATCGTCTATCAACCGGGCTTGCCCGCTGTCGCCCGGCGGGCCGCAGAAGAAAATCTATGTCGATGGCGTCGGCGCCAAGATCATTGCCGAGCGCGTCGAATACCTCGACGAGAACGGCAAGCTTGTCACCGAATCCCTGCGCGATTTCACCAAGAAGGCGCTGAAGAATCGGTTCGCCAGCCTCGACGACTTCCTGAAGCGCTGGAAGGCGGCGGCGCGCAAGCAGGCGATCGTCGAGGAGCTGGAAGTCGAGGGTCTGCCGCTCGATCCGATCGCCGAGGAGCTGGGCAAGAACCTCGATCCGTTCGACCTCATCTGCCACGTCGCCTTCGACAAGAAGCCGCTCACCCGGCGCGAGCGGGCCGACAACGTCAAGAAACGCGATGTATTCACGAGATACCAGGGCCAAGCGCACGCCGTGCTCGACGCGCTGCTCGCAAAATATGCCGACGAGGGCGTGCTCAATCTCGACGACACGAACGTGCTTACGATTCCGCCGCTAAGCGCGCTCGGCACCCGCGTCGAACTCGTTCGTGCCTTTGGCGGCAAGGACGGCTTCGTCGCCGCCGTCCATGAACTGCAAGCCGCGCTCTATCAGGAGACCGCCTGATGAAGGGGAGGACCTTGATCCCACGCGCGAAAACACGCCGCCCTGTCCTACATCTGACGCTGCATCGAGAGTTCTTCGATGCAATCGCTGAAGGCCGAAAGAAGACGGAATACAGGGAAGACAAGGCTTATTGGCGAGCAAGACTGGTGGGCAGGGAATATGAGGAAATCGTATTTCGAAATGGCTACGCGCCGCGTGCGCCGCTGATGCGTGTTCAGTGTCTTGGCATCCGCAAAGACAAGCTCGGCCGCTTCGCGATACGTCTGGGCAAGATTCTGCAAACAAAGAACTATAGGCATGGGGACCGATGATCGTTCGCAACACCGTCAAATCCATCCAGGATATCATGCGCCAGGACGTGGGCGTCGATGGCGACGCCCAGCGAATCAGCCAGTTGTGCTGGATGTTCTTCCTCAAGATCATCGACGATCAGGACCAGGATTTGGAAATCGCGAAAGATGACTACCGATCGCCGATCCCGAAGAAATACCAGTGGCGCACGTGGGCGGCCGACCCCGAGGGCGTCACCGGCGAGGAACTGCTCACCTTCGTTAATGACGAGCTGTTCCCGGCGTTGAAGAACCTTAGCGTCTCGACCAAGCCCGGCGACCGCCGCCGCGTGGTGCGCGACGTGTTCGAGGACGCCTACAACTACATGAAATCCGGCCAGTTGATGCGGCAGGTCATCAACCGCATCAACGAGATCGACTTCAACAGCCTGGACGAGCGCCGGCACTTCGGCGAGTTCTACGAGCAGCTTCTCAACGACCTTCAATCGGCGGGCAATGCCGGCGAATACTACACGCCGCGCGCCGTCACTGCTTTCATGGCCGACCGTATCGACCCGAAGCCCGGCGAAGTTCTGCTCGATCCCGCCTGCGGAACCGGCGGCTTTCTCACCTGCGCCATCAATCACATGCGCAAGCGTTATGTGAAGCGGCCCGAGGACGAAGCCAAGATGCAAGGCGCTCTGCGCGCCGTCGAGAAGAAGCAGCTCCCGCATATGCTCTGCGTCACCAACATGCTGCTGCACGGTATCGAGGACCCGAGCTTCGTGCGCCACGACAACACGCTGGCGCGGCCGTACATCAGCTACACGCAAAGCGACCGCGTGGACATCGTGCTCACCAACCCGCCGTTCGGCGGGCGCGAGGAGGACGGCATCGAGCAGAACTTTCCGGCGCACTTCCGCACCCGCGAGACGGCGGTGTTCAAGCCCTATGCCTCGATCGGCACCAATCTCCTGTTCTTCGAGAAGGGCGAGCCCACCAGGGATATCTGGTTCTGGGAGCACCGCGTTCCGCAAGGGCAGAAAGCCTATTCGATGACGAAGCCGATCCGCGGGGAGCATCTGCAAGACTGCGTCGATTGGTGGGGCGGAGGCAAGCGCAAGGGGCGCGAGGAGGGGTCACTCGCCTGGAAAGTCACGGCCGAGGAGGTGAAGGCACGCGGCTACAATCTCGACATCAAGAACCCGCACGCCGTGGCGGACGATCACGGCGAGCCCGAGGAATTGCTCGCGAAGCTCACCGCCGCCGAGGCCGAAACCACGCGCCTGCGCGATCAGTTGAAGGCGATTCTGGCGGAGGCGCTCGCACGATGAACGCCGAACGACTGCTTGCCCATTACGCGCGCATTGCCGACGCGCTCGAGGCCATCCTGCGGCTACGCCGCTTCGTGCTCGATCTGGCGGTGCGCGGGAAGCTCGTGCCGCAGGACCTAAACGACGAGCCGGCATCGGAATTGCTCAACCGGATCGCTGCCGAGAAGGCGCGAATGGTAAAGGCCGGTGAGATCAGCAAGCCAAAGCCTCTTTCTCCTCTGGAAGACCGCGAGCTTCCATTTGGTGTTCCGGTTGGCTGGGCGGTTGCGCCACTAGATGAGTTGTCGCCGCGGTCGCTATCCGATGGAGACTGGATCGAGACAAAAGATCAGTCCGTGAATGGTGGCGTTCGTTTGATCCAGCTCGCGGACGTGGGTGTCGGCGAGTTCCTGAACAAATCTGCCCGATTCGTCACTGAAGAAACAGAAGTCCGCCTGAATTGCACGCGCTTGGCCGTAGGCGATGTTTTGATTGCGCGGCTACCAAATCCAATCGGGCGCGCTTGCATTTTTCCAGATATCGGCCAACCGGCGATCACCGCTGTCGACGTCGCAATCCTCCGGCCGGACTCGAACGTATCGGGCGATTTTCTCGTCCTCGCAATGAATTCACCGCCCATCCGGGAGCAGATCGAGGCCTATGGCAAAGGCGCCACGCGCTTCAGGGTATCAACAGGACACCTAAAGACGGTTCAGATTCCCCTCCCACCTCTTGCCGAACAACATCGCATCGTCGCCAAGGTCGATGAACTTATGGCCCTATGCGACCGGCTGGAGGCTGCGCGCGCTAAGCGGGAAGCGACGCGTGATCGGTTCACCGCGGCGAGCCTCGCCCGCCTCAATGCACCCGATCCCGACACCTTCCGCGACGATGCCCGCTTCGCTTTCAACGCCCTGCCGGCGCTCGCCGCGCGCGCCGACCAAATCAAGCAATTGCGCCAGACTATTCTCAGCCTCGCTGTTGTCGGAAAGCTGACAGCAAGCACGACTACCGGCGCGTCCGCATCAACAGAACTAGACGCTGTAAAGGCAAAGAAAGAGCAGCTTAACCTAAAGAAGCCTAGGGCGATCGTGCCGATATCTCTCGATGAACATTGGTGCGAGTTGCCGAATGGGTGGGTGTGGGCTCGATGGGATCAAATCACTGATTGGATTACATACGGCTTTACCCGACCGATGCCGCACACAAAGGATGGCGTGCCCATCATTACCGGCAAGAACGTCAACCAAGGCAAAATCATCTTTGAGACCGCGGATCGAACACCGACATCGTCGTATCAGGAGCTAAATGAGAAAGACCGCCCAAAGCGAGGAGACATCTTGATCACAAAGGACGGGTCAATCGGTCGAACTGCTATTGTCGATAGTGATGAACCATTCTGTATCAACCAAAGTGTTGCGGTGCTCTGGCTTCGCTCTTGTCATTTCGATCGGCGTTTCTTGCAGCTTACCCTCGACTGCCCACAGACACAGCAATCACTGTTGGCCAAGACCGAGGGAGTTGCCATCAAGCACATCTCCATCATCGATTTAGGCAAAATGGTCTTCCCCGTACCGCCAATTGCCGAACAGCGCCGCGTCGTCGCGAGGGTGGATGAGCTGATGACGCTGTGCGGCCGCCTGGAGGCGAGCCTCACCACCGCCGACGAAACCCGCCGCCGCCTGCTCGAAGCGCTGCTCGCCCAGGCCCTTGCGCCGGGCGGGGAACGCGAACTTGAGGCGGCGGAATGACACATACAGTTCCTGCCGCCAATAGGTCGTAACATGCTGGTGGCTATAGACGATACATATGGTCCCACCGGTCCGACAAAATCGATGTTTGTTTCTGGGGCTCGCCGGACTCACGTTGCGGTCGTATTTTCGGAATCGGAGGCTTATGAAGTTCGTACTCAGGTCCGAGAGTGTCTCGACCTGATGCGAGAGTATTTACCGGATCGGCCAGACGAATTTCATTTTGTCGATATTTACAATGGCTATGGACGCTGGAAGCCTCTGAAAGGCGACAGACGCAATATCGACCTGATCGAGGCGTTCTGCGAAATCTATTCCAAGTATCGCTGGCCGGTCTATGTTCAAACCTTGGATAACCGGACTCTACGCGATCATGGTATCGCTGCATTTAAAGGAAAGATTGATGGTCTTGACCTTTCGGATCGGCGCGACCTGTCGCTTGTTTTCCTTTGCTTCAAATTGAAGAGAGAACTGCTGAAGATCAACGAGAGCCTCACTCTCATTGTTGATGAAGGAAAATACAAGGCCGGTCGAAGTTTCGGCGAAGCAATTTTCCGAGCGTGGCCGCAGAAGTACAACGGCTATTACAGCTCATCCGCCTTGGAGCCGCTGCTACAAATAGCAGAACTATTGGCATTCTGTATTAACAGAAGCACTCATCTGGCCCTGAAGGACAATAGAACTGAAACTGATCTGATGTTTGTTGACATGGTGGGGAGGATGAAAATTCAGAGCAAGGACCTTGCTCCAATTGTATTAACGCGCGACTTTTCGGTGATGGACTTCGACAGATTTCACCAGTTAGACCGGCAAAACAAGGGTTTGGAATCTGATAAATGAATTCTCCAGCGGTCGGCAGGCTGGTGCTGGGCCGCATCTAATCGGGGCGTCGTCGGAGATGAGCGCGCTTCAGCAAAGCCGGCGCTTGGGTGGCCTCAACCTGCGACTGGTCGAAGTAACCTCTTCTATGTTGGCACAGCCCCCCCGACCTCAAAGGCCGCATTCTCGATGGCGACGGTTTGGCCAGATCAAGGAGCGCTGCAAAATCCATGATGTCGTCCTGGAAGGTATCGGCCTTGCGCTCAAGAAGCGCGGCTATCCGGCTGCTGAGGAGCTGAAGGCCGGCAAGCGCCGCTAATGAACCGCCCGCCGCGCACTGATCTCACACCGTTCTGCGCCACCGTTTTAGTCATCTTCTCTGGAGCCATCGATGTTCCCGTCCGAGAGCAATCTGACCGTCTGCTTCGCGCATGTCGCCTATCAGCTGCAGCAGCGTTTCGCACTGCGCAATCTGCCGATTAAGAACTTCGGCGTCACCTCGTACGACGAGCTCGATGCCCGGATCGGTGAAGCCGACGTGCTCGTGATCTCAGGCCTGTGGCGCAACGAGCTGACGGCGCGCGCACCGAAGCTGCGCTTCATTCAGTCGATCGGTGCAGGTACCGATCAGTTCGACCGTGCCGTGCTCAAGGAGCGCGGCATCCGCCTAGCCAGCGCGCAGGGCGTCAATGTCAACGCCGTTTCCGAACACGTGATGTCGCTCATTCTGGCGCTGGCCCGGCGGCTGCCTGAGGCACGCGATAATCAGGCCAAGCACGTGTGGCGCAGCATGATCTCGGACCCGACGCAGCGCGAGGACGAGCTCGGCGGCAAGACGCTCCTTGTGGTCGGGCTCGGCGGCATCGGAGGTCGCCTCGCGCGGCTTGCCAAGGCTTTCGACATGCGCGTGATCGGGATCAAGCGCGAGCTGTCGAAAGGCACCGAGGACGCCGATTCCGTGCACACGCTTGCCGAACTGAAGACGCTGCTGCCGCAGGCCGACTTCGTGGCGCTGACCTGTCCGCTCACCAGGGAGACCGAGAACGTCATCGACGCGGCAGCATTCGCGAAGATGAGCCCTCCGCCTATCTAATCAATGCCGCGCGCGGGCGCTGCGTAGAGGAGGGCGCGTTGATCGAGGCGCTCCGCAAGGGGAGCATCGCCGGCGCCGCCGTCGACGTCACCGTCGATGAGCCACTGTCGTCCGCGTCGCCTATATGGGATTTGTCGAACGTCTTCATCACACCGCATACCGCCGGCGAGACCCGCCGCTATGAGGACAATGTGCTCGACATTCTCCTCGTCAATCTGCAGCAACTCTGGCGCGGTGAAGCCATGCTGCACAATCAGATCATCTAGCGAGCGCCCGATTAGAAACAGCCAGATCGCATTCCGCTCGAGTGGATGCGTAGATGGTGGGTTAGCTGTACTGCATCACAAACTACTCTAGCCCGTCATTCCGGGGCCGCGAGTGCTCGGATCGGCGCTTCGCGCCGTCCGAGTGCGAGCGGAGCCCGGAATCCATAACCACAGGCCGTCCGGTTGCGAACGGCGAGCGAGCAACTGCCGGCTGGGG
>Ga0073928_10006384_pt1 | contig 15899 bp, 18 predicted proteins | sample PaiPotPPA55metaG_FD_76969 | JGI IMG/M metagenome (GOLD analysis project Ga0073928, IMG submission 76969) | Iron sulfur acid spring bacterial and archeal communities from Banff, Canada, to study Microbial Dark Matter (Phase II) - Paint Pots PPA... ... | reverse complement strand
GAAGAAACTGGGGGAAGAAATTCAGGCATCAGGATTCTACGGTTCGAGAGCAAGTGCGGACGCTACGCCCGTATCTCCATCGTACCGGAGAAATCGACCTCAGTCGATGGACTGCAATTCCTTGCCGGGTTTGAAGCGCACCGCTTTGCCCGGCGGAATGGAAACCTCGGCGCCGGTGCGCGGGTTGCGTCCGATCCCGGTTTTGCGCGGCCTGACGTTGAATACGCCGAACCCGCGCAACTCGATACGATCGCCTTTGGCGAGCGATCGCTTCATACTCCCGAAAACGGTCTCCACGGCGAGTTCCGCCTTGGTCTTGGTAATTCCGGTTTTGTTGACCACTTCGTTGATGATGTCGAGCTTGATCACAGGTTAGCCCCCTGCAACGGATCAGAACATTGTATCAAGTGGTTGATGCTAAGGGAGATATGGGATATTGTCAACGGGACGTCATCTCTTAAGTAAAGCTGCTTTATCGGAAACTACTTCCTGGCGTTCTCGCCTTCCTTATACATGTATTTGATCGCAGGCTTGTAGATCATGAGATTGGGAGCGCCATTGCAATTTATCTTGAGGCAGCTCTTGTCGTACCATTCGATTACGCCGTGGATTTGTTCGCCATCGCGGAGAACGATAACCATCGGCGTTCTCGCCTGCATTTGCTTTTGATAATAAAAGTTTTCCGCGTTGGTTTGTTCTGGTGGGGGCGCTTTGCGGCCGCCACCGCCATTACGATCGTTACGATCGCTACGGTCATTACGTTCGACCGAGCGCTCCGGACGGTCACGGCGTTCCGCCACCGCCGAGCCAGAGTGGTTGTGGTCGTTGCGTGTTAGTGAGGGGCGGATCAGCTTCCGGTTGGCAAAATTCTCCGGTTCGATGGTACGCTCGACCGGCATGGAATCAACCGCATCTTTCATGGCCATACACCACCTATCCGACACGCTTTTTAACGCGGGCCACAACCCGGCGCGACTGTGTTGTGGATTCTGAAGGCGTGAACTTTGAACTACCGTAGCATAAGAACGGGAGAGATGACAATGCTGAAAGCGCATATGCGGGTGAGGCGAACGCCTGATGGCAAGTATGGAGCCGAGTACCGAGCGTCTTGGAGCGGGTTTCCTGGCACGATTTGCCAGCGTTGCGGTTCCGGCACCCGCAACTGATGCTGCTTTCTTTTATCCTGCGACTCTCATTCGGAGCGAAGCGCCCTTGTCATTCTGAGCGAAGCAAAGAATCTGTTGTAGCCGGGCACAATCTGAAGCCTCAGGGAATTTCAATCACTACCCGGTTCGCGTTCCAAATCCCGCGCCAGCGGCTTGTGCTCGCAGCTAGACGAGTTAATACAAGAATCCTTCATCCTCAAACGCTCTACCGGTTTGCCTCCCACGATGTGACTGCCGACGATTTCATCGACATCGGCCAGCGTCACCCCGCCATACCAGACCGCGTCCGGATAAATGACGAGGTTTGGTCCATGCTCGCATTGATCCAGACAGCCCGATTGGTTCGCCCGCACTGTACCTTTTAATCCGCGCTCCGCGAGTTTCTGCTTGAACAGCTTCTGCAATTCCGCCTTGCCTGCCGGATCACAGCAGCCACGCGGATGACCCGGTGGGCGCTGGTTTCCGCATATGAAAATGTGCTTCTCAAACTTAGCCATGTAAAAGACATTATCCTCCCGCCAGATGCTCATGTAGTGACGGGCGCCTCGCGAGCCTGCCCTGAGCGAAGTCGAAGGGCCAAGCGGAGCAAAGCTCCGCATCGCATTCGCGGCCGGAAACTTTCCAATCCATAGCCGCCCACGACAGCCGCAGGACTTTCACTCACAAGCCAAAGGTTGACGTACCCCCTCCCCGGTGATCTTTTGGGATCATAGGATTAGGGCGAGACTAAGGTCAAAATCTTTGAGCAATAAAGAGTTGCAGGCAAAATATTTCGGAATAAAGACTTAGTTGCAATAATCCCTGAAATGATCCCTAGGGACAGTCCTCGGATTTGAGGTTATCGATTGTCAATGAGCTAAGCCTGTACTGACAGATAATATCTTCTAGAAAGATCGGCGTCAATGCGAAAATGAAAGGGGGAATGATATGGCGATCGGTTCCGTAGCGGGGGTTAAAGTCCCAGGAAAGACACGCACTTGGGTGGCTGGCCCACCTTTACGTTCTCTGTAAAGGTGGGAACGGCGAGGTCGGCGGTTCGCGTCGCAACAATCTATCAGTGCGGTAAAGACGAGATCAAGTTCGCGACGCAGGCGGCATAAGTCCCCACCTTTACAAAAAACGTAAAGGTGGGCCAGCCGCCTGCGGGATGTTTGCGACTAACCAAGCGCACCTTCAATTGTGCAAAAGTCAGATTGCATTAGGAAAACTCAGCGACGAACGAAAACTTGTACCCTAACTTCGTGATGTCGATACATTGCGGTTGTCGTACAATTTGTAACGGGACTAGACGGTATCCGAGGGCACGTTCCGCTTGTTGGGGAATCACACCCACTCGCCCCTTCAAGAAGTCTGCGCTCCAAACGTCTAGTCCCGCCCTAAGTGGAGAGGTGGCAGAGTGGTTGAATGCGCTGGTCTGCAAAACCAGTGATCGCGACGAGTCCACCAGACGTAGAAGCGATCCGTGGGTTCAAATCCCACCCTCTCCTCACCTTTTCCACTACTGGCCGCGTTCGAACTGGCGGCCAATCTTGCCAATTTGTCAAACCTTACGCGCAGCCCCTAGGAGCCACGTAATTTACTAGCATTATAAGTGAGATCACCACAAAAACCTAGCAAGTTGGGTTAATCGCCATAAGTGATCCCCATGCCGACTGCCGTCGTGGATCACTCCCAAAAAATCGGCGATCCCTACGGTCAGTCACCTATATTTATACCCAGGCAAAATATTTCGGAATAAGGACTTAGCTGGAATAATTCCTGAAATGACCCTTGGGGACGTTCCCGGATTTAACGGTTGTCAATGAGCTAATATTGCGCTGAGAGATAATATCTTATAGAAATATAGACGTCAATGCTAAAGATGGAAAGAGAAGGATATGGCAACCGCGTCCGTTGCGAGGAGCAGCTTTCGTATGTGGATCTGTTGGGGCACGCCTAAATCAAAATCCCCGCCCTAACGTCGAAAAGCGCGACGTTAGGACGGGCCACCCGTCCGAGGCCCGAATTATGTTCATGCGTGATCCCCGGGCTTCATCGGCGCGAAAAGGGCCTTGCGGTGCCAGGTTAGGTTGGAATGTGTCGAATGGACATGAAACTTAGCTGCTCCTAATTCAGTTAGTCAGGTGTTTAATTGAACTAGAAGGGCTTTCTAAAGAAAGAAAAATATTCGTCGTTTTCCAAAGAATTCACAACTCCGGTGTGCTTTAACTTGAATATGCAACCACTGGTATGAAGCCGATTCCCAAGTCGCCAAGACGAAGAAGGAAGAAAGGTTGGTGGGCGTGGACGAAGAGGCACGTGACGTGGAGCCGTGCAGTGGACCTGGCACGGCTCTTGATGCCGCTGATCCTCGAGGAGATGAGACGGAGATGAAAAGATGTCAACAGCAGTCCCATGCTCACCACTACGTGCCCCAGTGGTACCAGCGAAGGTTTATGCTGCCAGGTCAGAGTGAGTTCTTCCTGCTGGACTTGCATCCAGCGGTAACCGTCCACCACGGCGTGTCCCATAAGCACAGGGATTCGTTCAGGTCGGTTCCAAAGCGCTGCTTCTTCGAGGACGACCTGTACACGCTGGCGTTCGACCGCGGAACCTCCGACGAAATGGAGCGGTGGTTCTTCGGGAAGATCGACAGCATGGGTCACGCTGCTGTGTCGCACGTCGCGGATTTCCAGGGCGTCACCGAGAGCGTGACCAGGGGCGCGGAAAAGACCGGCATGGATGCATTTCGGGATCTTCCTGCCTACATGGGAGCCCAGCGCTTTAGAGTGCCGAGGGGCCTGGACGAAATCAAGACAAGAGCCGCCTGGCAGGACGACAGGCAGAAAAACAAGGTACTGACCGCCTTAGCGTCCGTGTTCCAGTCCTACACGACAATGTGGATGGAGGGGGTTTGGGAGATAGTTAGGGCGCGGCAGAGTGCCACGAAGTTCATAGTGACTGACGACCCCGTAACCCTCTACTGCAAGTTGGTCTTCACCAGCGAGTGGAGGTACCCGAACGATGTGAACCTGAAGCAGATCGGGTCACGCACCATATTCGCGCTTGGGTTGGACTCCTGTCTCATCATCACGCATCTGCAGCTTGTCCGGAATCCGTGGTCCACGCCGACGGAGTTTCGGGAGAATGCCCGCTCCTACGACCAGACTATGATGCCGCTTGGCAGCATCCAGTTCGGGCGTGAGTTGGAAGAGAGCGAAGTGTTGAGGATCAACCACATCCTTAAAACCCGAGCCACGCGCTACATCGCCGCCGCCAAGGAAGAGTGGCTCTATCCCGAGAGAGATTTCCCCACAACTGAGTGGAAGAATCTTGACGACGACTGGTTTCTCCTTCCAAATCCTTGGAAGGTCCAGTTCACGACCGGGTTAGCGGCAGGTGGCAAGAACTGGGCCTGGGCGAGGGACGAGTACGGCCTTCCCCCCGGCGATCCACGTTACCAGGACAAAAAGAGGCGCGAACGGGAATGGCAGACGCGAGAGCGAGCCCAACGGGAATGGGCAAAGAAGAGGCTAGGAAAGTCTCTCGCGCACATCGACAAGTTCTGGCACGATGATGTGGAGGATGAGATCATGAAGGACTACTTGCGTGGCGAAGGCCTATTTCCACCTGAGCAGCCCCGGGAAGTTCAGCCAGTCAAGGGGCTTAATGTGTGAGTCTCACCTTTTGCCAAAACGAGGCCGTTACGAAACTTGTGCCGTCCGCCGAAGCGGACTCGGTTTGCTCCACTTCTCTTTCCCGGCACTGCCGTGCCGGGCTCTCAGATTCCGCCGCTACGCGGCTGGAGCAGAATTTGGCAAACGTCACGCTGTTCCGTTGAGTTTCATAACAGGCTCAAAACCGCAAGGGTGGACCACGCGGTTTTGGATAAGGGACCGACCGCATAGCTTATAGCTAATCACGCGAAACAACGTGTTCCGCGTGGAACACAAGGAGATTCGCCTCGCGTTCCACGCGGAAACTTTTTACTTCACTTACTCTTACGAACCTTCAGGCGCGTGCAGCACGCGGAAGGTGTTGCCACCATTCGACCACACCAGTAGCAACGCATCTTTGCCTTTAGGCACGGTAGCTAATGCCTGCTGAACATCGGACGCGCTTTGCACATCGTGCCGGTTGACTTGCATGATGACGTCGCCGCGCTGCAGTCCGGCGTTGTCCGCGGAGCTGCCCGGCTGCACTTGTTGGATCACTGCGCCATGCACCTCGCGAGGAGCTTGCAGTTGCTGGCGAAGATCAGGCGTCATGTCGCTGAGACCAACGCCCCAGTGCATTTTTCCATGATCGGCTTCGCCAACTTCGTTGCCGCCTTTGTCGCGGCTGCCCATGGCTTCGAGCGTGATCGGAAGATTTACGTCCTTGCCATCGCGCATGACTTCCAGCTTGATGGTCGTGCCCGGACGCTTCTGTCCAACCTCGACTTGCAGTTCGCCAGCATCGTTGACTTTTTTGCCGTCGAGTTGAGTGATCACGTCGCCGACTTTGAGTCCGGCTTTGCCCGCGGGTGAATCGGGTTCGACTTGCGTCACGACCGCGCCGCTGGCGTCGTTCACGTCAAAGAATTTTGCGTTCTCAGGCGTGACGTCGCTGATGCCAATGCCCATGTAGCCGTGCGTGACTTTGCCGCTGCGGATGAGTTCATCCACAGTGGGCTTCACGATCTGGGTAGGAATCGCAAAACCCATTCCGGAAAACGTGCCGGAAGAAGAGACCAGGAAGGTGTTGATGCCGACGACTTCGCCGCGTGCGTCGACCAGCGGGCCGCCGGAGTTGCCGGGATTGATGGCCGCATCGGTTTGGATGAATTCGCCGGGCTTGCGGGCGTTATCCGAAAACGGATTGGGCCGGTTGAGCGCGCTGACGATGCCGCGCGTTACGGTGAAGCGGAAGCCGAATGGATTTCCGAAGGCGAGCACGGTCTGTCCGGGATGCAATCCGGTTGAGTCGCCCCAGGGAATGCTGGGCAGGCTGCCGCCGTCCACTTTGATTACGGCGATGTCGGTCAGAGGATCTGCGCCGATCAGCTTGGCCTTCATGATTTTTCGGTTGCTCATGGTGACGCGAATGTCGACTGCGCCATCGATGACGTGGTTGTTGGTGACGATGTAACCGTCAGGCGAAATGATTACGCCGCTGCCGATACCATGCTCGATCTGCGGCTGCTGGCGGCCATGCTGGCCCTGGCCGAAGCCTGGTCCGAAAAATCGCTGAATGTCGTCGGGGATTTCCTGTTGCTGTTGATCGTCCGCGTCAGCTTTGCTGTGCGAAGTTACGGCGACGTTGACGATGGCCGGAGTTACTCTTGCGGCCAAAGTTTCCATGGCCTGGTCGAGCGAGAGTAAAGTTCCGACGCTGTTGTCGGCGATGGGCCCTGCAGCCGGCGCTGCAGTCGCGGCTCGCGCGGCTGCGGGTTTGGCGGCTTCGTAGGTGACCACCGAGGCGAGGGCTGCGATCGCGACCAGCGATACAGCCATGCGTCCGATGGATGTTTTTGTGATCCAGTTTTTCATTTGGTTTTTATTTTCTCCTTGAGTTCAGTCATCGGGGGCTAAAGCCCCCTCAATTTGGTTTGGCGTTTCGGCGCGGCTAAAGCCGCGCCCCTTCAAAGCTTTTACCGTCACGCTTCTCCCACCCTTTCGCACAGAACGCGAAAGAGTGGGGCACCCTTCGGTTGTTTTCGTTTCTATCAACTAATTATTTAGTTTCTTGTTTCGAACTCGTGTCGTACTTTCACGCTTTCCTTTCTTCTTAAATTTGTTTTGTGGGAGTTATCGGATTCGGGGCTTGCGTTGCATGCAGTACCGTTATTCGCCACACGCTGATTCCATAAATCGATCCAGCTTTTTGGTATTGCACAGTTTGCATCACTACAAAAAATGCCTGGCTGGTTGGTGTTTCGTCGAATGTCACCAGCACGGTCGGCCTGAAGGTCTCGGTTTGTGGTTGATGGAATTCGGCTTCCAGCAGGCTTGCAGAGTTTTGCGCCGCAGTTTTGTCGTCACGCAGCACGGACTGGTCCGCATTTTGCCATGCCAGCAAAGGCTTGCGGGCTGGCGTTGCATTCTTCCGAATTTTTTTTGGCGACGTCTTGACTCGCCGAGCGTTGACCGGTTGACTGGCGGTGGCAGCGGAGTTCTCGTGGAAACTTGCCAAAGTTGCTACTGGTTGCTTCTCAAACTGGCGCACATTTGACGCAAGCATCGTGTGAACGGGCATCGATTGGGCGACTGCGCCCCCAGAAGTGCTGTCGCCAGAATTTTGGAATGCTACCAGTTCGGGCGCGTGGGAGAACGAAACCAGGCTGACGACGAAAGCTGCAGCTACAGAATAGAGAGCCGGCTTCCAGACGCGGGTGCCGCTGGAATGATTGGCGTCCAGTATCCGAGAGACGCGCAGCGAAGTTTGGCGCATGCGGTTTACGATGGCGTGCGCCAAAGCCAGTCCACGGCGCAGAAAAGTTTTCTCGGCTATCGACACCAGGCATTGGGCGTAGCCATGCGGATTTCCGGTCAACGCTAGAACTGCATCGTCGCAAGCCATCTCTCGCTCAAGCGCTAGATGGCTCTCAATCCACCACACGGCGGGGTGGAAAAATAGAAGCGCCTTCAGGATCTGCTGCGCAAGATTCGTCCAATCGTCAAAGCGACGAAGGTGAGCTAGTTCATGGATGAGGATGGAGTTCAACTCTGTACTGGAAAGTTCATGCAGGGCCCATGACGGAATGACTACCAGCGGCTTTATGAAACCGATGGCCGTGGGCACTTGCAGGCGATCGGAGTGGCACAACGTCACGCGCCTCACGTTTTGAAATTCTCGCAGCGTGGCTTGCAATAGAGTATCTAGTGCGGCTGGATCGAGCGCGGTGCACGTGGCGCGCAGAGTTCGCAACTGTATAAGACCTACACCTACGCGGAGCAGCAAGACGCCTGCAATTACTGCCCAAATAAAAAAGAGATCGAGCGCCCAAGACCCTGGGACGATAACGGCTGATGAACTCGCGTGTGCCGAACCAGAAACCGCGCTGAGCGCGGGAAGTGCGGCAATCGCGAGCAAGGCAGAGAACCATACGGCAAAGCGAGTGCTCGAATTTCGCGGACCGGGTATGCGCAGCGAAATCCAGGCAAACAGGACGATGCCGATGCCTTCAACCATGCAATTTAGCATGCGTTCGGCGGACAGTTGGGCTAGTTGATTGAGCTCCGTCATTTATTTACTCAGTGCCATTTTTCGGATCGTGCGGTTGGGTCTGTTCCAGCAACTGGCGCAGGCGCTGCAGTTCTTCTTCGTCGACGCCACGGTCTTCCAAAATATTCAGCACCAGCATTTCGTGCGAATTCTTAAAAAAGCGATGCGCCAGATGGCTGATTTCCGAGCGCGTGGCTTCGGAGCGCGCCACCAGCGGTCGGTAGACGTGGGCGCGGCCATCCTTTATATGGCGCACGTAACCCTTCTTTTCGAGGATGCGGATGGTGGTCAATACCGAGTTGTAGGCCAGTTGCGATTTCTTGGGCAGCGCATCCAGCACCTGCTGAACGGTCGATGGGCCCTGTTGCCACAGCACATCCATAAGCCGGAGTTCAGCTTCCGTCAAAGTTGGTGATTTGGTTGGGGGCAAAAGCCAGTCTCCATTCGTTAGTTATTAGACGCGATAAGGGGCTAAAAGGTCAACTAATTATTTAGTTGCATGCGAAAATGGGTTGGTTGCATGGGGAAAGACGAAACTAGTCTATAGCCTCTAAATCCCCCTCAACGAGTGTAATGGCGATGTTACGACAGGCGGCCGCAAAGTCCATCATCGGTGACTGGACCTCTATTTGACATAGTCGATCTTGTAGCTTGATTCTGGGCACTTCACGATTATCGGCCCCATCAGGATTCCCCGAGGCCATCGCTCCGGACGAAAGCCTGTTCCACCACTTTCAGCGCCTCCGTGTTCGTCATTAATGAAATCGAGGAAGGGATCAAAATCCACAGTCGTGTCGCCTTGCCGCCATTCGTGAATGGTCCATTTTCCGGTTAGCTGCCTCGTGTCGCCGGATGTTGTCCGCACGCTCTGCACGAAGGAATGGTCCTGCTTCACAGCAAGGGTTATCGTCACGCACGGAGTCTCTGCCTTGTAGGTTCCGACAATCGACCGTTCACTGGTTACGTTGCAGCCTACCTCCGAAAAGATCAGAGGGAAAAGAAGCCCGCGGATTAAGGCACTAAATCTGACCACAGCAAAGGATGATAAGACACGAGTGGCGTAAACAAGCCATTACAAGTTTTGACTACTGGTCGATGAGCGCTATCGCGATATTTCGCCAGTTGTGATTCTAGAGCTGACACGAATGGCACAGATAAGGCTATTCTCCGGGATGCATTAGTACGAAGCAAATGCTCATGGGATGCTTCTGCCTGCGCAGCGCAGTGTTATTCGGCAAGAGCCATATGTCTTCTCCGTAGGAAGACAGCTTTGGCGTACAAGAGCCTGAATCAACCGCATAGGCTAGGAGAAAACCGTCCTGCTCTTTCTTGGCGGCGAGTAGGTTACTGAATCGATGGATTGGCAAGTCAAGACGAGTCGCCCTGCGTGTTTCAAGGTTAAATGCGACAATCGCACCGTTCCAGGATATCACCGGATAGAAGACGATCGGAGCGGGAGGATCGAAGACAAAGGTGGCGGAACCGGTGCCGCTCATATCGCTTGCAATGGTGAATTGCTCCGACGCATTGAAAGCGCGGGCATTAAGATCGAAGCCACAACCGTGGCAGGGTTTTTCGACCCAAACGCGGTATGAACCGACGGTATCGTCATAGTCCACCCAGGGCTCTGTCTGATTCTTCTGCGCTTCTGGAGGCAAGGCCGATATCTCTTCCGCGCCGTCTGCGGTTGCCTTCACAACAAAGTTGCGAGTGGATTGAGTGCGATCCCCTTCCACGTACAGAGTATTGCCAGCCCAACCGATCGCTAGAATCGCTGGCGACACCTTAGGGACAGGCGTTTCGGTGACAGCGAAAAGTTTCTTAGTCCGCAGGTCATAGAGCCAAACCTGCTCAGGATTACCAATGACAATGCCGTTGGTTACGATCGCAAGAAGGTTGCCATCCGGGGAAAAGCGGCCGTAGACCGCGCCGAGATTACTGAGGTTCTGCGGATATGCGGCAGCCATCGCCTCATTTGGCATTTCCGTTATCGGCGGCGACGCGGGCAGGTGGAAGTCGATGTTGTCACGAGACTTTCCCGGACGCAGGTCAAGTGTGGACACGCTGCCTGCCGGAGTCATCCCATAGATTTCACCGATGAAACCGCTGCGAAAAGCTGTGATGGTGTATCCACCCGGCTCCAGATGGGCAAAAGCATAACCCCCGTCTTTAGAGGTGACGCGACGTTGGTCGTCTTGATTATTCTGGTTCGACTCTACGGTAACGACGACGCCCGCAAGAGGCTGGCCATCGTGTGAGTTGTAAACATGACCTGCAATTCCTAGAGCTCCAGAGTTGCTCTGCCCCATCGCGGCAGAAACGGTACAGAGCAAACCAAGGACAAAGGCAGCTTTGGTTGTCATGGAAATGCTGGCACTCCCGTGCAAAAAATCCGCCTCGGAGTATCTGCTCGATTCAATCGTACACGGGTATGATACTGCTTCTCGCCAAACCTGCCACCATCACTCGCCGGGAATCACGCAAAGCCGGAATTGATTAGTTGGCGAAATCGGCGATTACACTCATTGAGATCCGCCTCCGTCAATGAGTGTAATGGCGATGTTTCGCCAATTGACAACAAACATCAGGCTGGCTTCGCTGTATGATCTTGGAATTCAGCCAACTTTTAGTTCTTCGGCGAAAAGCAAAAAGATGAGCGAAAAGGTCAGGAAAATCGTAAAGAAAGGCCGCTGGATTTACGGCGACACGATTCAGTCAGAAGTTTGGATCATCAAGCAGACTATTTCGAGGGCCCAACTCCCACGGATGAAGACCCGACTCCCGCTTATCCTCCGCGCGACGGCGACGGGATGTTTTACTACGCAGGCTATGTTCAGAAAGGCGCAGTCAAGGGCGTTTCAAACGTTTGCGGCTCATCTGACGAAGCCGTGCGTTTGGCAGAAGGCACAATTCAGAGCCAAATCACTTGGGACTCCGAGCCACAGCGTTCCGTCAATGAGTGAAACGGCGATTTTTCACCAATTGACATCCTGTCTCTCGCTCAACCCGTTAGGCCTCATTGAATTGCCGTTGCATCCCGCCTTGCACATTGGAGCGCGAAGTAAATAATGGCGTCCATTTTGGGCAAGTCATCGGCGCGGCAGCTTGACGACTGATTCAGTTCGCCGAAATTCAGTTTCTAGAAATGATTTATGATTTCTGAGAGACTCTCCCTCTTAACCGGTAGATGGGAAGAGAAGCTCTCTCGTTTGCGACGCACGGGGGGCGTGGAAATCATCCTAGAAGTGGGGGAAACATGATCACATGTCCCGCGGACGACTTGTTGAATCTCGGGATTTACCAAGGCTCGCATACTGACAGGGTTGTGGAGTTTGTTTGCGGAGAATGGACTGCCAACCGTGGACTGCCAACATCGCCTCGGCGGCATCTCAATGAAGTGGCCTTGGAGCCATTGTCAATTTGAAACTGAGCTATTCAGCGCGTGAGGGCCTACTGACCGTATCGATCTTATTCTGTGCGGCTTTCTGCGATGGTCAAAGCGCCGCGCAGACTCAAACATCGGATCCTGTTCAATCCCCCCAACCGCCTGCGACCGGTCCTCAAAAGCAAAACAAACCCGCAGACCAACGGTCTGCCGCGAGCAATTCCCAGGATCAAAACAGCCCCGACCAACAAAATAGGAAAAAGAACAAGGACGACCGGATGTTTTACGTGATGCCGAACTACCTGACGGTAGATAATCAGTCGCAGGTGCCGCCGATCTCGTGGAAAGAGAAGTTCGCCATCACGGCGAAGGGTACTTTCGATCCATATGAATTCGCGATAGTGGGTGTTGTGGCAGGCATCCGTCAGGCGGAAGATGCATATCCGGGGTTCGGACAGGGAGCGAGCGGGTATGCAAAGCGGTATGGAGCGGCGTTTGCCGATCAGGTGGATGGCAATATCATGGCGGGCGCTGTTTTCCCCTCGATCTTAAGAACAGATCCTCGCTATTTTCGACTGGGAAAGGGCCGGTTGCGACACCGCTTCGTCTATGCCTTCAGCCGCGTTCTCATCACCCGAATGGATTCCGGCGGTCGTATGTTCAACATTCCCGAGTTTGCGGGCAATGCAACTGCAATTGCCATTTCCAACCTCTACTATCCCGCTTCCGATCGTAGTTTTACGTCGAGTGTCTCCAGTTTTACAGTTCAGATGGGCATCGACGCCTTCGGAAATCAACTGAAGGAGTTTTGGCCAGATATTCACGGCTATTTGCAGAGGAGGCACGCCCGCCACTTGAAGAAAGCAACCGATTGACGCTTTCCAATCCGGAATTCGCACCGGCTCGTTTTCTGCCGCGGCGAGATGTCTTGTATCCAAATGCCGGGTCAAACAATCCAACTTTGAGAGACCGGCGGGAGCTGCGTGGCACCAGAGCAGATCGGCCCGAAAGGGAATATACGGATGGGGTGAAGATTTGAAAACGATTCGACCGTTTTGCATGGTGATAGCGCTCGCGGGAACGTTGGTAGCAGCGGCTGTTCAAGCCCAGGAGCCAACGAGCGCGCTGGAACAACCACAAGGAGGAGCGCAGCGGGACGATGTTACGGTGCTCGCCCAGGCCCAGCAACCGAGCGCCACAACGGATGGAAAGTCCTCTGTGCCCAACGCACCCACGCCCAGCGTCACCCCCGCACAGGCCAATAACCCCAATGACCAGTTTGGCAAACAACCGAAGAGAATTCTTGGGATCATCCCCAATTACCGAGCGGTCAGCGCCAACACGCAGTTGCCTCCGCTGAATTTCAAGGGTGAACTCTGGCTGGCAACCCAGGATACGTTCGACTACTCTAACTTCATTTTTGTGGGAGCGCTCGCGGGAATTGCCATGGCAGGCAAAGGGCAGCCAACCTTTGGGCAAGGCGCTGAGGGCTACGGCAAATACTACTGGCACGCCTTTGTCGATGGCGGCATAGAGAACTACATGACGGAGGCGGTCATCCCGCTGGCGACGAAAGAAGACCCGAGATACTACACCATGGGCCAAGGCGGATTCTTCAAGCGGACCGGTTATGCGGTAACTCGGCTGTTCATCACCAAGGCCAACTCGGGAAAGAGGACGTTCAATCTGTCGGAGGTCGTGGGGGCGGGAGCGGCCGCGGGCATCGGCAATGCGTATTACCCGACACAAAACAACCAGTGGGTGAAAACGTACCAACGTTGGGGAACGCAGGTGGGCTTGGACGCCGTGTTCAACGTCTTAAAAGAGTTCTGGCCGGACGTGAATCAGGCGATATTTCACGGAAAATACTAATTCCGGCTTGAGTCATAGGCTGCTGTGCTCGGGCAGATAGACATGCGGACGGCTCAAATGCGGGTGTCCATCCTCTCAGCGATCCCCCTGTTTACCTTCTGTGTTTTCGTTGGAGGCACGGTTCGAGGGCAAGAGTCGTGCTCGGTTACCCTGCCGCCGATTCCAACCGCCGCTCAGATTTTTAGCATTCAGCAAGAACGGACACTCGGTGATATCGAAGCCGAATGGGTGGAAACCGATTACCACGTCGCTCAAAATGGGAAGTTCGCGGCACACCTCAATGCGATCGCGGTTCGCATTCTTTCTCAGTTCCCGCGCGAACAAACACAGGTTCACGTCATCTTAATTGATTCACCCGCGGCGGAAGCGTTCAGTGCCGGCCCGGAAAGAATCTATATCTCGGGAAAAATGGTTGCGTTGCTCAGAAGTGATGATGAACTTGCCGGTCTACTCGGCCATGAACTGGGGCACATCATGATGCATCAGAACGCCGTCGTCATGAGCCAGTTGTTTCGCGAAATTCTGGGTGTTAGCGCGATCGGTGATCGGAAAGACATTTCGGAGAAGTTAAGAAGGATGTTGGACAGCATCGATCGCGATAAAAAAATGTTGAGAAAGGCTACCAATATCATTGAGCGTCTGGAAGGCATCAATCAGAATCGGGCCGATCGCGTGGCTCTGTATGCGGCGGCGGCCAGCGGGTTTTCGCCACAGGCCTATGTCGAACTTTTTGACCGTTCTGCGGAAACGAATGGAAATTGGGGGAGCGTTCTCAATGATTTCTTCGGGACGACAACCTCGGATCTAAGGCGCCTTCGGGAGATCAAAAAAGCTCTCAAGCATCTCCCGCAACCATGCCGGGAAATTGTACCTGCTGCTTCGGCAGGGTTCCGCACATGGCAGGCCGCAGTGATGTCTGACACTGACTTGGCCCGCCGATGAGAGATGCAAGGAGGATGAGCACAGATGCATTCTCCCGCTTAGGTTCTCGCCAGGAAACCTCGCGCCACGGAAATAAGGAGGGTGTACGTATGTTGCAGGGTCGCAAAATCACTTCACGCACTGCACATCGAATCCATTGCCGTGATTCCGTTCGACCCCGTCGGCGGCAACGCCGATACCGATCTAATCAGCGACCGCCTCACGGAATCGTTAATATGACGACACTTGACTACGACCGGCCTTCTCATGGAAGGCCATTACACGTTTTGAGGGTCAGCGCGTCGAACGAAATGGGACTCAAATAGCGGGCGGCTGGAAGGCGCGCCTCGTCAACCGCATCTCGAGCCGCCTTTCGCTGGCTCCCGGATGAAATGTCTGATAACATTTCGGCTCGATTTGGGCTATGCGAAACCTGTTCTTTCGTTCGAAAGCGCCCCAGCCGGTTAGCGTTCCGGAGCCAGCCGAGGTTCCGGAGGTTCGCGGGGCGGAGTTGTCTTCGGTGTATCACGGACAGCGGATCGCGGGCGATTTCTATGACTTTTTTCGCGTGAGTCCTAATCGCGTCCTCTTTGGCCTGCTTGATGCCGCGGGCGGTATGGAGCAGACGCGTGCCATTCTCACCGCCGTTCAACAGACTTTTCGTTCAGCCGGAACTGAATTGTTTTCGCGGCCGGAGTTCAATGAAACCGATGCGATGATTGAGCTGTGCCAGGGGTTGAATCGTACTGTGATCACCGCAGCGGCGGGTGTGCACTCGTGTCCGGCGTTTGCCGGCTGCTACGACGAGACGCTTGGCATTGTTTGTTACTTCAACGCAGGTCATACTGCGGGGCTGGCGCGGGATGGCAACGGCATAGCTGAACTGCACGCCACTGGCTTGCCTCTCGGGCTGTTCTCTCACGCTACCTCGGATGCTTCCATGGTCGCTCTGGAGCCGGGGGCAGTTCTTCTTCTGGTGTCGCGTGGAATTGTCGAGGCGAAATACAAGTCGGAAGAATTCGGATTGCAGCGCGCGAAAGAAGTGCTTGAGCAATCGCCCCGAGCGGCGAGTGCGAAACAACTGTGCGCGTCCGTCATTGATCAAGTGCAGCAATTCATGCGTGCCAAGCCCACGCACGACGACGTTACTGCACTGGCCCTCTCGCGACATTCTTGAGATCCTCACAGCGTTCGCAGCTTCGTTGTTGCCTACATTTATCGATGACGCAGGCGAACACCAAGATCCCTCGCGTTGCTCGGGATGACAGTGCGCTTTGGGCCACGGAGTACGTATCCTACACGTTGACAAACAGCACATGACAAACAGTCGACAAACACTTGACAATCAAATGACATTCCCGCCGCATCTG
>Ga0073928_10006382_pt1 | contig 15902 bp, 14 predicted proteins | sample PaiPotPPA55metaG_FD_76969 | JGI IMG/M metagenome (GOLD analysis project Ga0073928, IMG submission 76969) | Iron sulfur acid spring bacterial and archeal communities from Banff, Canada, to study Microbial Dark Matter (Phase II) - Paint Pots PPA... ... | reverse complement strand
TCATCGTTCCGTTCATCAACTTCCGATCGGAACGTCTCCGCTCCCGGCGGAGCGCGTCTTCAGTTTGGAGCCGAAGCCGCGGGAAATAAAAAACCCGGCGTCGAGCGCCGGGCGATTCCGTCCTTCGCAGAGGCTGCTCAATGAGCCGCCCACAGGACAGACTTGCTCGATGCTCGAATTCGTTCTACCCGGTGTTAGTAACCAACTTCACCTCTTGGGCAGACCCGGTCCGTCAGGAGAATCCCCGGCAAACGAGGGGCCACCGACATCAAAGGAGTATATCAAGATTTTCGTTTTCGTCAAGCAGTTCCAAATTAATTCCCACGGTTTTCTGTATGGCTGCCTGTGGATTTCACGTCATTCTGTGGAAAACAAGTGGTTCCATATCACGGCTGCTAGTCGGGGAATCGCCTGCAGCGCAAGCGCGTGCGACCGCGCCGGAATCCAAGTTCGCGATGCGCGGGCCTAGCCCTTGTTATGCTTAAAATATTCCACCTGTTTTAGGCGCTGGGCTGCTTCTTCGCGCGTTTTATAAGGCCCACCCAAATTCTTACCTTTTTCAGAGGTAACCTGGTATCCGCCTTTCACCTTCTTAATCATGTTCCGCCTCCTTTTGAATCAGATTTCATTGTTTGACGAACTCAATTTCGAAATCAATGCGGTAATCCCTGTAGCCGGCTAGCTCTCTCGCAACGGACGCAAATGAAGAGAAATTACAAGCTCGGCCAGGTTCGCGATGGTCTTCTGCGCGATGCCAGCAAGTGATCGCGAAAGAAAAGCTCTCGCGCAATGCTGCGAATTTTTTTGTCCGTCGGACAATTAGGCGGCGCGCGTCCCAGCGCCATCTTTGCAGATTGCCGCGACAATCAAGCCTAAGATAATCAGTTGAATTCCGCCGGCGATCATCCATTTAATCGCCAGCATGTACGGAACGATGTAGACCGTGTACTCGCTTAAGGAGTAGGGAACGACGGTCATGAAGGTCATCACAATCCCGTAGCGAATCCCTTGCTCCAGCCAAGATTTGCTTTCGCGCCCCCGTGTGTAGATGTAGGCGAACATCGCGGCGAAAAAAAATTGGCCCAAGGCCATGGCCCAAAATCGATGCATGATCCCTTCGGCAGTTCGGTGGCTGCCGGCGATGGCGTCGTAATCCGGCATCAACCAGACGCTGTGGATTAAGTAATTCGTTGCCATCAGAACGATGTAAACAACGATAGTCGCGATGACGAGTTTTTTCATGGCCGCTCTCCTCCTTCTTTCAGATGAAAAACGATAAAGTAGTATTGGGATTTGTTGCCCTGTTTGGCGGAGCCTAGCACCGCCCTGCTGGCGGGCCTAGTGGATTTTCTGACGAATCACGAGTTCGGATCTAAATACGCGTTGGCTAGGGGTTGGTAACCTGCTCGGAAACGCTTTGCTCTCGAAGCAGAGTGTATTTTTGTTCCCAGGCCTGGTGCACGGGACTTTCAGCATAAGCATCAGCCGCGGCGCGGTTCTGAAACTCGATGGCGAAAGCGGCACTGAAGTCGCGTGGCTGCAGCCGCTCAGCCTTAATCCATATATTTTTGATGCCCGGTATTTTTGCCGCCATGTCCTTTACACCTTCCAGCGCTCCTTGCTTGTCAGAATCCGAGACGCCCGGCTTCCATTTAAGGATGACCATATGGATGATCGTTTTTGGCTGACCAAATTTATTTTGTCCCGCCAGGTAACCGCCCGCGAACAACGCAAGCGCAAGCAAACAGCCTCCCAGAATTCCAGCCATCTTCGTAACACGAATTCGCATGTCGTCTCCCTTTCGCCCGATTCGAGTGTAAGCGAGGCGCCTTTCGCAGGCAACGCTTCTGCGGCCCGCAAATTCAATCCCTCCTGGTACTTTGCATATTGACCTGCGGGATTGGTGTTCAGTACGATGCGCACCAGCCGCGCGTGCCTGTCACCGTATCAAGTCCAGAGGAGGCCCTATGTATTGTTCAAAATGTGGAGCGAATATTCCCGAGGGCGCCGTGTTCTGCAGCGCATGCGGGCAGCCGGTACCGACTACGTCCGCGGTACCCCCGATCCCTCCCGCTTACACGCCGCCGTCCCCGGTTCCGCCTCCCAGCCAGTATCCACCAGCTTATGTGCCTCCCGCGCAAGCGGCCTGGCCAACTGGCGCTCGGCCGCCGGTTGCCTACGCGGGCTTTTGGCTCCGCTTCGTGGCTTTCATCATAGACGCGATCATTCTGTATTTTGTTGGCGCGATTGTTACGCTGCCGTTCCTCGCGTCCATGGGCCTACGGGGATTTATGAGAGGGCATATGCCCATGTCCCCTGAAGAGTGGATGCCGTACATCGGTGCGTTTATCCGACTTGCGCTTATTCGAACCACTTTGGACTGGCTATATTACGCCCTGCTCGAAAGCTCGGCGTGGCAAGGAACACTCGGGAAAAAAGCGCTGGGCTTGGAAGTTACCGATCCAGAAGGTAAGCGCATAACTTTCGGCCGCGCTACCGGACGATTCTTCGCCAAAATCATTTCCGCCTTGATATTGTGGATCGGGTTTATCATGGCGGGTTTCACGGAAAAGAAACAAGCCCTTCACGATATGATTGCTGGCACACTGGTCATCCGCAAGCTGTAGAATTTTTTAACGAAAGGATTCCGAGGAGCCGCATGTATTGCACGAAGTGTGGAACCGCAATTCCGCAAAACGCCGCTTTCTGCACCGCGTGTGGCCAGCCCATGAATCAGCCAACCACGCTGGCGGCGAATGCGCCGCCTTACGCGACAGCAGTGTCACCGGCCCCGGCACCTCCCTATGGATATGTGGCACCCGCCGGATTTCCTCCGGTGGCCTACGCCGGTTTCTGGCTGCGAGTGGTCGCCCACTTCATAGATGGCATCCTCGCTGGAATTGCATTCACCATCCTACTTCTGATCTGGATCGCAATGGTTGGCGTGGGTTATTTGAAAAACCTGGCGCAGGGTGCAAATAGCCCGGATGAATTCTTTACTCCAGAAGTTATCGCAGCAATTTTTATGTTAGCGACAATCTCGATCGTGATGATGTGGCTTTACTATGCCTGGATGGAGAGCTCTCCCTATCAAGGAACGCTCGGAAAGATGGCGCTCGGTTTGATTGTTACTGACCTCGAGGGGCGACCAGTCACCTTCGCGCGCGCCAGCGGCCGTTATTTCGCCAAGATCATTACTGGGTTCATTCCCCTCGGGATCGGCTACGCGATGGCGGGATTCACGGAAAAGAAGCAGGCCCTTCACGACATCATTGCGGGCTGCCTGGTCTTGAGAAGGGTATAAGCTAAGCGCTAGCGGGTTACGCAAGATCATTTCAATATCTAGTTAAACTCCCCATCCATAGCGCTCCGAGTGAACCAGCGATTCATGCAACTCAGCGCGGATTTGCTCGGTAAATTCCGAGCTGCGCTGTACCCGAGAGCCTGGCTCTGCGATATCCATGGTTCTGTAACCGTGATCCAGAACACGATCGACGGCTGCCTCGATCCATTGCGCCTCCACCGCGAGGCCAAAAGATTCTCGCAAGAGTAGCGTCGCTGAATAGATCGCGCCCAGCGGCCCGGCCACGTCTTTACCCGCAAGCGACGGAGCCGAACCGTGAATGGGTTCGTAGAGCGCCGGCCCGTCGGCTCCCCGGCTCAGGGACGGGATCAATCCGATAGAGCCCGCCAGAGCGGCCGCTTCGTCACTGAGAATGTCACCGAACAGGTTCCCGGTCAGTATCACGTCGAATTGTGCAGGTCGCAGCAGGATCTGCATCGCGGCATTGTCCACATACAAATGTTCGAGTGTAATGCCCGGATATTCGCGGGCGACGGCGGTCACAGTATTTCGCCAGAGCACGGAGGTGGCCAGCACATTCGCTTTATCCACACTACTAACGTGCCGATTTCGCACCGCTGCGCGTTCGAATGCAAAGCGCGCTACACGCTCGACTTCAGCCGCTGTATAGCTGGCAACATCGCGAGCGCTCGCGTCCTTCCCTTCGCCTTGATTTACGTGCTCGCCAAAATAAATGTCCCCGGCAAGTTCGCGCACAATTTCAAAATCGCATCCGTCGAGGCGTTCGGGCCGCAAGGGAGAAATTCCTTGTAGCGCTGGGCGCAGCTGAATTGGCCGCAGGTTGATGTACAAACCAAGCTTTTTGCGCAAAGCTAACAAACCAGCCTCAGGACGTTTATCCAATGGGAGGGAATCCCACTTAGGTCCGCCAATCGCGCCCAGCAATATCGCGTCGGCCGAGCGGCATCCCGCGAGAGTCTCCTGGGGAAGCGGATTTCCAAAAGCATCGATCGCGGCGCCGCCCAAGGCGAGCTCGCGAAATTCAAATGTGTGTTCAAAAGTGGCGGCGCAATCAGCAAGTAATTGGATCGCTGCTCGGCTAACCTCCGGGCCGATGCCATCACCCGGCAGAACTGCGATTCTCTTGTGTACGTTACTCATAAGGGATCTCGCTCTTCCAATTGTCGCAGCCCACAAAAATTCTAATGCGCTGCCGCAATGCTGGTGTTCACGCTCACCGCAGTGATTTCGCGACTGCGACGGACCTTGTGAATGATGGACAGCAAGTCGCGATCAGTCACTTGCTTGGCGGAATCAGCAAGCGCAATCGCCTGTTTGTAGCACTCCGCTAGTTCGGTGTCGGTGGTTTGATAGCCCAACTCGAGCAGCCGGGCGCGCAGCGCATTTCGTCCGGAATGCTTACCCAGCACAAGCTTTCGTGTTGGAACACCGACTTTTTCAGGAAGGATGATCTCGTAGGTCATGGGATTCTTGAGCATCCCGTCTTGATGAATCCCCGCCTCATGTGCGAACGCATTCGCTCCCACCACAGCTTTATTCGGCGGAACGCTGACACCAGTAATCGAAGTTAGCAAACGGCTGGTGGAGTATATTTTTTCAAGCGCGATGTTCGTCCGTGCGCCATAGCGCCCTTGTCGAACGTGCAGCGCCACGGCGATTTCCTCAAGCGACGCATTTCCCGCGCGCTCACCAATTCCATTAATGGTGCATTCCACCTGTCGCGCTCCCGCGGCAATGGCGGCCAGGGAATTGGCCACGGCCAGTCCCAGGTCATTGTGGCAGTGCGCGCTAAAAATCAAGCGTGGGTAAGCGGCAAGGCGTTTGCGCGCCGCCTGAAACATCGCTCCATACTCTTCCGGCGTGGAGTAGCCAACCGTATCGGGAAGATTGATGATAGTAGCGCCGGCGCTCGCCGCGGCTTCGATCACCTCAAGCAGATATTCCAGGTCGCTTCGGCTGGCGTCTTCGGCTGAAAATTCCACTTCCTCGCAGCGCATGCGCCCATATAAAACTATTTCTCCAACTTGTTCGAGCGCATGTTGGCGGGTAATACGCAGCTTGTGTTCCAGATGCAAGTCTGAGGTGGCCAGAAAAATATGTAAGCGGGGCTTGGCGGCAGGCTCCAGGGCGCGCAAGGCGGCGTTGACGTCCTCCTGACGCGCCCGAGCCAGAGCGGCGACGCGGCAGCCCAGGATCTCAGCCGCGACCGTTCGTACAGCCTCCCGATCGCCAGGTGAGGCGATCGGGAACCCAGCTTCGATCACATCCACTCCGAGTTGTTCAAGCTGCCGCGCGAAAAGCAACTTCTCGCGGCCGTTCATCGAACACCCAGGCGATTGTTCGCCGTCGCGTAGAGTGGTATCGAAGATCTGCACAGTTTCCATCAAGTCTCCTCGCTGCTAGCGAGTGAACCGTACCTGACAAAATATGTCAAATTTATAGTTCTTGCGTGTAACATAAGTTATCCTTATACACAGAAAAGGCCTTGAGGTGCCCTGTGGATCTAGCAGTACTACAAGTTTTTCAGACCGTGGCAAACGAGCGCAGCTATTCCCGCGCCGCGGAAAAGCTGTACCGTACGCAGCCTGCCATCAGCATCGCCATGCGCAAGCTGGAGGAATGGGTCGGCCAGCCGCTTTTCGTGCGCGGTTCGGGAGCTCGAGCGCTCACCGATGCGGGCGTTCTTTTACTTGAGTACGCCGAGCGCATGCTGAACCTCCGCGAGGAAGCGCGCAAAGGACTCACCGAGTTGCGGGGAATGGAGCGCGGGCAAGTTTCGCTGGGCGTAAATGAAAGTTCGATTCACGCGCTTCTGCCCTCGCTAGAAAAATTTCGCACGCGCTTTCCGGGCATTCGCGTTCGCGTTCATCGCGTCTTTTCGCGCATGATCCCGCGAGAGCTGCTGAACCATCAGCTGGATATCGGCGTGATTTCCTACGTGCCGGAGGAACGTGAGCTGGTCGCTGTAAAGTTTTATCGCGACTCCCTGGCTTTGGTAGTATGGCCGAGCCACAAGCTTGCCAAGCGTAGGGAGGTGGATATCTCCGCTCTGGGGAACGAGAGCTTTGTTGCACATATCGTGGAGTCGCCCTACCGACAGCGGGTGATACAAATGTTCGCGCGCCATCGAGTAACGCTGAACATGGATTTGGAACTTCCCACCATTGAAAGCATTAAGCGATTTGTGGAGATGAAAAGAGGGGTCGCCATCGTGCCGCGAATGTGTGTGGAAGGAGAACTCGCGCGTGGAGATCTGCGCGAACTAGGTATCCGCCAAATGCGGATTCAGCGCCATTTGTACTTGGTTTATCGGCAGGACCGTCCGCTGAGCGCCGCGGCGCGTGGTTTGGTTGACACCATACTCTCGCGAAAGAAGCCGCGAACCTCATCTCTTCGCCGCGAGCATTCAAAAGCTAAAGCAGCTCCGTGAAGCCAAAATCAAAAAAAATAACCACCAAACGCTCGCGCAACTCTCCTGCACGAAGCGGTCCCGCATTTACATCCTAAACGAGAATTTCTTATTCACCGAAGAAAACGGCTTGCCGTCCACTTCGACCTAGGGATCAACAAAGGAGTTCAGCGGCGGCCCGGACTGCGGTGGCGCCAGGGTCATTCCGCACTGGCGGGCGTCCAAATGAACGAGCAAGAAGCAAGCCGCGATCCCAACAGTGAATAGAAAGGCGCGCTGGGATCATGGCGGAGACATTTTACGGATGCGCCGGTCTTTCGGCAAAGCCCGATATTCTTATGTTGGCTCATCTGCGGAGAGTACCCGGAAGTAATCGGAACGTTTAATACCGAGCTGCCAGTTCGTCGAGCGCAGCACCGACGCGCGAAAGCCCTTCGCGCATCTTTTCCGTTTCGCCGCCGATGCCAACCCGGAAATGTTCAGGAGCGTCGAAAAAACGTCCGGGAACAACGCTGGTCTCATATTTCTCCAGCAAAAGTTGGCAAAAAGCATCAGCGTGCCCGCTGGCGAGCTGCGGAAACGCAATAGATCCCGCCTCCGGCCGAATGGTCAGCAAATCTTTTCGAGAGCCCAGCAGGTTTTCCAAAAGCGTACGATTCGTTTCGAGCAGCTTTTTGGCGCGTGCAGCAATCTTTGGCAAATTATCCAGCGCGATCACGCTCAACATTTCCGCGGGATGCGCCGCCATGACCCCAAATAGATCGTTCAACCGCCACATCCGCTCTGCCAGCGGCTTAGCCGCATAAATCCATCCGCAACGTAATCCCGAGAGGCCATACGCTTTTGTCAAGCTGCCGGTAGCCACAAAGTTCTGCCCCAGTAGAAACGCGGTCTGCCATGGAGAATCGAAGGAAGCTTCCAAATAAACTTCATCGACCAAAACATGGGCTCCAAGACTGCGCGCGATTTCTCCAACAATCCGAATCGCTGCGTCCGGGGCGCGCACACCGCTAGGATTGTGCAGGTTGGTTATCACAATCAGCCGCGTCCTTGGCCTAACACACCGCTCCACTTCACGCGGATCCAGTTGGAAACCTGCTTCGAACTTCCGAGGAAAGCGCCGCACTTTTGCGCCTAGATATTCGGCGGTGGAAATAATCGCCTGATAAGAAGGCTCCTCGATTAAAACTTCGTCGCCGGATTCGATCAGAGCGGCCATAGCCAAATGATTCGCCATCGAAGTGCCCTGCGCTTGAACAATATTTTCGACCGGAACATTTGCTTTAGCAGAGAGACGTTCGAGCAGCGGCGGGTAGCCATAACCGCTTGAACCAGAGATCTGCAGGTCTTCCATGCGTACCGGAAGCTCGCTCAGGGGAAAATGGAGGACGTCACTTGCCGCAAGGTTGTAGCGCGCAGCAGAACGTAGCTTGGCCCACTCGATATATGCGGAACGAATCTCTCGCCTTTGCGGGCTCATTTGGAAACTCACTCAGAACCGACGATACGCTTTGCGCGACCGCGCAACAGGTAATAGACAGGAACCCCGGCCAGCAGAATACATACGGCGGCACCCGCATTGCGAGGATATTTGTAAATAGTGTTTAGAACTATCAACCAGGCTACAAAAACGAAGAGTCCGGTAGTCCAGGGATGCCCGGGAACGCGGAAGCCGATGGCCCCATTCTTTGGCTTTTGCGCAGGCGCCTCCCGGCGGCGAAAAACAAAAAGACAGCTCGCCGTCAACCCAAAGAAGAGCCAGTCCATCACCACCACATAACTCAGGAGTTGTTCGAAGGTCCCCAACAGCACCGCGGCGCTCGTGATGATTCCTTGAAGAATGATGGCGGGCACCGGGACGTGACTCCGTGATCCCAGCCGCGCAAATGTTCGAGGCAGCACTCCATCTTCAGCCATGGCGAAGGCCACGCGAGGATTCGTGAGCATTGCTTGGCTCAAAAATCCAACGGTTGACACAGCAATGGCAGCGGCTATCAGAGTTGCGCCCAAGTTTCCGAGTGCGGCGCGCATCACCGCGGACGCGGGTATGGTGGTCGCTGCCAATCCCGCGGGAGAAAGAACTTCCGCATAAATGATATTCACGGATACGTACAGCGCGATCACTCCCGCAACTCCCAGCAAGAGCGCTTTCGGAAGATTTTTGCGAGGGTCGCGAATTTCGCTCGCGATGTAGTTCGATGTTTGCCATCCCCCATAGGCAAAAATCACAGGGATCAACGCTGCGCCGAAAATGGTCAATAAGTCAAAGGAAGCTGGCCGGTCGAGTAAGGGGTGCCAGCTCGGATGGGGTGCAGCAGGAGATCGAAAAAGGAACGACGTGCCACAGCAGACGATCAGTACGATGGCCAGAATGCGCAACACCATGAAAAAACTCTGCACCCCACTGCCGGCTCGCACTCCCCGACAGTTGATGGCCGTCAGCGCGATGACCACAGAAACCGCCGCCACATTTTCCGGGACGGCGCCGCGAGAAAACTCGCGAAAATATTTTCCGAATGTAACCGCAACGGCAGCGGTTCCCCCTGCGTTGATAACGAGTATGCTCACCCAGCCGTACAAGAAGCCGAGCAGCGGGTCATAGGCCTCGCGAATGTAAGCATACTGTCCGCCTACTTGGGGCATGCGATTAGCCAACTCGGCGTAAATAAATGCCCCGATGAGCGCAAGCAAGCCTCCCGTCAACCAAGCCCCAAGAATCATGGCCGGCGTGTGCACAAGTTCTGCAACCACATAGGCGTTGATGAATATTCCCGAGCCGATAATGCCGCCCATAACCACCATGGTGGCGTCGAAAATTCCCAGGCGAGCGCTAAGACCTGAAGTAAGCTCTGCGGGCTCCGGATTGCCAGAGGAAGCGTTGCGAACTTGAGAGCTTTGTAACAAGGCGAAAGGCTGGCACTCAACAAATCGGCCACACATTTTCAAACTGCCAGCAGGCAGCGCGAATCTATCATTGTGAGCGTTTGCCGCCAAGCCATCGCTTAGACCTCTTACTCGTCCTCTCCTTTTTGAACTCTGCGTAAGTGCCTGTATGATCGCGCCAGGGCCAGTTTCCCGCCGCTTTGGATGAATAGGAACTAGGAATAAAAGATGCCGCAGATCTCTCCAGCTGAGTTTTACGCGCTACCGCTTCGCGTGCATACGTTTCTCGCCGACGTCCCGCTGCACGACGTCTGGGCGGTGGACCTACCCTCGCACCGCGATGGTGTTACCCTCTCTGGATTTCTTCGCCGGGCGAGTCAGCAGGGATTGGACGCGGGCGATGCTGAGATCAACAAATTTCCGCCCGTGGCCCGCGCGCTTTTTCGTCTTCGGCTTTTTCTTGGACGCATTTTTCGACTGGACGCCGAACCAAAAGATGCCTTGGCAACCTCGTTGGGAAGTCGCCTTACGGCGGAGGATCGTGCTCGTTCTTTTGTCGTGCCGGGAACGGCCGAAGGACTGTTCCGCGTTGTCTATCGTTTCGAAAACGAACAGCTACTGGAAGTACAGAATCGTACCGTCCACGGTGCCGCCCTCAGTGCCCTCGCTGAAAGAGCCGATAGCTATCGATTCTATTTTGCGATCTACGTGCGGCGGCGAACATGGATTACGCCGTTCTACATGGGCTTAATCGATCCGTTCCGAAAACGGATTATCTATCCGGCCTTACTGAAAAAAATTCGTGCAGCCTGGGAGCAGAATGTCTGACCGTACGCTTTCGTCGCGCGTTATTTCGCTTTTCGGTTGCTTTCCAGAGCGCAGAATAGTAATCACAGTCGCGCTATGATTTGAATGGAGCCAATTCAATGACCGTTCCTCCCGGCAATCGATTTGGTGCTTTTTTGCAATTGCGAAGCAAAGGGTGGTGTTGTGCGGCACTTTCCATCGCCGCGTTTTTAGTGCTCAGGGCATCTTCTGTTGCCGCCCAAACTAAAACTTCGGCACCGCAAGCCCCATCAAGCGCGCCTCGGGCATCCCCAACGTCCGCGCAGCCGCCCACCCAGGACTACCTCGTTTACGTTGTCTGCGAATCCGCCGACAGAGTTGTGCTGATACGTTTCGGCCCCACGGGGTTTCAAATCGAGCACGAAACCCGTATCGGCCTGATGCCCATGGACATCAACGGCCCGCATGGCATCGCTGTATCGCCTGACAAAAAATATGTATACGTTTCCGTAGGCCATGGCCGCCCGAATGGTTCCGTGTGGAAATTGAAAACTGGAACCGACGAAGTGATTCGCTTTGCCCCGCTCGGACTTTTTCCCGCCACCACGGATATTTCGCGCGACGGCGCATTCATATACGTGGCGAACGCGAACTTCCACGGCGATATGGTTCCCTCTTCGATTTCCGTAGTGGCCACCGATGAGATGGCGGAGGTAAAGCGCATTACCACTTGCACCATGCCGCACGGCTCGCGCCTGAATCCGCAAGGAACCAAACACTATTCCGCCTGCATGATGGACGACATGCTCGCGGAAATCGATACGCAAACATTCGAAGTCTCCCGCTACTTCATGCTCAGCGCCGGAAAAGAAATGGGCATGAGCGGAACGCCGGACAAGCAAATGAAAATGAGCGACCTTACCTGCGTGCCAACCTGGGCGCAGCCGTCCAACGATGGCTCGGAAATTTACGTGGCCTGTAACAAAGCAAACGACATCGTTGTGGTGGATGCCGCATCTTGGAAAATGACTCGACGCTTTCCGGCGGGCACCGGCGTGTACAACCTCGCCATGACCAAGGACGGACGCCTGATTGCAACCAACAAGAAAGGACAATCGGTCTCGGTGTTCGACCCCAAGACCGAAAAAGAGCTAGTCCGCATACCAACCAAGCGAAAAGTAGTCCACGGCGCGGTGGTGACGCCGGATAATCGCTATGCCTTCATCTCCGTCGAAGGGATCGGCTCAGATCCTGGCACGGTAGAGGTGATCGATCTGAACTCGCTCACTAACGTAGGGGCACTTGATGTTCCGCAACAAGCCGCCGGCATCGATTTCTGGAAAACGGAGCCGTCCAAGCCTTAACCTCACCACGACAGATGAATCCCGTTTTACTCTGCGCCACTTTTAGCACGAATTAGCGCGGCTCTTTTCTGAAGTATGGCCGCGTCGCTCGGGCGATTCACTTTGCATAGTAGCGTGATGTATAGGTCCAACCGGTCGAGCGCTTGTGCGTCATTCCAACGTTTTGCTTGCGTCCCATCGGTTAGATCCATGTAACCAACGAACCAGTCGCCAAAAGATTCCGGCCCCGCGTAATCCGCGTGTCCGCGCATGCTTTTTCCCCGTGCTTCAATGGCCTTCGACTCTGCCATCCGCCCTTTCAGCCGCAGGATGGTCGCATATTCCATCAGCGAATCGGAAACGCTCGCATACTCCGGCCCAAAGCCCTGCGGCAGAAACATCGCCTCCCTGGATAGCAGCGACCACTTCATTGCAGCAATGTCGGAATCCTTCATATTCGCGACCTGCTGCGTCAAGCGCATCTCGTTTATCTTGTTTTCCACTGTTTCTGCTTCCGAGCTGCGGCCTGATTTGCGGAGTAGCTCAACATACCGTTCGCGCGCGGCAATAGCGGCATCCGGTTGCGTGCTCTTGTCCCAGAAATCGATGCGCCGCAAATAAAATGGCTCCGCTTCCGCAAACTTGTCTTGCGCCTCCAGCAGGCTGATCAGGTCATCCAGAGTCATGACCATGCGCACGCTCTGCGGTCTCTCGTTTTTCTCGTTGACGCCCAGCAGCCGCCGGTAGGCCTCTTCCGCTTGCGGATATTTCTTTTCATCCTTGTAAAGACGGGCAAGAGCGTCGAGGGGAGCGATGATCTCAGGATCCAGGGGGCCTTTATCGCGTTCAATCGTCTGCACCGCGCGCACCGCCGATTCTTCTGCCTGCGCGTTCTTCCCTTGCAGGTGCTGTAGGCCGCTTAAAACGTCGTAGACGCCCGAGATTTGCAATGTGCGGTCGGAACGCGTCATGGTTTGCGCGGTTTGCAAAACCCGCTGATACGTTTGCTCGGCGTCGGCGTATTCTTTCGCGTCCTTTTGAGAGGCAGCTAGTAGGCAACGCTCGGTGTACACATCCGGATGATCGGCGCCCAGGATGACTTCTTTAACACCCACTTCGCGGACCAGAAGCGGCACGGCCTCGGCGTTTCGCCCGGACATGGTATACACCCGCGCGAAGTTTCCCAGGACGGTGGCCAGATAGGGATCCTTCGGCCCATGTGCTTTCGCCAGGATCGCAATGGCGCGTTTGTAGTCCTCCTCCATCTCGCCGTACTTCGCATATTTGAACTGCACCTGATACAAGCTCGCCAGCGCGGCCAGCGTAACACCTATGTCCGGATCGTCCGGAGCAAGGGCTTTTTGTTGCATGTCGACTGCTTGCAGAATGTAGGTTTCTGCTTCCGGATACTTACCCGCGCGCTGATAAACCTGAGACAGTGTGTTCAGCGCCATCGCGATTCTTCGCTGGTCCGGCGGCGTCGCAGCTGTCAGGATGCTGAGCGCGCGCTGCGCCAGCGGCTCGGCTGCGGCAAAATCATTTTGCGCCGCGTGCACGAAAGCCAGATTCTGCAGACTGGTCGCGACGCGATAGTCCGTTGGCCCGAAGTCATGCTCCGCCGCTTCCAACGATTCTTGTGCGATCGGCAGCGCATCCGCATATTTCTCTCGCACGAACAAATTATTCACTCGCGTGTTCAGCGTTTCCCAGTGGTCTTGCAGCGCCAACGCGGGCGAAGCCGAGCAAACCACGACCCCAAACACTAGGCCCACCGGAAACAAGAAGCGCGCACCAAGCGCAAGGATGCGGAGCACAGTCTTGGAAGAAAAGGCAAACACGCGGGAGGTCACCTGAATGAACCCTAGCATCCACGCCATTCTGAAGTTCGCGATATATCCCCGATGCTGTCGAATCGCCAACGTTCCCGCGGCAGCATGTCATCCACCGAATCGGGCTGTACCGCTGACGGCGTCGTTGCCAACTCAGGAGTAGCCGCGCCGAGTATGAAGCGCCGTAATCGTTATCTTCTTCGCCTTGCGGTTTTTTTGACCTCGCGCCTTCATCTCGCGGTTGCTGCAGGCTGCCCGCAGCCAAGCAACGTCGCACGGTTGGCTAGTGCAGGATCCAACCGATGGGCTTTTCAAGAAATTCGAAGTCGCATCTTTGGGCAACAGTCCCTGGCCAATCTACCTTTGTGACGCGGGCCTTGCCGGTAAACGGCGTTCGGTCCATTGCTAGAAAAACTTCCACGATTGAATTCAACCCTAGGAGCGCCGAACAGCCACACAGAAAACCGCTCGCGCTTACATTTTCAGTAGCCGTGACGATATCAAACTCCGTATCCGTCGAATCCACCCCTCGAAGCTTGAGCATCACCCTCAAACGAACGCGCGGTTTAGTCTGGATGACCTGGTGACTCAGGTCTATCAGGCTGGCTAGTTTTTTCTGTAACGCGTCGATGTCCACCGGCTTTTGAAAAAAGCCCTTCGCTCCAATGCTCTCGCATAGCTCTTTGTATTGCGCGCTGGATTCCCCTGAAACGATCAGAATGGGAATCTGTGATGTGAAGCTTAGTGAAGAAAGAGTCTGGCAAACTTCCAACCCGGAATATTTTGGCATCATCAGATCGAGCAAGATGGCAGCGGGCTTGTGTTGCAACGCCAGCGCGAGCGCTTCTTCCGGTGAGCCGCTATCGATGACGGTGTAAGAATCTCTCAGCCGAAATCTCATGACTTTCCTTACAGATTCGTCGTCATCTATGATGAGCAGCTTGGGCGTGGTTGTATCGCGTTTCATAACTGCATTGACATCATTCTCTGCTTTCAGCGTGTTCAGCATTTTCTTCTGTTTCTCCTTTGTCGGGGTTTTTCCCTAGCATGCGCCCGACGTTCTGTTGCAATTCTGCTCGGGAGAAAGGTTTTCGAAGGATGACAACGCCCGATTCAAGCACTCCGTGCGTGGCAACCGCTCCATCGGTATAACCCGAGGTGTAGAGCACCCTTATCCCAGGGCGCTCAGACGACAACTTTTCTGCCAGTTCGTGGCCGCTCATGCCTGGCATCACCACGTCGGTGAATAGCAGATGAATGTCGCCATGATATTGCCTTGCGATCTCCACCGCTTCTGGTCCGTCTTTCGCTTCGAGGACTTTGTAACCGCTTTGTTTCAGCGTATTGCAGGTCAGCTTTCGTAGAGACGCTTCATCTTCTGCGACAAGAATCGTCGCGGGTCCATGCGCTTCCGCTTCAAAGGACGGCTTGCTTCTGGCGGTTTCCGGTTCCACACCTTCAGCGCGGGGAAGGTACACCTGAAATTTAGAGCCTTTTCCGACTTCGCTTTCAAGCCAGATATATCCGCCGCTTTGCTTGATGACTCCGTAAACCGTCGCCAATCCCAGCCCTGTTCCTTTTCCTTGCTCCTTGGTTGTGTAAAAAGGTTCGAAGATGTGCGACTGCACCTCCGCGCTCATGCCCGTGCCGGTATCGCTTACTTGCAGCATCACATATTGTCCTGGGATCACGTATCTCAGCCGTCGGGCGTCGTTCTCGTCCAAATCAGCGTTCATCGTCTCAATTTTCAGTTTCCCGCCCTGTGGCATCGCGTCGCGCGCATTCACAGCCAGGTTTAAGATAACTTGTTCGATTTGCCCGCGGTCCGCTTTAACTCTGCCCAGCGCCGGAGCCGGAACAATTTGCAGCTCGAGGTCTTCTCCGATCAGTCGTCGTAGCATCTTTTCAACGTCGGCCACAATTGAATTGAGGTCCAGAATTTTCGGCTCCAGGACTTGCTTGCGGCTAAAAGCCAAGAGCTGTTGCGTCAGAGCAGCGGCGCGTCGCCCAGCTTTTTCAATCTCATCTACCGCTTCTCTCATCGGATCGTCCGCGGGCATCATTTGCTGCAACGCTTCGCTATAGCCGATGATCACGCCAAGAATGTTGTTGAAATCGTGAGCGACTCCTCCCGATAATTTCCCCACGGCCTCCAATCGTTGCGACAAAAGCAGTTGTTGCTCCAGGTGTTTACGTTCCGTGATGTCGCGATTCACGATGATTAGCTTCTCCACCTCTCCGTCGGAGTTGCGCACTGCGCTGGCTGTGGATTCCAGAACGCGCCACTCGCCGCTCTTGTGCCGAATGCGATACTCAACCCGGCGCCC